>Ga0302309_10004581_pt1 | contig 10173 bp, 13 predicted proteins | sample III_Palsa_N1_1_FD_200453 | JGI IMG/M metagenome (GOLD analysis project Ga0302309, IMG submission 200453) | Peat permafrost microbial communities from Stordalen Mire near Abisko, Sweden - III_Palsa_N1_1 | ecosystem: Environmental > Terrestrial > Soil > Palsa > Peat permafrost | place: Sweden... | reverse complement strand
TTAATAAAGGAAGAATAAAAACTTGGAAACTGGATTAAAAATAAATGTACTTGTTGTTGATGATAACCAAATAAACAGGTTATTAATTAATAAAGTATTAATAAGATGGGGCGTAACTGCTGATTTTGCAGAGAACGGTTTACAAGCCGTTGAAAAAATAGAAAATAACCATAATTACGATGTAGTATTAATGGATATTTATATGCCCGAAATGGGTGGCGTTGAAGCCACACAATTAATCCGATCAAAACCAGAAGCATATTTCAGGGAATTACCCATTATAGCCCTTACTGCATCTATGCTGGTTAACGAAGTTGACGATATGGAAAAGGCAGGTATGAATGATTATATACTAAAACCATTCGATCCGAAAAACCTGTTTGATAAATTAAGCAGGTACCAGAAGGTTTAGATTAGTTCATGGTTCATAGTTCATAGTTCGTGGTAGCTGCGTTTGGCAGCTTCAACTCTAACTATTTCCTGCTATGAACTATGAACCATCAACTATGAGCTACTCAGCGTACGCAATTGTTGCGATACTCAATTTTAATCCCTGAATTTTAAGTAATTCTGTGCCGCAGGCTTCCAGGGTTGAGCCTGTTGTTATTACATCGTCTACTAATAAAACGTGTTTATTTATAAGTCTTTCGGGGTTCTTAACTGTAAAAACCTCCTGCATATTTTCAAACCTCGCAAACCGGGATTTATGAGTTTGTGTTTCAGTAGCCGTTATACGTACCAGGTTATTATTTTCAACTGCAGCATTTAACTTCTCAGACAGCCCTTCAGCAAAACAAAGACTTTGATTAAACCCGCGTTGTGTCATTCTTTTTTTATGCAGCGGAACGGGTATTATCACATCAACAGTGTTAAATACCTTATTTTTAATCAACTGCCCACCGGCAATATTGCCTAATAAATTACCGATCTGTTTCATGCCCTTGTATTTAAACTGGTGCATCAAATTTTGAATTTTGCCGCCTTTTGAAAAGTAATAAAGCGAATAAGCTCCTTCCAACTCAATTTTACCCCAAAATTGTTGGGCAACAATATTGTCAGCCTGTAAATGAAAATTGGTGAAAGGCAAGTTATAAAGGCAATCAGTACATATTAAATGTTCATTAGCCATAAGGCTTTCCCTGCAGGCGGAGCAGAGTTCGGGAAATAATAAAGAAACAAAATCAGCCAGGTAACCGTGTTGCAATTTCATTCCATGAATTTAGTGCAGATTTTTGTTATTCCTAAACTTTTGCCTTTTCTTTTATCGCCAGCTGCCCGCAGGCGGCATCAATATCCTTACCGCGGCTGCGGCGTAAGTTAGTGGTGATACCCTGTTTGCGCAGATATTCTGCAAAGGCTTCAATTTTATCTTCACCGGCATTTATAAAACTGGCGAATGAAATAGGGTTGTATTCAATTATATTTACTTTACAGGGCAGGTGCTTGCAAAACTGCGCCAGTTCTTTTGCATCCTGCAGGGTGTCGTTAACGCCATCAAAAACAATATACTCGTACGTTACCGGGTTTTTGGTTTTGGCATAGTAGTATTTTAAAGCTTCGGCAAGGGATTTTAATGAATTTTGCTCATTAATAGGCATAATTGTATTGCGCTTTTCATCATTCGCGGCATGCAGCGAAAGGGCAAGATTAAATTTCACCTCGTCATCCCCAAGTTTTTTTATCATTTTGGCAATCCCTGCGGTTGAAACAGTGATCCGCTTAGCCGACATATTAAGCCCATCTTCCGAAGTGATTTTTTCAACCGAATCAATTACGTTTTTGTAGTTCAGTAAAGGCTCACCCATACCCATATACACAATATTTGATAATGGGATACCGTAGTTTTCCCTTGCCTGCCGGTCAATCAATACTACCTGGTCATATATTTCATCGGCGTTTAAATTGCGTTTGCGTTCCATATAACCCGTTGCACAAAATTTACAGGTTAAGCTGCAGCCCACCTGTGACGATACGCAAGCCGTCATCCGCCCCGGCGTTGGAATTAAAACTCCCTCGATAAGGTGGCTATCAAATAAAACAAATGAATTTTTTATAGTTTTGTCAGCACTAAACTGCGAATTGTGTATTTTGATATGGTTAATGGAAAAATTTTCGGCAAGTTTAGTGCGAAGTTCTTTTGAAATATTACTCATCTCATCGAAAGAAGTACATGATTTCTTCCACAACCATTCATAAACTTGATTAGCCCTGAAGCTTTTTTCACCTATCCGGGTAAAATGCTCCTGCAAGGCTGCAAGGTTAAGGTTTCGGATGTCAATTTTATCATTTGCGGGCTTCACGCTGCAAAAGTACTAAATTTAAAAAATATCTTTTTTAAATGCCATTCCGTATAAATAAATTAAAAGCCTGGATTAGTTTTATGACCCTGATATGTTAAAGATTAATTTTTATAAGCTGGTTTTGTGTTATCAATATTTGAATGAAAAGTTTTAAAGCCGATTATATTTTTCCGGTTAATGCCGCACCTCTTAAAAATGGCATTGTTACTGTTGATGATTCCGGTAAAATAATATCGGTTACTGATCAAAATACATATTCGGAAACAAATGACCGGCCTGTTGAACATTTTAACGGCATCATTTGCCCTGGCTTTATAAATACACATTGCCACCTTGAACTTTCACACCTTAAGGGTAAGATAGAACAACGCAAAGGCCTGGTGAATTTTATTAAAGAAGTTCAAAAATTCAGGGGAGCAGATATTAATCAAATAAATGATGCAGCATTACAGGCCGATGATGAAATGTACCAAAATGGCATAGTTGCTGTTGGCGATATAGTTAATACCAATGTAAGTATATCCATCAAAGCCGGCAGTAAAATGTATTACCATAATTTTATTGAATGTTTTGGTTTTTTACCTGACAAAGCGACAACGGTATTCGATAATGCCCTGACTTTACTAAATGAATTCAAGCCGCAATCATGCTCAATTACTCCTCATGCGCCCTATTCAGTATCAAAAGAATTGTTTAAGCTGATCCGGAATTATAATGAGGAAGGAAAAAACCTCATCAGTATCCACAACCAGGAATGTGAAGATGAAAACAAGTTTTACAGGTATAAAACAGGTAGTTTTCTTGATCTCTATGAAGCCTTCGGAATTGATATTTCCTTTTTTAAGCCGCAGGCGCGCAATTCGCTGCAATCAATCGTACATTTTTTATCCGATAAACAGGATATTTTAATGGTACATAATACCTGTACCAATTTAAAAGATATTTACTTTTTAAAACGCTTTGACCGCAAAATACATTGGTGTTTTTGCCCGAATGCGAATTTATATATCGAAAATATGCTGCCCAAAGTAGCGTTATTCATTGACAGGGGGGGTAATATTACATTAGGTACCGACAGTCTTGCATCAAACGGAAGTTTGTGCATATTAAGTGAGATGCGTACACTTCAGCAAAATTTTCCATCATTAAGTACAGCCCAATTAGTTGAATGGGGTACAATTAACGGGGCTAAGTATTTCGGGATTGATGATGAAAAAGGCACGCTTGAAGCGGGAAAAACACCCGGTTTGAACCTTATAACCGGTTTAGATGGCCTAAAAATTACGCCTGATACTGTGGTGAAACGTCTAATTTAAATTTTGCCGGAACTTTGTTTTATCATTGCCAGCCTGTAAAGTCTGAATATTATCCCTATTCCATTTTTTATCTATAATTTCTTATTAACCTTTTTATATTTGCAGCATGGAAGTTAAAAGTTTGCCTGTTAATTTTTTGCCTATCATTTTTCAGATGATAGTTGCTTTAGGATTTGTGGTTGTTACTATGTTTGTAACCCATAAAATTGGTCCCAGGAGAAAAACAAAAGATAAATTGACGCCATTTGAATCGGGCATTGAGGTAATAGGGAACGCACGGACACCGATTTCTATTAAATACTTTTTGGTGGCTATCCTTTTTGTATTGTTTGATGTTGAAGTGATATTTATGTACCCCTGGGCGGTAAATTTCAGGGATTTGGGCCAGAGCGGTATGATAGAGATGTTTATTTTTATGGGCACGCTTTTGCTGGGTTTTATTTATGTAATAAAAAAGGGGGCATTGGATTGGGATTGACATACGTTCGCCTCACCCCGCCCTCCCCAAGGGAGAGGGTTCTAAAACTTTAATAATTTCACACAAATTCAAAAAGTCCTCTCCTTTGGAGAGGATTTAGGTGAGGCCCCAATGCTTAATTTAGAATAATTCTAAATATTTCACGTTAATGCATAGTGTACCTGTTACATAGTAAAATGTTGTAAATTTGTCGGCAGTAGATAGTTTGGATGGTTTTTTGAACCAAATAGATCATGAATGATATTCAATTAGTTGATGCCCCGGCAGGTGTAGAAGGGGCCGGATTTTTTGCCACCTCTGTTGATAAAGTAATAGGTATAGGGCGTTCATATTCCTTGTGGCCGCTGCCATTTGCTACTTCGTGCTGCGGTATAGAGTTTATGGCCACCATGTCACCGCATTATGATTTGGCCAGGTTTGGGGCTGAACGTTTAAGTTTTTCACCACGGCAGGCCGATCTTTTAATGGTTATGGGAACTATTGCCAAAAAAATGGGGCCGGTATTAAGGCAGGTTTACCTGCAAATGGCCGAGCCACGCTGGGTAATGGCAGTTGGCGCCTGCGCATCAAGCGGTGGTATTTTCGATACCTATTCAGTTTTACAGGGCATAGATGAAATAATTCCAGTTGATGTTTATGTTCCCGGATGCCCTCCGCGCCCGGAAGCGATCATTGACGGTTTTATGGATATTCAAAAACTGGTGCAAACCGAATCGTTACGCCGCAGAAATGAGCCTAAATACCAGGAATTATTAGCTTCATACGGAATATTATAATGGGTAAAATATCAAACGAAGATCTTTTAAAAAAGATTAGCGATAAATTTCATGACCAGGTAACCACGGTTGGCGAACCATTCGGCTTGCTTACCCTTGAAACGGGCAGGGAACAGATCATCGATGTCTTATCCTATCTAAAAAATGATGCAGCGCTCCAGTTCATTTTTTTAACAGATATTACAGCTATCCATTATCCCGGTATTGAAAGACAAATTGGTATTATTTATCATTTGCATAGCCCGGTAAATAATGTGCGTATCCGGTTGAAGGTTTTTTTAAATGATGGTGATGTACATATCCCTACAGCTACGGTTTTATGGAACGGCGCTAACTGGATGGAAAGAGAAACCTACGACTTTTTCGGGGTTATATTTGACGGGCATCCCGATTTACGCAGGATATTAAATGTTGATGACATGGTAGCTTTCCCAATGAGAAAAGAGTTTCCGCTGGAAGACCCTAACCGAGTAGATAAAAAAGATTATTTTTTTGGACGATAACAGCAAATGCAGAACCACCCGGTATATACAGATAACGATCCGCAAAACGAACTTTCGACCCTAAACCTGGGGCCGACTCACCCTGCAACACATGGCGTGTTCCAGAATGTGCTTCAGTTGGATGGTGAAAGAATTGTAAGCGGCGTATCAACCATTGGCTACATACACCGCGCTTTCGAAAAAATAGCCGAACACCGGCCATTTTACCAGATTACACCACTTACAGACCGCTTAAACTATTGCTCATCCCCCATCAATAACATGGGCTGGCACATGACAGTTGAAAAACTGTTAGGCATTGAAACCCCTAAACGGGTGGATTACCTGCGTGTGATCATCATGGAACTGGCTCGTATTTCCGATCACCTTATTTGTAACAGTGTACTGGCTGTTGATACTGGCGCTGCAACAGGTTTCTTTTATGTGATGGAATACCGTGAAGCTATTTATGAAATTTATGAAGAGGTTTGCGGTTCGCGCTTAACTACTAATATTGGTCGTATAGGCGGTTTCGAACGTAATTTTAACCAGATTGCGTTTAGAAAATTACGCAAGTTTTTAAAAGAATACCCCATAGTATTAAAAGAATTTGAAAACCTAACCAAGCGTAACCGCATTTTTATTGACCGTACCAGAGACGTTGCTGCGGTAACTGCGGAAGATGCATTAAATTACAGCTGGAGCGGCCCAATATTACGCGCCACTGGTGTTGACTATGATGTACGCGCTATGGAACCGTATTCATCGTACGAAGATTTTGAATTTGAAGTGCCTGTTGGCAGCAACGGGGACGTATATAACCGGTATTTGGTACGTAACGAAGAAATGTGGCAAAGCTTACGCTTAATTGAGCAAGCTTTGGTTAAATTAGAAAAAGAGCCATCAGATATTTTTCATGCAGATGTGCCCGACTTTTATCTTCCTCCAAAAGAGGATGTATATAACAATATGGAGGCGTTGATCTATCACTTTAAGATTGTGATGGGTGAAATACCTACGCCAAATACAGAAGTTTACCATGCTGTTGAAGGTGGAAACGGGGAATTAGGTTTTTACCTGGTTAATGATGGAGGACGTTCGCCATACCGTTTACATTTCCGCAGGCCAAGCTTCATCAATTATCAGATGTATGCTGATATGAGCCGTGGGATGTTGTTGTCAGATGCGATTATTAACATGAGTAGTTTAAATGTAATAGCCGGGGAATTAGATGCTTAATGTACAGGAACAACAGTCGCCGGTTGAGTTTTCGCCGGAACTGATCAGCAAGTTTGACGATATTGTAAGCCGTTACCCGGCAGGGAAACAAAAATCGGCGTTACTGCCCATACTCCATTTGGTACAGGCCGAATTTGGATGGGTAAGTGCCCCGGCAATGGATATAGTTTCAGAATATCTTGAAATACAAGCGATAGAAGTGTACGAGGTTGCTACATTTTATAGCATGTATCTTTTACGCCCTCAAGGCAAATATCTGCTGGAAGTTTGCCGTACCGGACCTTGCTGCCTGGTGGGCGCGGAAAAAATAATGGACTATATTGAAGAAAAATTAGGCGTTAAAGAAGGTGAAGTTACCGCCGATGGCTTGTTTAGCTGGCGTGGTGTAGAATGTTTGGCCGCATGCGGTTATGCGCCGGTTTTACAAATTGGCCCTGAATATACTTTTTACGAAAATTTAACTAATGAATCGGTTGACAAACTGATTGCGGATTTAAAGGCAAAGAGTAAAAATTAAAATGGCCAGGACAATTTTAATTGTAACAGATACATTGTTCGTCATAACCATAGCTGTAATACACTATACAAATGAAGATTTCAACAAAGTTCCGTTATTCTTAAAATTCCTGATCGTGGTAGCTTTTGCAAGCTGCATCATCCGGCATATTAATTATTACAAGCATAACAAAAAGATATATTAGCATGAACAGAACAAAGTTAATAATAACAGATTTTTTGTGGGCTACCGCTCTGATTATTTTAGTCTACCTGACTGATACTTTTAAAGGACATGTTGTTTTGTTAATGCTATTTGTTGTTTTTGCTTTTACAAGCTGCATTATAAGGCATATTAATTATTATAAGCATACCAAAAGGATTTATTAGGCAGCGATTGACAAATAAAAACGAAGGCAAAATTAATATATGACAGACAGGATAAGATTAATTATGTGGGACTCAGCCTTGTTAATCGGTATCGCTTTATTCTTGTTTTGGGATATCCAGCAACACGCTAAATTAATTGTGGGTTTTATGACCATATTAATGATGTCAACTTGCCTTAGAAATCATATAACCGCTTATAAATTAACCGGTAAAATATATTAACAGTAATGGGACGCAAATTACTATTAGAACATATCAACGTACCCGGCATCAATACCTTTGATGTTTACCGCTCAAAAGGCGGTTATGCTTCGGTTGAAAAAGCTTTGAAAACTATGTCGCCTGACGAAGTGGTTGAAGAAGTTAAAAAATCTGGTTTACGTGGCCGTGGGGGCGCAGGTTTCCCGACCGGAATGAAATGGAGCTTTTTGGCCAAACCCGAAGGCGTTGCCCGCTACCTGGTTTGCAACGCCGATGAGTCGGAACCTGGTACCTTTAAAGACCGTTACCTGATGAACTACATCCCTCATTTATTAATCGAGGGCATGATCGTATCCAGCTTTGCTTTAGGCGCAAAGGTATCCTATATATATGTCCGGGGCGAAATGATGCCGCAGATAAGGATCCTTGAAAAAGCAATTGCTGAAGCTAAAAACGCTGGGTTTCTGGGTAAAAATATATTAGGCAGCGGCTACGATCTTGAATTGTACGTACATCCCGGCGGCGGCGCTTATATCTGCGGTGAAGAAACCGCTTTATTGGAATCGTTGGAAGGCAAACGCGGTAACCCGCGCATAAAACCGCCTTTTCCCGCTATAGCGGGATTGTATGGCTGCCCTACCGTGGTAAACAATGTGGAATCTATAGCGGCAGTAGTGCCTATTATTAATGAAGGCGGCGATGAGTATGCTAAAGTTGGTATCGGCCGCAGCACAGGTACAAAACTGATCTCCGCAGGCGGAAATGTAAAAAATCCGGGAGTTTATGAAATTGACCTCGGGCTGCCTGTTGAAGAATTTTTGTATTCGGATGAATATTGCGGGGGCATAGCCAATGGCAAACGTTTAAAGGCTGTTGTAGCAGGTGGTTCGTCGGTTCCTATTCTTCCGGCTAACCTTTTCCTTAAAACCATAAAAAATGAACCGCGGCTAATGAGCTATGAATCATTATCCGATGGTGGTTTTGTATCAGGGAGCATGATGGGTTCCGGTGGTTTTATTGCTTATGACGAAGATCAGTGTATAGTACGCAATACCTGGAACTTTACCCGTTTTTATCACCACGAAAGCTGCGGGCAATGTTCCCCATGCCGCGAAGGTACCGGCTGGATGGAAAAAGTACTGCACCGTTTGGAGCATGGTCATGGCAAATTAAGCGACATGGATTTACTTGTTGATGTGTCGAAAAAAATTGAGGGAAATACGATTTGCCCGCTTGGTGATGCAGCTGCATGGCCGGTGGCCAGCGCGATCCGTCACTTCAGGGATGAGTTTGAATGGCATGTAACCAATGGTTCAGAAGCAGTAACAAGAAATTACGGGATAGCACATTATGCTGACCCGTTGCCGAAATTGGAAACTGTAAGTTAATTTGAAGTATCCGGCCTCACCCTGCCCTCTCCAATGGAGAGGGTTTTAAAAAAGAGCGAAGTTAAAGTCCTCTCCTTTGGAGAGGATGAGTGAGGCTGAAAGTGTTTAGTTAATTTGAAGTACTTTTGTGTATGGATAGCATCGACGATTTAGACTTCTCAAAAACTTATACCTACGCGGATTATTATTCGTGGAAGTTTGAGGAACGCCTGGAGTTAATTAAGGGTAAGATATTTAAGATGAGCCCTGCGCCGGGTAATAACCATCAACGGATTAATGTAAACTTGGTAAGGCTATTTGCTAATTTTTTATTAGAAAAACCTTGCGAAGTTTTTTCTGCCCCTTTTGATGTTCGGTTAATGAGGGACGAGAAAAGCGATAGAAAGGTGACTACTGTTGTTCAGCCCGATGTATGCGTAATTTGCGATCCGGGTAAATTAGTTGATCAGCGTGGATGCTTAGGTGCGCCCGATTTGGTCATTGAAATTTTATCGCCGGGAAATAGTAAAAAGGAATTAGAAATAAAATACGATTTATACGAAGAATTTAGTGTAAAGGAATATTGGGTGGTTTACCCTACTGAGCAATCGATAATAAGGTACGTTTTAAATGAGTTTGGAAAGTTTAAAGTAGAGGGCAAGGCATTAACCGGCGGGAACAAAATAATCACCCCTATATTGCCTGGTTTGGAATTAGCTTTAGATGATGTGTTCAGAGGCCTGAGTAATAATTAACAATGAAGGATGGATAGCATCGATGATTTAGACTTCTCAAAAACTTATACCTACGCGGATTATTACTCGTGGAGGTTTGAGGAACGTCTGGAATTGATTAAAGGTAAGATATTTAAGATGAGCCCGGCGCCGGGTGGGGACCATCAACAAATTGCACTTGGTATAGCAAGCGCCTTATATGTATTTTTGGAAGGTAAGCAATGCAAGGTTTACACTGCCCCTTTCGACGTGAGGTTGGTAAGAAGTGAAACGAGCGACAAAAAAGTAAAAACAGTAGTTCAGCCGGATGTGTGCGTAATTTGCGATCTGACTAAAATGAAAGATCAGCGAAGTTGTTTAGGCGCCCCGGATATTATTGTTGAAGTTTTGTCTCA
>Ga0302309_10004574_pt1 | contig 10179 bp, 7 predicted proteins | sample III_Palsa_N1_1_FD_200453 | JGI IMG/M metagenome (GOLD analysis project Ga0302309, IMG submission 200453) | Peat permafrost microbial communities from Stordalen Mire near Abisko, Sweden - III_Palsa_N1_1 | ecosystem: Environmental > Terrestrial > Soil > Palsa > Peat permafrost | place: Sweden... | reverse complement strand
TTTGTATAACTTGTTGTCGTAAGGCCGGTTACTACCGATGTATACCCGCTTCCGCTGGTGGTGGAGCGCGACACGTTATAGCTCGTAGCGCCTGTGCTTGCCGACCAGGACAGAGCAACCTGAGTGTTGCCTGCAGTGGCCGTCAGTCCGGTTGGAGCGGCCGGCACTCCCGCTGGAGTAGCGGACACCTGCGCCGAGTCGCCGCTGGTACCCGATGTGTTGGTTGCCGTCACTACGTAGTAGTACAGAGTACCGTTTGACAACCCAGTGTTTGTATAACTTGTCGTCGTGATCCCGGTCGCTACCGATGTGAAGCCGCTTCCGCTGGTGGTGGAGCGTAGCACGTTGTAGCTCGTAGCGCCGCTGCTTGCCGTCCAGGACAGCGCAACTTGAGTATTGCCTCCAGTAGCGGTGAGGCCCGTTGGGGCAGCGGGTATTCCTACCCTTGGAGTAGCGGTCGCTTGTGACGAGTTACCGCTGGTGCCCGCCGTATTCGTTGCCGTCACTACGTAGTAGTACGCAGTACCATTTACTAGCCCGGTGTTTGTATAGCTCGTCGTCGTAAGACCGGTTGCTAACGATGAGTACCCGCTGCCGCTTGTGGTGGAGCGAAGTACGTTGTAGCTTGTGGCGCCACTGCTTGCCGACCAGGACAGAGCAATCTGAGTGTTGCCTGCAGTGGCCGTCAGCCCAGTTGGAGCCGCTGGAACCGCGGCTTGTGGCGTGGCACTCGCTTGCGACGAGTCGCCGCTGGTACCCGATGAGTTGGTTGCGGTTACCACGTAGTAGTATGCTGTGCCGTTTACTAACCCCGTATTTGTGTAGCTCGTGGCTGTAACACCGCTGACAACCGAGGTATAGCCGCTGCCGCTCGTTGTCGAGCGCAGTATGTTGTAGCTGGTTGCTCCACTGCTCGCGGTCCAGGACAATGCAACCTGCGTGCTGCCGGCCGTCGCCGTTAATCCTGTTGGAGCGGCTGGAGCGGATCCAGAGGTTGCGGGTGTGCCGCTCACCTCGCTGGATGCCGATGAACTGCCAAACGCATTGAGCGCGACGACTTTGTAATAGTATGTCTCGCCGTTTGCCAAGCCTACGTCGGTATAATGCGTGCCGGTGAGATTGGCCATGTACGGCGTTTCGGAGCCGGAACTTGCGCCACGATAAACCGTGTAACTTGTTGCTCCGCTTGACGCGTTCCAGGTAATCGCAACCTGTCCGGGAGCTGGTCCGGTGGTGGTCCACTGAGATGCGGATGCAGCGACGCTCGAAGGCGTTCCTGGAGCTGAACCAGCCGAAGACAGAGCGAACGACATGTAATTGAGGTTGTAACCCCCAGTGTCTTCGACCAAGCGCAAGACTTGCTGGCCTGCCGCGAGGTCAACCGGGGCTGTAATGCTGGCGAAGGTACCGTATCCTCCTGTCGGAGCCACGGAGACTGGACCGCTGATGTTCTGTCCGGCGGCATTTTCCAGATGGAAGATGTTGGTATAGGTGGACCCATTCGCAACCCGGAAAGTCACCGTGTACGCTCCCGCCTGCGATACATTGACTGTGTACCTCAGCCACTCACCAGGATTGCACCAGCCGACGCAGTATCCGTTGCTGCCGGTGTCGCTGCAGGTGGAAATGTCTACCCCATCCGTGCGATACGCGCCTCCCTGGTTGGCGGCTTCGTGGTCGTGGTAGCCGACGCCATCGCCGCCCAGATCATAGTTTGGAAAATAGACCGTTCCAGGGATTGCGGGAACCGTGGAATATGGGGCTTCAGTGCCCGTACCGAGCTGCTGCAGATAGAAGCAGGAGGTAGCTGCAGGGAAGCTATCGGTGTATACGCCGTTGGCGAACACGACTGTGGATGTGGTGTAGTTGTCGGTTGAGTCCACCAAAATCCTGGTGAAGTTCAAATTGCCCGTGCCGGCCAACTCGTCGAATGTGAGCTGAACACTGGAGTGAGCGGTTGTGCTTGCGTTGCTGACCGCAAGTGCGTACTGGCCGTACTCGTTGAGAGCGCCCGCCGCCTGAAGATCGCCGGCGTAGCCCGTACTAATGACCGTTGCCCGCCCTGTCGCGTTGGGAAGAAACGTGTTTGTGAGAGCTTTGAAGGCATAGTACTTTGGTGTGAGAGTATACGCGGTCCAGGGCTCGGTTTCCCCCGTGTCCTGAGTGCGAAGCGCCAGTCCCTGGCCTTCTCCGGAAGCGACATCATCCAGCCAGGAGAGCCACCAGTAGAACCAGGCCTTTACCAGTCCGTAGTTGAAGTCCTGGCAGAATTGAGCGGTTGTTTTGGCGGCCATGGGAGCGCCGGTATCGGTGTTTCCATCGGCGATGTCCGCCCACTCTGTCTGATAAATAGGCTGCGACGGAGCAGGGGAAATTTGGGCCATGGTGCCCCAGTAACTGTGGCAGGCGGCATAGTCGAAGAGGCTCGATCCCCCATCGCTCATGATCGATTGAAAGTAGGTGTTGCCTGTTCCCGTGGCTGGATTGGATGGCTCAGGCCCGATGATATTGGTGTAATAGCCATTCGCACTGGCAACCGATCGGACTGCCGGCGCTATGGCAGCGAGTGTGGAGGCATACTGGCTCGGGTTGTACAGACACGAATCATAGGTATAGACCTGATCGGGCTCGTTTTGCAGGCTCAGGAAAGATACCGGATAGCTCTCATTAGTATTGAATTCTTTAGTGAATTCTGCCAGGTAAGAGCCGAAGACGCTGTAGTCGGCCGGCATGAGCATTCCGCCGACTATGTTTCCTGAATTTGGATCTCCACTGAGATCGCTCTTCATATAGGCCGGCGGGCTCCATGCGGCATAAAACACTTTCAGGTTAGGATTTCGCGTGCGTGCCGCGTTGATGACAGCCTCTTGCCCGCTTGTTCTGACTGCGGTGTTGTAATCGTAGGTACCGCTGGAAGGTGAAAAGCTCTCTTCCAGATTCAGTCGCAGGAAGTTAAGGTTCAGGTTCGAAAAGATATCGTTGTAGAGATTGGTCTCCAGAGTCAAGTTGGAGGCCTGGGTGGCCAGAGCGTTGCTGTCAAAGGCCTCAGCTCCGCCAAAACCATCGAATTTTTGATCGGCTCCGCCAGTGACTACGATGGTGTCCTGGGCGTGTGCTGTTGACGATAGACTTATTGACGTAAGGCAAGCAAAGCCGGCTAACATAGCCGTCCTTGCACACCGTCTCAAGGTTAGATTCATGATCCATTCTCCTTTGTGATGATTGATACTATATTGCATTTGTAGCTATAAAACCCAAATGCGCTTTACAACTGAAACTCATGCGTACAAAAGAAGGCATCGGAGAGATGCCTTCGTACAAGAAGGCTCGGCAGATTAGCTGCCCGCCGGCTTTGGCGTGGTGCTTACGGGTTTCTGTCTGGCCTCAATAGCTCCCAAAGCTGCGGCCTTTGCTTGTGGCGGCATGTTAGGATTGTTCTGGATCTCCTGTATTTGAGCTTGCGGAGTGGGTGGATTTACGATTGGAGCAGGTCCATTGCTGCCCGTTCCGCATCCTGTTTGCATCAGTGCAAGAATTGCAGATCCAATTCCCATTAAATATTGCCGTCGCATCGCTTTTAACTCCTGGTCCCCTGCAGTTGCAAGGGACCACTATCGTCGTTCTAATATGGTACTTGAGGAGGATTGGGGCCATCCGAAGTGTTGTCGTCGGAACCGTTTAGTCCCTGAATGAAGATGTCGTTATACCAGTTCCAGCCGGTGTAAGCGACTGACTTAACGTGGCCGTCGCACCAGAGGACGTTGGTGTGGCCAGTATGGCGATATCGCGGCATCATGGAGCAGGTTTCCCAATTTAAGCTGGGTGTGTCTGAACCTGGGGCGTCGTCGCAATTCAAGAGTCCTTCGCTGTCTATGGACTGATTGCTATTGTCCGGAACGCCATTGGTCACTCCGGCTGTGCTTACGGTATTGACCCAGAAGTATTCCGTAGGCGACCAGTAATTCCAGGAATATGTAGTAGCGCTTGCTCCCGTCTCGATGACGAACCACTTGGATGCAGGAGAGTCAATTTGTGAGAGCGTGGTCATTGGGTAGACATAAGTGCTTCCCTCAGGCGCTCGGGAAATATCGTCTCTGGGCTTGTATTCGTTTGCGATGGCTGTACTTGTGTAATCCGGGCAGTTGTAGACGCCGCCATAGACATTGTAATTATTGATCCCGCCTCCCCCAGTGCCGCTCTTTATGTAGGGGTTGATGAGCAGGGACCATTCGTGGGTGCCGTCAAAATAACACGCCATTGGGTAGGTTTCGTCGTAGTCCTGGACATACTGGAGGAAGCCGAGGCCTATTTCCTTTTCGTTGGACACACATGTTATTTGCCGGGCTTTTTCACGGACCTGGGCAAATACGGGAAATAGGATGGCGGCAAGGATCGCTATAATAGCGATGACGACTAGCAGCTCAATAAGAGTGAAACCTCTTTGGCGCTTACTTAAAGATAGGATGTTCAAAGTAATATTCTCCTTTTTTCGCTAAGTCAATTATAGGGCATCGACGTGTCGAATGCTACACTTAAAACTAGGGTAATTGTGCCTAATCCTCCGATGCGGACTTGGAGCCGTTTGCGCTTGCCGACCGGCGCTCCACCGTGCACGTGTAATTAGTGACATTAAATGTTCCCGAACCGAAAACGACTTCGGTTCCGAACTCCGCGCCGGTGAAGTATGCGGAGCCAAGCAGAGGCTTGGAACTTCCGTAGCGGTTTGCGACCAGATAGTTTGTAAAGTCCGTCAGATTTAGCGTCGCTCCTGATAAATTGCCGGATGGGATATTGTCGATTACAAAGCTGTGCACTTCCCAACCAAAGCTATTCCAGCCTTCATAGAGGTTCCAGGTGTGGCCATCGATGGCAATTCCGCGTTTAATGAGCGATCCCAGAGGTCCTGGCCCGTTGTAAGCGGCTTCCCAAATCATCATTTCATCGGAGGGTTTGGTGGTGCTGGTGGGATTGCCGACCGAGTGAAACCAGCAGTCATAGGTTATATCCTGCATCGCCGATCCGGTGATATTGAAGGCTGTGGTGCTGACAACAGGAGTGTTGGAGGAGAGCCGCACAGGCAAACCAGTTCCCGGTGTCACGGTATTAAACTGCCATCCCAGTACGGAAGAAGGATAACACCGGCAGGCTAACGGATCCACGCGCGGCCAATTATAGGTTGTCGACCAACTGACGGGACTGCGGACATCGATGCTTTCGGTCCCGGCGGGATCGCTCTTTGCATTCCACATATTGTTCAACACGTATTGGTTCATTCCCAGCGCTACGCCACCTCCATTGGTGCTGCATGTCTGCGCCATGGAGGAACTATCCAGCAGGGCCATCAGCGCCAACGCTATTAACAGTTGAGAGCGTCCAGAGTCGTTTTTCTTCACTGAATTTAACAAGGCATATTTCCTTTCTTAAGTGCGTTATTCAAGGACTATCATGGCGTGGCCATTTACGGTAGGAACTGTGATCTCTACGTTGCCGTCTTCCCATTTGAAATCGAGTGATTTCTGTTCCGGCGCCAGATACACGGTCTGCGGCCTGCGGACCAGCTTCACGCTCAGGTGAATATTGTGCAGCGGGACGATGTCCTCAATGAGGTCGATATTCACCGCTCGGCGTTCCGCGCTGAAGTACAGGAGATGAACGATGGTTCGCTCCACTTGCTTCAAAATGGTTGCTTCCAATCCCGATGGGCCGTCGCAACGCAGGATCGGTTTCACAAGGCGATCGAGGACGCTCTTCACCAGAGATCGATACTGCGTGTTCCCATGTTTTGCGAATGCGGTGAAGATAGGCGCGGGGATATAGCCTACGCTGCCGTTTTGGACTGCTGCTGCCCAATCCGTAAGGGCATCGGAGGGAGTTTGAAAGTGCGAAGAGAAGTGTTTGTAGTCCCTCTCGAAGTAGGGTTCGACAACTCGGGCCAGGACCTGGCCGCCCGCGGCCTTCACTCGAGCACCCTGCTCGTACATAACGTGGTCCGTAGGGGGCTGGCCGGGTGCAATTTCGTCGGAAAAACGAAGGTAGGTGGTGGTGTATGGTGACACACCGTGTGCCGTAACACCAAGGGCATCCCACGTTAAGCCAGACGCATCTTCCGTTAAGCCGCTGTTGCCTGTGGCCAGGACCTTCCCACCTTTGGAGATGTATGCGTTGAGCCGGTCGGCAAATGCTGCATCGACTCTTACGTAGTCCTGCAGCACAAGGAGATCGTATCGGTCCCAGTCACTTTCCCAGTCTATGATATCGAATTGATGCCTCAACTGCGTGAGCATTCTTACCGCGCCTTCGGTGGTCGTGCTGAAGGCAGGCCTGGCTTGATTCTCGGCTGCAAAGAGACCTATCTGGGTGACCGGGACTGCGCCTTCTAGCCAGGGTTCCCTTTCCTCAATTCGTTTGTAGACGCGTCCGATGAGCGCGTAGGCCGCGGGGTCGAGAGTGCCGCGCGGATGCAGTTGGTCCCCGATGCAGCATGCGGCGCCGTTCGCGACCATTTGAGCGGTTTCGTAGATTAAGGCGGCATCGGGCTTTAGTCCGCCAAAGTCGGCCCAGCTTTTGTGGAACCGCGCCGTCATGCCCAGGGTTGGCTTGTCGAGGGTGCGCAGGTAGCGGACTATGGTTGGGAAATGCAGGTAGCTCCAGCCCCCGGTGGGGAGAGCCTCGATTTCAAGCTGTTCGAAGCAGTCGATTTCGTGACGCATCTCGGCGGCCGGGCGACAGTTGAAGTACACGGACGCGTCCGGGCTGGAGTCCTTCACCATCTTGTAATAGCGGCGCATATATTGCTGGGAGACAGAGCGTGCGAATGTCTGGCGATCGTTTTCATCTTCGGGATTGAGGTCCTGTTCCAGCATGGCGCTTATCGCCGATTCGCTGCTGCTGGTCTGGTCCCAGCACATGTCGAACCAGATTCCATCGACGGGATGGAACTTCTCCAGGATTTCCGCGAGCTGATCCGCAAGATAGTCCTGATAACCGGTGGACATATCGAGGATAGTCCAGCCGGGCTTGAAGGGACCGGGGCCAACGGGCTTACCATCCAGCTGCCGGGCAACCCATTCTGGGTGGGTGTGGGCCGCATACTCGTCGCACTGCACGCTGATATAGATAGGGGTCTTAATTCCGTAACGGTGCAGCGCTTCAATTTGATCTTCGAGGAGCCCGATGCCGCGGGATAGGCCGGGATGGCGTTCGGCGCGGGATGTCTTGTAGTATAGATGGCCATGGTGGCATTTGGCAAAGAGGTTTACGCCGTTAACATGGGCATCTTGCATAGTACGGCCAAACTCATCCAGGTCGAAGCATTGTCCCACTTTGGGGATGGCGGGGCCGGTATGGAAGTCCAGGTGAATCTGGCGAAATGGTAACGACGTCGACATGAGCAGCTAACCTCAATCTATTAGGACACGGCTCGTTTAAGCCTGTCCCGAGTGTATTAATTTTATAGTATGGACGTGTCTAATGCTATACTCAAAACTGAGGTGTTTGTGCCTAATCCTACGATGACCATTTCAAGTGTGGACAGACGGAGTAAAACAAGGTATTTTATTTCATGCCTCCAGAAAACAACGAACGTGAAGTTCTGATTAGCACCAATTTGTTTATCCGCCTGTTTAAAGTGGCCTGGGTTTGTCTGGGTCCGGACTGGTGGATTCGGCGCAACAACCAGAGCAGCTTCTGGCGTCTTTACCGGAACGAAGAGAGCGGTGCTGAAATTGAGGTGGACGGGGAACGCACCGCGCTGTGTCCGGACCGGCTGTATTTCATTCCTTCCGGGGTGAAGTTTTCTACACATGTGAACCACAAGGTGGGCCAGTTCTATATCCATTTTGACGTCATTGGGTTGCCGCACGCTCTGGCGACCGACCTCTTTTCGCGCGTGATCTGCCTTCCCGACATGCCGGATCTTATGCAGCAGAGCATCCGTTTGTCGGAGGACATTCAAGCGGGATATCACGACGAAATCAAGCTGCAGTGCCGTGCCACCGGTCTGCTTTACCAGAGTTTAGGGGCATTCTTCGAACATCTTTCCGAAGACCAGCAGCAGCGCTATACGGAACAGTCCATCGCTGTTGCGCCGGTCCTGCCAGCCATCCAGGCCATGGAAAAGCGCTACGCCGAGCAGTTGCCGAATGCAGAGCTGGCCCAGCTTTGCTGTATGAGCGAGACCTACTTTATAACGCGATTTCGAGACTGTGTGGGGGATACGCCCAATCAATACCTGCAGGCCTACAGGATTCGAATGGCGGCTCAATCCCTGCTCTTTTCCGACGCGACAGTCGATCAAGTAGCCGAAGACAACGGCTTCGCCAGCCGGTCCCACTTCATCAGAATGTTCCGACGGCACACGGGAATGACCCCAACCGAGTATCGGCATGAGAAGACTATCTGGTAAAAACTACCCAACAAAAAGTCCGTTTTTGCCCGCTTTTCAGGCGAAAATTCCGGACACCCCATCTGAAGGGGAAATTTGACCGGACATTTTTATTCGGGTTAAATTTCGTCTATTTTCCGGAATAAAAACAGAACACATGTTTTATTATACACCACGTAAATCCGCATTGTCAACGGGCATTTTTGAAGGCTTCCTTACTTTGGTGCGCCGACAAGTGCGTATATGGGCAGAACTAATTCCTGGCCGTTGGGGGCTTTTATCGACACGTTCGTCTGAATAGGGCCAGTGGGAGCTGACGGGCTCAACGTAACGACTGCGTCTATGGACTCGTTGTCTGGACCTTGCGGGGGAACTTGTTTCGGAGGTAGTGCGCCGCATGGGCGTGTACTTCCAGAATCGAATCGACGGCTATTTAGTGGCGGGTTTGGCTGATCCAGGCTTCAACATCACGCACTCTAATAAACATACGCGCTGCATCGCCTGGCAATGAACGCAAACCGAACTTCTCGTAAAATAATCTTACATGGTCATTCAGTGGATCAAGCACTAAAGCATAAATACCAGTCTCTTCGGCCAATCTGACTAAACCATGCAGTACATGGACAAACAGTTTAGCCCCATAGCCCTTTCCCTGGAAGTCTTTGTCAATGGCTAAGCGCAACAATAAAAAAACAGGGATCGTCATTCTCGGCGATACAACTTTAGGAATATCATCTGGAACAAGATGGCCAACGCTGATAGCATAATAGCCAATTACCCTGCCAGAATCCGTGGCATTATCATCCCGTAGAATGTAAGTTCGTGAAACACTTTTCTTTACCTGTTCGATTGCACGGCGCTGTAGGAAGAGATTCATATCGGCAGCAGCTTCCCTGTCCTCTTCTTCTGTCATCCATTCTTCCGTGCAATCGAAACGCTTACAGTCGTGTTCTTTGCTGATGGGTTCTATTACCAATCCAAAGTCCCATCTTTTTGGGTGGAACGAGCGTATTCGCCAATTAGCTGAGACGCTAACGGCGTGATTGGCAATGTTTCTGGACTGTCTAAAACTGCCGAGAACTCATCAAATGCAGCTTGGCTTAACCTGATCACGCGATGCTGTTCCACAACCTGGCGTGCCTTTTCCGTGCTGATAGCAATAACAAAATCCGTGACTGTTTGCCCAGCAATTATCGCTGCTTGTTCGATGATTTGCTTCGCTGTAGGAGTGATTCGCAAACTCATCTGCCCGCTTTTCGCGGGTGCTAGTTTTGACATTATCTTCTTCCTCCTGGGTTGATTATACCAGCCATGTATAGCTATTGTCAATACATGTTTTTCGAGGCATGGGATAGAGAACCTCTTCCAAGCATCGGAGGACAATGACTGTAAGCACAAATCTGGTTTCTTTTCTTCACTGGATCTACTCTATGTAGCGAGGACGCCCTGAAACCCAACCTGGTGGTTCGTGATTTGAGCCTATTGGCACGATATTTTACTTGGGCGTGCCGATGAGTGCGTATACAGGAACGGTCAATTCCTGGCCATCAGCGCTTTTTATAGAGACGCTTGATTGGATCGGTCCGGTTGGAACCGAGGAACTAAGCGTAATTATAGCGTCTACAGACTCGTGGTTGGGATCTTGCGGCAGTGCCTGTTTTGGAAGTGGTGCTCCAAAGGGTCGTGTGAGTCCGGAATCGTAGTGTACTGGACCGAGCTTAACCGAAAGATAGGACACGGTAGACGTTGCAGTTAATTTGTCGAGGTTCTTGCCCTGAATTTGGAAGGTTTGTGTG
>Ga0302309_10004573_pt1 | contig 10180 bp, 7 predicted proteins | sample III_Palsa_N1_1_FD_200453 | JGI IMG/M metagenome (GOLD analysis project Ga0302309, IMG submission 200453) | Peat permafrost microbial communities from Stordalen Mire near Abisko, Sweden - III_Palsa_N1_1 | ecosystem: Environmental > Terrestrial > Soil > Palsa > Peat permafrost | place: Sweden... | reverse complement strand
TGATGGTGTAGAATTCAATAGGAACTTTGCGAAAAGAGGTTCCGATTGTGCGCATTCCCATCAGTTTCATGGATCATTTTTCAAAATTACCCGATCCACGTGTGGATCGAACGAAGTTGCATCGCCTGCTGGATATCCTGGTGATCACTCTGTGTGCCGTCATATCCGGAGCTGAAGGCTGGAGCGATATTGCGCAGTACGGTCTTGCCCGACAGGATTGGTTAGAGACATTCTTGGAGTTACCTCATGGTATTCCCTCTGAGGATACTTTCAGCCGCGTTTTTGCGCGACTGGATTCCGAGGCCTTTGGACGGTGTTTCGCCGAATGGACCAGGTCGATTAAAAAGGCAACGGGTGCTCAGGTCGTTTCCATTGATGGCAAAAGCCTTCGGCACTCTTTTGATACGGCTACCGGCAAAGCCTCCATTCAGATGGTGAGCGCCTGGGCTAACGAAAGTCGTTTGGTCCTAGCCCAGCAGAAAGTAGATGCCAAATCCAATGAGATCAAGGCAATTCCTGCTCTGCTGGACTTGCTTGATCTGGAAGGTTGTATCGTGACCATCGATGCAATGGGGACCCAGAAGGACATTGCCGAGCAGATCATCGCTAAGAAAGCTGACTACGTCTTAGCGCTAAAGGGCAACCAAGGACACGCTCATGAGGAGGTGGCGCATTTCTTTAAAACCGGGCTGCAAAAGGGATTTAAAGAGATTAAAGTCCATACCCATGAGACAGTGGACTATGACCACGGGCGCACGGAAAAGCGGCGCTATTATCAAGTCGATCAGATCAACTGGCTCTTAGCTAAAGACGACTGGAGCGGCCTTGCCAGCATTGGAATGATGCAAACAGAACGCACCGTTAAAGGAGAAACCAGCCGAGAAACCCATTATTATCTGAGCAGTCTGCCAGCTGAAGTCCGACGATTTGGCAAAGCGGTACGTGCTCACTGGAGCATAGAAAACAATCTGCACTGGCAGCTTGATTTATCCTTTGACGAAGACAGCTCAAGAATACGCAAGGATAGAGCGCCAGAAAATCTAGCCACTGTCAGACACATCGCGCTCAACATGCTACAACAGGACAAGACACTAAAAAGAGGCATTAAAGCCAAGAGATTACAGGCAGCATGGGATAGTAAATATCTTACGACAGTTCTAACACAAGAGAATTAGATGCGGTTGCCCTGGGGTGCCGGGCTATGCTGCGGATTGCTACGTGACTGGAGGGCAATGCGCGGGGTCGGACGATGTCATCGATACGAGCGGAGTATTGCGGGGTTCGTCCTCTACATTGTATCGTTCCGAGAGGTTTGGGGAGTGCACTTATACGATCCCAGTCGCGTCCGGCAAAGCGTATGCGGTGGCTTTGGATTTTGCCGAGACCTTTTATAAGGCACGGGGGCAGAGGGTTTTTAACGTTTCCATTAATGGACAGGCGTTCCTGACTAATTTCGACATCGTTGCGGCGGCGGGAGCTCCAGACAAAGCGATCGTCGAAACGGCCCGTGGAGTTCGTCCCGACGCAAACGGCAATATCGTAATCCATTTGTTCAACGGACCGGTCGATCAGCCAAAGATCTGTGGGATACAAATTCATGTTGTGAGGTTAGGATTCGATTGATATTGACTTGCCCGGCGTGATGCTATACAATAGGTTATCGATAACATTTTTGTTTTGCGGTTGGTGGGTGGGACTGTGTGTTTTATTGAAAGAGTAGTTATGTTTTACGATTCATGGCAGGTGCGCGTAATTGGAACGCTTGAAGACCCCCTCATCTCAATCTTCTCCCGCCATCGGAATGGGGGAGAAGAGGTAGGAGGGCTGGTGCGTGCTTGTGGGTTGCGGATCAATTTGCTTGCTTTTATACTATTGATGCTCTCTCTATGTGGTACAGGTAGGACGGTGGCGGCTCCCAGGGATTATTTCAGCATTCTGGTTGAGGATTCGGGGACGGGGCGCGGGGTGCCGCTTGTGGAGCTGCGGACTGTCAATAATGTTCGGTATTACACGGACAGCAACGGGATTGCTGCGATTGATGATCCGGCGTTTATGGGGCAGAAGATCTATTTTCACATTTCCAGTCCGGGATATACGTTTCCCAAGGATGGTTTTGGTTACAGCGGAGTGGCGCTTGATGTGGAGGCGGGGCATCAGGCGGTGGTGAAGGTGGGGCGGGATAACATAGCCGAACGTCTTTATAGAATGACGGGCGCGGGGATTTATTCGGACAGTATTTTGACTGGGCACAGCGTGCCGCTTGCCCATCCCGTGCTAGATGGGCAGGTGTTTGGGCAGGATACGGTGATGGTGACCCCGTATCGGGGGAAGCTGTACTGGTTCTTCGGCGACACGGATCGTCCTTCGTATCCATTGGGGATATTTGGGACATCGGGGGCGACGTCTCTACTTCCCGGCCAAGGCGGTCTCGATCCGAGTAATGGGGTGGATTTGACCTACTGGGTAGACTCCGATGGTTTTAGCCGCGCGACGATCCCGATCCCTAGCTCTCCGGGGCCGGTGTGGGTTGGGGGGCTCTTTACCATGCAGGATAAGGGGGCGGAGCATCTCTTTACGCATTTTGCCGAGATCGATAGGAATACGCAGGGGCCTGCAGTCTCTGGGCTTGCAGAGTTCAACGACAGTAAGGGGGTGTTCGAGCAGGTTTGTACTTATCCGCTGGACAATCCGCTTCATCCGGAGGGTGAGCCCTTCAGGGTCGTAAACGATGGACGAACCTGGTTCTACTGCGAGCCTCAGGAGATGGGCGCGTTTCCGCTGGTTCGGGTGCTGCCCGATCTTGCCCATGTTGTCGATCCCACCAGTTATGAGGGGTTTACGTGCCTTGCGCCTGGTACACGTTACAGCAAGACAAACGCGCAGATCGATCGATCGCCGGACGGAAGCGTCGTGTGGGCCTGGAAGAAGAACACTCCTGCTCTTGGGGAGGATCAGATCAACGATCTGGTGACCGGGGGCAAGCTCAAGCAGACTGAGATTCTGGATCAACTGCGTGACGTTTTGACCGACAAGCCGGTTCTGTCTCACGGAGGGTCTGTTTTCTGGAATTCCTACCGGAAGCGCTGGATACTGATTACGACTGAGGCGTACGGTTCTCCTTCGTTTCTGGGGGAAGAGTGGTACTCGGAGGCTGATACTCCGGTTGGTCCGTGGACTTATGCACGCCGAATTGCGACGCATGGCGGATATACGTTCTATAATCCGACGCAGCTGCCATTCTTCGATCAAGACGGCGGCCGGACGATTTATTTTCAGGGGACCTATACCGATACGTATTCCGGGGTGAAGGACATTACTCCGCGATACAACTACAACCAGTTGATGTATCGGCTGTCGCTGAGCGATCCGCGGCTCGATCTGCCTGAGCCGGTGTATATATGCCGGTCACAGGACAACAGGCTTCAGTACGGTATGCGGTCTGAGGTCGTCCGGGACGGAGCGGCGCAGATATCGGCGATCCCTTTCTATGCCGTGCCGCCAGGGGATGTTCATGAGGATAGTTTGATTCCAATTTACGAATCTGCGGCGGGTAATGGACCGGTTAGGCTTTCTACGACGCCATCGACTACCGGCGCAACTCCGCTGTTTTACGCAATGCCGTCGGTTTCGGGGAACGCTTCGCCGGCGGTTGTGCCGCTTTACGAGTACAAGGATACTGCCGGCGGGGCAGACTGGTATTCCACCGACAGCAGCTCCAGCCATGGAACGCGTTCAGTGCTTCCATTGTGTTTTGTATGGAAAAACCCATCGTCCGTTCTGGCCTTTGATTTCGGCGCACGGTCTCCGATGTAGCCGGATCGGACTTATCTTAACGCCAGCTCGTCAGTCATTGTCATTAAATGACTTATAATGATCGACATTGACTCGTTATAGTTCTTATGATACAATATTGCGAGCTGGTTCGCACCATTGCTCCTCTTGAGGCTCATAACTCGGACTGCTTGCGTCTACTATTCTGCCTGGCGCGGCTTCCTTGCCTTTTTGAAAGGAGACTCTCTATGTCCACTGTCCCCATCGCGAAGCGTGTTGCTGCCGAATTCATCGGCACTCTCTGGCTCGTATTCGGCGGCTGCGGGAGCGCCGTGCTGGCTGCCAAGTTCCTGACAGATAATCCTAATGTCAATTTGGGGATCGGTTTTGTTGGGGTCGCGCTTGCTTTTGGCCTGACCGTTCTCACAATGGCGTACGCGATTGGCCACATTTCGGGCTGTCACCTGAACCCGGCTGTTTCGCTTGGTCTCTGGGCCGGCGGCCGATTTCCGGCTAAGGACCTGGCTCCTTATATCATTGGACAGGTGCTTGGAGGAATTGCCGGAGCAAGTCTGCTCTATCTTATTGCGAGTGGAACGGCGGGCTTTAGTACGGCCGGCGGATTTGCTTCGAATGGATATGCAGACCATTCTCCGGGGCATTACTCACTAGGGGCATGTTTCCTGGCGGAAGTCGTTCTGACGTTTTTCTTCCTGGTTATTATCCTGGGAGCAACGGATGGTCGGGCGCCCAAGGGTTTTGCTCCGATTGCCATTGGCCTGGGGTTGACGCTTATTCACCTTGTTGGCATTCCCGTCGACAACCTTTCAGTCAACCCGGCTCGAAGCACGGCGACGGCGCTGTGGGTGGGCGGATGGGCTACGGCTCAGTTGTGGCTGTTCTGGATTGCTCCTATTATCGGCGGCTTGATTGCCGGCGGAGTGTACCGCTGGTTTGAGGCTGATTCTTCGGAGGGGATTGGGGATCCGGTTGTGGGGGAGAAGCCGTAGCGGAGGTCGGGCTCCTTATGGCCCTGGTTTTGTTATGTAGAAGGTGCAGGTGACTGGGTCGGCGGTCTTTAGCTGTGGGGCTGCGGAACGGCCGTATTGCCAGGCTACTACGGTTACTTTTACCGGGAATTTTGCGCCTGGTGGGATGGGTGTCAGGGTGAGTGTATTCCCGTTAAGTTCCGCTGGTCCTTCGCGGACGTAGTAGGAGACTGGGACGTTGGCGCTGGAGGTTGCGGTCAGGGTGACGTACTTTGTGCCGACGGGCTGACTCGGGATGGCCGGGAATGTGATTTGCTGATCGGCTCCGTCGGTGTTGCGGGCGGGAATGTACATGTGGGCCTGCTGAACGGCGGGGCGGTATTCGCTGTCGCCGGGATGTGTGGCGGCGAATACGAGTTCGAAGTTCTTCTCGTTGCCTATCGTTTCTTTTTGGAACTGAACGACGAAGGTGTCGGGTGATATCTGTACAAAGGGGCCGACGATGCGGTTTATGGAGATGGGACCCCCTCCTGTCGCGTGACCGATCGACGAGCCTACGGGCAGCTGCGCCCAGCCGGTGAGGCGGGGACTGTCGCCGAGGACCGTATCGTAGAAGGCTGTTCCCAGTTTAAATGTGATGCCGTCTGCTTGAGGCTCGAACTTCAGGGTTTCCTGCAGGTGGGTGTTTGTTTGCGGGACCATCTGGCCATCCTGCACGAATCCCACGAGATCGCGTTTTTCTCCACTGTATTGGGCTTCGTATGTCTGCGTCGCTTGAGCCATTTGCTGGTCGAAGTACCAGAAGGCCTGGGTGGGATCGCCCTTGTATTGACCGACTGGAGCGGCTTCGGCTGTTGGGGGAAGGTCTTTGCGCCATCTGTCTGCCAGCCATCCTGTTTTTGTTGGGTCGATAGGAATTAGTGCGGGCGCGCTGTCTACTTTCCAGTTCTTGGGTTCGCGGTAGTGCACGGCTTTCTGGATATAGAGGATGACGTAGTCGATTTTTGTGTCAGCCGCGATGAAATGGCTTTGAGCGGGGCCGGCAGCCATGCTCAGCGGCATGAGCGGATGCTGCTGACGCTCGTGCAGGCCTTCGTTGGCCCAGGTGTCGGCGGATTCAAACTCCCCCATTGTCTCGAGTGAGGGGATGTAGTCGATGGTTTTGTTCCCCCAGATGTCGGCGGCGAAGAACTGATTTCGGACGTAGGGCCATTGTCCGCTTATGGAGAGGCACGCCATGGTTCTGTTCGGGTCCCAGGCGGCGAAGTAGTAGGGCCAGCTTGCGGCTGCGGAATGACCGAGGGGAATTACCGGGACGAAGTTCAACTCGTTGTAGCCGGATTCCCCGGCAAGGTCGCTCATCATGGAGTTGAAGACGTCTCCGGCACCCTGGTCGAATCGGAAGAGAAGATTGAATGCAGGGGCTACCCAGACTTCGCCGTAGTTGAGTTTGGCCAGAGCCTGCCGGAACTTCGGGTTTTCGAGGATCATTTCCTCTTCCATATTGTTCTGGCAGACGACGACTCCATGCAGTTTTTTGCAGTTGACCGGAATCCATAAGAAGGCGCGAGCGGGACCGGCTTTGTCCGTGCCGCCTTTTACGGGGATCGACCATTGCCAGACGGTGGCTCGGGACGGAAGAGTTGTCCCGATAGTTACTAGCAAAAGCATAGCCGCAAGGACCAGATTACGCTTTGTGGAAGATCGTGTTCGCATTGTGTTTCCTGATGAGGTCTCGACAATTGTGTTTATTAAACGTTCTAATACATCCAACCACATTTGGCTGGAGTTGTCAAGTTTTTTTGGGCGTGAACGCTATGGACAAAAAATCGACGCCTGTCGCAATGACAGGCGTCGAAGGTTGGTTCAATGAAGTTAAACTGGGCTGAAGGTCGCCGCATAGGACGGTTCGCCGCCGCCGCCGGCAAGAGCCGAGGTTCCAGCAGCGGTTCCAGTCGTTTTGCTCGCGGAGTTTGTCGAGATAGCTGCGGTGTCTCCAGGCGATACTGCTACGGGCATCATCCACTTGGCATGGCCATCGGCGAGCAGGAAGTTTGATCCGCCGGTGTGGATGCCTGCTGTCTTATAGGGTGTGTCCATAATAGCAGGACTCTGAGCGGGCAAATAGGTGTTGTTGTCGGTCGCGCTGCCTAGCGGGCCGGTCATCAACAAGGCCGAACCCGCCCAGTAGAAGCCGTCTGTGTACGAAGAGTAATCTTTAGCCGAACCCACGATGCCAAAATCGGAATAGCCGTACGTGGACTCAACAGCCATGACGGTTACCGCAGGACTCGTCTGTCCGGCGAGTTTGGAGCCAATGGCACCGTAATTGGGCCGCATGGCGGCGTTGAGGGCGTATGATGTTTCGTACTGGCCCGCTGGAGCAGCGGTGTCCGGGTCATCCGGGCAGATAAATACGCCCGTGCTTTTGATATATGGGTAAACGCTGTTAGCCCAGCCGTCCTGGTCATTTCCAAAACGCGCTGCCGGAGGGAAGCCTTCGTCATTGTCCTGGACGTATTCGAGGATGGACAGGCCGATCTGCTTTTCGTTGGAAAGGCAGGAGGTCTGTCGGGCCTTTTCGCGGACTTTGGCGAACACTGGGAAGAGGATAGCCGCAAGAATCGCTATAATAGCTATAACGACGAGTAGTTCAATAAGAGTGAAACCGCCTGTCCGGCCTTTGGGACAGTGGGAGAGCTGTTGATCATTGAGTAGTCCCTCCTGAGGACTTATGTTTGGACGGAAGGTCAAATAATTTCCGTTTGTAAGTATTTTTGCGACCAATGTGGTGTTTGTTCAATAAACATTCACTGTACATATATAGTAACACGAGTCTTAAGGACTGTCAACATGATTTTTGAAAATTATGGGTGTTGCGGTTTGAGGGTAGCGATCGGCTTGAGGATCCAGCGCTGGTTTTTGTAGCCGCCGCTGGTCCATTGCTGAACCTTGGCTCCATCGGCCGTGGATGCGCCGTCGACGTCGAGCACTTCGCCGCTTTTACGGTTAACGAGATAGCAGGCACCGTTGCCGTAGGATTTGAACATCCACTGCTGTTCTGGCTTACCGATGTAGGGTGTCTGGACAACCGCGTCGCCCAGGCTAACGAAGTCGCCGCCCACGGAAAGGCACATACCGCTGTTGACGTTTGCAAACTCCCAGAACCCTTTGCCTACAGAGTATGCTGTCCATTGCTGGTTGGTTGTTGCGTGGTAGGGATATTGAAAGACGGGCGTGTCAGGGGCCGTAGATGCGCCGGAGACGTCTGCGACTTTACCGCTGTTGGAGTTGACGATGGCGTAAGTAACGCCGTTGGTGGCCACGGCGCGTACTGCTATGAATACGGGGCGGTTCGCTCCAGGAGTTGGCAATATATGCATGATGTTTTTGGCCCTATTGTGCTTCTCATTTAATTAGTAAATGTTTACTGTACGTATTGTAACATGATGCCATAGACACGTCAACGCCCCCATGCTGTTGTCAGCATGGGGGGCGGTTTGGACTAGACGGTATAAGAATTTCCGGCAACGGTATCAACCGCGTCCTTTTGCGCCAGAGGAGCGGTCGGCGCAAGAAGCCGTAGTGAGGCCTTGTTGGGCAGGTTGGCTGACGAATTGCCAACCTCGATGGTTGCCGTGCCGGGTTGGCAGGCAAACCTTCCGTCCGTCTCGTTCCAATACCAGAATGGGAGCGCCGTATAGGGGATTTCGAAGACTACGGTTTTCGATTCGCCAGCCGCAAGCTCCACTCTGTGGAATGCGGCCAGTTGGCGTCGCGGGCGTGCTATGGACGATGTCGGCGGCACAACATAGAGCTGCACAACTTCCGCCCCCGCCCGCTTGCCGGCGTTGGTAACACGCACGGAATACTTAGCCGTGCCGCCCTGCCCCAGGGTCTGTGTGTGCGCTTTGAACTCGCCCATCGTGAATTTTGTGTAGCTCAGACCAAAGCCAAACGGGTAGAGGGGGTCGCCTGTGAAGTATTGATAGGTGCGGCCCTTGTGGATGTCGTAATCGTGGCTTGGGGGAAGTTGGTCGACCGAGCGGTACCAGGTGCAGGGAAGTTTTCCGCCGGGATTGTAGTCTCCGAATAGAACGTCGGCTATCGCGGCGCCCTGCGCCTGCCCCGCGCAGATGGCTCCCAGGATTGCCGGCAAGTTTTGCGCTTCCCACTCTACGCTTACGGAATTGTTGGACGACAGCACCAGGACGACGTTGGGGTTGGCTGCATGTACGGCGCGGATCAAGTCCGGCTGGGCGCCGGTGAGGCTTATCGTGTCTCTATCGTGTCCCTCGCCGCTGACGCTGCCATCAACACCACACACCATAACTACCACATCGGCGCCGCGGGCAGTCTCTACCGCTTGATGGAAGGCGTTGTCGTCGCGGGCGCCGGATACGCTGCAGCCTCCACTGTAGAGCAGTTGACGTTGGCCTGGTTGGAACACGGGCACTACAGGCGGATACAGGGTCAACCGTTCCAGGTTCAGAAGATATCCGTTTCCATCGCCGTGGAACACGGTATAGATGCTGTGCCGGCCGGTTATCCCGGCAAGAGGAGCGCTTAGTTCAGTCAGGTGGTCCCAGCTTCCGGTGCTCTTAACCGTATACTGGGCCGCAATCGGCCCGTCTACTTTATCCAGTCTCACTTCCACCGTACCGCCTGCCCCGGCGCTCGAAACCTTGACGCGCAGTTCGGTCTTCCCGGTAAGATCCACGTCGTCGAACTTCGCCCAGTCGCCATTCTCGATGAAGGCCAGCTGCAGCGTGCCGACTGGCGAAGACTGTGTGGCCACGGCGCCGTGCAGCTCAACGGCCTCGGCTCCCGACAAAAAGTCGGGATTGAACGGCAGTCCGAGTCGCGTTGCGATGCCTTTCAGGGGCGAAATCTGAATGTGCGGAGTGCCGCTGTACCCGCCCAGGTGGCACACGTTGGCGAGGGGGCCGATTACGGCGATCTTTTTGATCTTGTTCGGATCCAGAGGCAGGAAATTGCCCTCGTTATTTAACAGCACCAGCGACTGGCGCGCCGAGTCTACGGCAAGCGCAGCGTGGGCGTCCCAGGGTATGTTAGCCAGTGTAATCGACGAATACGGAGAGATGTCCGGTGTATCCAGCGTCCCAAGGAGCACGCGTACGGTAAGCAGGCGGGTAACAGCCTCGCCAATCTGCGCCTCTTTAACCAGGCCGCGGTCCACGGCCGCCTGCAGGTAGGTGACATATGTCCCGCCCCAGCAGTTGAGGTCGCACCCGGCGTTTATTCCTTCGGCTGCGGCTGTGGGAAAGTCGGGCGCGTAGTGGTGGGGGTCACAGATGTCCTTGACGGCGTCGCAGTCCGATGTCACATAGCCCCTGAACTTCCATTCGTCGCGCAAAAGGCCGGTGAGCAAGTTGGGGTCCGCGGAGCATGGAACTCCG
>Ga0302309_10004571_pt1 | contig 10183 bp, 6 predicted proteins | sample III_Palsa_N1_1_FD_200453 | JGI IMG/M metagenome (GOLD analysis project Ga0302309, IMG submission 200453) | Peat permafrost microbial communities from Stordalen Mire near Abisko, Sweden - III_Palsa_N1_1 | ecosystem: Environmental > Terrestrial > Soil > Palsa > Peat permafrost | place: Sweden... | reverse complement strand
AATATGCTGCAGACGAGCGAGAGCCGACCGGAATCGAAGTGGTTCTGCCGCTCGAAGGTATCATTCGCACGTCGTGCGGGTGCCCACCCGGATCATCTAGGGAACGTCCCCGAACCTGGCCCTGCTCCACGACATCATCTCCACGGAGGCCCAGGACTCTTCGGGACTGTGGCCGAAGGACGCACTTCACCGCGAAACATTCGGCCGATTTCGCCAGCCAGACGCAGGTACCAATCATTTGGCAGCTTATCTCCGTCCGCATCCAACGTCAGCCAATATCCCTGCGCCGGCGCGTCTGCTCTCGATGGCGCAGCCTTCAGGATGGCGGTTCCCTCGTTCACTTCATCAAACATGGCGATCTTGATGATTGAAGCTCCACTCGCCCGGGCGTTATAGGCTTGTCTCCACAGAAACTCCCCACCCAGCCTTGGAATTTGGTTCTCTGGCTTGTCCCGGTTGAGGTTGTGCCAGGAAAACCCTGGGAAGATTACCGGCATATACAGTTGATGATTCTTCCTGGTGAGGGCGACGTCCGGAACCAGGTGAGTGCGCCTCCAGTCGTCCACTTGGTTTAGCGTGGAGTACCGTCCTACAGTCCACGGTTGAACGATATCGAGTTGGGCATAGACAGCAGCCCACGCCGGGTCCGTTACGCTGTCACCACTCAAGGATCCCCATCCGGACGGCGTGCCTCCCATCACTTTCACGTGGGCAACATCATGGAACCATTGGATGATGGCGACCGCCAACTTCGGGTCCACGATGTGATTTCCGCCGCCGGCAAGACCCAATCCCCAAAGAGATACAACCGGTTTACCGTCGAGCTTGAGATACGCTGGACTCGTCGTAACGCCGACAGTTCCCGTCAAATACGTCCAATCGCTTTGCAGTTGCTGGAGCACCGTCGCCGGGTTACTTCCGCTCAAATCGTACTCCACTGCGAATACCCGGCCATGGTCCTGGGCGCTGGCCATCACGTTCCGAAGGACAACATCGCCTTCGGCGTGCGACGGGGCAATCTCTCCCACGAAACGTTGCAGCAGCGCTCCATCGATTCCATAGGTCTTCATCCACTCAAAATGTTTTTCCACGGTCTCCCTTGCGAAGGAGGAGAAGACATAGGCCTGCTGCCCACCGATGGTCATACCCGGCAACGCACATTGCGGCCGTCCACTCAGTTCCGTCACATCTGGATAGAGATCAATCGAAAGCGTCTCCGCCGAGGGAACCCCACGCGACCAATGGCTCCAGCTATTGCGTGGCGATCCATCGCCCGGACAGCGAAACCACCCCTGGTATCCAACCAACACCTTGGCCTGCATATCCTGACCGATTGAATTGTCTGTTGCGCTCAAGAAGAACGCCACGACAATCGTGATCGCCCCAATCCTGAAGAATCCCCACATTCCGTCAGCCCCTCATCCGAGATCTCACACACGACGACAATCCTATAGAATTATTCCTTGCATGACAACGCAACCATATTCCGGCAATCGGGTCACAGTTCAATATGAGATTTAACTCGGTCACTTCCAGTCCCGCAGACATTCGGCCTTCCTTTTCCACTCGGACTCCCCGTTGCCGCCATCTCCTTCTGAACGGACTCGCCGGGCTCATCGCGTTTTCCTGCACCGTCGCGTCCGCGCAGGATGTTCCCACCACCCTGAGAGTGCAGAGTCAGCTCGTCGTTCTCGACGTCGTCGTGACCGATAAAGCCGGACACCTGATCACCAATCTCAACCGGGAAGACTTCCAGGTCTCGGAAAGTGGAGTGCCGCAGGAGATTCGAAACTTTGACGCTCCGCACAAGATCGACACGATTCCGGTAACAGCTCCCAAAGACAAATTTGGACGCGAAGATTGGGGATCTTCCCCGCTGACCATGATCGTCATCGACGAAATGGATACGCCGTTCGAGGAGACGGCATATTCGCGTTATGAGGTGGATCGATACCTGAAGTCGCAACCGAGCCTGCTCAAACAGCCAACCATCATTCTTTGGCTGAATGATTCCGGAATTCATCCCGTGACGTCATTTTCTCGCGACCGGGACGCTCTGATTGCGGCCATTGACTCCCATAAGGCCTCGCGGGCGGATAAATTCGCGCGGGGAGCTGTCGTCGAGCAACTCAGCGCTTCCCTGTCCGCTATACAGCAATTGGCGCTGTTCAGCCGCGGCAGCAAGGGCGATAAACAGATCATCTGGGTCGGCCGCAGCTTTCCCGGAATCGATGGGACGGTATTGGATAAGAAACAACTTGAACTCATGAACAAGGCCATCAGCAGCACCATGGACCTCCTCATGCAGTCCCGGACGACCATCTACGTTATCGATCCGACCATCAACGCAGCTCCGCCGGCCCAGTTCATCAATGACGTCGGAGGGCCAGACACCCTTACGCCATTTTCGCCGACCGATCCCTTCGCGACGGGGTTCAACTTCATGAGTTTCGTTCAACAAACTGGTGGAAAGTACTTCTACGGACGCAACGACCTCAACAACGAGATCGAAGACAGCATCGCACGCAACACCAACTTCTACACCCTGAGCTATGTCCCAGCCGATCCCATCGAGGACGGAAAGTACCGCAAGATCGATATCCGCATGAAAGACCCGCACCTCATTGTTCAGGCCAAACAGGGTTACTATCCCGCACCGGCGGAGCAGACCACCGTCGCGGCCAAGGACCTGCAGTTCGACCTTCACGAGGCACTGGTCTCGGGCATGACCTACAACGGAGTCGGCCTGCGGCTGCAACGCTGCCAACTGGACCCGCAAGGGCTGGCCACCTGTGAGGTTGCGATCGACAACAACTCCCTTGTGGAAGAACCTGGCCCCGACGGTTCGCAGCGCGCATCCGTTGTTGCCGTACTCTCGGCACTCGACAAGAACTCCGTACTGATCGCGAACACCGTGTACAAATTCGCTTTGAAGCTCCCCGGCCAACCTGCAGCGACCAGTTATACGAATCTCCCGCTGCGTCTCGCTGTCCCACCCAATACCAAGACCATCCGGGTCGCCGTTCGGGATATCAGCGGGCGCATTGGGACAACCGATCTCGATCCATCAAGCGTCAAGGCGCTTATTGCTCAACACAAGTAAGCCTTGAATCGAGGCCGATCGCAGCATAAGGATCACACCAAACTCTTGGATTGTTTCGCTACAGAGCATCCGCAGGAACCCCGAATCACAAACTCCACCGGCAGCACGAGTTTGATGCCGAAACCGCCTTCAGGCCGCTTCGCCGCCGCAATCCGCTCAAACAGCAGCTTGGAGGCCTGAATGCCAAGGTTTGCCGCAGGTTGACGAATCACGGTCAACGGAGGGGAAAGAAGCGCAGCTAACTCAAGATCGTCGAACCCGATGAGAGCCATCTGTTCCGGAATAGCCAGATCGACCTCGCGCAGAGCCCACAGGAGATGACGCGTAGACACGTTATTGAGTGAAAAAATAGCAGTCGGACGGTCCTGGCTCTTCTTCCAGCGTCGCGCAAGCTTCAACGTGTCTTCAAGCGTCTTGACCTCGTCATAAATCTCAGGCTTCAGTCGGGACGCTCGCATTGCCTCGGTGTAGCCCAGAATGCGATGTCCGATCGTATAGGACGTCTTGTCGTAGCCCACACACACAATTCTTTTGTGCCCATGTTCGATCAAGTGATTGACCGCCATCTGAGCACCACCGAGGTTCTCAACTACCACCTCGTCCGCAATGGCGCCCTCCAGTGGGCGGTCAAATGCAACGATTGGGACCTCCGTCTCCGACAACCGGCGCAAGCTCTCGCTTGGCAAGGACGGCACAACGATCAGACCGGCGACGTTCTGCCCCATCATCATCGCTACTGCATTTTCCTGCAGTTCCTGATTCCGATTGGAGGCCACGATCAGCGTCATGTAACCGTGCGAAGACGCAAACTCTTCGATCGCCGCGGTACACCTCCCGAAAAAGAGGTCGGCCAGATCTGGAATAATCAGCCCAATCATCTTGGCCCGGCTGCCTTTCAGCACCCTCGCGGCCTGATTCGGTCGATACCCAAGCTTCCTGATAGCCTCTCGGATCCTCTTCTTCTTGTCCGCACTCACGTAGCTCGTATCGTTCACCACCCGGGAGACAGTGATCGCACCGACCCCAGCTAGTCGGGCGACATCAGCTACCGTGGGCATCGCCGACTTTCGCTTCACTCGATGACTTCCTCTGAACGATGACTTCCAAGAGCGGGAGTGCCAATACCCCTTACCCCGTCTCATTCTGTGATGTAGATGAAATTATAGGTGCTGACAGCGTATGTCGAGGACTTTCAGAGGGTGCTGAAAAAGGCACAAATCCGCATTTCGGTGGGAGGGTGGGGCTCCAGCCCCACCAATAAAATCAATGGAATCACAGGGGGCTTTAGCCCCGGCATTCTGGTCCATGACACCCGGCGCACTTCTTTCAGCACCCTCTCTCAGCAACTTACTCCTAAAAGACCCGGCAATTCACGACATCCACGTTGTTGGGAGAACCGGCTAGCGTATTGAATCGCAGCAAAATTTCAAAATGCTCCGGACCCGATGACTGAATCCCGCATTTCTTCAACGTCGTGTCCAATCGTGGAAGGTCCGCGACGAGATGACCCGCGGCCTCCGTTCCCTCGGCGTTTTCTCCGGCGAGAAATAACACCTGCCCGCTTTGGTCTAGATTCTTCATGAACGCGATGATCGCATACGACTGGCCGGTGGCCCAGCCCGGAGCGGTCGCAACATACGATGCCGGCTCTCCCGCGCGAGGATGAACGTTGCGGATCACTTCCTTCCTTATCGTTGGATCGTATTCGAACCTGAAATCAAGGCGGTCGTTATAAAGATTCGACCACGGGTTGGATCTCGGGCTGCCCAAAACAATCAGGTTCGCGTCAGTCTGCATATCCGAGAACTGAATATTTCTCGCTCCACGGATCGTAACCTTCGACGCAGTGGCCTGCGCTAGCTGGCCGACCGCCATCACGATCGGCGTGTCGACCACCGAAGCCTTGTCTCCCCGGAGAATCACCTCGCAGAACCGGCGCTGCTCGGGGGTCAGAGCACTTGGATCCGGAATGTACCGGCGATTCGCATAGTCGGAGAGCGATATCTGTCCTCCCGTGAAGCCCTCGATCTCTGCGATGTTCGGGTCGCTAGTGATGATTTCCGTCGATCTGGACGAACCGAAGATGGAAGACCACGGAAGCACCGCAATATGGTCCGGCCTGCGCAAGCGGTTCCAGGCCACCATGAACACCGCAACATTGACCGCCGAAATCAGCAAAACCGCCAGGACGAAGCGAATCAGCTCAGCCCTCCGCCTCAAGGGCGCGGTCGTGCCGGAATCGGCATCCGGCAAACGGTCCTGGACCGGTACACCGACGGTCGAAACCAGCTGTTTTTCAGGCCGGGAACCGGGTTCACGGGTGATTTTTGGGAGGTACGACCCTGCGGGAAGGCTGATTCGATACTCCGAAACCATGCCCGGCCTGCCGTAATGTTGCAAAAGCCGCTTGCGCACGTCGCTCGCCGTCACCCGGACGATCGCGTCGGCGTTGGTGTCGTAGCCTGGCGGCCGCCCAAAGACCTCAACCCCGATGGCCCGCTCCTTCAACGAATCGAAGTCTCCGGCAACTGCGCGGCTGACGATGTATTTTAGGAATTTGCCGCTGCGGTGGCTGCCTTTGAAGGCCTCGCCCTCCAACACACCGTTGAGATGTTGCTCAATAGAGGTAACATCCCACTGCCCCGCGCTTGTCCCCGGATTCTCCGGCGTCTGGGCATCGCTCATAGTGGTTGGTTGCATACAGTGTCTTGGCGATCCAATTTTAGCACTCGGCAGTCGCAACGGTCGGCGATGGGCTCCCTCTGGCAGTGCCCTCTTGGCGGGGTTGCGTCCGCCTGTCGCCTCAGGTACGTACCGTTAGGGAAAATCAAACCTGCTACGCCTTTGTTTTCAATAACGTACTGTTGACGTTACAACTCGCAAGAACCTTGAATTCTTTCCCTGAGGCGCACTATCTTCAATACCAGTCAGGACGTGATCGAAGAATTCGAAGCAAAGAAAGGCATAGCGATGACAAATGGAATCCTGCCAACTGAGACGACCCTGTCTTCCAACGAGTCTTTGTTCTCGAATTCAATCGGGAAAACGGGCGAACCCGCCGACGCTGCAGGGACGATCCAGCCCGACAAAGCCACCGCCAAGCGGGCAAGAGTACGCACCGTCCAACAATCGTTTGTACGCGGTCTCCTCGATCCCAAGTCGTCGTCCCTGACCCTCACGGCCCTCGCGCGGGCGGCAGCCTTCTCGGGAAAGCGGCTGGTACTAGAGATACGCGACGAAACTCCCGTCAGAATTGTCCGGACATCCACAAGGGGAATGTAGCTTCAGAATTCGTCCTGGAACGCCGCGCTCAACTGGCCGAGCGGGTACCGACATGATCCTTCCTCGGACTCAAATAGAACACATCTACCCCACGGGGTTTCTACCCAGCAGGGGTCAGATTGCTACATTGCAGCGCGCTGTTTGGCGGCTAGGGCGAATTTCAGGTCGCAGTACAGCCATTCTTTGTCATGTCGCAGCGCCGCAGAGAAATCTGTTCTTCGGCTCGGAACAAAAACCGCGAATGAGACATCCATAACCATCATAAAATCATCAACTTGAGCGCCACACCCGACAAATAACAGCCAAACTCGTTGTCAAGCAAAATAGTTTGCCAAATCCATCGATCTAATTGATTCCAATACTCTTACGCAGAAAGACAAATTGCATGTTTCCTGCCGCAACCTGCTACACTTAAACAAGATAAGAAAAGCCCCCGGGAACCGTCTCCGGGGCTTTTCTGTCTTCCAGCATAAGTCGATTAGAATGAATATTTTGCGCGTAAACCTAACAGAATCAACAGTTTGCGCTTAATGACATACGACTAAGTCCAATGGAATGACTATTTTGCCCCAAAAATCCGGGGGGGTAGGGGAGGGGTACAAAAGCTTTGATGTACAGCCATTGCTTGCCGGTTCGCAGCGCGCAGGAAGAGTCTGTCTTTGAGTTCGGAACGGCAATCGCATAGCGACTGGAAATTCGCTCTAATTGGCGCCAGCGACCTTGAAGTCGTGGTTGACGAAGATGTGGTGCGGCCAGTTGACGCCGATGTTGTGGACCTCGTATTCGCCGTCAGTCAACTCCACAACACGGTCGACGATGCCCCCCGGGTACGCAACCAACGCAGCTTCGGTCGCCTTGTTCGCTACCGTTCCGCTGACGATCGTCCCCGACCCTTGACTGTAATTGGCCGGAACCTGACCCACCTGCTTCGCCGCGGACGGCGCACCGCGCTGAAACGGGACCACCTCTGCCGCCGAGGAAGGCGCAGATCCGCCCCGGTCAGCAGGTTGGACGATTACCTGGCTGGCCGTGATCGTCGGTCCGCTGACCATCCCGAGTACGAGGACGCCGTCGCCTTTTGCAATGGCACTCGCCGAGATCGAGTTTGTCCCCTTCCGGTACGCGGTCGAGGTCTCCTCTTTGATGGTCACCTTCTGACCCGCTGATGTCGAAATTGCGAAGCCCGATGTGGACACGCTATCGACCGTGCCGGCTACTCCACCTGTGGCCGACCCGGAGCGAGCGTTGGATTCCCCGCTGTGGGGCATACCTTGCCCTGACATTGCCGCGGGAAATGCTACTGCGCAGACCGCGATGGCCGTGGCGAGGATAGCGATGGAACTGGCGAGTCGCCGGATAAACATGGACTGATTCCTTTCGTCGTGTGTTGATCTTATGTGATCAACCATTCGGCGCGCCATTCCGTCCCCGAAGGGCAGCCGAGGCGCCAGTAGGATCGACGACGGTCGCTTCAATGCCGCTTGCGAATTGGGAGAAGGCTGGAGCCGCGCAGATCATGCAGCATGCGACGAGGAGTGAAGCGAACAACCTGCAGCGGAGACGAGAGCCTAAATGAATTGAAATGTTTCAATCAGCAAGCCAGGTGAATAATAAAGCTGCGAGAAGAAAGTTGCGAAGCATCATCTTTACGACTGTGTTGATCAAACTGGATGAGTTGCCAAAACCTTCCGTGGAAACCGAACACCTGGAGATTCAAGTGAAAATTGCGGATTTTGGAGAAATCGATTCTGGATCTGAACTGGAGAGGTCGAACCGGCCGGATAGTGTGACTGCAAAAAGACAATTGCCAATCTAAATTGAAAGGTTTTATATTGGGTGAGCTCTTCAGACCCGCGACTGAGGTATTGCATGCTTCGCTATGCGCGTTCGCTCGCTCTCTCCGTGCTGTTCGCCGTGCCGTTGTTCGCCGTTTCGCAGGACACGCAGGTTGCCGATCAAGGCGAGCAGATAGATGGCCCTGGCTGTGCCGCGCTGCCACTCTGGAACGCGCGGTCGGCTGCGCATTTCTGCACGGAGAGCGACCTTCAGAAATGGCTGGGCGACATTCGTCGCTGGCGGCAGGAGTACCGAACCCGCATAGGCTTCAACGATGCCGACTACGCGCGGCCAGAGCTCGCCTGGACCGCTTCGAGCTTTGTGCAGCCGCAGATGATGGTTCATGACCGCTTCTTCTACGATCCTGCAACTCGCCGGTACACCGTCGACCGGTATCTGAACGACGTCGACCAGCGCTATGGCGGAATCGATGCTGTCCTGGTTTGGCCCGTCTATCCCAACATCGGCGTTGATGATCGCAACGAGTACGATCTCTTCCATGATCTACCGGGTGGACTGCCCGCCATCAAGAGCTTTATTGACGACTTCCACCGTCACGGTGTTCACGTCCTGTTCCCTACCACGCTTTGGGACCAGGGCACCCGCAAGGAAGATAAGCCGGACCCCGAGGCGATGGCCAGCGAGCTTGCAGAGGCGGGCGCCGACGGTATCAACGGCGACACGCTGCGGGGCGTGCCTGAGTCCTTTCGCACGTCTGCCAATGCGCTGCACCATCCGCTTGCTCTGGAGCCCGAACTGGCGCTCGAGAAAGACGAGATGATCAACTGGAATACGATGTCGTGGGGCTACTGGAGATACGGCTTTGTGCCCTCGGTGAGCCGTTATAAGTGGATCGAACCGCGTCACATGGTCAACATCTCGGATCGCTGGGCGCACGATCATACCGATGACTTGCAGTTCGCCTTCTTCAATGGAACCGGCTTCGAAAGCTGGGAGAACATCTGGGGCATCTGGAACCAGATGACCCCGCGTGACGCCGAGGCGCTGCGTCGAATCTCGCTCATCGAACGCTTCAATCAGAAGCTGCTGGTTTCGCCAGGCTGGGAACCGCACGTCGCGATGCTGCAGTACGGCGTGTTCGCGAGCAAGTGGCCCGGTCAGGATTCGGCGCTCTGGACGATCGTCAACCGCAACTCGTACCCCGTTGCCGAGCGCCAGATGAAGCTGCCGCACTCGGACGGCATGCGCTATTACGACCTGTGGAATGGCAAGGAACTGCATCCAGAGCGGGAAGACGGCATGGATGTGCTGACGTTTCCGTTGGAGGCGAATGGCTTCGGCAGTGTGCTGGCAGCGAAGTCGGCGCCGGCAAACTTCGATAGATTCCTGAAACAGATGAGCACTCTGGGCGGGAAGCCGCTCGGCAGTTTTTCGCACCAGTGGGTTTCGCTTCCGCAACACCTCGTACCGATTGCCGCAACTAAGCGGGCCATGCCGAAGCCGACGGGAATGTCCCTGATTCCGGCGGCCGATTTCCAGTTCCGCGTCAATGGCATCGAGATTGAGGGCACGAATGACGAAGGGGTCGACGTTCAGTATGCCGGAGAGCCTTCCGCACGCCGCTACCATAATGTGAAGGTACACATTCCGGCGTTCTGGATAGATACGTATCCGGTCACAAATGCCGAGTTCAAGAAGTTCGTGGACGCCACTCACTACCGTCCTGATGACGCCCACAATTTTTTGAGGGACTGGAAGAACGGAAACTATCCGGAGGGGTGGCAGGATAAGCCAGTGACGTGGGTATCGCTCGAAGACGCGCGAGTCTACGCGAGCTGGGCCGGAAAGCGGCTTCCACACGAGTGGGAGTGGCAATACGCGGCGCAGGGCACGGACCAGCGCGAATATCCATGGGGGAATGACTGGGTCGCGGAGAACGCTCCAAAGCCAGACGATGGCCGCTCCGAGCTGCCCGCCAGCGACGTTCATGCACACCCGGCC
>Ga0302309_10004567_pt1 | contig 10191 bp, 9 predicted proteins | sample III_Palsa_N1_1_FD_200453 | JGI IMG/M metagenome (GOLD analysis project Ga0302309, IMG submission 200453) | Peat permafrost microbial communities from Stordalen Mire near Abisko, Sweden - III_Palsa_N1_1 | ecosystem: Environmental > Terrestrial > Soil > Palsa > Peat permafrost | place: Sweden... | reverse complement strand
GTCGATCTGGATCTTGCGGTAGTCTTGCCATTCCCCTACTCTCTTTATGAGTTCATGGTGATGGACTACGCTCGAAGGCGGGATAGACAGACCCGGAGTGTACGGAAACGGGACAGCCGTTGCGTCGTGCGCGGTTCCTTCCGGTCGAACCGTTCTAATAACGCTGTAGGTAAGATCTGCTCCGGCATCGAGAGCCGCGACCGCACACTCCAGATGATGCGGCATCCAGAGGTCATCGTGGCCGCAGTAGGCGACATACTTGCCTCGGGCCTGGCGTAGTCCCGTATTGTTGGGTTCAGACTGGTGGCCCGAATTAACCGGGAGGTTGATCCAGCGGACGCGGGGGTCGCCCACCCTGGCGACAACGTCTTCAGAATCGTCGGTGCAGCAGTCCCCAACCACCAGAATCTCGATGTCGGTGATCGTTTGCTGCAAGACGCTGCCTATAGCATAGGGCAGAACGCTGCTCCAGTTGTAGGTCGCAATTATAACGCTAACAAGAGGCGTGGACACTATGATTACCAGCCCATGCGCCGTTCGAAGCTGTAGGGAATTTCCTCGGTATCGAGGGGCAAACGATAGACGTCCGGATCTGTATGATTGTATGGTCGTGTGGGCATGCTAATGAAGAGAGCCTCCGTGCTGCCGACATTCTGATGCGCGTGGTAGACATTGGCCGGAATGACCATCAGGGTTCGCTGGTGTTCTGTACGATAGATTTCATTGAGCATACGATAGGTCGGGGATTCCGGCCGGTTGTCGAACAAGACTACTTTGACTGAGCCCTGACTTAGGAAAATTCGATCGTCGTGGAGGTAGTGGACGTGCCATCCGATGGGAAGCAGGGCAAGATCGAAGACCTCCCCTAGGCCTAATATCTTACGCAACCAAAAAGCCACTCGGACTATATCCGGGTGGCTTTTTACTTGTCGAAAATAAATCGAGCTACTACGCTTTAAAGCTGGCTTTAAACTCAGTCAGAGCCTTCTTCAGCGCATCTACCGTTGTTTCGCTCAGTACCTTATCGCGGGCGATTGCTTCTGGTACTTCTGAGTACTTCTCTGCTAGGAAGGCGAGGAACTCAGCTTCGAAGCGGCGTACTGCGGATACTGGAAGGTCGTCCAGGAAGCCGTTGGTTGCGGCGAAGATCGCTGCGACTTGCTTCTCAAGTGGAAGCGGCTCGTACTGGGGCTGCTTGAGGATTTCGACCAGTCGAAGTCCGCGAGCGAGCTGTGCCTGGGTTGCCTTGTCGAGGTCGGAGGCAAACTGGGAGAAGGCCTGGACTTCGCGGAACTGGGCGAGTTCGAGTTTTAGGCGTCCTGCTACGTTCTTGTCCTTCATAGCCTTTGTCTGCGCGTTGCCGCCGACGCGGGATACGGAGATACCGACGTTTACCGCGGGGCGGACGCCGGAGTTGAACAGGTCGCTTTCCAGGAAGATCTGTCCGTCCGTGATTGAGATAACGTTGGTCGGGATGTACGCGGAGACGTCACCAGCCTGGGTCTCAATAATGGGAAGGGCTGTAAGCGAACCGCCGCCGAGGGCGTCGGACACTTTGGCCGCTCTCTCAAGGAGACGGGAGTGCAGGAAGAAGACGTCGCCGGGATAGGCTTCGCGGCCTGGCGGGCGGCGCAGAAGCAGGGAAACCTGGCGGTAGGCAACGGCTTGCTTGGAAAGGTCGTCGAAGATGACCAGGGCATGCTTGCCATTGTCTCGGAACCACTCTCCGATACAGGTACCGGAGTAAGGCGAGATGTACTGCTGGGACGCCGGATCGTTGGCGGTGGCTGCCACAACCGTGGTGTATTCCATGGCGCCGTGCTGTTCGAGCGTGCGCAGGACGTTGGCGACGGTGCTTGCCTTCTGGCCGATGGCGACGTAGATACAGAAGACATCCGTGTTCTTCTGGTTCAGGATCGTGTCGACAGCCAGGGCAGTCTTGCCCGTACCGCGGTCTCCGATGATCAACTCGCGCTGGCCGCGACCGATCGGGATCATGGCGTCGATGGCTTTGATGCCTGTTTGAAGGGGTTCCTTGACCGGCTGGCGCTCTACGACACCGGGGGCCTTGCCTTCCAGCAGGCGGAATTCCTTGGACAGGATGGGGCCTTTATCGTCGATGGGCTGACCGAGCGCGTTTACGACACGGCCGACCAACTCGGGACCGACGGGAATCTGGATAATGTTGCCGGTGCGGCGAACTGTATCGCCTTCCTTGATACCGGTTTCTTCGCCGAGAAGAACGGCTCCGACATTATCTTCTTCCAGGTTGAGGGCCATGCCCTGTACGCCGCCGGGGAACTCCAGGAGTTCTCCGACCATGACGTCTTTCAACCCATAGATGCGTGCAATTCCGTCACCGACTTGCAGGATGGTGCCGACACCAACCTCTTCGATTTCGGATTTGTACGAATCGATTTCGCGCTCCAAAACGGAAATAATTTCTTCAGGCTTAATGGCCACGATAATTAACCTCTCTCAGTGTACGTTGCACCGAGCAACTGCTCTTCCAGGCGCCGCAGACGTCCACGTAAACTTCCATCGATAATGGTGTCTCCGATGCGCACAACAACTCCGCCAATAACGCTTGGATCGATCTTCTGGCTCAGATTTATTGTCTTGCCCGTCATGGCCTTAAGCGACGTCACCAGGCTGGCTGACTGTGCTTCGGTAAGGGGCACCACGCTGCTTGCCACGGCTTCCACCTGGTTGTGCAGGCTTTCGACGAGCGTTCTGTACTCGGAAATGCAAAGATCGAGCAGACCTTCGCGATTCTTACGGACCAGCAGCTTCAAAAAACTCAAGGTTGCCGCGGAGATTCTGTCTCCAAATGCCTTGTCGGCAAAGTAGATCTTACGTTCCTGTGTTGCCAGCGGGTGTAGAAACACATCGCGCAACGCAGGAGAGTTTTTCATCTCTCGTTCGATGGCGGTAAGGTCTGCCCAGACGACATCGATGGCGTCATCCCGGCGCGCAACTTCGAATAATGCAGCAGCGTACCTTCGCGCAACGATTGGGTCTTTCATTCAGCTAGTCCCCGTGCAGACTCGGCGCCGGACGTGGGCTTGGACGATCCGCCGTCGCGTGCTGTAATTGATCCAGTCGCCACGGATTGAATGTAGTCGTCGACAAGGCGAGTATTTCGCTCATCGTTCAACGATTCTCCGACAACCTGACTGGCCGCTCCGATGGCCAGGGCCACGATCTGCCCACGCAGTTCGAGGTAAAGCCGATCGCGCTCTCTATCGTTGTCAGCGCGTCCCTTAAGAAGGATGTCGTCCGCCGCCTTGTGCGCGTCGGAGATCAACCCATCACGAAGCCCCTGCGCTTCTTTGATGGCGCTCTGAATTCGCTCCCGAGCCTCAACTTCGATGTCCGCCAGCCGCCTCTCGTATTCAAGACGGGTGTCTTCCATACGCTTGCGGTCCGCATCCATCTGATCGTAGGCATCCTTAATGTCCTGCTGTCGCTTATCCAATATGCCAAACAGGGGTTTGAACATGAATTGGTTAAGAACCGCCATCAGTATTAAGAACCCGATGATCTGGGTGACCAGAAGTTGAGGTTCAATTCCGATACTGTCTAATAAACCGCCCATAAGTTCCTCGATGCCGTGTCGGCGCCAACGTGTCGGCGCCGATTGCGTCCCTACATACTAATGCTGACTATTTGCCCTGAAAGGCAGCAAGGGCCGTTTGGTAGTCTGGGGGAAGCAGACCCTTCAGAACGAAGAAGAAAACCAGGGTAAAGATGAACAGAGTTTCGACAAGAGCGAAACAAACGTACATCGTGGTCTGGATCTTACCGGCGGCTTCAGGCTGCCGAGCAATGCCTTGAATAGCTGAGGCGAATACAAGACCTTCACCGATTGCGCAGCCTACTGCCGCGAGAGGAAGCATCAGGGCAACGCCCAATCCAATTAAACCAAAAAACAGACCGGTCATTGTGTTCTCCTTGACTTATATAGTCAGTGTGTTCAGATTTCTAAATTGTTAACAGTTAGGCGTGTGAGCCGATTGATTCAGAAAGTTTTTCCGTCATCGTTTCGCTGTGTGGATGCGAATCGTAGTCGTCACCATTGTCGTTGTGTGTTTCCGACATCAGGTTAATGTAGGCGCAGGTAAGAAGCGGGAAAATAGCCGCTTGAATTACGCCGGTAAATATTTGCAGTGGGTAGACAATTATCTGCATGGGAATGAAGAACGCCGGATGAGCAGCAGGGCCAACAGGGATCATTGCCATTTTGTTTATCACGTCTTCGGCGTAGATGTTTCCAGCAAGACGCATACCGAGCGAGAACGGCTTGATGAACTCGCCTATGACCTCGATCAAAAAGAAAAGCGGCGCCATAAATATGATGGGACCACAGAAGTGTGCGAGGTATTGCCCGATGCCGCGCGCTTTGATGCCCACATATTGAACGTAAAAGAACACGATTATGCCAAGCGCCAGTGTGTTGCTTGCGTTCGATGTTGGAGCGTTCAATCCGGGAATTAGTTCGATCAAGTTTGAAAACAGGATGTACCAGAACAGCGCAAATATTAATGGCAAGTGCTTTTCGCCACCATGGCCGAGTGCGCCCAGGAAGATGTCTCTAAAGTATTCCGTCACCAGCTCAAAGAAACCCTGGAGGCGGCCTGGTACTGTTGAGCGCTTGCTTACTGCCAGCACCCCGGTCACTACTAGCACCACCGAGGTCAAGATGATGGCAAACAAAAACATAGTGTAGATTTGTAGCGGAGTTTTAGTACCGAATGTCATGCTATCCTAACTATTCCTGCCCTACTAGGGCGTCGCTTTAGAACTCTTTATTGCTGCCAGAACAACCGCGGACTGGCCAACAAGGAGTCCGATCATAACTCCGAAAATTGCAATTCCCTTGATGGACAGCAACACTATACAGAGTGCGGCTGTAAGAACGAACTTAGCCACCATAAAGGCCGCAAACTGAAATTTGGCCAATGCTGTATCATCCTTTGTGGATACAAACTGTGTGAACAGCTTACCAACCAGGAGCAGTAGCATTACGCCAACAGACAAACTTATTAGTGCTCCGGCCAAAACACTAAGACCAAGAGCAAGTTTTCCGAACACAAAAAATAATCCGGCAACCGGCAGCGCGCCAAACGCCACGGACTTAACGACAATAACCGGCTCAGGAAGTGCGCTTCCTGCTTGCGTAGCCGTTACTTCTTTTATTACTTGCGTCGCTATTTTTGCCTTCGATCTTTTCCGCTGGCGCCCATTGCGCGCATCAGATTCAGGAATCCGCCCACGGCGCCCACCACCGTCATAATTACGGACCAGAGGTACGCGCCAGGCTTGCCATAGTGCGAGTCCAGCCAAATTCCAAGCGTCAGTCCCCCGAACAAACTGCCTGCCAAAGCCATTCCTGCAGCAGCCGTTTTTCCGGCACTCTGCACACCTGGCCTTCCGGACTGGTCCGAACCACTACTTTCAGCCAGTTTACCAGGACTACCCGTATTAGGGGTCTTGCTTAAGCTGGGTCTGGAGTAGCTGATATCCGGAGGAGGAGGAAGGCGGTCGTGAAAAGATCCAGAATCAGACGTGTTAATGTCTTTTCCTGCTTCTTCTTCCGATCTGTCGTCATCGACCATGGACAACCCTCCACGCCGTGGGCTTCCAAAACTTCTAATTTTCCGCCCTTGAGTATATCATATCGGTTAACGGCAAGTCAACGGGCTTGCGCTTTTTTTCACAATGTTTGTGAAGATTTCTTCAGATCCTGGAACTTTTGATGAAAACTCAGCGCTATGGTTACTCGATATGTTTAGAAAGTGCGAATTTTGGATAGCGCGGGGTCGCATCATGTATAATATATCGGCTGGTTTGTACTTAGTGTTTGTCTGCCTGGCAATGTTGCCTGTCCAATGGGGGATATTTTAGTCTTGTCCGATCATCAAAGTCCGATTTTCTTCGATTCCACGAATCGTCGCTGGGGATTGATATCTCGTCTGCTTATTGTGTTCAGTGTCGTCTGCTGTGTCGCGGCGGCTCTGTTCATGATCACTATTGCGGTCAACCCAAGTCTGCCCTCCCTCGCGTTCAGCCATACGGCGGCATCGCTGGTTGAAGCCACGTCGAAGCACAATAAAGGACGATTGGGTGAAAAGCCGGCGGAACTGAGCGCGCACCTTTTTGTTGAGACGACATCCCATGCGGAAAACCAATACATTCTGAATCGTAACGCCGATGTGCAGGAATCGCAGCACAAGCTCGATCTGATAATACGGCACGATGAGACAAACATCCCGGTCCCAGCTTCGTCGATTGCCCCAGGACATATTTCCGGTCCAGTGCGTGTAGCTTTCTATGTTAATCAGGGAACGGACGCGCAGGAAAGCCTGAGCTCCTTCAGCAAGAACTATCAGCACATATCTCACCTTCTTCCAGTATGGCTGAAGCTAGCTCCCACGGGCGCGACGATCGATTCCAACGGCTGCCTGATCACGCCTGCCGGCCAGCCGGTGCCTGATGAAGGACCAACCGTCGACGACCAGGCTGTGGCGATTGCCCGGCACAACGGCGTCGCTATTCTTCCTGTGCTGCAGAACTACGGTAATCAGGACTTCCAGACTGTTTGGCTGCACCGACTGTTGTCGAATCGGGCCAATCGCGCCATGGTTATCAATCAGCTCGTGCAGTTTGATGTCACCAACCAGTGCCAGGGAGTCAATATTGATTTTGAGAACCTAGACGCTTCCGATACGGCAAACCTGACGGTGTTTATGTCTGAGCTCGCAAGATCCTTCCACAGCAATGGGCTGATTGTGACCCAGGACTTGCCGGCTAACGACGACAACTTTAATCTGTCCGCGCTCGGTCAGATCAACGATTTCGTGATCCCGATGCTTTACGATGAGCACTCTGAGGGTTCGGACCCTGGCCCATTGGCGAGCCAGGCCTGGTTTGAACAGGATCTTTCGAACTTCCTGAACCAGATCCCGGCGTCAAAACTGGTCATCGGTATGAGCAATGGAGCTTACGACTGGTCGGCGAAGGGTGGATACGCTGAGCCGGATACGTTTGGCGGAGCGGCGCGCACAGCGCAGGAGTCTAAGGACGGCGATGACGGAGTCATTCGGATCGATCCGGCAAGTCTGAATCCTTACTTTACATACTACGACGACTCTGCCGGTCAGGGCGATAAGGAAATCGCCCATATCGTGTGGCTGGAAGACGCGACGACCGCTTACAACGAAGCACTCTACGCACAGCAGTATAAGCCGCTTGGCATGGCCATTTGGCGTCTTGGGTCGGAAGATCCGAGTGTCTGGAGCTTTTTCGGCAAGGACGAAACTCTGGACAATTTCGATACTTCCGCGCTTTCGGAAGTAACGTACAACTACTTTGGCGTCCTGCCGCGCGGGCAAGGCGACATCCTTAAAATCATTAAGCCGCAGACGTCTGGGTACCGCAAGATTACCGTGGATCCCAAAAAGGGATATGTGGTCGGCGAGAATTTCCAGAGCTATCCGAGCCAGTACGTCATTCAGCGCAGCGGGCTGCTTGACGGTGGTGAGAACAAGAGAAAGATCGTCGCCCTTACGTTTGATGACGGTCCTGATCCCCGCTGGACTCCGCAGATTTTGCAGATCCTGCGAGAGAACAACGTACCCGCGACCTTCTTCTTGATCGGTGAGAATGCCGAGGCACATCCCAACCTGGTTCAGGACGAATGGAATCAGGGCATGGAGGTCGGCAACCATACGTTTACGCACCCGGAGATTGTGGACAACGCAGAGGGTTCGGCTTCGGTTCCACTGCGGACGAAGCTGGAGCTCGACGCTACCCAGCGGGTTATTGAAGCCCTTACAGGACATATGACCGTTCTGTTCCGGGCTCCCAACCACGCCGACTCCGAGCCGACCACGGAGGCCGACTTCGATCCTATTATCGATGCGCAGCGTCTCGGCTATATCTTCGTGGGAGAGACCATCGACCCGACGGACTGGTTCCCAGGTATTAAGTCGGACCAGATAGTGCGTACAGTCCTAGCAGGAGCTCCGGAAGGCAACTGTATCCTGCTGCACGATGCCGGTGGAGATACCAGGCAGGAAACGATTAAGGCTCTGCCGATCATTATTAAGACGCTTAAGGCCCGGGGATATAAGTTTGTGCTGGTCTCTTCGCTTATGGGCAAAACCAGGGCTCAGTTGTTTCCCGCGGTCACAGGCCGTCAACTGCTCAGCGTTTATGTGGACCGCGCGATTTTCGACATCACCTACTGGGTCGGGGTGGTGTTTACCATCCTGTTTATTGCGACCATAGTGCTGGGCATGCTCAGGATCGTCGGTGTCTCAGTCATGGCCTTCGTGCAGTCGAGAAGAGAGAAGAAGCGTGTCTTCGATCCTACCTATCAACCCACAGTAAGTGTCGTCATTGCCGCCTACAACGAAGCGAAAGTCATCAATATGACCATCGCGACGCTTCTGACGAGTGATTATCCGAACCTGGAAATCGTGGTTGTAGACGACGGTTCTTCAGACGGGACTGCAGACACGGTTCGTAAGGTCTATGGTTCCCATGCAAGTGTGACGGTGCTTCAGAAGGAAAACGGCGGAAAGGCCTCCGCACTTAATGTGGGAGTGCGCCAGTGCCGCGGCGAGATCGTTATTGCCCTGGATGCCGACACAGTGTTCCAGCACGACACTATCCCGCTGCTTGTTCGGCACTTCTGCAACCAGAATATTGGAGCCGTTTCGGGCAATGTCAAAGTCGGGAATCGCAACAACCTGTATACGATCTGGCAGGCTGTGGAGTATATCAGCAGTCAGAACTTTGACAGGCGCGCGTACGACCTGATGAACTGCATTACAGTCGTCCCTGGTGCGATTGGCGCGTGGAGAAAAGACGCCATAGTTCTGGCGGGTATGTATTCCTCACAAACCCTGGCTGAAGATACCGACCTGACTTTCCGCGTACGCCGGCTTGGATATCGTATAGTAACCGACAATGAAGCCTTAGCCTACACAGAAGCCCCCGACACCCTGCGCAGCCTGTTCAAACAGCGCTTCCGCTGGGCCTATGGGACGCTGCAGTGCCTGTGGAAGCACAGGGGCGGCCTTCTCAATCCGCGCTACGGCACCTTCGGCATGGTGGCCATGCCCAGCATGTGGATTTACCAGATAGGCTTCCAGGCGCTTGCGCCGATTGTCGATCTGACAGTACTCTGGTCGATCTTCTACTGCCTGGTCATCTCCCCCAGCCTGGCTAGCAAGGATATGTTGATGCTTGGCGGATACTGGGCTCTTTACACGGCCGTAGAGATTATAGGCGCCCTGCCTGCGATGATCCTGGACAAGGAAGATGTCAAGCTCGTCGCATGGCTGCCCTTGCAAAGGTTCGTCTATCGTCAGCTTATGTACTTCGTCATTTTGAAGTCCATCTACACGGCCATTCATGGGTCGATTGTTGGTTGGGGAAAGATCGAGCGCAAGGGGACTGTGGCGCAGCCGGCGGGGAGCTCAGTATCTGCCAACCTAAGAAATACGTCATCAATAGGTCGTGGCGGAACGGGCGATGGCGGAACATCCATCGACTCGGGCGACTTCGCTCAAAAGAGATAGAAATTCTAAACGGCACCCGACCCACGAACCATTTCGGGTGCCGTTTAGATCAAATACACCTCGAATCCCCTGGGCAAAGCTATAAAACATTCCTGAAATAAGGTATATTCCTAATCAGGAAACATGAACAATTCAGGAATACATTCTTACGAGCCGCTGACCGAGCGTACTATGTTGGAGTACTTGTCTAAGGGACAAGTACGACTGCCGGCCGTCGACATCCATATTCGGACCGTACCAACTACCTCTCATACGCTAGATATGCCGGCAGATGCTGTGGTTGACGTTACGTGGCAGACAAAAACTCATAAGTTCATTGTCGAATGCAAGGCCCTATCAACTCCGAAGCTCACCGCGGCCGCTATCGGACAAGCAATATATCAGTCACGAGCTACTGGGTTGAGACCTATGATATTTGTACCGTATCTTAGTCAGGAGCAACTCAACCATTTGGAGGCTTCCGGAGTCAGCGGCATAGACCTATCGGGCAACGGCATCATTAACGTACCGGGAGAAATGTTAGTCTATAAGACCGGTGAACCAAATTTATACCCCATACGCCAGAAAAGGCCAAACCCATACCGCGGTACGAGCTCCCTTG
>Ga0302309_10004565_pt1 | contig 10194 bp, 11 predicted proteins | sample III_Palsa_N1_1_FD_200453 | JGI IMG/M metagenome (GOLD analysis project Ga0302309, IMG submission 200453) | Peat permafrost microbial communities from Stordalen Mire near Abisko, Sweden - III_Palsa_N1_1 | ecosystem: Environmental > Terrestrial > Soil > Palsa > Peat permafrost | place: Sweden... | reverse complement strand
GAGAAGGAGATCCCCTCCCACAGTGATCTTCCCCGCAAAGTAGCGCTCGTTTGAAGTGAGATATCCTGTCCCGCCACTGACATAAAAATCGAGACCGATTTTGCGATTAATTTCCATTTCGTAGCCGTAATCACCTGGCGTCATCTCGATCGCCGAAAGGTGGACCCAGCCACTGACGACCGGAGTAGCGTCCGTTGCTTGAACAGGACTCCATGATCCCTCGGAATTTATGATGGTACTTCCAGTAACGAGAAGGTGACCATCTTCGTCGATGACCAGAACTTGCTTCGATGTTTCGGTGGGCTGCTCAAAAATCATCGCCATGCGATGAACGGTCGCGGCGTTAGCAAACCGGGGTAACAGAGCTAGAGACAGAATCCATAGGATTGAGAGGCGTCGCATGGGGGCAGTCTAGCTTTCCGATAACCGAGCGGCAAGGGTGAATCTGGTCTGAATTTGGGACTTTCGGTCCGATAGTTGGCCAATGGTTGTCGCCCAGTTCTTCTAAATCCAATCTGAGACAGCTTACGTTTTGCAGTGCAACCTCATTTTAAATCAAAGGCTTATATACATCTTCATAGGATGTATATGTTGTGTTAGGATGTTTTATAGGTTCGTCTCGTCGTACGATTCTTAAAGATGGTAGTTTTGTGGATTGGTCGATTGTCCGAATTGAAATGGATCAATGGAGACCCCATGGAATCAAGTATCGAATTGCTTGGATTCAAAAAGGCCGATGTCGCGTTCTCTTTGATAACCATCATGGAAAACGGGATCATTCTCATGTTGATGGCTTTGAAATGACGTACGAATTTCTGACGGTTGATCAGCTTTGGACGGATTTTTCTGCACAAATAGAATTATTGGGAGGGTCGATATGAAAGCAAAACGATTCAAAGTGAAGATTCAAAACTTTGAGCAGACTAAACAAGAGTTCTTAAAAGCTTGGAAAATGGCTGAAAAAGGCAAGGATTTTGAATCGGGTTACGATCTTGTTCTCGCTTTTCCTGATTTATCTTGGATTTCAAAAGTATTAAGTCCGGAACGAGTTCGGATGATCCAAACGATTCGAGATAAAAAACCGGAATCCATACGCCAGCTTTCCAAACTGTTGAACCGAGCCCAACAGAATGTTCAGAGAGACGTTCAAGAACTTGCTCAGCTTGGGATTATTGAACTCAAGAAAACCCACAAAAAGGGCCAAAAGAGAGAGTCGATTCAACCGGAGTATAACTGGGATGGATTTGATATCGCAGTCTAGTTAGTCCGAAATCCGGACTCTTAGTCCGATAAACAGTCGAACACCCTCGTTGAAACCTCTTTAAGCGAATAGGTGAGTGCGCTTTTTGCTTCTGCATTGGGGATGATTTGGAAAAGCATTTCTATAGGCCGAGTCGAGTGGATCCTTTGTTTTGGTTTCGGACTAATCGCGCTTCATAGGATTGCGCGAAGTTTGAATGTTTGGGCAAACTCGGTGGGAGTCGCAGCGGAGCGAAAACGACTAAAGACGGTTAGTCTTTCTCTTCAGGAAATTGAAGAATCGTTGACGTCGGGGATGGTGCCCGAAACCGAAAAGTGGGCAGCCTTAGAAAAGCTTCCTTCACCTTGGGGCTCTCTTATTTTTCAAAGCCTGACGGAGTTGAGATCCAGTGGCGGAGCTCTTCTTCCTACTCTCCGGAGACTTCGTGCTCTGGCTGATGAACATCAGGTTTCCTTGATGGATGCCAAAGCCAAATCAGCGCAGGCACTTTCACAGGCCTTGGTTTGTTCTTTTATGGTGCCGCTTTTCGGCGCGGTTCTTTATGTGCTGTTGCCGGGGATTGGTGAGCACCCCTATCGTTGGGGGATCGTGTGCCTGGGTTCTCTGGGGATCGCGTCACTAGGATCGGCGTGGCTTCTTCATCTTTCGTCGACCGCGCGTTGGGGTGGACTTCAAAATGAGCAACGCTGTTGGGTTCTTGCTTCCCAGTGTGCGGGCGAGCGGTTTCTAGCGTTGGTTCGTTCGGGCACTCCCTCGGATCTCGCATGGACGCGTTCATGTGAACTCTTGATTCGAGAGGCGCCGGCGCTTGCGGTTCAATGGGGATCGTCTGTGTGGGCGCAACCTCCGCATCTTTCAAAATACGCGGCAGGAACACTTGCAGCAGCAGCGCATGTGCTGATCGACACGGGAACATCCTTAAAAAAGGCCGTGCAGCTCAGTCTGATGGAAGGACGTCCTTGCACAGAACGAGTCGAAGCGGCGCTTCTGGCGCTCAGGCAGGAAATGCGCAGTCAGGTGGATCGCGAACTTGCTCTCTTGGGAACTCGAGCTCTGAAACCTTTGTTCATCTGTGTTGCGCCATCCATTCTTGCGCTTCTAGGTGCGGGCGTTTGGATGGCGTGGACGGAAGTCGCTGGCAGCGTCAATTGGAATTTCTAAAATGCGCCTGGACTCTGGGATCTTAGGTTGGGCTTTTTGGGTGCTTGTTTTTTCGCTCTTGGCGAGTGGCAAACCTTGGCGGTTTCCTCAAGAAGGAGACTTGTGGCTCAAAGGAGTGCTTGAACGTACGGATTCTTATCCCGAGAGACGACCTCAAACGCGGCGGTCCCATTTGAGAGAAAAGTAGCTTCGAGTTTTCCACGACGATAGATGTGGACGCTCATGTTCGAAAGCTTGGAGTTTGCGCAGTAGAGGATCGAGCTATCGGTGTCTTGGAACGTCACACCTGCAAAGTCTTTGTGATCGGCGCGCGCAACTCCTCGAAAAGAAAGTTCGCCACGATCCGCCTGGAATTTCCACTCGGTTATTGAGCTTTCTGATTTGAGATGAAAAGCGTCCCAAAGACCGTTGAAGCGATAATGTTGCCCACGATAGAAAAAATAATAGGAAGAGATCCTTGGACCTGCAATGTTGCCACGAATTTGAGGACGCGACGTGAGCCCTTCAAAGATGAAAGGAACGGGATCCCCTTGTTCATTTTGAAAAGAGTTCGACTGTCCCCAGATCCAAGAATGAGCGCTGCGAACGCCACTCCAATGTCCTTGGGTACCAGGAGCATTGTTAAAATCATAACTCACGCCATCGACCGTGACTTTTCCAGTGAAGAGCATCTCTTCGCTGATCGTCCAGGCCTCGTTATTCGCCAAACCGAGTTTGCGTAGGGCGCTTGGCAGGAAACTTACCGGATGATCTTGCACGGTATGAATCGCAAGATCCCATTGAATGTTTTTTCCCTTGGACTGAACTTGGCCGCGGGTGAATTCGGGAGTGAGCTGACAGTTTTCGACTCGAATTCCACCAGACCCAGCCTTGCCTTCGCGGCCCACGAGCGCTTCAAAGGATTGAATACTGAAGCTTTGCTTAGCGGCTGTTTTCGAAATTTCTTTGTTGGCTTCTCTATGAAAGAAAATGGCCCAGGTTTCGGCACTCTTCTGAAACCCGTTCTTGGTGACCAAGAGGGTAAAGCGCAGCCAAAGGGCGTTCTGTCCCAAGCGATCGTTGAGTTTGAGGTACCAGACTTCTTGAAATTGTTCGTGACCCTTGGGGCGGTTCGGGGTCCAGACGGGCAGATTCGCAGGTTGCATTTCACTCAGTTTTATCAGGGTATTTGCATGGGGCGAAGAAGAATCGTATCGCCTTCACGACCATCGACGCGCCAAAGTTCGGTGATTTGTCTTTGCGCTCCGACTCTCTTTACCTGAACGATCCACTGGACGCCGACTGCGAGAAGCTCGCGAATCGCGGACAGTGGCACCGCTCCGGACGCAGCCAGCAGACAAAGCAGTTCGACACGTCGTAAAGCGTCTCGGGGGGAATTGGCGTGAAGCGTGGCAAGCGACCCGCGATGGCCCGTGTTCAATGCCTGCAACAGATCGAGTACTTCCATTCCTCGGCACTCACCCAGGATGATGCGATCCGGTCTCATGCGAAGCGCTTGCTTCAGGAGCATCCGAAGTGTGACTTCACCAAATCCGTCCGCGTTGGGAGGTCGACTGATGAGCGAGACGAAGTGCGGGTGCGCAGGAGCAAGCTCGGGCGTGTCCTCGAGCGCCAAGATGCGCTCCTGCTCGGGGACTTCTTCGAGGAGATCACTCGCGAGCGTCGTCTTTCCGGAACCTGTGGCGCCGCTGATAAGAATTGAATCTCCCTTTCGAACGGCGTCAGCGATTTGCTCAAAAAAGGGACTATGCGACCAGCGCTTTCTTCCAATTCGGGTACCCCGGTCGGACGAATGGGAAGACGGGGTTGCGAGCCGGCGGAGAGAAACCAAAATTCCTTGGCGCGCCAAGGGAGGAAAAGCGACATGAAGGCGATGCCCTGTTCCCAGAGTCGCATCGATGAAAGGATAGCGAGCATCCCAGGTTTTTCCGGCAAGTGAGATCTGCTCCAGTACCCAAGCCTTCATTTCAGACTCGGCCCATTGGGACCCGTTAACGTTAATGGGATGCATTCCATTTCCGTCGTCGACATAGGCGGAACCTCCGTTGAGGCAGATATCGGTGATCTGTTGATCTATCAAAACTTCGTTTAACCAACTGGGAGTTGCAGTCATGGGTTCCTTATTGGAGAGCGTTCCAAGGATATTCGTTCGAGCTACGCAGGCGCTTTTCGTCTTCGGGTGAAATCCAGGTACGAGGCGGGGGGAGTAGTCCTTTCGGGGCATAGCGCATAATTTTCGAAAGCGGAGCGGGCGGCGGAGATGAGCTCGGAAGCAAGATTGCGACGAGTTCGGATCGTTCATTTAAATAGTCATCTGATCCGAACAGAAGACCGAGTACTGGGATCTGCCGAAGCAGTGGAAGTCCGCGAGCGCTCTCCCGTGTTCCTTGTTGAAGAAGCCCCGACAAAAGGAGGGGAACCCCGTAACGAGCGTCGACTTGAGTTTTCATTCGGTTGGCTTGGAGGCCAGGAATTTTGGAGTTTGAAGAAATCGACTGATCGAGGTGACTGACTTCCGTGAAAATATCGAGACGAACTTTTTCGGCCGTGGTCGCTGTGACGTTGAGTTTGAGTGAGAGCCCAAAGTTTTTCCACGTGACGTTGGAGGCGTAAGCGCTTGAGGTTTCGATCGGGATTTCTCCACCAGCAAAGAGTTCGGCCTCGCCCGGAGCGCGCACGACGAGCTCTGGACTTGAAAGAATTCGTGCTGAACCCTCTCCCTCGAGCGCTTGAAGCGCAACATCGAGTTGGAGCATGTCTTGAACCGCCCCACTGGTGACTCGGAACGCGCCTTCAACAGCTGCAGGCCAACTCAATCCGAGCGTGTGAAAGCGGCTTCTCTTCAACTCAAGAAGAAAAACCCTGAAGTGGATGGTGGGTGCCGCGTCGGGAAGCGAGTCGATTTCTGTTTGAGTGAGAGGAAAAATGTTTCTGATCTGCCTTTCGGCGGCAGAGCGTTCGCCTGGCTGCTCGATGCTGCCTCGGACCCAAAGGAGCCCGTCGATTCGCTCGATCCGAAGACGGGTGCTGTTGTGAGATCGTTGAATCCAAGCCGAAAGCTGATCTTGAGCCTCATCTAAAAGAGCTTCGGCGATTTCGGTCTCGTCGTGAATATCGGTAGGCCAACCCCGAATAAGAGCCTCCATCCGGGTTGCTTCGGCGCGGGAGTCGATCTGGCCTCGAACGATAACACCAGTCCCGGCAATCAGCACTTCGACCTCTTGAAGGCCACCAAGAGCCCGTTCTAGGCCGGGTTTGAGTTCCGCCCCAATCGTCTTTTCAACCCGAACTGTCTGATGGGCTGAAGATCCGTCGGGATGCCAGAGCCAAAGATCGCTTAAACCGGGCGTGACACCCTTGACTAAGATCTGATCGGAGCCGATCAGGTGAGCGTGAATGGCGGTTCCTCCGATGGAGTATTTTTGGATGCCCTGAATATGGAGGACTCTCTGTTCGCCAGCCCCTAAAAGGAGAGGCGCGCGTTCCTCTGCCCGCGCGAGATGGGGATCAGCAATGAGGGCGAAAAGCGTTAAAACCGAAAAAATTAAGAAAATGAGCCTCGAAGTCTTCATGCAGGCCGCTTGAGCAAGGGCGGTGCCGCATCAAATCTTCTTCAACCAGAGCAGAAGGGGGTGTAGCCACCCCATGGGATACTTTACTGGACCGATTGGGCGCCTGTTGAGCATATGGAGATCACGAAATCCCAAGGAATTGCCAATGAATCAATTGACAACCACCAGTGGCAAAGGCTACTTAAAATGTTCAAATTTAAGGGAGATTGCTATGCCATCACGCATGATGAAGACCAAAACTGCTCGTAAAATTCGCCAGGCTCGTAAGGGTAAAACCCGCAAGCGTAAGGAACAAAACAAGGGTACGACCCCTAAGTTCTCCGTTCACATCGACTAAGCTGAGGTCCCATGAACTATCTTTTTACTTCTGAGTCCGTCACTGAAGGCCACCCAGACAAAATCGCGGACCAAGTGTCCGATGCGGTTTTGGATGCAATTCTTGCTCAGGATCCTAAGTCCCGTGTTGCTTGCGAAACTCTCGTAACAACCGGTCTTGTGGTGATCGCTGGTGAAGTGACCACGAACGCACGTGTTGATTACGCACATGTTGCTCGTGAGACGATCCGGAAGATTGGATACGATTCTTCAGACAAAGGCTTCGACTACAAAACCTGCGCTGTGATGGTCACTTTGGATCGTCAGAGCCCAGACATCGCTCAAGGCGTGACGGTCGGTGAAGGCCTTCACAATCAAAAAGAACAAGGCGCCGGCGACCAAGGCATCATGTTCGGCTACGCAGTTCGTGAGTCCGAACAGTTGATGCCGTTGACGATCGATCTTTCGCACAAACTTGCGATGCGCCTTTCGGAGGTTCGTAAAAACGGAACTCTGGGTTGGTTGCGTCCTGACGGAAAAACTCAGGTCACGATCGAATACGAAAACGGCGTTCCTAAACGTGTCGACGCGATTGTTGTCAGTTCACAACATGACGACAACATCACTCACAAGCAGATCCAAGAAGCGTTGATCGAAGAAGTTATTAAAAAGACTATTCCGGCGCAGTATCTTGACAGCAAAACTAAATTTTACGTCAATCCGACCGGCCGTTTCGTGGTCGGTGGACCGATGGGTGATTGCGGACTTACAGGTCGCAAAATCATCGTGGATACTTACGGCGGACACGGCGCTCACGGCGGCGGTGCTTTCTCCGGAAAAGATCCTTCGAAAGTGGATCGCTCTGCTTGTTACATGGGCCGTTACGTTGCGAAGAATATCGTCGCAGCTGGTCTCGCAGATCGTTGCCTCGTTCAACTTGCTTACGCAATCGGTGTTGCCGAACCAGTCAGTGTTCTCGTGAACACTTACGGAACCGAAAAAGCCGAGCTTCGCAAAATCGAAGCAGCGGCACGCGAAATTTTCCATCTTCGTCCGGCAGGAATTATCGAATCCTTGAATCTGTTACGCCCAATTTACGGGAAGACTGCAGCATACGGACACTTTGGCCGCGCAGAACCCGAGTTCACTTGGGAAAAAACAGACCAAGTCTCTGCTTTGAAAGCAGTGAAGTAAGCTTTTCTTCGGAAAGCGGTCATCGTCCATGAACTTTCTGTTCTCAGTAGTGCGATTTTTTCCTTATTGGGGTCTACCTGTCGTTTTGGTTTTGGCCGAAACGACGATGTTCGCTAAACGGCGTAACCGCCGGAAGCTGATGTACGGCTGTCTTTTTTTCACCCTAGTCTTCATTTCCGCGATCGGTTTCTGGTTCTTTTTTCGTGGAGATTTGAATTCTAACGAATGGGTTAAGGGTCTCCTCGGAGAGGTCTAAGTTATTGTTTCCTCAGGCGGTTTTTTGGCGGACCAGCCCCTTTTCTGACGCTTCCGTCAATTATGCCTAAGAACATCTAAGAAAAATTTTTGACAGGGCGGCAAAACTTGCTTAGCCTTTTAGATGTGACTCCCCGGAGAATCCAATGAATAAATGGATTTTGCCTCGCCGAGACACCGGAAGCCCGGCCGAAACCGGACCATTTGCTAACTCAAGGATGGGTTAAGGAGGAGCATTGATGCTCGCATTTAGATCACCCCTAGTCGGGGACAGTCCAGCGATTCAGAACGTCTTCAAAACGATCGATAAGGTTTCACAGACCGATAGCACCGTGCTGATTACCGGCGAAAGCGGCGTAGGCAAAGAGTTGATCGCTCGGGCTATCCATGAGTCTTCTCCACGCGCAAACAAACCCATGGTGGTTGTGAATTGCGGCGCGATTCCTTCGGAACTTCTCGAAGCAGAGCTTTTCGGTCACGTGAAAGGTGCCTTCACTGGCGCTTCTCAGAACCGTCTTGGTCGTTTCGAAGTTGCACACGGCGGAACTCTTTTCTTGGACGAAGTAGGCGAGTTGCCACTTCATCTTCAGGTAAAGCTTTTGCGCGTCATTCAAACTCGCCAGTTTGAAGCAATCGGCTCTTCGAAGACAATTGAAGTCGATGTTCGTATCATCGCGGCAACAAACCGCGATCTCGAGCAAGCGATTCAGAGCAAAGAATTCCGCGAAGATCTCTACTATCGCCTCAACGTGATTCCTGTGAAGGTTCCATCGTTGCGTGAGCGTAAGGGAGATATTCCTCAGCTTGTCACTCATTTCGTTCAACAGTTCAACAGCCTCACCGGTCACACGGTGGAGCAGCCTTCTGGTCAAATCCTCGACGCTTTGATGTCGTACGACTGGCCGGGCAACGTGCGTGAACTTGAAAACCTGATGGAACGTCTCGTGATCCTCAAGGGTCAAGGAACGGTTGATTTGGGTGATCTTCCTCACCGCATTTTCCAGAAATACGCCGAAGGCCGTCCTGCAGGTGCAGGCGCATTGTCCGAGTGGGAATTCCCTCGTATGGTGCTCCCAAACTCTGGTGTGGACCTTAAGGCAATCGTTAGCGCTTTCGAAAACCACCTGGTTGATCAAGCCTTGGCTCGTACGAACGGCAACAAGAACCGCGCAAGCGAACTCTTGAAGATGAATCGTACTACCTTGGTTGAAAAGCTCCGCAAGCGTGGAATGATCATCCCTTTGAAGGGCCGTGAAGACGGTGGCTTTGAAGGTGAGTTCACTCCAGTTCAAGGCTAATTCGATCCTGACTTAGTTATCAGCAAATGGGAACGGGAAGGTCCATCGCGACTTTCCCGTTTTTTTTTGTCCTAAGTGATCTTCTTAGTTGCTCGTTTCAGGGACCTTCCTTACAATCATAACTATTCTGAAACATTTAAAACTTCTGATTGCAGTCGTTCTTTTCCCCACACTGAGTTTCGCTTACGAGGCGAATCTCAATACTTTGGGCACATCGCAGATGAAGGATTTGAATTGGGGTTCAGATCACGTCCAGCTGGAAACGCGGACCGTGGATGGACACATCAATGTGTTCGCTCGCCTCAACGGCACTTTTACTCGTAAAGGTTCGAAGCTCATTATTTTGAATCGCGTGATCACGCCCGAGTCTTCCAATAAAATTGATGTCCTTGTTCCAGTTGTCGATCCTCACACTGCGATCACACTTTATTGCATCAACGATTTCGGAAAGCCTGAACAGGGGACCGTTCAAATCGACGTTTCTGCCCGCGATTGGGACTCGATTCGTGCAAAGGCGCGTTGGTCGATTAATGCTGGGTTGGGAATGAGTTCCATTCACTACACTCAAACCAACGTTCCTGAACTCACTCAGCTCATGCTGACGGCCAAGGGTTCGATTTCCAAAACCATCTCCGAGAATCATCGCTGGGATTTCGCTTTGTCGGGTTACATCAGTGTTTATCCTATTTCGGATAACGAAAATTCCGGACTTCGCTTTTACGGAGTGAACGCTCGCTTCGGATACCTCTTCCCGTTTGTGAAGAGACCTTGGCAGCTGGGTGTCGCAGCAGGATACTATGTCGTGTCGAGCTTTGGCTCGGACGTGCTGGGGTTCAGCAATGTCTCCGGACCTCAGGTCTATCCGACTTTCCGTTACTATTTTAACAGCGGTAATTTCATCGCGACTTATATTAAATACTCGCCGATCATCAGCGGTGTGAAAGCCCTTCCGTTTGCAAACCGCGAGTTAGCCTACGGTGCCGCTTATGGAAGACAGCTTTCAAACGGTCATGCTCTCTCTTTGACCATCGATTACGCCTCTCTCCGTCTTCTCCTGGATCAAGTTGAAGCGGACACTGGGTCCTTAACCTTTGGACTTTCTTACAGTATTTAAAGGTTTGCCATCTCTTGCGCGCCG
>Ga0302309_10004561_pt1 | contig 10198 bp, 14 predicted proteins | sample III_Palsa_N1_1_FD_200453 | JGI IMG/M metagenome (GOLD analysis project Ga0302309, IMG submission 200453) | Peat permafrost microbial communities from Stordalen Mire near Abisko, Sweden - III_Palsa_N1_1 | ecosystem: Environmental > Terrestrial > Soil > Palsa > Peat permafrost | place: Sweden... | reverse complement strand
CTGCACGTTCCAATAAACGTGAATGTAGATAGAATACATCACCAGGATACGCTTCACGACCTGGAGGACGACGTAATAATAAGGAGATTTGACGATAAGCCCAGGCTTGTTTGGTCAAATCATCATAAACGATCAAGGCATCTTCACCACGATCGCGGAAATATTCGCCCATGGTGCAACCGGCATACGGTGCTATAAATTGCATTGCCGCAGAGTCAGCAGCGGTGGCAGCAACCACGATGGTGTGCTTCATCGCATCATGTTCTTCTAACTTACGAACCACGGCGGCCACAGAAGAGGCTTTTTGTCCGATAGCAACGTAAATACATTTAATCCCGGTGCCTTTTTGATTAATAATGGTATCGATGGCAACAGCGGTTTTACCGGTTTGACGATCGCCAATAATCAATTCACGTTGTCCACGACCCACAGGTGTCATGGCATCGATGGCTTTTAAACCTGTTTGTACGGGTTGGTTGACGGATTGACGTGCAATAACGCCAGGTGCCACTTTTTCAACGGGGGCTGTTTGTGTTGCATTAATGGGACCTTTACCATCAATGGGTGTTCCCAATGCATCCACAACGCGACCTAATAAAGATTCGCCGACAGGCACTTCCAAAATACGACCTGTACATTTAACAGGTTGTCCTTCTGCAAGATGTTCATATGCACCCAAAATCACCGCACCGACAGAATCACGCTCTAAGTTAAGCGCCATGCCATACGTGTTTTGTGCAAATTCAATCATTTCGCCTTGCATGACATCCGCAAGACCGTGAATACGTACGATACCATCGGATAAACTCAAAACGGTACCTTCGGTTCTGGCTTCAGAAACGACTTGGAATTTTTCAATACGTTGCTTGATCAATTCACTAATTTCAGCTGGATTTAGCGACATGTGGTCTACCCTCTATAAAGAACTCAAACTATCGGCCAATTGGGCAAGTTTGCCTCGCGCGGAGCCGTCGATGACTTTGTCACCAGCGCGGATAATGGCCCCACCTATTAAATTGACATCCACATGACATTGTAATGTCACATGACGTCCCAAACGCTTTTCAAGAACAGATTTGAAATGGTCTTTGCCTGCTTCATCCAAAGCAAATGCAGAGGTGACCTCTACATCCACACGCTTTTCCGCTTCTGCGCGATAGGCTTCAAATAAAGCCGCCACATCTGGCAACGTTTGTAAACGATGCGCCTGGGCCAATATTTGAATAAAATTTGCAAAAGGGTCGGAAAAATAGGTTTTTCCTATATCCAAAAACAAAGCGCTCAATCGCTCGCTATTTAACTTTGGATTATTGATCAACGCATTGATACGATCATCCAAAGCAACATGGGCAGCAAATTGTAACATATCAGACCATTGCACCACTGCCGCATGCTCGCCGGCATATTCAAATGCAGCTTTGGCATACGGTCTGGCGTAAGTGGTTTTACCTGTTGTTTTTTCTGTCATAATTTCATCACAATTGTGTTGCTAACTGATTCAACAAATCACGGTGTGCTTGTGCATCGATAGAACGGTTGAGCACTTTTTCTGCGCCCATCATCGCAATATTGACGACTTCCACTTGTAATTGTTGTTTTACACGTAATTTTTCTTGTTCAATTTCAAGCTTTGCAGCGTGAATTAAACGTTTACCTTCTTCCACCGCGAGGTGTTTGGATTCTTCGACTATCGAGCCCGCTTGTTTGCTGGCTTTATCCATCATTTCGGAGGCTTTCGCTCTGGCTTCTTGCAGAATATATTCTGCTTGTTGCTTCGCCTCATTTAATGATTCCACCCCTTGTTCCGCCGCCGCCAAGCCATCTGCCATTTTTTTCTGGCGTGCTTGCATGGCTTGCGTAATGGGTGGCCAAACATATTTCATTGTAAACCAAACGAATATTGCAAACGTAATCGCTTGGCCAAACAGTGTGACATTAATGTTCAACGCGTCTTCTCCTCAACGTACCTATGTGCCAACATTAAACGCCCAAAGTGGCTTTAACAGCACCAACGAAGGGGTTGGCAAAAGTGAAGAACAATGCAATACCCACACCGATCATGGTCACCGCATCGAGCAAACCAGCCACAATAAACATTTTTACTTGTAACATGGGAACCATTTCAGGTTGACGCGCTGCGCCTTCCAAGAATTTGCCACCCAACAAACCGAATCCAATTGCTGTACCCAATGCGCCCAAGCCGATCAACAATGCGACTGCAATCGCTGTCATGCCTTGTACATCTGCCGTTAACTGCGCTAATAACTCTTCCATCATGCCTCCTAAGTACACTCAATTTAAAATAAAAAAACACAGACAAAAAACACACTCGTTCACTAATGATCCACTTGCTCATGCGCTAGACTGACGTACACAATCGTGAGCATCATGAAAATAAACGCTTGCAAGGTAATGATCAAAATATGGAAAATGGCCCAAACGGTACCTAATGGCCATTGGATCCACCAAGGTAATAATGCGATCAAGATAAATATCAATTCACCCGCGTATAAGTTGCCGAATAACCGTAAAGATAAAGAAATCGGACGGGCCAATTCTTCAACAATTTTAAGAACCAAATTCACTGGGAGAAACTTAATACCAAAGGGGTGTGTTGCAAATTCCCATGAAAAACCGCCTATCCCTTTGATTTTAATACTGTAATACAGGACCAAAAAGAAGACAGACAATGACATGCCAAAGGTTAAATTTAAATCAGTGGTCGGAACGACTCTTAAGTAATTAACACCAAACAATTTCATGACGCTGGGCAAGAAATCAACAGGGATTAAGTCCATGAAATTCATCAGGAAAACCCACATAAAAATCGTCAATCCCAAAGGCGCAATGACTTCATTTTTGCCATGGAAACAATCTTTAACTTGTGTATCGACAAAGTCGACCATGATTTCTACAAAATTTTGTAATTTACCAGGTACACCCGCTGTTGCATTTTTGGCTGCCAAGCGAAATAAAAATAAAAACACCACACCCAACAAGGTGGAAATGATAAAAGTGTCTAAATGGAAAGACCAAAATCCTTCACCCACCGTATTGTTTTGCAAATGATGGACAATATATTCTGATGCGTTTGCAGGTCCGTGACTCGCGCTCATGCTCTGTGCCTCATAAACATATAATTCAATATTCTTGAATCTATTCTAATATAATGGGTGCAACCCAAAATCCCATTTGTGCCAATGCGTATGCTAAAAACAATGGCAACGGTTCAACACGACCTAAAATAAATACCAGACTAAACAGCAAAGCAGTAATCATTATTTTTTTTGCTTCGCCCCAATAAAAAGCGCGCACAATTTTTTGTGATGCGCGTGCACCATTGGGTTTAAATAAAGTGCGGGCAAACTCTAAATTTGCCAACAGGCAAATGCCACCACCGATGAGCGCAGAGTATGCAGCCATCCATCCACTGACAATACCAGACACCATTGCTACTGTTGCTGCCAACCCAAGTTGAGCTGCCAATAGCTTGCTGATACCTCGCCAGACGGTCGCATTTTTCATAATCACATAACTTAGCCAATGACGCACGACATTATATGAGGTTACCGGATAAGATGCAAGCGTTTTGGGTCGTGCGCAGAGCAAGATCATTTAATTACGCGTATTCTCGTTACCTGTTTCCCCCCTTTGAAAAAGGGGGGTTAGGGGGGATTTGCTCGCTAATGCTGCTGAACTTTATTGTTATGCTATTCCGACACAGCGCTCTTTTCATTGCTTGGTTCATCGCGTCATCCTGTAAATCCCCCTAACCCTCCTTTTTCAAAGAGTGCTGTTGCATAAATGGGATGCTGTCACCCCGCGGTATGACAACGGCTCTCATATCTCATATTTATACAACGACGCCTTTTCAAATTCAAAGGGGGAAAATATATAACATAGTATAATGAAAAGATATTTAGATGCGGTTGCCTTATTTTTCTATCTCTTGACTATCAGGATAGGTTCTTTCACAATGAATATTCCTTCCTTTTTTCTCCTATTAGAAAATATGATGTCATTGTCTCATCTTTCATTGGTTTTGCTGGTGATGGCTATTTGGGGCTTTAGTTTTGTGGTTATTAGCCTGGGTTTAGCGGAAATATCACCATTGATGTTGTGCTTGGTGCGATTTTTCTTTACGTGTTTTCCAGCGATTTTCTTTGTTGCGCGCCCATTGGCACCTTTTCGGCTGGTCATGATGTATGGTTTGGTGGTGATGGCGTTGCAATTTTCATTGCTGTTTATTGGTATGAAGACAGGGATGACAGCGGGATTGGCTTCGCTGGTGATGCAAGTGCAGGTATTTTTCACCATGATATTGGCGGTCTTATTCCTAAATGAAAAGATAAACGTATGGCAAGTGCTGGGTGCACTCGTGGCTTTTTTTGGTTTGGGTATTATTGGTTTTAATATGGGCGTGCAGGGATCCTTGCTGGGATTTTTGTTGGTGTTCATCGCAGCAGGCATGTGGGGCTATGGTAATATGCTTACAAAAAAGCTGGGTTCCATTAACATGCTTTCCTTGGTGGTATGGGGCAGTTTGTTTGCGTGGCCGCCGATGTTGTTGATGGTGGTTTATGTAGAGGGCGCGCAGAGTATTATTGTTGCCACGCAACATCTTTCATGGACGTTGGTGGGTGCTATTGTTTATATGGTATTGCCCAATACATTGTTTGGGTTTTCAGTGTGGAGTTGGTTGCTAAGTCGGCATCCTATTATTACCATTGCGCCATTTACGTTGCTGGTGCCAGTTGCAGGCATGTTAAGTGCAGTATGGATATTAAATGAACCCTTACAAACGTGGAAAATGTGGGCGGCTGCTTTTATTGTTCTGGGGCTTTGTATTCACTTATGGGCGCCCTCTAAAAATAAAATTTGTTATGATTTAGAGTCAAAAGGCTAGGCATAAGGAGTTGTGCATGAATATTTTGATCATAGGCGCCAATGGTTTTCTTGGGGCGCATATTACCGCTGGATTGTTGGAACAAAATTATCAACCAGTTTGTGCTGTTAGAAATATGGTCGATGCGCGTATGAAATTTCCAAGCTTGCAAGTAGTGTATTGTGATTTTAATGCGGATGTAACGGCGCAAGCATGGTTGCCGCGGTTAAAAGACATTGATGTGGTGATTAATGTGGCGGGTGTTTTAAATTCTGCGCGTGGCAATGATATCCAAAAAGTGCATTTTGCCGGACCCGCAGCATTGTTTGATGCGTGTGTGATGGCGAATGTTAAACGCGTCATTCATATCTCAGCATTGGGCATTGATGATGAACATACCACTAAATATGCATTAACCAAAAAAAGGGCGGATGATTATTTAAAAAATACAACCGGTGTCGATTGGGTCATTTTACAACCTTCTCTTGTGTATGCAGAAGGATGCTATGGCGGCACAACGATGCTGCGAAGTCTTGCCAGCTCGCCATGTATGGTCCCGTTAATTGGCAATGGTTTGCAGAAGTTTCAGCCTATTCATATGCGTGATTTAGTGCGTGCCGTGTTGTTTTTTGTGCAGTACCCATCGGAGATTAAAAGAACGTTTAAATTGGTGGGACCAGATGTGATGAGTGTGAAAGATATTTTAATTGGATTTAGACGTTGGTTGGGCTTAAAACCAGCGAAGTTTTTGCATATGCCGAAAATATTGGTGCGAATGGTTGCAAAACTTGGTGATTTTTTTAGTGTAATCCCTTTAAACAGCACCGCATATATAATGCTATTGCGCGATAATACAGCCGATAAAAATGAATGGACGCAATTCACGGGATTGCAACCTTGTTCTTTTGAACAAGGATTATCAACCACACCATTAACGGCACAATCGTTATGGCATGCACGTTTATTTAATCTCAAACCATTATTAAAATGGGGGTTGGGTTTATTTTGGGTGGCGTCAGGTTTTATTGCACTGGTGCTTGCGCCAGATGAAACAATAAACATTTTAACACGGATTGGATTTTCCGATCTGATGGCTGAATTTACGCTATTTTTAACTTGTTCTTTGGATGTCGCATTGGGTATTTATTTAATGGCCTCGCGTAGTGTGATTAAACCTTGCGCATTGCAGATTTTAACGATCGTGGTGTATACGTCAGTGTTGAATTTTTTTGATCCACTCTTGTGGTTAGAGCCTTTAGGCGCATTGCTTAAAAATATTCCGCTGATTTTAGCAACGATGGTGTTAATGGCGATTGATAAAGAACGATGATCACAACTTATTTTTTAGTTAAAACAATCCATATTATCAGTTCCACCCTTTTATTTGGAACGGGTTTGGGCATCGCTTTTTTTATGTGGTGGGCGCATAAAACAGGAGGTTTACCTGAAAAAGTGTATGCGACACGTACAACTGTATTGGCGGATTTTATTTTTACGCTGCCCAGTGTGATTATTCAACCTTTAAGTGGGATCGCATTGGTTATGCTAGCGGGATATTCATGGTCTGAAATGTGGTTGGTGTTGACATATATTGGATATATGATCGCCGGGGCATGTTGGATCCCGGTGGTTTGGATTCAAATCCAATTAAAACAAATGGCGTTTATTGCGTTACAAAATAATACGCCTTTGCCAGTGCGATATGACACTTTATTGCGACTGTGGTTTTATTTAGGTTGGCCGGCTTTTGCAAGCTTAGTGATGATTTTCTTTTTAATGGTCTTTAAAAATGGTTTGTATGCGTAAATTTCAGCTTCATCAAAAGAAAAGCCACGCTTTAGTCATGGCCTGTCAAATTCGCAGTGTTACCTGCTATGGTCCCAGCAAGCAACGGGTTGATAATCCTTCCTTTAAGCCGCCTTTAAGCAGAATTTCCGAGTTACGTGCTTGACACCAAATCATGCAATAAGGTGTTATGTCTCATCTGTTGCTTGGAAGAGGATAACCGACCGGTCACAAAAATGGCTCTCAATTGGTCCAAGGCGTCGTCGAATTTTTCATTGACGATGAGATAGTCGTACTCAGAGTAATGCGACATTTCAGCGCTGGCTTTGGCCATGCGTTCTTTAATCACGGCTGCGCTGTCTTGCGCTCTATTGTGTAAACGCTTTTCTAACACGCTGCGAGAAGGTGGCAGAATAAAGATCTCTGTGGCTTGTGGTAGCAGATGTCTGATTTGTTGCGCGCCTTGCCAGTCTATCTCTAAAATCACATCAATGCCTTGGCGCAAAGCGTCTTCAACCCAGACACGTGACGTTCCATAATGATAACCAAAGACCAACGCCTGTTCTAAAAACACATTATCAGCCAACATGGATTCAAACGTTGTTTCATTGACAAAATGGTAATTAACGCCGTCCATTTCACCTGGACGTGGTGGTCTAGTGGTGTGCGACACGGATACTTGCACATCGGGCAACGATTCCATTAAAGCGCGAACCAAACTGGTTTTGCCGCCGCCAGAGGGCGCAGAAATAATATACAAACTTCCAGGTACATGCATGTTTTTATCCTAAAGCCCGACCAGTCGACCCACTGACAAGCCTTGCGCAAAACCCACTAGGCCAGTGACCAACAAGATCTCAATAAGTTTTATCAATATTAACACTATCAATGGACTTAAATCAAAACCCGCTACCGGTGGAATGTGATGTTGCAATGGACGCAAAATGGGCGCTGTCAATTGTCCCAATATATTTAACATGGGATTATTGCGCGTGGATGTAAACCAACTGGCCACGGCAAACACGACAATGGCAAAGAAATAAAATTGCAAGGTGAGTTGAATGATGTCGGCCAGTGCCAGCAATAACAGTCCTAGCGGATGCAACGGTAAGCGATAGACCAGCAGGTACAAGATTAAAAATTTAATGACAGCAACGAAATAAAAGATCAATAACGTTGCCCAATCCATTCCGCCAACACCGGGAACAAATCGTCTAACAAAAGCGACCGCCGGCTGGGTGACTTTGACAATAAATTGACAAAAGGGATTGCGGAAGTCAGCTCGTGTGATTTGTAATAGAAAACGCAATAACAATGCGTATAAATACAATGAAAAAGCGGTTTGAATTAAAAAGTCTAACGCAACGCTAAATGAGCTGGTCATCAGAAAATCATTCCTTAATATTTTGATAGCTATGAGTATAGCGAAGGTCACTCGACTATAGCATAGGAGAAGGCGAACATGCTATGCTTACCCGATGGTTTCGACATTCTGCATCGCAAAATATTAATGAGTTGATGCGGAGCATTTGGCAGTACAGGAGAGTTATGATGAAAAGCGCCTCACGGTATTTATTATTGTTGTGCATTGGGTTTACAACCCTCAGTGCTTTTGCAGATATCAAGCGTCGTCCGGATGATCAGGCCACGATGTATGAAGTGAACAACAATGACGGACAAGCGAAACAAACCTCCAATGGCATGGCGGTGACCAACAAACGTTTAGAAAAGACCGGCAAAACCCTAAGCATGGGTGGAATATTTAGTCTGTTTGATAGTGACAAACCGATGACTCCCAGAATGGGGAAAGTGGCGGTGAAGCCTGTGGATAAGCAAACCGTACAAGCGGAAGCAACACCGATTCAAAAAAGTGAAGAAAAAACGGATGATTCATCTATGATGGATACGTTTTTAGGATTTTTTAAAGGGGATCCTGAGAAACAGCAGCGAATGGGTGGTGGGAAATAAGCAAATTCCTCCACACAGCCTTATGCTCTAGTAAATTCGCTTGATAATCCAGGCATCCCAAATAAGGACACGGCAACTGCTCTTTTAAATATTGTACGTTTTCATCCAGATACATAAAGGCGGGATCCACGCAATTGGCAATCCATCCCGCCACTGGCAGTGGCGTATTCACGATCGCGTCATACGTTAGTCGTGCATGATTCAAACAACCCAATTTCATTCCCACCACCATGATCACGGGCAATGCAAATATTTGTGCGACATCAGCCAATGTTTGGCTTGCATTAATGGGTGTATACCAACCACCCGCGCCTTCTATAAAAATATAATCGACGTTTTGTTGTAAACCGATCTGGCATGATTGAACAATGTTTTCTGCGGTGAGCGTTTGCTTCGATTTTTCTGCTGCAATATGTGGACTACAAGCCAGCTCTAAGCAAAAAGGGTTCACGATCGTGTAATCCAACGACAGCGAACTGTTTTTTTGATGTAACAATGCATCGTCATTGCGCAGGCCGTGCGCGGTACATATGCTGCCGGCGGCCAATGGTTTTAACGCCAAGGTCGAATAATTTTCCTGCTGATAAGCGTGCATTAATGCTTGTATAACGGTGGTTTTACCGACGTCCGTATCGGTACCAGTGATAAAAAAAGCGTGCTGCATATTATGAATTTGCTTTTCGAGTAGTGATGGAATCAATCGGAATATAGGCCTCTTTTGGATTTTGTTTGAGAGTCGCTTGTAATTTCCAGGCATGTCCATAAATCACTTCATAGGTGGCGGGCAAACGGCCGTCTTTGTTGCGAAAAGTTTCGTATGCGCTGGCCAATTGAGACAAGTGTTTTTTACCTGTTAAATTGGGATTGTGTTCACGTTGTACATGATGTGCGCCCAATGCTTTGAGTTCTCGCATTAATGCAAACACATGTGGATACATTAAGGTGAAGTGCTCCATGTCCATGACCGGATCGGCATATTGACTGCGCAATAATGCATCGCCTACATCGTGCATGTCTAAAAATTGATTCACATGGGTATAATTGTCGACACTTTGCCAACTGTGACGCAACTCTTTTAATGTGTCGGGTCCCAATGTCGTGAATAACAATAAACCGCCAGGTTTTAATACGCGGTACATTTCATCAAACACTTGTTTGATATCGTTACTCCACTGTAAACTCATATTGGAATAAATGAAATCAACGCTGGCGTCTTTTAATGGAAGGTGTTGTTGGTCAGCACACAGCAATGATTGTTTAGAAAACCAGCCGGTTTTTTGTTTGGCGTACTGTAACATGCCCTGTGCAATATCCAGACAAATGATCCGACTTTTGTGGAAGCGTTTTTCTAATAAACGGCTAAAATGACCTGTGCCGGAACCTAAATCCAATAATACACTGGGTTGTAATTTAATGACATCCAAGCGCTCTAATAAACGCACGCCCACTTCGCGTTGTAAAACAGCGGCGGCGTCGTAAGTGGCGGCGGCTTGACTAAAAGATTGTGCAATTTTCATCATGATAATACGTGTGAGTCAAGTAGTGTTAAAAATGCTTGTG
>Ga0302309_10004551_pt1 | contig 10217 bp, 6 predicted proteins | sample III_Palsa_N1_1_FD_200453 | JGI IMG/M metagenome (GOLD analysis project Ga0302309, IMG submission 200453) | Peat permafrost microbial communities from Stordalen Mire near Abisko, Sweden - III_Palsa_N1_1 | ecosystem: Environmental > Terrestrial > Soil > Palsa > Peat permafrost | place: Sweden... | reverse complement strand
TGCTGTGGTCATGGCTTTCTCCTCTTTTGCGGATTTGGGTTGAGTGATCTGTGCATCTGCAAAGCTAAAAACGTCCAGTTGGGCGGATGCGGCAGTTATAGCGGCGAGCCGTAAGCGTCGCCTTCGGTTGTGATCGATGGCTCCTCACTGTTCCGCCTCCGAAGATTGTTGTTCGCGGTATCGTTGCGCAGAGACATTCTGAGTTCTTGATTCTTGATCAAAAGTTCGCAGACCCACTCTTCTAGGCTGCGTAAGCGACGGTTCCAAGTCTCTTCTCGCTTTTCTCCCTGTTCTTCTTCTTGCTGCTCTGCCTTGAAAGGGTCGGCTTCGAACATTGCCGAGGCGGTCTCGGTTTGCGATGGAACGAGCGAGTCTTGACTTTGACGGACACACATAACATCTCCAACGCAAAATCATCGAGAGCATCCGGTAGTCAATGAGGCCTCGCTGAACCCAAATCAGAATCCGGTATCAACTCAGATCCATCACGGGTGCCATTACGCCAGAAGCCTGGTTCCAAAACAAGGAGACGAAGGTATCCATTGATACCTTGGTATCATGAAATACGCGCAATTCCGTTGCGCAAGCCGACGAGCATTTCTTTAGGGCCAAGCGAAAATCCCCGACGCATTGATTCCGCTTCGCCTCGCTTTTTGATGTGGGTGAGTTCGCTCGCGGTGTGAGTTTGGGCCGCGCTTCGAGGGCACCGGATCTGAAGAGAGTGCAGGTCTGGAGCGCAAATCCCGTTGATCTAGAAGATCTGAAATTTATCGCCTGGGGGATCTGGTGATGAAGGCATCCATCTTGTTCGGGGCGGGTTGGGAAAACGACTCAGTTGAAGTGCTGTGGCGCGATGCCGGGCGTGTCTTCTGCAGACTGTGGCGAAATGATGTAGACGGCGAAAGGTATGTATTCATACCCATCACGGCCGATGATGGCCATTCAACTCAGGAGAGCATTAGTCACTTCGCGCGTGAACACGAACTTAAAGGCTATTTAGATGGTAACTGGGCATTGCTGCCCTTGGAATTGGTACGCGAGCGTGGACAGACGTTGCTCTTAGTCGATTACGCAGGCGGCGAGCCGCTCGATCGTGTCATTCGGGAACCGATGGAGGTTGAGCAGTTCCTGCGCCTTGCTGCGGCGTTGTCTAGGGCTATAGGCCAGATGCACGGACGGGGGTTGATCCATAAAGACATTAAACCCTCAAACGTGCTGGTGGATTTGACAAGTGGGCGCGTTCGTCTCACAGGCTTCGGGGTCGCATCGCGCCTGCCTCGCGAGCGTCAGCCGCTCGAACCTCCCGAGTTCATCGCTGGAACGCTTGCCTACATGGCGCCAGAGCAGACGGGAAGAGTGAATCGCTCCATTGATTCCCGCAGCGACCTATACTCACTGGGCGTGACACTCTACGAGATGCTTACCGGGAGTCTCCCGTTCGCTGCATCAGATGCAATGGAATGGGTGCATTGCCATGTCGCGAGGCAACCCATTGCACCCAATGAACGGGTACGAGAAGTCCCGGAGGCTGTTTCTGCCATCACGATGAAGCTGCTCTCAAAGACAGCCGAAGAGCGCTATCAAACGGCGGTCGGAGTCGAGCGCGATTTACTGCACTGCCTGTCGCAGTGGGAGTCTCAAGGATCCATCGACGCTTTTCCCTTGGGCGCACAGGACACTCCGGACCGGCTCATGATTCCCGAGAAGCTATACGGGCGGGACCGAGAGGTGGAAACTCTGCTTGCGGCGTTCGATCGGATTGTGAGCGGCAGCAGGCCAGAGTTGATACTCGTCTCTGGATACTCTGGAATCGGCAAGTCTGCGGTTGTGAACGAGCTGCATAAATCGCTGGTTCCCCCGCGGGGCTTGTTTGCGTCCGGTAAGTTCGACCAGTATAAGCGCGACATTCCGTATGCGACGTTAGCGCAAGCCTTCCAAAGCCTCGTACGACCGCTTCTCAGTATGGGCGAAGCCGACTTAGGCAAGTGGCGTGACGCACTTCGAGGGGCGCTCGAACCAAACGGACTCCTGATTGTCGATCTCGTCCCCGAATTGAAGCACTTAATTGGCGACCAGCCGCCCGTTCCCGAGCTCCCACCCTCCGAGGCTCAACGACGTTTTCAACTGGTCTTTCGCCGGTTCATTGGCGTATTCGCACGACCGGAGCATCCGCTTGCGCTCTTCCTTGATGACCTGCAATGGCTGGACGCAGCTACGCTCGATCTGCTCGAAGACTTGTTGACCCAGACCGACTTGAAGCACCTGATGCTGATTGGGGCATATCGAGATAACGAGGTCGATGCCACTCATCCGCTCGTCCGCAAGCTGGATTCGATCCGCCAGAGCGGAGCGGCGGTGCAAGACATCGTCCTTACTCCACTTCGACGCGACGACTTGCTTCAACTGGTCGCGGACTCTTTGCGCTGCGAGAACGAGCGCGCTTATCCACTCGCAACTTTGGTTCACGAGAGGACGACCGGGAATCCGTTTTTCGCAATTCAATTCATTTCTGCACTTTCTGAGGAGGGTCTTGTCGCTTTTGATTACGGTGCAGGACGCTGGGTGTGGGACTTGAACGGCATTCAGTCTAAAAGCTTCACCGACAACGTTGTCGAGCTTATGGTCGGGAAGTTAAACCGCCTCCCAGAAGACACTCAGGAAGCGCTCAAGCAATTCGCCTGCATGGGAAACAGCGCTGAGTTCGAAATGCTGGCGATGGCTTTTGACAAATCGATTGATGAACTTCATCACAACCTTTGGGAAGCAGCACGTACCGAACTTATCTTCCGCTCCGAGAATACTTATCGATTCCTGCATGATCGGGTGCAAGAAGCGGCGTACTCCCTGATTCCTAAGGAAATGCGCGCCGAGGTTCATTTGCAAATCGGTATGCTTCTTGCCAAGCACACCCCGCCGGACAAGCGCGACGAAGCCATCTTTGAGATTGTCAACCAACTCAATCGCGGCTCGCACCTCATTGCCTCGATCGAGGAGCGCGAGTGGGTCGCAGGTCTGAACCTGATTGCGGCTAGACGAGCGAAGTCGTCGACTGCATACGAGTCCGCGCTGAAGTACCTCGAAGCCGCGAGCGTGATGCTGACGGAGGCAACCTGGGGCCATAACTATGAACTCATCTTCGCTATCGAGTACCTCACGGCCGAGTGCGAGTTGTTAACCGCCCAAAAGGCCGCGGCCGAAAGCAGGATAAGGCAGTTGGCAGAGCGTGCCACCAACCGTCACGACTTCTGTGTCACAACGCGTTTGCGACTTACCCTATACACCACGCTAGATCGATGTGACCGCTGTGCCGAGGTTTTTGTCGACTGGCTACGCCGTGACAACACCATTTGGTCGATACGTCCGACCCGCGACGACGTGATGCGGGAATACGAACGCATCTGGACTCTGCTCGGCGATCGGACGATCGAAGAGCTCATCGATCTACCGCGGATCACGGACCCCGATGTGCTCGACACGCTGGATGTCTTCACGGAGATCATGACGCCATCTCAACTATTTGACGAGAATCTATCGTCGCTTGTGCTTTGCCGCATGGTGACTTTGAGTCTTGAACACGGTAACTGCGACGCGTCCTGTTTTGCCTATGTTTGGGTGGCCATGTTCGCAGGGCCTCGATTCAACAACTACAAAGATGGCTTTCGGTTCGGCCAACTGGGTTATGACCTTGTTGAGAAACGCGGTTTGACCCGTTATCAGGCCCGGATCTGGATGAACATGGGATCGACCGTGTTGCCTTGGATGAGACACGTCGCCAGTGGTCGCGAACTCGTGCGGCGGGCGTTCGATTTGGCATATCGCATTGGAGACCTAACGTTTGCGTCGTATAGCTGGGATCAACTGGTCACCGTTTGTCTGGCGGTCGGAGACCCGCTCGCAGAGGTAGAAACGGAATGTGAAAATGGTCTCGCGTTCGCCAAGAGAGTACATTTTGGCCTGGTTATCGAACTGTGTGGAGCGCAACTCGGCCTGATCCGAACCCTGCGTGGGCTGACTCCGACCTTTGGCAGCCTGGACTGTGAAGAATACAACGAGGAGGAAACTGAACGTCGCTTGGCATCCGCCCCCACCTTAGCATTCGCAGAGTTCTACCACTGGACGCGCAAGTTGCAGGCACGATTCTTTGCCGGAGATTTTGCGGCGGCCGCAAAAGCCTCGCAGAACGCGGATGCTGATCGACTTCTCTGGAGATCAGCAGCAATGTTTGAAAGTGCAGAGCACCGGTTTTATGGTGCGCTAGCACATTCGGCCGCTTGGGATTCTGCGTTCTCTGAGGAAAGGCCGAAGCATTTGGAGGCGCTACTCACTCATTATCAGCAGTTGGAGGTCTGGGCCGCACACAATCCTGACACATTCGAGAATCGTGCCGCGCTCGTCGGCGCGGAGATTGCCAGAATCGAAGGTCGCACGCTTGAAGCTGAGGAACTCTATGAGAGAGCCATACGGTCTGCGCACGCAAATGGCTTTGTCCACAATGAGGCAGTCGCGAACGAGGTAGCAGGCCGATTCTATTTGGCGCGCGGCTTCGAGAAAATTGCGACTGCCTATCTGCGTGAGGCGCATCGGTGCTATCGCCGCTGGGGAGCGGATGCCAAGACCAGACAATTGGAACAACTTTACCCGCAGATCGAAGCAGATAGATCGGTCTCGGATGCGACCGCCACTTTACATACGTCGACCGAGCGACTCGATCTAGCGACCGTGATCAAGCTGTCCGAAACTGTGTCGGGTGAGATCGTTCTGGAAAAACTGATCGCTACAATCATGCGCACAGCCATTGAGCATGCAGGAGCCCAGAGAGGCCTGCTGATTTGCCCTAGAGGAGAGGACTATCGGATCGAAGCAGAAGCAACAACCAGTACTGACGGCGTGAATATTACCCTGCGGCAGACGTGCGTTACCGCCGATGATCTACCAGGTTCAGTTCTGCAGTATGTTCTTCGGACAAAAGAAGGCGTTCTCTTACAGGATGCGTCTGGTCAGAATCCATTCGCCGCGGACGAGTATATTCGCAGAACGCACACTCGGTCTTTGCTCTGTCTTCCACTGCTCAAACAAACCCGGCTGCTCGGGTTGCTCTACCTCGAAAACAATCTCACACCCCACGCGTTCACTCCCACGCGGACTGCCGTTCTCAAGATGCTGGCTTCGACGGCGGCGATTTCCATGGAGAATACACGGTCTTATGTTGATCTAGAAGATCGTGAGCAGGCGCTTCGCTCGACTATCAATGCAATTCCTACGACGGCTTGGGCAACTCGGCCAGACGGTTATTGCGAGTTTCTGAATTCGCGCTGGCTAGACTACGCCGGTATGACTGCAGAGCAGGCGGAGGGGTGGGGTTGGGCAGGAGCGATTCATCCGGACGATCTTGATCGGCTTGTGAAGTACTGGCAATCGTGCCTCGACGCCGGGACACCGGTCGAGGTGGAAGCACGAATGCGTCGATTCGATGGAGTCTATCGCTGGTTTCTCTTCCGAGCAAACCCGTTGCGCGACGAATCGGGCAAGATCGTCAAATGGTACGGAACGAACATTGATATCGAGGATAGAAAGCAGGCGGAAGACATAGTTCGCGCGAACGAGCAGGCGCTGCGCTCGACCATCAACGCAATTCCAACTCCTGCATGGTCGACTCACCCTGACGGCTCTGTCGATTTCCTGAATCAACGCTGGCTTGATTATGCAGGAATGACCACGGAGCAGGCCCTAGGATGGGGATGGGGATCTGTGATTCATCCCGATGATCGGGAAGGTCTCGTTCAACAATGGCGCTTGTGCCTAGCCTCAGGCACAGGCGCTGAGGTTGAAGCACGACATCGCCGCTTCGATGGAGTGTATCGCTGGTTTCTTGTGCGCGCGAATCCTTTGCACGATGAATCGGGCAAGGTAATTAAATGGTATGGAACAAACATCGATATTGACGATCGCAAGAGGGCTGAACAGGTATTGCAGTCAAGTGAGCGGACCCTGCAAAGGATCGTCAATACAATCCCAGCGCTCGCCTGGTCTTCTCGTCCCGATGGCTATGTCACGTTCCTAAACAAACGATGGTTAGATTATGCAGGCATCACGGCTGAGCAGGGGGAAGGATGGGGTTGGACGATTGCGATTCATCCGGACGACGTAAACCGGCTAAGTGAGTATTGGCAAAGCGTTCTAGCTTCCGGCCAACAGGGAGAGATTGAAGCACGCCTCCGCGGATTTGACGGGACATACCGCTGGTTCCTATTCCGTGCGACTCCCTTGCGGGACTCATCGGACATTATTGTGCAGTGGTACGGATTCAACACTGATATTAATGATCGCAAACAGGCTGAAGAACTGCTGAAGCGAAGCGAGGCTCAACTCGCAGAAGGGCAAAGGCTCAGCCGAACAGGCACTTTCGCTTGGCGACCGGATACAAAGGCATCAGCCTGGTCCGAGGAACTTTATCGCATTCATGAAATCGACCCCGGCACGCCAATTCCTGCAGATATTTCTAGTATTGGGGTACACCCGGACGACATACGGTCGGTGAACGAGGCGATTGCAAGGGGAGTGGAGACGGGCAGCGATTATGAGCACACCCACAGGATCGTGATGCCTGATGGTCGCGTTAAATTCCTGCAGGTGATGGCTCGTGCAACTAGGGATATCGATGGCCGGTTGGAATACATCGGTGCGGCACAGGATGTAAGCCAGCGCGTGTTTTCTGAAGAGGCGCTCACAAAATCAAGATCCGAGCTCGCTCACATCACCAGAGTCATGAGTCTAGGCATTCTGACAGCTTCGATTGCGCATGAGATAAACCAACCGCTCGCGGGTATTATTACGAATGCGGAGACATGCCTACAGATGTTGGACGACAATCCACCGGATATCAAAGGTGCGCGCGACACGGCTCTCCGCTCAATTCGAGACGGAAATCGGGCTTCCGATGTCATCGTGCGCTTGCGGTCTCTCTTTAAGAGAGAGGGAAATGTGGCCGAAATAATCGATTTGAATGAGGCAACGCGTGAGGTGATTGCACTCGTGTCGAGTGAATTGCGGAGGAATCGGGTGATCTTGCAGCAAGACTTTGCAGAAGATCTCTTGCCGGTCAAGGGTGACCGAGTACAGATTCAGCAAGTGATCATGAATCTCGTTCGCAATGCAATTGATGCGATGCGGGAGATTGAAGATCGGCCAAGGCAGTTGCTCATCAAAACCGCGACGGGAGGTGACAATAGTATTCGCTTCACAGCGGAAGACAGCGGGATGGGATTCACGCCTGATATTGCCGATCGGCTCTTCGAGTCGTTCTACAGTACAAAGAAGGACGGCATGGGCATCGGTCTCGCGATTAGCCGTTCCATCATCGAAGCACACCATGGCCGAATATGGGCGACACCGAATCATGGGCTTGGGTCGACTTTTGCATTTTCCCTACCCTGCGGCTCTGCCGGTGCGGGAGAGCAGTAAACAATAATCTATGTCCCTGACCATGGACGACAGAGATTGAACGTTTATCACTTTCCACTTTCGCGATGTGCGCTGCGAAATTGGATACCAAAGTATACTGGACGATCCACCTAAGTCATTGCATGATGAGATGTTGGTTATTTTCAGAACTGGCTCGCGGGAGGAGAGAACGGCGGCTATGGAAGTGTTCTAGCAGGGGTTTCAAATGCGGATTTGTCTGCAGAGCATAGGCATTCTCGACCAGACACTTCGATGAATTGAACGACCTCCGAATGTTTGTGATGTCCTTTCGAGGACGGTAAACGAGATTCCATCATGAATTCGCGTGCTCTGATCACTTTGATCGACGATGACGAATCTGTACGCGAGTCGCTACCCCATTTACTCAAACGATTCGGGTTTGAAGTTCAGGCTTTCTCTTCGGCCGAGGAGTTTCTGGCCTCGGATCAAATTCCACGAACTAAGTGCCTCGTTCTCGATATCACTATGCCAGGAATGTCGGGTCCCGATCTTGTCGATGAATTGAGGCACCTTGGTTTGAAGATTCCGGTAGTCTTCATCACCGCGCAAAGAGATGAGAAAGTGCGATCCCAGGTTCTCGAGCAAGGCGCGATTGCATGTCTCTTCAAGCCGTTCAGTGGCGCGACTCTTCGGACCGCACTCGATAATGCTCTCAGTGTCCCATGAGCGTTTCAGACGTCAACCCGAAATTGGCTCTAAAATGAATTCACCAAGGACGTGGGCTACGAAGCGAGGTCACTTCCATGTCGCAGGCCTCTCCAGTTGTGTTCGTTGTTGATGATGACGTCTCAATTCGCGAATCGCTCGAGGCGCTCCTACAGAAGGCTGGCTGGTGCGTAGAGACCTTTGATTCCGCACTTAAATTTCTTGCGAGACCACCAGTCTTGGTCCCAAATTGCCTGGTGCTAGATGTCGCTCTTCCTGGGCTCAATGGTCTTGACTTGCAAAAGCGAGTGGTCGTAGAGCGTCCCGGCATGCCGATCATTTTTATCACCGGCCAAGGTGACATTCCTATGACGGTACAGGCCATGAAAGCGGGCGCGATCGAGTTTCTGACGAAACCTTACAAGGGCGACGTGCTTTTGCAATCTATTAAGAGTGCCGTCGAGAAGAGCAAAGCTCTACTCGGCCGCGAAGAAGAGATCCAGATATTGAAGGCTCGCTACGCCGACCTCACCTCTCGCGAGCGCGACGTGATGTCTTTGGTGGTTGTGGGCCTCCTGAACAAGCAGGTCGGCAGTCGTCTCGGTATTAGCGAAATCACGGTGAAAAAACATCGTGGCAACGCGATGCGAAAGATGAAGGCCGAGTCATTGGTTGAATTAGCGAAGATGGCTAAACGACTTAGGTTGCCGCAGGCGCCCGCTGAGACGTTGCTCGTAGCAAAGTAACCCCCCGTCCCCGAAGCGCCTCGTTCAGCCTGGACCTATTCCCCCACTAGAAACGGCAGGTCGGCCCTTTGATCCTGCCAAAAGTGAGGGCGGGGCCAATGCGGGGAAGCAATGAGCTGAGGTGTAGAGGTTTCCCGCAATCCAGTTTTGAATATTCGCTAAACGGACCAAGCCTCAGTAGGCCAAATTTGAGTTTGGGCAGAGGTCTATCCGCTGAGCATTCCGTAGTCGAGCGTAAATAGGCGAAACTGAACGCATCTCCGCGACGCCATGAAGGCGTCGCAATCCTCTAAATCATTCAAAACTAATGGGCGCACTGTACCTAAATCTGTACCCGAAATCGGAACGCGATCACTCTGCGGGCGCGTTCGAGGCGCACGTAAGTCAATGATAGTAAATTGATTATGGAGAACATAGATGGTGCCGGGAGGGGGAGTTGAACCCCCATGGAGTTGCCTCCGACGGATTTTGAGTCTCTCAAGAATACCGTAAGTCTATGATAAATAAGCGAAATCGAGCGTAATGTCGGATATCCACAAGTGACAGCCCATCAGCAATTTAGCTCAATTATCCGTAATCAAACCAAACTGATGTCTGTACCCGAAACTGTACCCGCCGTGGAAGTTCGTCGACTGCTGGAAGAGAACGCTTGTCTGCGAAGCCTCTTGATTGCGCATAGCATGCCGATTCCAGAGGCAGCACAACCAACATTGCATCCTCCTCAAGCCTCGAATGCTGCGCCTGGGGGCCGGAAGCCTGGGATAGCCACAGCGGAGCCGCGAACCGCTTTGTTTCACAGCCTCTTTCGCGGCTGTGAAGATGCCCAGATTCTTTGCTTCCGTTCCTACACACATCGCTTCCGTTGAACGGAATTTTGGAAATTTGGTCCGCGTTTCGATAGTTCAATGCAGCCCACCACTTTTCCTCAGACCCCTCTTGCTTGAAACGATCGGCCAAAAGGTTTCCAAGTCGACGCGAAGCACCACAGAACTGACAATATTGATCAGGTCATTTGCGTTCGGCTCGGTGTTCAAGTGAATCAGCACTCGATCTGCGGTTTGGCCTTGGCTGAATGGCTGGTCACTGCGTACCCGTGATCGAGATGCACATCCCATCACGGGTTGAGTTATACAGCGTGACCCCTGTCCATTTAAAAATGCGATCGCCCGTCGTCGCCGATGCTGTCACAGTCCCGAGAATCCGGTTCGCCAATTTGACGTCGTTGGCGATCGCGGTGAATTGGATAATCCCCAGATCGATCTCTGCGATCATTGACAGAAGCTTCACGCATCCTCCTGAGGTAGCCCGACGTTTCTATGGCAGACAAGCGACTGTAAAACCAAG
>Ga0302309_10004549_pt1 | contig 10218 bp, 8 predicted proteins | sample III_Palsa_N1_1_FD_200453 | JGI IMG/M metagenome (GOLD analysis project Ga0302309, IMG submission 200453) | Peat permafrost microbial communities from Stordalen Mire near Abisko, Sweden - III_Palsa_N1_1 | ecosystem: Environmental > Terrestrial > Soil > Palsa > Peat permafrost | place: Sweden... | reverse complement strand
TATCGCCAAATGTTCTTAAACCATCGCCCAGGCTCTTTATCAGTTCAGGGCCTATCTTTGCTTCTTCCATCATCTTATCCAAAGCAGCGGTATTCGAAAAGTTACTTCCTGAGCCAATTGCTTTTGAAGATGAAGCAGGCAGTTCGCCTTTAAAATCCTCTGATAATTCGGGGTATGCCCTTGTCCAGTCCAGTTCGCTTTCATCCCTTTGAAAGCCCAGTATGAAGAATAAAAACGCTTCGGTAATTAACCCGATAGATATGAAAGTGCTTCCGTACTGCCAGTGCTGTATTTTAAATAACAAGCCTATAATAACAACAGTAGCGCCCCATGATACGACATTGTTTATTCCAATTGGTTGTTTCTTGCCAGCCATAGTCTTTTTTTAAAGTTTTATTGATTTATAAATTGATATCTTAATTATCTCTTGTCCTTAATATCGCGGCCCTGGTAGGCGCTTACACAACGGAAACCGATGTACGATTTCGCGCTGTCCTGGTACTCATAAGTACGGGTTGAGTTTTGCAGAAAGTAGCCAACATCTTTCCACGAACCGCCGCGTACTACTTTGCGTTTCATTACTTCCGGATCGCTGGCTTTGGCTTCATAGTTAAATGTAGGTGCAATATCGCTCACAAATGTTGATGCCGATGGGTTATATGATGATAATGTCCACTCGGCTACGTTGCCGGCCATGTTATATAGGCCATAATCATTAGGGAAGTACGATTTTACATTTACAGTATAAGCGCCGCCATCATCGGTATAATTACCGCGACCTGGTTTAAAGTTTGCCAGTAAACAACCTTTAGCATTTTTAATGTACGGGCCGCCCCATGGGTAATCGGTACCTATCCTGCCGCCGCGGGCTGCATATTCAAATTCAGCTTCGGTTGGTAAAGTATAAGGTGCGCGGTGCGGTAAGCGGTGCGCATCTTTATAAGCTTCGTTAAAACGTGTGCGCCATATAGTAAAGGCACGCGCCTGGCGCCAGGTTACACCCACAACAGGGTAATTACGGTAAGCCGGGTGCGAAAAATATCCTTGTACCATTGGCTCGTTAGCTGCATACGAAAAATCGCTAAGCCATACCAGTGTATCAGGATAAACAGGTACGGTATCACGTAAAATAAAGTCGGAGCGCCTTTTGGTTTTGTCGTTATGATAATTAGCCGCCTCGCGTAACGACATATCAGAGTAATTGTATTTTAACAGGCGCACATCAATCTCATTACGGTCGAATATACGGTCATCGCCCTGGTAGTACATGCCATCAAGCTTTGCGGCATTGCCTGCCGTTGCTTTTTTGGCGTTCCAAACAGGGTTTTTTTGTACGTATGCCCAGTTAATGTATTTTTTACCACTGGTATTGGCTGCAGTACCTTTAGGCTTAATGTAGTATTTATCGTCGTTTAAGTAATTGGTAATAGCAATTGAATCGCGCACCCAAAATACAAACTGTTTATACTGGCTGTTTGTGATAGCCGTTTGGTCCATAAAAAATGGCGGTACGGTAACTTGTTTGGTTTGTGCTATCTGGGCAAAAGTTACATCCTGGTCGGTTTGGCCCATTAAAAACGAACCACCGGGGATATAAACCATGCCATAAGGAACTTCAGATCTGAAATTTTTCTGTGGGACACCGGTTAATTCGCCGCCGCCGCCGGTACGGCATCCGCCTAAAACTACTGCACAAGTTAAAATTATTACTAAAGTGTATATCTGCTTCATACAAAAAATCAAAATTTAGCCATTATAAGCCCCGAATATATTAAAATTTGGCGAGGCTAAAACGTGAAATAAATATTTTATCATTAATAATTTATTAAGATACCAACAAATATAACCCGAAAAGCCAATAATCAAACACTACGTATTAATTTATGCGGCTTTAGCGCAGTTTATAATTTACAGTAATTAACAGCCATGTAAACGTAATCCTGTTACAGAAAGTTGCAATAGAGTTAAAAAAGTTGCTAAAAAAATTATTTATTTACTTGTTTTACGTACTGCTCAATGGCCATAGTCATTGATGGTGCAGGAGGAGTGGGTGCGGGTATATCCAATATTAAACCCGACTCCAAAACGGCTTTGTGGGTAGTAGCGCCAAAAGCTGCAATGCGGGTATTGTTCTGTTTAAAATCCGGAAAGTTTTTGTAGAGCGATTGTATGCTTGATGGGCTGAAAAAGGCAATTACATCATAAAAAACCTCGGCCAAATCGGATAAATCACTGCAAACCGTACGGAAAAGCACAGCAGGGGTGAAGTTATAGCCGTTCTCCAGCAAAAACTTTTGAGTTTCTTCGGCAGCAACATCCGAGCATGGGTACAGGAATTTTTCGTTCGAGTGTTTTTTCAGTACCTCGGCCAGGTCGGCAGCGGTTTGTTTGCCAAAAAATATTTTGCGTTTGCGGTACTGGATGTATTTTTGAAGATAAAGCGCAATGGTTTCCGAAAGGCAGAAGTATTTCATATCCACCGGAACTTCAAAACGCATCTCTTCGCAAATGCGGAAAAAATGATCGGCAGAATTGCGGCTGGTAAATATTACCGCGCTAAAATCAGCCAAATTGATTTTTTCTTTGCGGAAATCCTTTGCCGGTACACCTTCAACATGTATAAAAGCCCTGAAATCAATTTTTAAATTGAGTTTTTTGGCCAGCTCAGCATAGGGGTTCTTATCGTTCTCGGGTTTTGGTAAAGTAACCAATATACTTTTAACCTTTTTCTTTCTCTCTTCCAAATTCAATTTTCTAAATCCAATGCTATAAATCAAGTACCTTAATCAAAATCAAAATAGGGCAAATTTCGAGGGCACAAAGATAGACAAATAAATAAAACTTATGAAATCGAAAATTAGAAATAATGTTTACGCTGCTGCGCAGGTATATCCATACAAATATAATTACGATTAAAAACAAGGCCAGGGCCAGCAAATAGGGGATAAGCGCCGAGGCCAGTAAACTAAAACATACCACTACAGGTAAAAAAACAAAGGTGATATTAAAATAGGTTAAATATAAGGCGGTGATGTATTCGCCTACTACGCGGTTAATATCAAACAAAAATCCTAAAACCTTTAATATGAGGAATTTAACAGCAAACAAGCCGATGATAATTATCGACAGCGCTATAAAAAGCCTGAAGCCGCTAATTACATAATACACATTGTTATAGGCCGCAAGCTGGTACAAAAACAAGCCGAACGTTAAGCCAAATAACAAAAATAAACCTATAAAAGCCCAGGCATTTATCTGCCGGTCGTCCTTCTCAGGTTGTGAACTGCGTTTGGTATAAAAAGATTGAAAAACGCCCTTAACTTCGTTCCCCATTGATAAATTGAGCATCGCAGTATATAATAATAGGGCGATAATCAGCACAATAATCCACGGGTCGCGGCTTTTGCGGCTGCGGCCATCGCCAAACTTTTTTTTGCTGGTAAAAGGGATATCCAAAAAAGTGTGGCCCTTATAAAGGTCATTATTCAATAAAAGGGCGGTAAGCTGGTTGGTACGATTGGAATCGGGCATAATAAACGCCGTAGCCGCCGAGTCGGACACAAACTGCTGCCTTTGCGCGGTAGCCTGGGCAACGGAATCTAAAACCGTCATATGCTGTGGCTGTGCAACATCGGTATCAGCCGGTACAACAACCTGCTGCGCATGCAAGCCCGAAAAGCCTGACAATAGCAACAGAAATACCACAACAATAAAGCGCATTTATAAAACCAATTTGTTATCAGCCGCAAAAATACCGTAATAATTGGTTGTTTTTATTGTGGAGCTGATTTAATATTAACTCCATTATCAAATTTCTTTTCCCCTCAGCAAATTTACTATTGGTTACTATTTTTAAATTGTTTAAGATTGTAATACAGAGCCAAATAGGAATGATATTGCCGCCCCAACATATTAATCCTTTCTCAAAAACAGGCAGATCATAGCGTTTTGAATCGGGGCGCGATTAAGTTATATTTGCTTTAGCCAGCCATAGCAAAATGATATATAAACAAGAAGAAGTCCATAGCTTATTGCAATCCATAGAAGGGATAGTTTGGGAGATGGATGCTGATTCGGGGCACTTTACTTTTATCAGTGATAAGATATTACCCATTTTGGGTTTTTCGCCCAAAGACTGGCTGGGTCGTCCGGGCTTTTGGGAAACTTGTGTGTACCCGGAGGACCTGCATGTGGCAGCAGGTTATAATGAATTACTGAAAGGCGAATTAGAAGACGGTTCATTTGAATACCGCATCATACGCCCGGATGGTAATATTGTGTGGATAAAGGACAACGTTTCAGTTATTTTTAGGGAGGGTAAGCCGTTTTTGTTGCGTGGTATAATGCAGGATATTACTATTACGAAGCGAATGAGGGAGATGGAACGGCTGGAGAGCGATATCCTGCATTTAAATTCGGATATTAATATTGCCCTGCGGGATGTGCTGGGTGCCTACCTGCAAGGCCTGGAGGCTTTCTTTCCCAAAATGCTGACATGCATCCACCGGGTAAAAAATGGCCGTTTAACCAATGGCGTTTCACCCTCGTTGCCCATCGGCTATGTAGAAGCCCTTGAAGGCACACCGATAGGAGAAAACATAGGTTCGTGTGGTATGGCTGCGGCCACCAAGCGCCAGGTTATTGTAGGCGACATCGCGACCGATCCGAAATGGGAGAAATACAAATCTGTAGCGCTGGAATATGAATTGCACGCCTGTTGGTCAAACCCTGTGATAGATGCGGATGGTGGGGTAATGGGCACGGTTTCCATGTATTACAGGGAACCTAAATTACCCAGTGACGAAGAATTGAAAGTGATGGAAAGAGCTACCGCGCTATTGCGGATCATACTCGAAAACCGCCAAAAAACGGATATTATTAATGATGCTAACCTGATGATGCTGCAAAGCCAGGAGTTGGCACACTTTGGCAACTGGCACTGGGATATTCAGTTGGATACAGTCAGTTGGTCGCCGGCGCTGTATTCGATTTATGGGCTCGACCCTAAAGATTTTAAAGCAACTTTTGCCGGTTACCAGGAGCGATTACACCCGGACGACCGGTCTCGTGTATATAATATCATCAGCAATATCCTGGTATCGAAGGAGGACGCAGAGTTTGAGGAAAGGATCATCCGGCCAGACGGCGGGATACGGTATTTACGGTCATGGGCGAGGTTGAAAACGGATACGAAAGGTGTGCCGGTAGAGATGATCGGTGCCTGCCTGGACATTACTGAAGAGGTTAGTCGTATAGAGGCTATTGAGATGCAGAACAGCCGGTTGAAGGAGATTGCATGGGTGCAGTCACATGTCATCCGTTCCCCGCTCGCAAAAATCATGTCGCTCATCGAATTAATCAAAGATACTTCAGCTGATGATGCGGAAAAGGATCAATTGCTGGATTATTTGCTATCCTCGGCCCTGGAACTGGATGAACAGATCAATCATATTTGTAATGGGGTAAAAGCCTGAGCATGGCGATAACCCCTGCCGACAATGTATTTGTCATGATACCGCCGTTTACAAGCTGTTTACTACCTTTGCCTTATGGCAGGCATCTACATCCACATACCTTTTTGCAAACAAGCCTGCCATTACTGCGATTTCCATTTCAGCACCTCGCTGCAATATAAAGATGAGCTTTTGCAGGCCTTAATAAAGGAACTCAAACTTCGAAAAGATTATTTACAAGGCGAAACTATAGAAACCATTTATTTTGGCGGCGGCACGCCATCGTTATTATCGGATAGTGAAATTGCATCGCTCATAAATACCATAACCAACATACATACCGTATCGTCAACTGCCGAAATAACCCTGGAGGCAAACCCCGACGACCTTACCAAAGCCAAACTGCAAGCGCTAAAAAACACGCCTGTTAACCGCTTTAGTATTGGCTTGCAATCGTTTTTTGATGATGATTTGCAATGGATGAACCGTGTACACCGCGCTACGGAAGCAGAAGCCTCGGTAAAACGCGCGCAGGATACCGGCTTTGAAAATCTTACGGTTGATTTAATATACGGCTATCCATTACTTACCGACCAGAAATGGAAATTTAACCTTGATAAAGTATTTGAGATGGGCATACCCCATGTATCGGCCTACTCCATAACCGTTGAGCCTAAAACCGCGCTGGCATCCTTCATCAAACAAAAAAAGCAGCCCGGCATGAGCGATGAGCAAAGCGCCAGCCAGTTTATTTACCTGATGGATGCCATGCAGCAACAGAGTTTTGAGCATTACGAAATATCCAACTTTTGCAAGCCTGGTTTTTATTCACGCCACAACTCCAACTATTGGCAGGGTATAAAATACCTTGGCATAGGCCCCTCGGCACACAGCTATAATGGTGAAACCCGGCAATGGAATGTAGCCAACAACGCAAAATATATGCAGTCGCTGGCAACGGGCGCCATCCCCGCCGAAACAGAACATCTTACCGAAACCAACCGCCTCAACGAGTACATCATGACCTCGCTGCGCACGGCCCGCGGCCTCGATTTAACTGTGCTCAACACCATTGCTGCGGCGGCCGCCAACCCGCTGCTAATAACGGCGCAGGAATTTTTGGATAAAGAGTGGATTATTAAGAATAACGAAGTAATCTACCTAACCCAAACCGGCAAACTATACGCCGACCATATAGCAGCAGAGTTGTTTTTTGAGGAGTAAATCCTTCTCCGACGTCATTGCAATGACGTGAGAGTTGAGATAATAATTGGAGTTTAAATTTCTAAGCCTAAGCTTAAATAGTTATACTATCACCCTTTTTATAAATGCCGTGAAATTTAATGCCCTGCGCCTCAAAATGCTTCTGGTAATTTTCGTTACGCTGTTTAACAAAAAACTCTTTTGCGTAACCGTCATGTACTGCCAGTATTTGTTTGGGCTGCAATTTATCGGCAAAACCGGCTATCCTTAACTCATTGGCAAAGGGCGCCATGGTTACCATAACCAGCAATTCGACGCCTTTGTAGGTTAACAGGGCATCTTCCATGCTATCCACCGGGTGCAGCACCTTATCGTTTATTAAAAAGCCGGTCATTTGCGGGATGGGGTTATCCAGCAAAGGCTCGTGCGTTACGGGTATGACTTTCAGTTTAAACGGGCCAACGGAGTATTCGCCATCTTCAATAATAATACTGTCCAGGCCTTCTTTTTTTATAATGGCGGCTACTTCGCTGTTGGTGATGATGGGCGCGCCGCTTAATTGCGCTATCTTTTTAAGATTTTCGGTATCCAGGTGGTCGGGGTGTTTATGGGTGATGATGATTTGGTTTACATCAGCAAAATCTTCGGGTGTAACCAAACCTTCGGCAAAACTAAACTTGCCCGGATCGAACAATAACTTATATCCATCCAGTTCAAAAACAAGGCAGGAGTGCAGGTATTTGGAAATTTTCATATCGGTACAATTGATTTTAAAAATAACCTGACGGCTGATGAAAAGTTTGTTTTAAAAGATATTTACCAAATCGTTAAAGGTATCAACAACCGCAACCGGCTCACCGTTAACTGTACCGAAACCATAGGCCGCGAAGATAAAAGGGACGCCGGCTTTTGTGCTGCTGTCATAATCGCCCTGCGTGTCACCCACATAAACCGGGGCTTTAAGATTATGGTCGTTCACAATATCCTTAATATTTTCGGCTTTAGGCTGACTTTTGGTGCCGTAGCACTGATGGCCCGCAAAGTAATGGCCCAGTTTGCTGGTTTCTAAAAATATCTCAATATAACCACTCTGGCAATTGCTTACCACAAACAGTTGGTAATTGGCAGCCAGGTATTCGAGTGTTTCCTGTAGTTGCGGGTATAATAGACCGCCTTTTTGGCCCAACACTTCGAGTTCCATTTTCCCGCATTGATTTTTAAACTGCTCACGCTGTTCGGCATTAATATAAGGAAACAGCTTTTCAAAAATGGCATCGTAGGTCATGCCGGCTATAGATTCCACAATTTGTGGGGTAATATCTTCTTTAATATAATCAACCTGTAGTTTAGTGTTTTGCCAGGCTTCGGCAACTGCCTCGGCGCTATCCCAAAGGGTGCCATCCAAATCAAAAATTATACTGTCGAACTTGTTTTTTAGTGTTGTAGCCATATCGTGCGCAAAAATAGATTTTATTAGGGCAAAGCTGCCTATGAAATAAAAAAGGTTCTATAACGCTTTGTGTGGGTAAGCCTTGATGTTACTGAAAAATAAATAGAGGCATAGCCTCGACAAATATTGTAGCAACGGATTTTAATCCGTTGAATAAATAGGGTGCAAATAATAAGAACAGTATGTTCGACCAATATTATCGCTACCTCGATAGGTATCCGGTTGGGGGATTCATATCTGCAGTATTTATATGGGCCGAACATACTGTTCTTAACTGCCTATTGCCATTTCTTCAACGGATTAAAATCCGTTGCTACAATATTGGCCGGAGCTACGCTCCTTTTTAATTACACCCACACAAAACATTATAGAACCATAAAAAAGCCTCCCGTATGCCGGGAAGCCTTTGTATATAGAGATATTAAATTATGTGTTTAGTTAGCCTGTTTAAATTCGCCATCAGCTTTGATGGTTATCTCGTCGCTCAGCATTGGCGGAGGATAAATACCGCCGATGTTAAAATCAGAACGTTTGATAACGCCTGTAAGCTGGAAGCCTGCATCATTTGCTTTGCTCATTGGGTTTACAATAGTACCGCGGTACCATAAATCCAAAGTAACGGTTTTGGTGATACCGTGTATAGTTAAACTACCGGTTAATTTATAATGATTAGGGCTGGTAGGGGTGATAGATGTGCTGGTAAAGGTAAGTGTAGGGTTAGCAGTTGCGTTAAAAAAGTGATCGGAGCGTAAATCGTCGTCGCGCATATCAACGCCGGTATTTACCGATGCGGTTTGAGCTACCAGGGTAAATTTAGCATCGCTAAAATCGGGTTTGGTGGTGGTGATGGTTACATCAAAATCTTTAAAGTTACCTTCTACATCGCTAACAGCAAGGTGGGTAACGGTAAACGACAGGCGCGAGTGCATTTTGTCATTTTTCCAGGTGCCTTGTGCAAATACAGTTGTTTGTATTGCTATGAAGGCTAAAACGGCAATAATTTTTTTCATAATCGTGATTTTTGATTTGTTTGTGTAGCAAAGGTATATAAATAGGATTGAAATTATTTGTTTAAACATCTAATTTTAATGTCAAAATCTGTAGCTCATTTACTGCTAAACTCTCGTTTTTAGATGTAAAGAAAATTAATTAGGTTTGGCTATTAACTGACTTACACTTCAAAAACTATTTATGCGATTTAAAAAATCTCTTGATGTATTACTAAAGGAAGCCGCCGAAACCGGCGCCGGCTCGCTTAAGCGAACGCTGGGCGCCGGGAACCTTGTGGCTTTAGGCATAGGGGCTATTATTGGCGCGGGCTTGTTTGTGCGTACCGCCGCCGCCGCCGCCGACCATGCAGGCCCATCGGTTACCTTAGCTTTTATATTGGCAGCAATAGGCTGCGGGCTGGCAGGTTTATGCTACGCCGAGTTTGCCGCTATGATACCCATTGCAGGTAGCGCTTATACTTACTCATACGCCACCATGGGCGAAATTGTAGCCTGGATAATTGGCTGGGATTTGGTGCTCGAATACGCGGTTGGCGCGGCTACGGTATCCATAGCCTGGTCGGAGTATTTGAATAAGTTATTACAGAATTTTGGTATATCCATACCCTACGAGTATTGCCATTCACCTTTCCAATCATCTTTACAAGGCGTACATGGCTTAATTAATTTACCGGCCTTGTTTATTATTGTAGCCCTGTCGCTTATACTTATACGCGGTACACAGCAATCGGCCGCATTAAACGGTATAATAGTTATTGTTAAAGTAGCTATTGTTATACTGTTTATATGCCTGGGCTGGCAGTTTATGAAACCTATAAACCATACACCATATATACCCGCTAACCCCGGCGAGGTAGCGTTTTTTCACGGGCAAAAAAGTTTTCTTGATTATTTTACGCATGATTTCGGCAACTTTGGCTGGTCTGGTATTATAAGCGCTGCCGGTGTGGTTTTCTTCGCGTTTATTGGTTTCGACGCGGTATCAACAGCAGCTCAGGAAGCTAAAAACCCCAAAAGGGATATGCCTATCGGTATATTGGTTTCGTTAGCTATTTGTACCGTATTATATGTATTGTTTGGCCATGTGCTAACCGGCGTTGCC
>Ga0302309_10004548_pt1 | contig 10219 bp, 8 predicted proteins | sample III_Palsa_N1_1_FD_200453 | JGI IMG/M metagenome (GOLD analysis project Ga0302309, IMG submission 200453) | Peat permafrost microbial communities from Stordalen Mire near Abisko, Sweden - III_Palsa_N1_1 | ecosystem: Environmental > Terrestrial > Soil > Palsa > Peat permafrost | place: Sweden... | reverse complement strand
ACTTCTTTCTAGTAACCTCTCTCTATAACCTCTCTTATCACCAACTTTATACAACCAAGTTGTATAAAAATATGTTGAGAACTGTGGCAGTCAGCGGCTCAGGCCTTAGCCGGTAGGCAAAAGGCGGAAGCCGCTGACCACACACCATTTTTACATAGTCTCATACCAGATGTAACATTGAACGTGTTTAACATCGTTAGTCAGATAATGATAATGAGACCTAATATAACCAGACTCACGTCAGTAGGTCTTGGTATAGTTATCAGCTGTCAAACCGTCAACAGACAGACCATCGTTCAGTAAACCATCAACAGTGGTCTTGCTAACAATTAAGTTAGATCTTTCATAATACTTGCGCTTACTACCGGTGAAGAAATGGATGTAGTGATGTAAGGCGGGTTTACGATTGTAATCAGTATAACTCTGTATAGTGAGCTAATCATGACTGTCATAGTATTGATTGTTACAAATACCGTTTTGATTGATAATCATAATAGTTTGTCTCACTAACAAGATTACCATTATTATAATAACTCTTAGTAGTCATGTCAGTGGTTTGGACATGTTTAATTGAGAGACCATGTAGTAGACCACGCTTGTAGTTTTCCTCCCTTATCAGCTCGCCTTGCTTGTTCCAGTAGAGAAATCTACCATCTTTGTAACCCTCAGAATAATTACCTGTAAATAACAGTACGTCATGTAGCTGATACCAAAGTTGCTGGATAACGTGTCTGCAATAGCCTTTGTTGGTATAGAACTCAACTTCATTAGAGTCATCATAGTAATCAGACAGATTTTTGTCGCGACTAATTAAACTTCGGTAGTGAGCCGATTGTCGTGTGCTAGATTCATAATACTCGACTTCAACTTCAAACTTCTTACCATTGTTGTTAACGTGGTTTGCAGTGAATGGAGCCAGCTTAAGCAGATTCAATGTCAACTGATAGGGTAGATGCAGAGCAATATTGTAGTGTAAATCATCACGTAGAGTTGCAATAACATCAGAGTAACTGGAGTAATCAGATAGCAACTTGGATATGGTAAATTGCTTGACGATCCTAGTCTAACTAGACTAGCTAGTAAAGTCTATATTGAGTATTTGTTACCTATAGCTAGTGAGAAGGGTAAAACGTACACCGATAGTTCTAAGGCCGTAGGTCGAGACTAGTTATCTTGATAATGATAAAAGGTTTGTCTCATCTGGTGCCTACCATAGCGGATACAGAACTGGTCGTTGATCGACTAAGAATTTGTCATCCTTAGTCAGCCAAGAAACCCACTATACACTTGGTTATGTTACTAACATGTAATGTGTGTGCGTGTTATTTTATTGTCTATTCTTTCTTTCTTTCTTTCTTTCTTTCTTTCTTTCTTTCTTTCTTTCTTTCTTTATGTTGTAATCCCAGACAACAGTTGTTGTCCAATCCTTCCCTCCTTCCTTACAATTTAAAGTTGTAAGTATGTAACTGACTGTTTGGATGGTCATCTTCTTATACTTCTGTCTGTAGTATAAGAAGATGACTAAGCTATATCTAACTATTGTTATAGTGGTGGTAACCATACTCGGCTAACCCTAAGATACTAGAGCTAATAACTGTTATAGTAGTAGTTATAGTTAGTCTCTACTAAGTAGAGACTTTTAAGTTGGAACTGTTACCGGTCGTGGTTGGATACACACTAGTCAATGTTAGTCTGTCTAGAATGTCGTCGTTGAGGTTGCTGACCTCGACTTAGTTTAGGTTAATATTATTTCTAACATCTTATTGTATTGTGCTTGTCAACATCCTAACAGACTAACAGACTAACTAATAGTTGAATGTGGTAATCGTAAGAAGAGTATATAAACTTGGTTTATATGTTGTTATGTTGTTATTAGCACCTTAAGTTGTAGTTGACTAACAGATATGTCTATAGTATATCTGTAGACTGAAACACATGCTTAATAAGCTAGTGATTAATAACTGTGGTTAAGAGTGGTAGTGGTCAAGAAGGGTTGTTGAGAGCAAGATTGGTGATGTCAGTGCTGAAGCTATCGAAACTTAGTTGTTGACTATAAGCCACCGCTGTGACCAGAAACCAGATATTTAGGATGCTGTTCTGGGCTGAAGCCGAAGATCCGCATGGCAGCCTCATCTGAAATACTAGCCAAGATGTTGTAGGCTCGGTCAGCTGTAACTTGGTCATACCCATTCACAAATCTATGATAACCAGAATAACCCAAACCCCTGCTGTAGATAAGTCTTGGTATCAAATTCAAATATAACTTGCTGTCTGTTGTCAGATAACCTAGGTCAGTCATGATGGCGATGTCACGCACATAATCAAGCTTGTCAGTATCAGGGTCCTGGTCATAAAGTCTCTGCAACAACTGATCAATCCTCAAGGGTTGACTACTGTTTTCATAGACCTGGCAGTAGGCTTCAATATTTCTGCGGAGGGCAATAGGTCCATCAGACACCAACAGACGGACCAGACTGCCCTTAGCCTTATTAAGGCTATCATCGATGACAGTTTGAACACGACCTGCTGTTGCAGCTAAGTGGTTAGCATCCAGCTGAGCTAGAGTCTCTGTAATCAACTCATCTTCTGGCATACCAAAGGGTCGAAGATAACCTTCGACCATAACTTCGATGACAGCCTGCATTATGTCTCTGGCTGATGCGGACAAAGTCAGCTGTAACGAATCAGAACTAGAATACATAGTAATTGCCTAACTTTCTTACTTATAAGTTCTCCTATCAGTTTATCTCCCACCGTTTTCTATTGTCAACTATCAATGTGTTGTTATAAAGTTGGTGAAAGTGTAATTTTGTATTATAGTAATACCATGGTCTGACTCTTTTGTTGTTGAAATACTCACCTGATGTCCAGACTTGACTGTCGTCGGATATCTTCTGATATTGTCACTGCATAACATCCACATCGTAATTATGTGATTTCAACAACTTACTAGATTCACTATAGGCCAGCTAGCTGGCCAATGAACACTTCTGGATAGAGTAATCAGATAATCTAAACTAACTTACTCTCTTCTATTTTGTTTAAACTATACTAGTTAGTCTATTTGAAATAGACGAACTCTTACCACTCTTACTACTCTATCCTTATTGAGTTAATAACTGTCAGTATTATATAAGACATTACTTCTAATACCGTATATTACTGTTCAGTATAGTTTGGTAGATACCACCACTACTAACATCACCACTATTAACATTAACAGCACAGTGAGATACTTCTGTTGATAACCACTAGATTAGTGTGTTGTAATTCGAAAACAAGTTAGATTGTCACAATCTAACAAGAGATACATAGACAATAATATTATAACTGGTAATATTGTCTATGACACTACAAAGTAGTCTAATCTACTATTAATTTCAAGAGATATAACTACTTTATTGATTTGAGAGATGTAACTTCTCTTTACCCAACTTCTCTTCATAAGTAATTTACAGCCATAGTTGATGTTAAGTAAAGTGCTAACCTTTACTATCTAGAGGTTATTGAAATTATAAAGCTGATATCGTCCACAGAATAGCTGTTAATGCTACTTTCCTCTCACCACCAAGAACATAGATTACATCGGAGATCGTAGCATCTTTCCAGTGAAGATCTTTAGTCACTGTCAATCTGAAGGTAGATGTGATTACAAGATAGCCTTCAACTTCACGACTATAATAACAAGTACTCATAGCTAGCTGTTGCAATACATCAATCGAACAATAACATTACTGTGATGTCTGCGTCAGTCGCCCTCTCTATAACCTTAGATACAAGATAAATCCTACCTATGCTAATGGAAGTGAACCAGACAACAATCAAAAGTTACAACTCTGTTACCGGTAGAAATTACGGGGTTCGCTCTAGACTTACAATCATATTATCATATTATCATCATTTCAAATGATGATTAGATACGGGGAGGGGGTAACTTGACAGCTGATAACTATAATCATTTTAACATCTGTCTATTGAGACTTATTAAGAATCCTTGGGGTCATTAAAATTAACAGTATTATATAAGGCCAACAGAGCCAACTAGTTTAGTTTGCCGGTGAAACCCGTACCAGCTAACAGAATGGTTGTTATTTTCTTTGATAACTGGTTAGTCATAACTCGTGTCTCCGTAATATACAAGCGTCAGTGTTATTATACATTATAGTCTGTAAGTATTAGATATCTACAATCAATCAATCGGCGATCACAACTATAAACTACCATAGTGTAGGTCACACCACTAACAGATTTGTAGTAGGATAGGTCAAGGATAACTTCAAATGTTGATCTGGTTCTTTGTCATGTAATTGAGAGAGTCTGTGTACAAAGTAGTACTGGTAGGTAAATAGAGGGGTGTTGCTAACAACCTGTCTTTACTTAATCACTACGTGCTTTACAAATTTAACTTGTTGTTATTACAACAGCTTTCAACAAATAGAAAATAGTTTTCGTTTTGACCACATAGTATTGAACATAGCAGATAGTAGCACCTCCATCATCTGTTTGTGTTGAGTTACTCTATTCCTCGTCTCGAAGACGTTACCACGACTCCACTATCGTTAATTAGTGTCAGTCACATCACTGTTATCACTACTTATACTTTACTGTACCTTTGGGTGTAACAACTGTTAGTTCAAGTCGTGAATAGTAATAACGGGCTTCATCTATGGAAATAACACCCATTTCCTCAAGATGTCTGACAATATCGATAGGGATAGGCTGCTCGGTGTAGGAGCCAATGTAATCCATTAGAGGAACTTCAAAGAAATCAAACAGATCTTTGTAAGTGAGAAACTGCTGGACTGAAGTGACGTCAGGGATAACAAACTTGTTCACACCATACAAGAAGTTAATGAGCATACGAAGATCATGGTTACTGAACTCTACAATTCGAAGAATATCGTTGTCAGTGAGTAGGTGAAGATTCTTCTGAAAGAAGCCTGAAGCCGTGACAAGCAGTGCTTTGTGTACTGGGATCAAGGCAGCTTTGTCATCTTGCCCTTTCAGGGCGAAGTCATATGGCAACAGTTTAAGGTTACTGGGGTCGAAGTCCACCATAGTTTGATAGCAAAAAAAAACAAAGTCAAAATTACTACACCAACAGTGGTTTGGTCTCAACGCGACTATTAATCCTTACTCATTCAAACGTGATGGGAAGAGTGTAGCGAGTGTAGATAGAGTATAGTTTGTGTTATGACAACCACATTATTACGCTTGATGCCTGGCAGAAGCTACGAGATGACAGCTTCATGTCTAACAAGCACTATCTCGACAAGCTTATATCAGACGCCCAGCATTATTAGTCAAGTTATCTTCACCTTTGGTCAGGGCTGCAGCCTTTAACGACAACTAATAACAATAGTTACAACTTAAGATTGAGGGTCAGGTTAACATTAACGTGTCTGCTAGCTTTGTAACTACTACCAGATGTTGGCACCAACTAATACTGACAGTACTAGTTTTTGAAGACTGTTTTTGGAGACATCAAGTTCGTCTACCTTACATTCATCATAATCCGTCTGATCGTAAGTGGCTGTCTGGAAAACAACATCTTCAGTACCCTGCATAACGTGCTGTATCAGGAGTTTGGTGCTAGGACTGATTGACCCTAATGCTGACAACTTCATTTCACGATGTTTCCACGTATTATTGTCACCGGCCAAGTACAGCCCTTGTCTAATTTGCATCTCTCGGTCAGATAGTCCAAGCTGCTGTTGTACTAGCTTTGCACGTTGCTGGATTGCTTGTTGATCTTGCAACTTCTTGCAGGCATCACGGTGGATCAACCTAAAATGCAGGACATTGTCGTGATTGCCCAAGAACTCTATTTTGAGCTCGATGTCAAAGTAGCAGTCTAAGTAGTCAGCACGATAACCTTGAGCCGCAACCCGCACATTAGGTACATTATTGAACAACTTGGTCACCATATTGGCCTCATAGCTGAGGTGCCAGTCCACTGTACTAACTTTGGTGGCTCCAAGTAGTCGTGGATCAGACAGTGACCATGAGAAACGTTTGTTGCCAACAGCACCCGGTGTTACCTGTGGTAATAAGTACAGTCTTGTTGTCTCATCAGGAGAGTCCTCTCTAGGCTGTAGTAGGTAGTTAAAATATACGAACTTGGCTTCGTCACCAAAACGGCAGAGTTCAATTCGAGTATTGGCGTTGACCTCATGTGACACTAGACGACCATCTACAATCTTGCCGATGTTGGCATAGGGTTGGCTGATGTTGGCATAGGGTTGGCTGATGTTGGTATAGGGTTGACTGATGTCATCACTAGGGGTTTCATCATTAGAGATTAGACTTTTGAGATATGACAACATCTTTGTTGGGTTAGTAATTTCTTTAGTAAGAGCTGTAACCACAACTATAACTACAGTTTTAATAAGTGACCAAAATCATCTGTGTTCGAACTACCTACTAGCTAGGCTGGTACATTGTAAACAGCAGTAGCCATTAAGACACTGTGTTATGGTATCAACTGTAATCAAAATTAGACGTAATGTCTAATTTACAATCTGTGTTAACAATTACTACTACTACTACTACTGCTACTTGTTGGATATCAAGTATAATTAGGACTTGTAATAACTGAAAATAGAAACTGTTATTGTTTGACGTAAACTGTAGGCCTATCAACCTAAGAATGACGACATCATTCAGAGCACAACTTCTTGATTTAGCAGCTGCCATCCAAACTAAGCAGCACTCTAAGCTTGAGCTTAATCAGGAGTGCTTGGCTGTTGTCAGGGACAAAGTTCTACCGGCAATCAAACTGGCAATCGCTAATGACGATTGGTATAGATTTGAGACGGGAGCTGTAGTCAGAGTTCCCATAAGCCCACAGCTTGATAGTTGTACTGTGGACAATGCCAGATGTTACGCTGAAGCTCTCAAAGAGGTTCTGACTCCATTGCAGAGGGAGCTGCCTAATATTATTCCCAACTCTAGTCTCGAACTAGAGTGTGACAGATTTGTGAAAGATCCAGACGATTACAACATTGTTTTTACCTTTACTTTCCCTGTACCTAACAGTAAGAAAGCGCAGTCTTCAATCGTTTTTGCACTGTGCAGTAGTGATCGAAACTAACTGTGTTTATGACAGTCTAGTGGTCTGCACTCGGGCTACAAGTTAAATACTCATCCATTCTACTCCAAGTAGAATTGTTACCTTTGAAGTCGTTGAAGGCGTCGATAATGTCACACATCGATTAAGTACTCATCGTTGAGGCTTAGATCTTTGAGATACACTAATATTGTGTTTGGGTTGGTAGTGTCTTTAACAACAACTATAATTACAATTACAACTTTAACAGGTGACTAAAGTCAGCTCTGTTATTACCTACTTTCTAGATTAATAAGTTATAATTAGACATGATGTCTAATTTACGATCTGTGTTGTGTGTTAACAACAGATATGAGTAGCTACCTGTTCCCTCAATGCCCAATATCACTCACTCGACCTCTCAGGCCACTGTTTGGTGGTAAGGTCACTTTCACATTCACGTGTTATTGACAACTTGGTGTCGATATTGATGTCACCCAGTTCTGACACGGGTATAGATGTCTGTCTTGAGATACATGACATCATGTCGCTAATATCACGGGACACAAGTATCTTCAGTTGTACTGTGTTATCTTGGTTGCCCAACAGTTCTATGTGCTTTACGTAAGCACCACCTTCAAACCCTAAGTGCTGCTCATCAATGTAGATCAGCACAGGATAGCGTCTGTACCCTGGGTTTGGAAGCAAGTCCTTGAACAACTTTTGTATCAGCTGGTGTTTGACAGTTAGCAGCTTCTTGACAACCTTGACTGTCTTAACACCTTCGAACAAGTCCGAGTCCAGCGACCACGAGAAACGTCTGCTATTAGTTGTTGATCCAATAGCGCTTGCATCAGCCATCGACGCGGGTAGGAGTTCACGACTAACGTAAGTCCACACAAGAGTATCTCTCTGCCTAGTAACCTCAATTTCAGTCTCGACATTGGGGGTTGACCCGACCTCATACGCGGTCAATTGCCTGTTGCTCACTGTGCCAACTTCACGATACAGATAACTGGCAGTGAGGTCACTGATCATGCCCAACATTGATGTTTTTCGAGACACACCTGTTTGTCAGAACTGGCGTGTCTATTTCAACTTCAGTTTAGTCGGATTTGACTTAGTTTGGTTTAGTTTAGTACTCTTTATTAGCTGGAAGAGGTTAAGTTATAGTTGATGTCTAAACTCTTGACAACATTAACCCTAGTACAGTCTTAGTGACTATATAACCAAACTTCTACTAAGTAGAAGTTATAATTTCATAACAATAATAGAGCTACAACTTATGATAAGTTGTAGTTTATACCAATAGTAGAGATACAACTTGTTACAAGTTGTAGTTTATACCAATAGTAGCAGTAACACCTAGTTATCACATGCCGATCGTACGGCTAGGGCACCACCAAGGGTGGGATCACGATTATAAGTCTCACCTATATCAAGGTAGGAGTTTAGTCGACCATCAAGAGCCCAGTACAAGAGATCAAACACAGCCTTCCTGTCATGACAGACAACTGTCGTATGTGTGTCAGACTCGCAGACTTCATAGTCGACATCGGGAAAGATTAGTTTGGCCAGGCCATACGAGATAAATCTGTTGGTATAATGACACGAACCATGGCCGATGAAATGATGTAGTTCCGGCTTGTAATCGATATTGAATGGCCGCACCAGGTACTTCAGCTTCTTGAATCTGTTTCTGTCACCACCATCTCTGGCCTCGACTAGTTCGTTATGGAGGTTCAGACAGGTTTCGGCATAACCACTACCGCTTGACAAGAAGGCTGCTGGAGGCTCGTAGGGTACATATTGCTGCCTGTTGCCATCGTCATCGAAGTAAGACTGATCATCTTCATACCACTCCTTGCACGCTTGTGTGATTTGTTGTTTCATAATGTCAGTTGCAAACAGTGGTGACACAACAGTATGCCAGTTGGCACCGAAGTCATAATTGCGGTATTCACTACTGTTGGATGACATCATTGTCTATTCACGCTGATGATCACAGTGTCTCGAATGATGTAGGTTTGCCACTATACTAGTTACAGTATCAATTTTCTTTGTTATCGACAGCTAATAGAGCTTCTGTCATGTGTTACAACTTTCTGATCACGACGATCATAGTGATCGTCTAGTAGTTATTGTTATGGGATATAATCTTGTGAATACAGTAACCATAATATTGTTATAGGTTACAACTTTTAATATAATTCCAGTGATTTTAGTGTTAAGGTTAACTTGTCAAATAGCAAATTTCATCACAGACACATTCAAACTGACAGTAGAGAGTAAGAAAATTGTCACAGAGTGTAGTTACAACAGCTATCAACAAGGATCTTCTGTAATAGATCTCGACAGAAGCTTTGTAAAGCTGCGACTTCCAATGAACTGATATGGCTATGGTTGTGTAGAGATTTGCTATATAACAATTTTCCTGCTGATCTGGCACTCTGTAACTGTTAGCGTAACAAGTACCTCCAGTTGAGCTAGAGATTCCAACACTACTATGTTTATCTTTTATTACTGTCCGTTTTCATCTCAAAGTCTCTATACAACAGCGCTATAGTTTTACCATGTTATTTTCAATACCCTGTAGACCTACTATAAATAGCTTGTATTTCAGACAAGTCTAATATCTTATAGTATTATAGCAAAAATTTCTAATAATAAGCCTCACTAACATTGTTGTGAAAAGTTAGAAGGTAGTAGGGTTAAAAAACATAAAAATGCAACATAACATATATAAGGAAAATAACACTGCTCTGAATTGCACACTACAATGTATGTTGTCGTTTACGTATCTCTAACTGAGCTAGAGATGTTACTGTCTTGTGATGAGACTACTAAAAAGTGCCTAACACACTCTTCATCCTTGCACTAGATGAACAGGTAACTTACTAATCTAAATTTTAGTAGCTTAACTATCACAACTACCTTAGGGTGAAGAGTAAGACTTTCCTTTTATATGTTTTTTTGGGTGTGGTGTGTCCTCGAAAATCTCACCACACCACGATTTTCTCGATTTTCTGAATTTCCGACCCAAATTTTTGTCATCGCTTGACACTAGCGCTATCGTATGCTATTAACAACAAAATTTTTCCTTTGTATAATCTTTTGTTGTTGCCTCTTAGTGTTAATGCTACTGTGTGCTGTCGGCGTCAAAACTCTCCA
>Ga0302309_10004544_pt1 | contig 10220 bp, 9 predicted proteins | sample III_Palsa_N1_1_FD_200453 | JGI IMG/M metagenome (GOLD analysis project Ga0302309, IMG submission 200453) | Peat permafrost microbial communities from Stordalen Mire near Abisko, Sweden - III_Palsa_N1_1 | ecosystem: Environmental > Terrestrial > Soil > Palsa > Peat permafrost | place: Sweden... | reverse complement strand
CTGGGCGGCGGTGCCGGAGAATTCAATGTTGGTGCGGCCTTTGGCGACCTGGTAGATCTCGAAGCCGTGGTTCTGCAGCCAGTTGGTGACGGCGGCGATGTCGCTGTCGGAGGGGCCGTAGAGTTTGCCGAACTCTTCGGCGTGTAGCCAATGATGGTAGTTGGGCGAGGATGGATCCTGCTGCTCGGCCATGAACTTTTCGAGGGCAGCTTCCTGCTCCGGGCTGCGCTTGAGGACGAGCATCATGCGCTCCAATGGGAGTTGCGGGTCGACTAGGCCTTTGTCGAATTCAGGGCGTGCGAGGAAATGCGTATTGCCGGCGAGCTTGAGTCGATTGAGCTCATTCACCGGTATCACCACACGCGAAGGGACGATGGGGAGAACCTCGTCAACCGCGACAGTAGATGCGGCTTGGGCCAATGCGGGAATCCATGCGCACATACCAAGGGCTAAATAACCTGCAATTTGAGCGAGGTTCGTCATTCGCATTCGAAATTTCCTCTCATTCCTGGGGCAAGTATTTCCATACCGCCGAATGGTCTGGCCTAGCTGTGAGCGCATGACAGACCAGAGGCATCGGAACCGGGGAGGAGTTTCGCGAGACCCGTCTGTTGCTGTGCTGTGTAAGTGCTCCAGGCAAACGTACCCAATCCTGTCATGCCCTTCGGTCAAAACGCATAGGTGCGCTATTGCTCTTCACCTATACTGCGCAGAAAACCGGTAAACTCCCTCATCGGAGAGGAGATTCCTGGCGGCGAGAGTGGGGTAGTCGGTATTCCGGGGGACTTTGAGAAGTGAACGAAAGACGATTGTATGCCCGGCGAGACAGGGGATAGGCGGCTGCCTGTGGCGGGAATTGCGATTTTGAGCTGATATGTGTTTCGATTTCAGGGACTGCGTCGCAGCTTCAAGTACCTCTACCGAGCATTTCTTCTATCGGGATGATCCCATTGAAGAAATGCCCGGACGCAGGAGGGACGGTAGGCGATATGGTGGAGTTACGGGACCAGAGTGTCTGGGGTGTACACGGCTGTGATTGAGGGCTGGAAAAGCCAAGTGGTGGTCAATCCTGTCTCATAGCCGTTCAGAAAGAAGGTATAGGTCTCACCGGCCGTCACAGGATAGGTGCGGACGATCGAATACGGGGCGCTGGTACCGAAGCCGGGAACTGTGGTTGCAACGCCGGCGGCGATGTAGTCACGAATCGCGGAATCGGACCCGGCATCTGGAACGCATCCGCCTACATTACCGGAGGCTGTGGAGAGTTGCAGGCACCAGTTGCCGGCGGTGCCTTCGGCGTGTTCATAGTTCACGGTGCCGGTGGCGGTGATGACCAGGTTGCCGCTTGCGGGGGCCTTGACCTGGATGGACTCGAGAGCCTTGGGCGAGGTTGTGAATTCGACCCAGATGGGACCTCTGACCTGTCTCGAGGCGGCTTGGGCGCCTGCCATGTTGGCGAAGCTGCCGGTGAGTAACAACGATGCTGCTAGCGCAAATAGACGGACTTTCATTGGTTTCTTCTCCTTGGAATTTCGAGTTCGTCGCCGCTCTCGGCGATGTCTCCCATTCGCTTGCATAGTGCAGGTGAGGGATTGGCCGTTTCAAACAACTTGCTTTTTTGATCTCCGGCATCGCACCGGGATCCTTGCCAGTGCTTGTCGCCGGTGGAGGCTGGGAGCCCTCGAAAGCTGTAAGCTGGTTGTATGTTTACGGGGATTATTGAGCGGACGGGGACCATCGTGTCCTTGACGGATCTGGGCGGGGTGCACCGGCTTACGGTAGCTGCGCCGGGAATTGCCGGGCAGTTGCGCGAGGGGGATTCGCTAGCGGTTTCGGGGGTTTGTTTGACGGCGCTGGAGGTGAATCCGGAGTTGTTTCACGCGGACCTGGCGGCGGAGACACTCGCGAAAACTTCGCTGGGTTCGCTGGCGCCGGGTTCCCTGGTGAATCTGGAGTTGCCCACGGCTGCCGGCAGTCCGCTGGGCGGCCATATAGTTCAAGGGCATGTGGATGGGACTGGTTCGCTGGTTGGGCTGGATCCCGTGGTTGCAGCATCGAGCCCGCATTTTGACACGCAGACTACGGACTGGACGCTGCGGGTGCGGGTTCCTGCACATGTGCGGCCGTGGATGGTTTTGAAGGGGTCTGTGGCCATAGAAGGAATCAGCCTGACCATTGCCGATTTTGACGGCGAGGCGGCTTCGGTGGCGATTTTGCCGCTGACGTACTGGCGGACGAATCTGCACTCCTTGGCGGTAGGTGCGCAGGTCAATATTGAGGCGGATGTGCTGGTGAAGCTGGCTTATGCGCGGATGCTGGAAGACCGGAAGCCTGAATTGGAAGTGACCGAGGCGTGGCTGGTCGCGGAGGGGTTCTGACACCTGATTTCTCGCTTCACTGTCCCGATTTGAGCGCACCAGCCCTCCCCTACGTCTATCCATGAGCGGAATCAACATGGCAGAAGTGTCGAAACTGATACCCTTTCGAGAGAACGCGACAGAAAAGCTGGAAAGAGAAGCTGGAACGTAAGGCATGGCTGAGTTTGTCATCAAGCTGGCGGATGAGCGGGGCCGGGTGCAGGAGCAGACGCACGCCGCGGCCTCGGCGGATGAGCTGCGCCATCGGTTTGTTCAGGCTGGGTATCACGTTTTCTCGGTCAAGTCGCGGGGTGGGCTGGGTCGGAAGAAGAAGACCAAGCTGGAGCCGTTTCTGATCTTTAACCAGCAGTTTTTGACGCTGGTGCGGGCGGGCCTGCCGATCCATGGCTCGCTGGAGATGCTGGCCAAGAACCAGCGCAATCCGCACTTTGCCGGACAACTGCTGAATGTGACGGAGCGGGTGAAGTCGGGTGAATCGCTCTCGGCGGCCTTTGAGGCGCAGGGCGGATTTCCAACCATGTACACGACGACGCTGCTGGCCGGGGAGCGGTCGGGCAATCTGCAGGAGGTGCTGGAGCGGTTTGTCAGCTTCCAGCGCATTTCGCTAACCTTTCGCAAGAAGCTGACGGCTTCGCTGATTTACCCATGTGTGCTGATCGTGATCGTGATTGCGCTGTTTATCTTTCTCATCACGTTTGTGGTGCCGAGCTTTGCCACGCTCTACGACCAGATGGGGTCCCATCTGCCGTCGATTACAGTTGCGCTGCTGAATTTTGGCGTGGCGGCCCAGCATAAGGGTCCGTATGCGGCCGTCGTGCTGGCGATACTGATTTATCTGGCTACACGCTATGCGAAGACGCCCAAGGGGCGCGACATTGTGGATGGGATTCGCATTGGACTACCGGTGTTTGGGAAGATCTGGATCAAATACCAGGTGGCCCTTTTTGGACGCACGCTTTCGACGCTGCTGACAGGCGGATTGCCGCTGGTGCCATCGCTTGAAACAGCGGCGCGGTCGATCTCTTCGAACCGCATTGCGAAGGCGGTGTTTGCCTCTGTAATCAAGGTCCGCGAAGGCAAGAGCCTGGCGGATTCCCTGCAGACGACGAAGGTTTTTCCGGGCGTTGCAATCGAGATGATTACGGTCGGCGAGCAGACAGGCGCGCTGCCGCAGATGCTGAATTCAGTCTCGGAGTTTTTTGAAGAAGACGTTGAGACGGCGCTTACGGCGGCGATGGCGCTGATTGAGCCGCTTATCCTGCTGGTGATGGGCGTGTTTGTGGTGATCATTCTGATTGCGCTGTATCTGCCGATCTTCTCGCTTGGGCAAGTGCAGCAATTTCAACACTAACAAGTTGGCGAGCGAGCAAGTTAGCGGCTGCGATTGGCTGCTCGAGGCGATGGTATGGCGGATGCGGTAGTTGCGGTTTCACAGAACGGACTTCCCTCTCCCGGCCTTTTGGCTGGCGGGGATGAGCGGGCGCAGGCGGAGCAGATGGCGCGGCGATATCGCGCGGAATTTGCTGATCTCAAGAACTTCAAAATTCAGCACGATCTGTTGCGGACTGTGCCGGTGGAGTTGATGTTCCGCTTCAACTTTGTGCCGCTGGAGTTGCGCGAAGATGTGCTGGTGATTGCGGTTAGCGATCCATCGAAGCTCATGGTGCTGGATGAAATCGCGGGCCTCCTGGGACATCGTATTGAGCCGCGCGTGGCTACGCTTTCACAGATTACAGATCTGCTGAAGAAGACGGAACAGTCGCAGCGCGTGCTGGATGAGGCGAGCGAAGGGCTGACCTTTGATGTGCTCTCGGGCGATGAGAATAGCGACGAGAATATCTCGATCGAGAAGCTGGCCAGCGATGAGGATCTCAGCCCGATTATTCGTCTCGTGGACACGACAATCTTTACGGCTCTCGAGCGGCGGGCTTCGGACGTGCATATTGAAACGTACGACGACTCGCTGCTTGTGAAATACCGCATTGACGGCGTCTTGCAGCCGGCGATGGCTCCCATTGCGCGCGAGCATCATCAGACGATTCTGTCGCGCATCAAGATCATGTCGGAGCTCGATATTGCCGAGCGGCGCGTGCCGCAGGATGGCCGTTTCCGGGTTCGTTATAAGGGGCGGTTGATCGACTTTCGTGTTTCGATCATGCCGACGGTGCATGGTGAGAATGCTGTGCTTCGCGTGCTGGATAAAGAGTCGATGAGTGAAAAGTTTCGCAATCTGACTCTTGAAGTGGTTGGCTTTGCGGATGCGGACCTGTCGCGCTTCCGGCGATATATTCGCGAGCCTTACGGGATGGTGCTGGTGACGGGGCCGACGGGCTCGGGCAAGACGACGACGCTCTACGCCGCACTGAATGAGATCAAGAGCGATGAGGACAAGATCATCACCATCGAAGACCCGGTCGAGTACCAGATTCGCGGCATTACACAGATTCCAGTGAACGAGAAAAAGGGGCTCACGTTTGCGCGTGGTTTGCGGTCGATTCTGCGCCATGACCCGGACAAGATCCTGGTGGGTGAGATCCGCGATGCGGAGACGGCGCAGATTGCGATCAACTCGGCGCTGACCGGTCACCTGGTATTTACGACAGTGCACGCGAACAACGTGGTCGATGTGCTGGGGCGCTTCTTGAACATGGGCGTCGAGGCTTACAACTTTGTTTCGGCGCTGAACTGTATTCTTGCCCAGCGGCTGGTGAGAACAATCTGCGCGCACTGCACAGTGACGGTGCATCACTCCGAGGAGATGCTGCTGCAGAGCGGACTCGATCCGGCGGAGTGGCGGGATTTTGATTTTCTTGAGGGTGCGGGTTGTATCGAATGCGGCGGAACAGGGTATCGCGGTCGAACGGCGATCCATGAACTGCTCGATTTGACGGACCCGATCCGTGAGCTGATTCTGGATAAGCGGCCTACTTCTGAAGTGCGTCGGTTAGCTCAGCAGGAGGGCATGAGCTTTTTGCGCGAGTCGGCGCTGGATCGCGTGCGGCGCGGGTTTACGACGCTGAAGGAAATCAACAAGGTTACGTTTATTGAGGCGAGCAGGTAAGGCGGCAAGTTAGCCGCGCTTGGCGCGAGTTAGCTGGTTAGCGGGAGTTGTTGAAGCCGCTGAAATTGGTTTGACGACAGGGGTCTTGTGGCTGCATTTCGTTTGCAAACATCGATTGGGATTGCGCCGGGAGGGCGGCCGGCCGCGGCTTGCGAGATTTCTTCGGAAGGCGTGATGGCGGCGGCTACTTCGGCTCCGGGTCAGCTGCCGACGTACGCCTCTGAGACGCTGGCGCCGCTGATTGTGACTCCGGGGTTACAGGAGGGGAATTTGCTCGATCCGCAGGCAGTTTCGGCGGCGATTCGCGCGGCTTTGGGGCAGGTGCAGCCGCGACTGAAGGCTGTCACTGTCGTCGTTCCGGATTCGGCGGTGCGTGTGTTTGTGCTGGATTTTGATGCGCTGCCGGCGAAGCAGGATGAGGCGCTGCCGGTGTTGCGCTTTCGGTTGCGCAAGTCGGTGCCCTTTGATGTAGAGCAGGCGGGGATCACCTACCAGGTGTTGAGCGAAGGGTCCAGCCGGTTGGAGACGCAATGGAAGGTGCTGGCGGCGATCATGCCGGGGCCGGTGCTGGCGGAGTATGAATCAGCGGTGCGGTCGGCGGGCTATGAGCCTGGCGCGGTGTTGCCGACGAGCCTCGCTGCGCTGGCGGCTATTGATAGCCAGGAAGCAGTGCTGGTGGTGAACCTGGGAGCGCGGGCGTTGACCACTTCGATTGTGTCGGGAAACGATGTGCTCCTTTATCGGACAGTCGAGTTGCCGCTGGATCCGGAAGAGCACAAGGTTGAGGTGCAGCGTGCGATTGCTGTTTCGGCTGCGTTTTATGAAGACCGGCTGCAGATTCGTCCGCACCGGCTTTTGTATTCGGGAGTCTTACCGGCTCGGGAATTTGCGGAACTGGTGGATGATCCGGCGATGGCGATTGGCGAGGTGGTGGCTCGGCCTGAGGTTGGGATTGCTTCCTCGCTTGGCAATCAATCAGTAGCAGGAGTAACGGGCGCGTTGGCGGGAACGAACTAGAACGATGAAGATTACTCTCAATCTCGCGACACGACCCTATACGGATCAGGGACCGGCCATCAAGCGGCTGCGCATCGGCATGGCTGTGCTGGTGGTGATTCTGGCCGGCCTGGGCTGGGGGCTGATGCATTTTCATCAGTCGGCACAGCGCATGGCGGCCCAGGAAGATGCGGTGAACCAGTCGATTGCGAATATCCGCCACGAGCAGCTGAGCTACGAGGCGCAGATGCAGCAGCCGGCAAACGCCCGGGTGCTGCAGCAAGCCGAGTTTTTGAATGGGCTTTTTGACGAGAAGGCTTTCTCGTGGACGGCGGCGATGGAGGATCTGGAACGCATTTTGCCTGCCGGAGTGCAGGTAACCGCGATTGAGCCTACCCGCGGCAAGGATGGCCGGATCACGCTGCGTTTGCGAGTTTCCGGGGATCGCGAGCGGTCGGTGGCGATGGTGCGCAACATGGAGCACTCCAAGCGATTTACAGCGCCGCGCATTGCGGTTGAGAACGCGGAGAATCAGGTGCAGGGCAATCTGCAGCCAGTGCGGGGCGCCGGTCCGAACGCAAACAAGGTGAGCTTTGACGTTTTGGCTGAGTATAGCCCGGCAACGCCGGAGGAGCGAAAGGCGGAGATTGCGACGCAGAAGCATTTGCATGGTGGGTCCGGCGCCCAGTTCAATTCGCGGCCCAATTCGCGACCAGAAACCCGGATTAGGCCGGGTGCAGCGGTTCGGCCTTCGGCAGTGCCGATGACGCGGCCTGGGTATGTGCCGCCGACTCCGCGGACGGGCTTGCAGCCGGGAATGCAACCGGGCGCGATGCCACAGGCAATGCCGAACCGGTTTCAGCAACCGCCGGGGCAACCGTCTCCTCAGCCCTTGCCGCAGCCGGGAGGTCCGAAATGAGCCGGATGACTTTGGTGCGTGAGCGCTTGTTTTCGCCGGTGGGGCTGCATGCGGTGGGATTTTCGATCCTGGCGATTGCGACCATCGTGCTGGGTATTCGAGTGGGGCTGGATTGGCGGGCTACCAGCAGCAGCAACATGGATGCGATGGCCGGCAAGCAGTTGGAGCTGCGCATGCTGCAGTTGCAGACGGCGCCGCTGCGGGGGCTGGACAAGAAGGTGAGTCTGTCGCGAGAGCAGATTGACGATTTCTATGCCAAGCGGATTCCGCCGAGTTATTCGTCGATTGCGGAACGGCTGGGCGAGTTGAAGGCCAAGGGGCCGGTGAACCTGACCACGTTGCAATACACGCAGGCAAAGGGATCGGGCGACTTGATCGAGATTCGGATGAATGCGGGCGTGAGCGGGGATTATCCGGCGATCATGCGGTTTGTGAATGGGCTGGAGCGCAGCCAGACCTTCTTTGTGATTCGCGCCATGGCCTTAACCGGACAGCAGAGCGGGACGGTGAATCTGCGGCTTGAAGTCTCCACTTGGCTGAGACCCGCGGATGCAGTCGGAATTCCGGTTGAGGGGGTGCCTTCGACTGAAACACCTGAGACGCCGGCCACGGGTGGCGGCGAATCTTCCCCGACTGCGTCGAATCGGGCGACTTCCGCGGGTGAGATCGCGCGAGCAGGGGAAGGACAGTAGGGATGGCGATCAAGGTTGGCACGGAAAACAAACGCAACGTGGTGATTGCTGTCGTCCTGTTGTGCGTGTTGGCGTATCTGGTCGTCACGCAGCTGATGAGCGGACCGCCTGCGCCTGCCCCGTTGACGGCTCCTCCACGGGCGGCCCAAGTGCGACAGGCTCCGCAGACGGGCGGGGCAACCAGCGGAACGGCAGGCGGAACAACAAGCGCAAGATCGTCGACTGGAGCGGCTGGCGGACCGGATGCGCGTAAAGTGCCCGGCTCGGGGCTTGATCCTGCGCTGCACCTGGAGAAGCTCGCAGCGAACGAGTCGATCGAGTATGCGGGAAGCGGGCGCAATATCTTCTCCGCGGATTCGGCGCCGGTGGAGATTGAGCAGGCCAAGGCTCCCGCACGGCCAGGTCCGATCGTTCCAGCCGTGTATACGCCACCGCCGATTCCGCAGCCGCCGGCAATCGATCTGCACTACTTTGGCTACTCGGCCAGTAAAGACGGCAAGAAAGAAGCGTTCCTGCTGCACGGCGACGATATTTTTGAGGCCGCGGCGGGAGAGATCGTGAACCACCGTTACAAAATTGTGGCGGTCGATATCCACTCGGTGCAGGTGACGGATTTGAGTTACAACAATACCCAGACTCTGCCGCTGATGGCGAATTGAGCATTGCGATGTTGAAGCGGGAATTGACCAGAGGACCGAAGCTGTCCACCAAGTCCGGCAACGAATCTGTCAAGCGATCTGGCAGGCGCTTGCCGTTGCGCGAGGATTCGCAATCCCCCGGCGAACTGGGTGGCCAAGAAGGCTATATCCTGCTGGCGGTCTTGTTTCTGGTGGTGATGGTGCTGGTTATGCTGGCGATTGCCGCGCCGAAGATGGCTGCGGATATTGAGCGGGACCGGGAGATGGAGCTGGTTCATCGCGGCAAGCAATATGTGCGCGCGATCAAGCTGTATTACAAGAAATTTGGCGCGTATCCACCGAATCTGGACGCGTTGGAGAAGACCAACGAAATTCGCTTCCTGCGCAAACGTTACAAAGATCCCATTACCGGCAAGGATGAGTGGCACCTGATCCATTTTGGGGAGAATAAGACGCCTTCGTATGGATTCTTTGGGCAGCCCATCGGCGGGACAGGCGGATCGACGCTGGCGGGAGTTGGTCCCGGCGGGGTTGGCAATTCCGTTACGCCGAGTTCGTTTGGGAGCAACTCTGCAGGGGGAGGATTGGGCGGCAGCTCGATCGGCGGAAGTTCCATCGGGGGAAGCTCGCTCGGCGGCAGTTCGATTGGCGGCAGCTCAGGCATTGGAACGACTTCAAACGGAAGCGGAAGTTCCGGGACCGACCCGAATTCCGGGAGCTCTTCAGGGACGGGTACCGGCGGTTCTAGCACCGGAACTGGAACCGATCCGAACTCGGCTTCAGGAAGCAATTCCACTTCGGGCTTTGGCGGAAGCGGCGGCCAGACATTCGGCGGTGGCGGAATTATTGGTGTCGAGAGCACCAGTCCCAAGCTCGCGATTCTGACTTGGAAGAAGAAGACCCACTTCAACGAGTGGGAGTTCTGGTACGACCCGAACGCGGATTTGGTAACGCTCAGCAGTTCGGGCGGGGTTGGCCAGCCGGTCGGATCGGGCGGGATCAACTCGACCGGAACGGCATCGCCGAGCCAGTTCAATCAGCCGCCAGCCGGATCGAATTCGAATACCAATTCAACCCCTACTCAGCCGCAGCCACAACAACAGCCCCAATAGAGCAGAAGCAGGGTCAATTTAAGGCGAACATCGAGTCTAGTCAGGCTTTTTCCCCAAGGAAAAGCCTACATTCCGGATGCTCGAGACAGGACACCACCCCTGCGTCTGCTCTAAATACTCGCTTTCGAGCGAGATGTACCTGGTCAATGAGCCAATCCGAGTCCAAACCGAGTCAAGTTGAGCCTGGTCAGCGATTGTCTCCGGTGTTCACGGATGACTGGAACGCTTTGGTTACTTCGCCTGCGATGTCGTCCTGAACCATCAAGAGATCATCGAAGGGGCGGTCGTAGGATTCGGACCAGATTGCAAACCCGTTATCCGCGCGGACAAGCCGCGCGGCGACGCGCACACGAGAGCCGGATTTACGCACGCTGCCGTCGAGCACGTAGGCGACGCCGAGCGTCATGGCCATTTCTGCAACCGG
>Ga0302309_10004541_pt1 | contig 10224 bp, 7 predicted proteins | sample III_Palsa_N1_1_FD_200453 | JGI IMG/M metagenome (GOLD analysis project Ga0302309, IMG submission 200453) | Peat permafrost microbial communities from Stordalen Mire near Abisko, Sweden - III_Palsa_N1_1 | ecosystem: Environmental > Terrestrial > Soil > Palsa > Peat permafrost | place: Sweden... | reverse complement strand
CAACTTCTGCAAGAACTATCCCGGCGTGAGTGTGATCGAAGAGGGCAACGAATTGGACTCCCTCTCGACATTTTGTACGGGAGGCTCGGACGACGGAGCCAGTGTGGGCGACTACAACGCCTCGAATATGTACTTACTGGGTGGCTGCCTGTCTGGAATGTATGCTGGCGCTCATGCGGCAAACCCATCCGTTCGCTGCGCCATCGACTGCATCAACCATCCGCACTGGGGATGGTTCCAAGTGCTGCAAAACGACAGCGTGCCGTGGGACATCACAGCCGTCCACTGGTATACCTCCTCGGGAAGCGTCCTGAACACTGGAGGCGGACAAAACGGCCTCGACAAGTTCTCGGCGTTCGGCAAGAAGATTTGGATTACGGAAGTCAATAACGGGGGAGGCAGCGGCAGCGGCGGCACTGCCGGCAACAACGCTGAAGTTACAGGCATGCAGACCATGCTCTACGACCTCTACTATTACAGCAATGTGGAGGCGATTCTTGCGTACGAGTTGTACGACGACGCGTCGGGCAACTACGGGTTCTACTCCAGCCCCATGGCGCCCGTAAAGCCCATCGTAGCTGCGTTCAAGCAATGGTCCTCCAGCACAACGGGCCCATGCTCGCTGCCCATTGGTCACAGGATTGCACTAACGGCTGCGTCCGGCTACTTTTTATCCGAAAACAGCAGCAACAACGATTACGTGCAGGCCAACTCCGCCTCAACCGCCGGGCTGCCGCAGTACTTCGACGTGGTCGATTCGCTCTGGCTGGGTTATGGCAGCGACCAGATCTCGCTGTGGTGCGAGAATACGGGCTATTACGTCTCTACAGGCTGGTCCATCGGCGGAACGAACGCGGACACGTTGGTCTGCGATTGGGACAAGGGTCCGGGAAACATCGACGCCTATACCGTCGATTACATCGGCAACGGGTTTTCTGCGCTGCTGTCCCAGGCATCCGGCAAATATGTAAGCTGTAACCTGGGCGACTCGGACCTGCTGATGGCGCAGTATGCGACCACTCCCAGCGGCACGGAATATCTGGGCTTAAGGGACCAGGGCATCGCCCCCTACAACCCCTACAACAGCATCACAGAGCTTGGAGCAGGCCAACAGCTTAACGCGGGGCAAAGTATTACCTCGCCCAACGGCCACGCGGAGTTGACCATGCTCAGCAACGGGAATGTTGTTCTCTACAACATGGAAAACTCCCCCAATGTTGTTGAGTGGCAAACCAACACCGGCGGAAATCCTGGGGCATATATTATCCTGCAGGGCGACGGCAATCTTGTTGTCTACACAAGCGGCGGGTCTCCCCTTTGGGACTCCGCTACGTACAACAATACGAACCCTTATATGAGCCTGTCCAACACCGGCAATTTGGCGGTCTACACGCAGGCCGGATCGCAGCTCTGGCAAACGAACACTTCGTTCTAGGCGAAATCGCAAGGCGCGGCAGCGGCCCACTCCCTGCCGCGCGGATGGAAGGACAACTGGGGAATGAAATACACATCACTTATAACGGCGGCCGCTGTATTGACAGGGGCAGCGGTGCTGATTGGCGCTACGGCTACGCCTTCCCGAGCCTACACGATCACATTTGACGATCTGTCTGGGGACCTGGGCTACATTCCAGATGGCTACGCCGACTTGGACTGGAACAACTTCTACTACGCCAACCCGGTGGATAACGGCTATACGGATACCGGTTACAACGTCGGGACTATATCGTCGCCAAACATCGCGCTTAACGGCTTTGGTGCGCCCACTTCCATTACCTCCTCAACCCCGTTCACTTTGCAGAGCGGCTACTTCACCGACGCTTTTGAAGATGGAGACACGATAACCGTAACCGGCGATGTGAACGGAGTTGCTACGTATACGACAAACTTTACGATAGACTCGGAAAGCCCGACGTTCGAGACCTTTGACTGGAACGATCTGGATGAGGTCGATTTTAACGACGAGCAAGGATCGCAGTTTGCTCTGGACAACCTATCCCTTGTTCCATCCACCCCGGAGCCCGCGTCACCTCTCACTATGCTCGTTGGCGTACTAGGATTAGTCCTTTGTTGTACGCAAAAGAGAATAAAAAGTGAATTATTAGCAGTTTGTGCTAAAAATCAAAAATCTAGCACGAATCCGCTTGACAACGAGAATAAGGTGTGATAATATGAACACAGTTTGTTATAAAACTCATTATTGAGTACTCAATTTGTAACAAAAACAATCGAAAGCAGCAACAGAGTTTTCGAGATCATAATCGATAGATCAAGCTAGCAGACTAAAAGTCCCTTGACAAACGTAGGGCATCCATGATATCAAGACTGTAAAGTCTGGTATCCATCCTGTAAGTTACGGAGGAAAATCATTGAATATTTGTGACGCTATTTTTGACAAACCGTTAACGTCGACGGAAGGAACCAGTTCCATGAACCATAAGAAATCACGAGCAGGTTTCACTCTTATAGAGCTACTCGTAGTTATAGCGATAATCGCCATCCTTGCGGCGATCCTGTTCCCTGTATTCGCCAAGGTTCGCGAGAAAGCTCGGCAGATATCATGCCTTAACAATGAGAAGCAGCTCGGCATAGCCATGCTGCAGTACATACAGGATAACGACGAACAGTATCCCTTGCTTGAGCTTTACAACGAATGTGCGCAACCAGCCTGTACAAACTGGGAGCCTACCTGGGGATATGCGATCTATCCGTACGTAAAGAGCGCAGCGGTCTTCTACTGTCCCGATGACCCGCTGGACTGGGCAGATTTAGGGGCTAGTACTTATCCGGCCTACTTGGGAGAGTACGATATTGCCGCCGGTTATGGTGGAGCTCAATACCTTGGCTACGGCATGAACGTCGCGCTAAATACCAATTGGACGGTTCCTGCCACACTCGCGCAAGTGAACAACCCGTCGAGTACTCTGGCCTTCTCCGAAGATTCCTTGACTACAGTTGCTGGTGAATCAGCAGGTGTTTGTGGTAATGCTGTTAACTCTTGCGGCGGAACTAGTACTCCCATCCTGGGTTACTCGTTTCTCTGGTATTCCGGAGCCAGCGGTACGCCGGTGGTAAGCGACCTAATGGCCAACAACGGCTATGATCCAGCGTTCGCTACGCCCTACGCACGTCACAGTGGCGGAGCGAACGTTGTCTACTGCGATGGACATGCCAAGTTGTTAACCTATTCCGCATTGTACACACCTCCCACCGGTACCACGCCGGCGAACTACGAGTTGTGGCATCCAGGCGCGCCATAGGACTTCAGGCGAACGTTGCGTTGCGGGAGTGAACCTCTCGCAACGCAGCACGCCTACCAAGGTTTTAACGTAATGAATGTAACAAAAATCACCAAATTTGTCCAACGACGCGGAGCGCTGGCACTGGTTGGTGGCATGGTGCTCTTAAGCGGATGCGGCCCAAAAACGTCATCACATATTCCCTTAAGCGGGCCATATCTCGAGCACATAACGGGCAAATCTTTCGCCTTGGTGTTCGATTCGACCAGCGTTAGCGCCTGGGAGAACTACGGGGAAAGCGGGCCCGGCGCGAAGAACACAGGTCCACTAACCTGTCTATCAAAGGGTTCCACATACACGGTTACCGGGCAGACAGTTCAGATCCAGGGCGGCACGCAAACCTCCACAACCGGACCCGCGGCACCCTTTACACTCACGGGAGCTCAGACTACCCTGCAAATGGGCGGCGGAGGCTTTGCTCTGGTATTGCCGTTGGCCAGCGGAGGCAAGCTGACCTTTATGAAGCTGTAGAAGTTCTGTGCTTTTGGACTCTGCAAAATTATAATTAAGGCCTGGCGCTCGACAATGCGCCAGGCCTCTATTTGATTCTCTGTTTTAGCCTTCTCTAAAGCCAAAAGTGACTCAACGAGGTCAATATGCTATAATTCTACAAATTCCGTAACAGCCTGATATGACAAAATCGAACCAGCTATCCAGTCTTCTTAAAAAACGCATAATCAACGGCGATTACGCACTCAAGGTACTGCCCCCGGAGCGGCAATTAGCGAAGGAGAATAACGTCTCGCATATGACCGCGCGCCGGGCTGTGCAGACCCTGCTTGACGATGGCATCCTGGTTCGCAATATCAGCGGCCGTCTGAGCGTAAACCGCGACCGGGATTCCGAAACAAATTCGCTGAAGTTTGCCTTCCTACTGCCGGACTTTGAAACGCCGGCGAGCAATCCATACCGTCGGGCTCTGGACCAGGTGTCAGACGAGTTCGGCAAGGTGCGCCCAGTCTACTATCTGCACTGGGACGATCCCCTGATTTCCGACGCCCTCGAAGGGTTCGACGGCATCTTCCTGTTGCCAAGCAGCGAGCCCATGCCTCCTTCGGTCATGATGCGCTTCGCCAAGTCGAAACATCCTGTCGTCGCCGTCAGCCAGGATCTCACCGCGTACGGTATTCCCTCCATCTATCTCATGCCGCCCATCTTCGTGCAGCGCCTGCTCGATCACCTGGAAGAGCAGGGATGCCGTCGCATCGGGTGCCTGAACGTGCAGCCGCACGATGTTATCGTCGAGCGTCGCATAGAGCAGTGGCAGCTCTGGATGGCCGCCCATCACTTCGAAGGTCCATTGCTGGATGAACCCGTAGAGCCCTATGGCGATACATTTGCCAGCGCCTACGATTACACGCGCCGATTGATTGCGTCTGGAAAACTGGACGTAGAGGCACTCCTCTGCATTACGGCAGGCGCAGCCGTCGCCGCAGTCCGCGCCATGCACGATGCCGGAGTGCGCCCGGGACCCGATATCGCCGTCTGCTCGGTTGTCGGCGAAAACATCGCAGCCTACACCGTCCCCTCCATCACCACCCTGGAACAATCCGACCCAGCCCCCTACATGCTAAAGTGCCTGAACTACATGTCCTCCGGCGGCCCATGGATCGGTCCACTCCTCATGCAGCCCGCCGAAGTTCATCTCCTCGTCCGCGAGAGCACACAGCGCACCGCCTAGCGTTTTCAGGACATGGTTGCTCCCAGGCTAGAAACCATGCCATTCGGAAAGCATTTTGTCTTTTGCGTTGCGAAGATAGTAAACCCGTGGCATGGTTTCCAGCTCTGAGGTAACCATGGGGCTTCATGCACTCCGTTACGCTTCAGCCCTCCCCCAAACTCACCCTTGACAACGTCCATCCTCTGTGTTATTATGAACACATCTTGTTATAAAAAACAAGGCTCTGCTCTAACTTTGTAATAATATCATCACCTGTGAGCACTTACGTCACGGGCGTCGGGGGAAGTAATCGATGAGGCGATATTCGGTCATACTCGGCAATCTTGGGAATACCAAGGACCGCTTTTGTTCGGGCTACAAAACCAATCCATCCACCATGGAAATGCTCGAGCAAACCGCTAAAATTCCTCATATTCAGGGCGTGGAGCTTGTTGGCACCTGGGATATTCGCCCGGACAACGTCCAGGAAATACGGCAGGCTCTTTCCGATCTTGGCCTTCAGTGTGTTTCGATCATTCCCGATCTCTTTGCCGACAAAATCTATTGGAAGGGCGCATACACGAGCAAGGACAAAGCCGTTCGGCAGAGGGCCATCGATGACACTCGTACAGTCTGCGACTTTGCACGCGAGCTTGACTGCAAAACCATCAATATCTGGCCTGGGCAGGACGGTTACGATTATCTGCTCACCGCCGATTATGCTCTTGAGCGTGATTGGGAGTGTGACGCCGTCCGCACACTCGCCACAGAGTATCCCGACCTTGCCTTTGCCCTGGAATACAAGCCGAAGGAACCCAGAACGCATTCCTACATGGCCCGCATGGCGGATACCCTCCTACTTGCTCTGGAAACCGGACGGGACAATGTAGGCGTCACCATGGACGTTGGGCATGTCTTTGTGGCAGGCGAAGTCGCCGCCGAATCGGTCGTGCTCGCCAGACGTGCCGGCAACAAACTTTTCCATATGCACTTTAATGACAATTTCGGCTGCTGGGATGACGATATGATCGTAGGTTCCGTGCACAGCGTGGCCTACATTGAACTGCTTTTCTGGCTCGACCGTTGCGGCTACAATGGATGGTTTTCGATGGACCAGTATCCTTACCGCGAGGACGGCGCTGGAGCCATAGGGGAGAGCATACAGTGGCTTGTACAGTTTGACGACGTTCAAAAACGGTACAAAAGCGAAATAGAGGGTTTGCTTTCGGCGGGAGATCCCATCGAAACATCACGGTTCCTTCGCGGCATTTTGTTGTAGGTATTTTCAGTCATGGCAATCACTCTAAAAGATCTATCCCAGTCGTGGCTGGAAAGCTCGCGGGAATATAGGCCAAGCGCCTTCTGGTTCTGGAATGCCGACATGACGCGCACGTCCATGCGCGAGGTCGCAGCGAGAATCGCGGAAGCGGATATCCGGGAAGTCGTCTTCCATCCCATCCATGGTCTTACGGTCGAGTATCTCTCAGACGAATATTTTGCCCGACTTCGGTATGGGCTGGAGCTCGCCGTGGAATTCGGATTCCGCGTCTGGATTTACGACGAGTACGGGTGGCCCAGCGGCAATGCGGGAGGCCGTCTCCTGCGTGAGTATCCGGAGCATCGAGGTTGGATCCTGGAATTTCAGCATCGCTCAAAAGGAGATCTGTCAGTCCGGCCCGTTCAATCCGATATGCTTCTGGACACGTCAGTGGGCGCTCCCTGGACAAAGGGGGAACCGGGCTATCTGGACACCCTGTCCCCCAAGGCGGTTCAATGCTTCATCCATCTTACTTACGACAGGGTCTTTCACGAATGCGGCCCTCTCTTTCAGCAGGCGGTAGCAGGCTTCTTCACCGACGAAGTTGCGTCCATGATTCCCCCATACCGCGAGGACCTTCCCGGCCCATGGAGAGCCATCGGTCTTCCCTGGACTCCTCAGGTTCCCGAACTCTTTCGCGAACGCTTCGGATACGATATTGAGCCTCGATATTTGGAGCTTGCCGGCGACCGGCCCGGACAGGTTAAGCGCGATTACTGGGATCTTGTGAAGCATCTCTTTGCGGAATCCTACTACGGGCAGATAGGGCGCTGGTGTGCGGACCATGGCGTGAAGTTCACCGGACATGCTGGTGAGGACTCGCTTTTAATGCAGTCGCGGTTCTCGGGAAGCCTGTATGAATGCCTCAAGCATATGGACGAGCCTGGTATAGATTTTCTAGGCGCGGGTGTCGAGCCCGACGACCGTTTCATGGAGATGGCCGTCGTCAGCAGCATAGCAAAACATACGGGCAAGGAGCGCGTGTTCTGCGAGGCCTTCGGCATTTCTCCGCCGGATTCCCGACCGGGAGCTCTGCTTCGCCGGGCGCAAATGCTTGGGCTTTATGGGGTCAATGACCTGGCAGTGATGGGATTCCACCACGATTTGAGCGGCATACGCAAGCATATCTACTGGCCGCCCTTTTTCAGCCAGTCGCATTGGTGGCCTCACTATGCAGAGTTTCGTGACGGGGTTGCGCGCTCGGTCGGGTTAACGTCCATGGGCTCGGCCTCGGTGCGTTATGCCCTGCTCTATCCGCAGGATGAGCTCGAGCAAACCAGTGTCTTCAAGTCTATCTTTGAGGACACGAATGTTTCCTCCCGATGTCTGGACGAGATTGCTCTTGCCATTTACGCCGCCGGGGAGACGTTCGACTTTATCTTCCCGGAAATTTTAGACGAGGCTCGCACGGTGGACGGCAGAATTGTTATGCCGCATGGGGATTATGATGCCCTCCTCGTGCCGTCAGAGTTGTCCATGCTACCCGAAATACGCTGTAAAATTACGGAATTGATCGACCACGGCGCCCGCGTGCGCTATGAACCAACAGAACGCATCCTCGCGGCTCTTTCGTATACAGGACCCTCCTGGACGGATCGTCTTCGGATAAGCCAGGATGGCAAAGCAGGCGACATCCGCGTCTTTCAATTTACATTTCCCGATGGAGACCTCTTCGCGCTGCGCAATGTGACCGACCGCGAGATCAATGCAAGCGTCTCTCCCACTACGGAGGCGAATCTGACGGAATGGGAGCCGGAAACCGGATCGCTTTACGCATGCCGGCGCTGTGATGCCACTCTGCCGCCATACTCCACCCGCTATTTCAGCACGACGGAGAGGACCTTGACGGAAAGGTCAATGTCCGGCGCGCGCGTTCGACTAAACACGGCGATTGCTCAGGAATGGTATATAGGAACCACTGGACTCTGCGTCTCGCGACTACAGGCTGTAAAGTTCCGGCACCCCGACCTCGGGTGGTTAGATGCGCAGAACACGGAGTTCACCGCGAACGACCTGGGCAGTCGCGAGAACGGCATCCCGCGCTCTTTTACCGGGCAGACCCGCATCGAGATGTCCGCCGAGTTCTTGATGGACGGAAAAACGAACTCATGCGACCGCCCAGGCTTGATCTTCGAGGACGGCCATTTGCTGCAATTAAGTGTCAACGGCAAAGAGCTGGATCTTTCTAGATCGAGCTGCGCGCCAGGTTGGACACGGCTATGCCGCGCTGTTGGCTTGCATGATTGTCTCAAGAAAGGCGTCAATTCCGTCAGTGCTGTGCTCGCCTACGAAGAGTTCGAGACGAGGTTGGTAAGCCAGGCCTTTTACAGCTATTCGCCCATGCCTTCCGCGGATGTATTCCTGCTTCGGCCGTCCTGTGAGGTCAGCCTTTCGGCGCAGTCCGGCGCCTTTCCAATTGAGGCGCACTTGGGAGAGTGGCTGCCTTTGGACGGCACAGTGAATTTCAGGGCATCCGTTACCGTGAGCCTCGAAGATGCCGCGCGAATTTCGGGAGTTGCCGCGGATCCGATGGCCGAGGACGCCGTGGAAGTTTTGTTGAACGGTAGACGATTGGGTAGAAGCGTCAAAGCTCCCTACCTGTTCGAGATCGACCGCATTACGCCGGGACCTCATGAGGTCGAAATACGCATTTCCAGTCCAGGAGCAGCGCTTTTCGGCCGCTCATCTGCCTGCGGATTGCGGGCCGTAAACTGGATAATTAGGAAGTGAACATGAATTTTTTACGATGGATTGTACCGGCCAGGCTCGGATTGCTTGGCGCGGTACTACTCTGCGGGGTTTTAACAATGGGGCATGACTCTCGTGCTGCGGCTCCAGTCGGCTTGAAGGCTTCTCTCGTACGCTCTTCCGATCTATCGAACCTGCCGCAGGTGCGGATTGAGAATTTAGGAGATGCCGGCATCAGCGTCGCGGTTTCAGCCAGTCTTGAAGCCCCTTCTGGTTCAATGAGCCGGTCCAAATCCACGGTATATGAGCTTGGAGCCCACGCGACGAAGGTCGTACCGGCGTACAAAACCGGCTCAAACCGCCTCACGGACCGAATCGCACTGGCCAGGATCGCCGTCACCGCTGAAGGCGACCCGAAGGTCGACCTGGCTGCGGTCTGCGGTTCCCCGGAGCCCGTGGGACGCAATGCGGGCGGGTTCTTCTCCATGAACGTCCACCTTGAGCGCTTCGACGACTCCCACGTTTGGAAAGTCCTGCAAATGCTGAAGGCCGCGGGCATAACAAGCTCCCGCGTGGAAATGGGCTTTAACGCGCCGGACGCCAACGGCGGCTACGCAGGAGCTGTGGCAGCAGCGGATCAGCAGATCTTGGAGAGCGAGGCCTTCGGCATGGAAGCTGTTGGATGCCTGAATTACTTCCCAGGCGGGTTCGACAGCAGCCCGGAAAAGCTGCGCATGGCGCACGACTGGTCGGCTGCCCTGGCGCGTCACTATAAGGGCCGCGTCACCTCCTGGGAGTTCGGAAACGAGACGAACTCAGGTTGGGGCGCATATGGCGCCGCTGCGGATATGGCGGTGCTAAATGCAGCGTTTGCCCGAGGCGTGCAGTCGGTCGATCCGCAAGCCAGGGTAGCCACCGTGGGCGTGGCCGAAGCCGAGACAGGCTTTGTGCGCTCCCTCCTGGCCAAACCACGCAGCAGACTACATGAATGTCCTCTGCATACATCCCTACGGAGGCACGGCGGAAGCCTCGGTTGGGCAGTGCTTGAAGATAAAGCAGATCGCCGCGCAGGCCGGCTTCCACGGCGAGATCTGGGCCGACGAAGTCGGCTTTCAGTACGGAGACGGCGGCCGCATCAATAAGTCCACCGGGCAGCCTGCCACCGACAACGGATACAATCTGGATCAGCAGGCCGATCAACTCGTACGGCTCTACACCTTGTGCAAGAGCTACGGCATAGACCGGGTCTACTGGTACGA
>Ga0302309_10004538_pt1 | contig 10226 bp, 11 predicted proteins | sample III_Palsa_N1_1_FD_200453 | JGI IMG/M metagenome (GOLD analysis project Ga0302309, IMG submission 200453) | Peat permafrost microbial communities from Stordalen Mire near Abisko, Sweden - III_Palsa_N1_1 | ecosystem: Environmental > Terrestrial > Soil > Palsa > Peat permafrost | place: Sweden... | reverse complement strand
TGAAGGAAACAAACGCAGTTATAGGCGGCGAAGGTAATGGCGGTATCATTTACCCAGAATTACACTACGGTCGTGATGCTTTAGTGGGGATTGCGTTGTTTTTAACTCACTTAGCAAAAACAGGTACGTCCGTTTCGGCACTGAGGGCTACTTATCCGGCGTATTATATCTCAAAAAATAAGATTACACTTACCGAAGGTATGGATATTGACGGCCTGCTGAAAAAGATGGAATTTAAATATCAGCACCAACCTTACAGCACTATTGATGGCTTAAAAATTGAATTTGATAAACAATGGGTGCACCTGCGCAAATCAAATACTGAGCCGGTGATCAGGATCTACGCTGAATCAGGATCAATGACAGCAGCTACTCAATTAGCCGAAGATATTATAGCATCGATCAAAAGCTTCATTTAAAAAATTATACTAAAATATAACCCCATTGATCGACTGATCAATGGGGCTTTTCATTTTATAGCTTCTTCGTATCCTGTTATTTCAAATAATTCATTCAGGTAATGGCGTTTTTCTGCATGATTAGAATTAATAATTATTTAAAGAAAATAATAGCGGGGTTTTTGCAATATTGCATAATGATATGATAATAACGTAGAGTATTTGAACAAGTACAACTGCTTTATTTGCAGGCCAAGTATTAAACTTTAGCCTGTAACATGTCGGGGGAATAGATACCTTACCATAAACCGTGCATGCAAAAATTTGGTTTAACACTTGATCTGAAAAACGATCCTCAATTAATTGAGGAATACATGCAATACCATGAAAATGTATGGCCCGAAGTATTATTAAGCATTACAGAATCGGGTATTACAAATATGGAAATATATTGCTGGGGCACCCGGTTGTTTATGATAATTGAGGCTAATGAGAGTTTTAGTTTCGAAAAAAAGGCAGCACTTGATCAGAATAATACCAAGGTTCAGGATTGGGAAACTTTAATGTTGAAATACCAGCAAAGTTTACCGGGATCAAAACCCGGAGAAAAATGGATGCTGATGGATAAAATATTTACGTTATAAAAAAGTTTAGAATTTATGTTTAGCCTAAAAAATAAATCTGCAGTAATTACAGGCGGCGGAAGCGGCATAGGAAAAGCCATATCCCTTTTATTTGCGCAGCAAGGTGCAAAGGTGCATATTGTTGAATTGAACGCCGAAGCTGCAGCAGCAACTGTTAATGAAATAACCGCAGCAGGCGGATCAGCACTTGCCCATACCTGCGATGTAAGCAAACAACAAAATGTGGTTGATTTGTTCAACTCCATCGGTGTTATAAATATACTCATCAATAATGCAGGTATCGCCCATATTGGTAATGTGGAAACTACTGGTCAGGATGATTTTGACAAGGTGATGAATGTGAATGTTAGAGGAGCTTATAACTGTCTTTTTGCAGCAATGCCTTTAATGAAGGCTAACAAAGGCGGTGTTATTCTCAACACAGCTTCAATAGCTGCAAGCGTGGGCCTTGCTGATCGCTTTGCCTATTCAACCAGTAAAGGTGCCATCCACGCCATGACGTTATCAATAGCTCGTGATTATGTGCACGATAATATCCGTTGTAACTGCATCTCGCCGGCAAGAATCCATACCCCATTTGTTGATGGCTTTATCGCCAATAATTATGCCGGGCGGGAAGCAGAGATCTTTGAAAAACTATCAAAAAGTCAGCCTATAGGCCGCATGGGTAAGCCCGACGAAGTGGCATCACTGGCTTTATATTTATGTTCGGATGAAGCAGGTTTTGTAACTGGTAGTGATTACCCCATTGATGGCGGCTTTATCACCCTAAATAATTAATTAAAATTTTAAAACAGACATATGAAACTGATCCGTTTTGGTGAAGCAGGTAAAGAAAAAACAGGAGTTATTATTAACGATAAGCGTTACGATACCTCGGCCTTTGGTGAAGATTATAACGAGCAATTTTTTGAAACTGGTGGCTTAGGGCGTTTAGCTGATTTTTTAAAAGCGAATAATGACCTTCCGCAGGTAAATGATGACGTACGCTTGGGTTGCCCAACTGGTCGCCCATCAAAAATTGTGTGCATTGGCTTAAATTATGTTGATCATGCTAAAGAAACCAATGCCACCCCTCCGCCAGAGCCTGTAATATTCATGAAATCAACCACAGCCATTGTTGGCCCGAATGATGATATCATGATCCCTAAAGATTCGGTTAAAACGGATTGGGAAGTGGAGCTTGCAATTGTTATTGGTAAAAAGGCCAGTTATGTTGATGAAGCAGAAGCATTGGAGTACGTAGCAGGATATGTGCTGCACAACGATGTATCTGAACGTGAATTTCAAATAGAGCGCAGCGGAACATGGGATAAAGGAAAAGGCTGTGACACGTTTGCGCCGATCGGCCCATTCTTAGCTACTGCTGATGAAGTTAAAGACCCGCATAACCTGCGCTTATGGCTTAAACTGAACGGCGAAATGATGCAGGATGGCACAACCGCCAACTTTATATTTAATATCCCCTTTGTAATTGCGTACACCAGTAAATTCATGACCTTATTGCCGGGCGATATAATTTCAACAGGTACGCCTGCCGGGGTAGGTTTAGGTATGAAACCGCCATTGTACCTTAAAGCAGGCGATGTAATAGAATTAGGAATAGATGGATTAGGCACAGCTACACAAAAACTGGTAGCTTATAAAAAATAAAAAATATGGATCTGCAACTCAAAGACAAATTGATAATAGTTACAGGTGGTGCCAAAGGTATAGGCGAGGGCATTGTACATGTACTGGCAAAGGAAGGTGCCACCCCGGTTGTTTTCGGCAGAAACGAAAACGATAACCTTAAAGTAGTTTCAGCGGTTGAAGCAGCGGGAGGGAAGGCCCATCATATTATAGTTGAATTATCTGACCCCAATTCATGTGCAATTGCAGTAAAGGCGGTAGCCGATACATTTGGCAGGATAGATGGCGTGGTAAATAATGCTGGCGTAAATGATGGCGTAGGTTTGGAAAGCGGTGATTATGAGCGATTTATGGCATCGTTACACAAAAACCTGGTACATTATTACCTTATAGTGCATCATGCTTTGCCCTGGCTTAAAAAGTCAAAAGGGCCAATTGTAAATATTAGCTCAAAAACTGCAGAAACAGGGCAAGGGAATACATCTGCTTACGCTGCATCAAACGGTGGTCGTAATGCTTTAACACGCGAATGGGCCGTTGAATTATTGCCATACGGGATCAGGGTAAATGCAATTATAGTGGCAGAATGCTGGACACCGGCCTATGAAAAATGGATTGCAACACTGCCAGATTCAAAGGAGAAACTCGAATCAATAGTTTCGAAAATACCATTGGATAACAGAATGACCACATCCGAAGAAATAGCAAATATGGCGGCATTCTTGTTGTCGCCGGTATCAAGCCACACAACGGGACAATTGGTGTATGTTGATGGCGGCTATGTTCATTTGGATAGAGCGATCTCTTAATCGTATCAAACTAAAATATGTTACGGATAGACTCGCATCAGCATTTTTGGAAATATGATCCGGTTGAATATGATTGGATAGATGATAGTATGGCAGTTATCCAAAAGAATTTTTTGCCGGATGACCTGGAACCGATCTTAAAAGCGAATGGTTTTGATGGCTGTATCACCGTGCAATCCCATCAGTCGGAAAAGGAAAATGATTTTCAATTAGCTAATGCAGATCAACATGATTTCATAAAAGCCGTAGTGGGTTGGGTCGATCTGCGGTCGGCAAAAATTGAAGAACGGTTGGCACACTACCAGCAATTTAAAAAGCTGAAAGGTTTCAGACATGTTTTACAAGGCGAAACCCAGCGAGATTTTATGCTACGGCCTGATTTTTTAAATGGTATAAGTCTGCTCAAAAAATATGGCTTTACTTATGACATCCTGATCCTTCCAGACCAATTGAAATATACGGCTGATCTGATTGTGCAATTTCCAGATCAGCGCTTTGTTATTGATCATATAGCTAAACCTGGCATCAAACAAAAACAACTAAAGGAGTGGGAAAAGGGCATTGAGGCTTTGGCTGAATTTGAGAATGTTTTTTGCAAAGTATCGGGCATGGTTACAGAAGCCGATTGGGACAACTGGAAACCTGAGGATTTTCAAATGTATTTAGATGTAGTTACAGCCAATTTTGGTATCGACCGCCTTATGTTTGGTTCCGACTGGCCGGTTTGTAAAGTTGCTGCTGCTTACGGACAAGTAGTGGCCATAGTAAAAGAATATTTCTCTGGTTTTAGCGAAACAGAGCAGCACGGTTTTTTTGGCGGCAACGCTATCAAGTTTTATAATTTATAAAATGAGTATGCAAACATTAATATGTGATGAACCCGGAAAGTTCAGCTATGTGGAAAGAGAAAAGCCGGTATTAAAACCGGATCACGCTATTATTAAGGTTAAAAGAATAGGTATTTGCGGTACAGACCTGCATGCTTTTGAAGGTACACAACCTTTTTTTAATTATCCGCGTGTATTAGGGCATGAGCTATCAGGCGAATTGGTTGAATTTGATAATGCACCCGGTTTTCAGGTTGGCGAGAAGATTACTTTTAGTCCATATTTTAACTGCGGGCATTGTATAGCCTGCCGTACCGGCAAACCTAACTGCTGTGTGAGCATACAAGTTTGCGGCGTACACATAGATGGCGGCATGACTGAATACTTAATGGTTCCTTCACATACCTTATTGCATGGCGAGGGGCTTGATTTTGAAGAACTGGCATTGGTTGAACCTTTAGCTATAGGTGCTCATGGAGTAAAACGTGGGGGTGTTACACCCGGTGAATATGTGTTGGTTATTGGTGCGGGCCCTATTGGTTTAGGTACTATGGAGTTTGCCCGCATAGCTGGCGGCAAAGTAATTGCATTAGATGTTAACTCGGAGCGCCTTAACTTTTGCCGCGAGGTAATTAACGTAGATCATACTATAAATGCAATATCAGATGATGTGGCACAGCGATTAAAGGAAATTACCAACGGTGATATGCCTACCGTAGTTATTGATGCAACAGGAAACCTGAAAGCTATTAATAATGCTTTTCAATACATTGCACATGGTGGCCGGTATGTTTTAATAGGCTTACAAAAAGGCGAGATCTGTTTTAGTCACCCTGAATTTCATAAGCGCGAAGCAACTTTAATGAGCAGCAGAAATGCCACCGCTGTTGATTTTGAGCATGTGATTGATTCCATGAAAAAAGGAGTGATTAATCCTTTAAATTATATTACGCATCGTGTAGCATTTAAACAGGTTGAACAGGATTTTGCAAGCTGGCTAAAACCCGAAACAGGTGTAATAAAAGCAATGGTTTCAATGGATAATTAGAATTATCTTTATAATAAAACAAGAAAGGCAGGATTGTAATCTTGCCTTTCTTGTTTACATTAATTAGCAGCCATATACTTTATTTTTTCATCTATCGCCTTTATTTCAGCGAGATGTTCCTTTAACGTTGGCAATGTTTGTTCAACATAAGCTTTAACATCTGGATCTTTACCGGTGATCATGTAGTTTTCAAACATTTTTACTGTAGTACGATGATCAACTAACATTGAATGTACATACAGACGGTCAAACTCGGTTGGTGATGCATTTTTCATCTTCAAGTCGGCCATAATATCACTGGTAGCTTCCTTTGGGATATCATATCCTTTGGCCTTTGCCAATTGCATCAGTTTGTCTTGTGCTTTACTATGGTCGGTAACCATCATCTTACCAAATGATCTTATTTCGGGCATTGTCGCTTTTTGTGCAGCCAATTGTCCGGAACTGATCTCCTGTAAACCTCCAATGCTGGCCATAATTATAAAATGCCGGGTAGTAGTATCAGGATCAGGTGCTTGCGCATTAACGTGGGTAAATGCCATTAAGCCTGCTATTGCAAACAATAAGATTAATTTTTTCATAATGTTATATCGTTAATGATTAATCTTAATTATGGCTGACCTACTCCGCCCGATGAGCCATAGATCTGCCCTGTGGCAAAACTTGCATCTGCCGCAGCCAACTGTACATAAATGGATGCCAGTTCTACAGGCATTCCCGGGCGGCCAAGCATGGTCCAACTGCCAAACATTTGTTGTTTATCAGGGGTGGTACCACCGCTTACCTGTAAAGCTGTCCATACCGGGCCTGGTGCAACGCCATTAACTCTGATACCTTTAGGGCCAAGTTGTTTGGCTAACGATTTAACGTAATTCATGGTTGCAGCCTTAGTTTGTCCATAAGCATACAGCCATGGATCAGGATCGTATGCCTGTTCTGATGTTGTACCTATAATAGCTGAGCCCGGAGGCAGGTGTGGTAAAGCTTCCTTAATTATGAAGAATGGGGCATAGATATTAGTTTTCATTATCGAATCAAACTCTTCGGTACTAACATCTAAAATAGAAGCAGCCGCTTGCTGCCTGCCTGCATTGCTCACAATAATATCCAAACCGCCGAGCTCACTCACAGCTTTTTGTACCAGGTGTTTACAAAAGGCTTCGTCACGCAAATCACCTGGAATTGCAACACCTTTGCGTCCTTCTTTTCTAATCAGTTCGATCACTTCGCGCGCATCTTGTTCTTCAGTTGGGTAATAATTGATGGCTACATCTGCGCCTTCCCTTGCGTAGGCAATTGCAGCTGCACGCCCCATACCTGAGTCGCCCCCGGTTATAAGCGCCTTTCTGCCCATTAAACGGCCCGAGCCTTTATAACTCGTTTCACCGCAATCAGGTACTGGGTCCATCTGGCTTTGCAGCCCCGGCCACGGTTGCGGCTGGCTTTTAAATGGCGGTTTGGGATACATAGTTGTCGGGTCCTGGATCTTTGCAGGCCCGGTAGCTACTTTGCTATGTCCGGAGGTAGCGGCCAAAGCTGGCGAAACTGCGGCTGCCGCCAAAGTCACGCCTAACCCAGTGACAACCTGTCGCCGGGTCATTTTATTTTGTTCTTCCATAGGTGTTTATATAAATGTTTTGTATCACCTTAATAACCATATAGTTTACTATTGGTTTTGAGTAAATTACTTATAACAGAAATTTATTTCATATGACTTAATTAAGTGTCGCCGATTTTCGAAAACCAATTATTTAATACCGTATTACCTGATTTTATATCTGTAATACTTATCTATATATTAGAAACATGAATGATAACAGGAGAGATTTTCTAAAAAAGATATCATTAGCCGGTGCAGCATTAACTATACCGGGAATATTAACTGCAGCCGATGTGAAAAGCAACATAGTAATAGATAATGATATTCCAAAAATATGGCTGTTCCAGGGTGATTCTATAACCGATGGCGGGCGAAGCACCAACTACGACTGGAATCATGTTTACGGACAGGATTACGCTTACCTGATCACCAGCCGGGTTAATTATGAATATCCTGAAAATGATTATAAGATCTTCAACCGGGGCATTAGCGGCAATATGGTAAATGATCTTACTGCGCGCTGGCAAAAGGATACGCTGGACATTAAGCCTGATCTGTTAAGTATCCTGATAGGCATAAACGATGTATTTGCTTTCGTGGTACGAGGTGAAAAAGTAACGGCAGATGATTTTGGCAATAGCTATGATGCGTTGCTCTCACAAACAGTACAGGCATTACCGGAGGTAAAGCTTGTAATATGTGAACCTTTTATTTTACCTGTTGGAATGATTAATAAAAACCTAAATACATGGACCGTCGAAGTACAAAAACGGCAAGCAATAGCAAAGGAGCTGGCGGCAAAGCATAATGCTGTATATGTGAAACTACAGAATGTATTTGATAAAGCAGCCTCCAAAACATCGCCAGAGCATTGGATATGGGATGGAATCCACCCCATGCCTGCCGGGCATGAGCTAATTGCACGTGAATGGCTCAATACCGTTAAAAAGCATTATAAAATATTTGGCTGAACATTTTAAGCCTCAACTTTTCTTTGTTCAATTGTCCAGCATCCGTCGCCTTCAACATAAAAACAAATAATTCCAAGTAGAACAAAAAGCGATAACCACAATTCGGAATACGGTTTAAATATACTATCGCGAAGATTAACCAGGAACAACGCGCCTATTAATATCGGTAAATTCAGCAAGCAATATAAGCGGGTATTGGTACCTAAAGCAATACAAATACCACCCACCACATGCAGGCCGATAATACCATAAGTTAGCAATGTTAAAAACACGGAAGTGCCGATCTCGTCGGTTAATCCTGTTTCCCGGAGGAAATCTGCCAGCACATCAAGGTTTAGCATAAAAGCGATGCCTTTCCATATCAATACAAGGCCCAGTGCTATTCTGAAAATATCTAACCATTTAGGATGGTGACGATCGCCCCAATCCTGAATTTTATTGAGCGTTTTCATTAAATTTATAATTGGTTATACTAATATAACAAATATGTTACAAAATGCTATGTTTGGAATTAAATTTTTCAATTTAAAACTGTAATGCTACTTGTCGTTCAAAAATCATTAATAGCTTTCATCAGTCTTAAGGTGAGGTAATTGTTGACTTTGTGTGAATTTAATGGTAAATTCGTAATGTAAATAGTGCATGTGACGACGATCCCCCTAACTGATTCTGAATTGGTGTCCTTATTAAAAGAGGGTGATAAGGAGGCGTATGCTGAAATTTATAATCGGTTTAAGGGTGTTTTGTATATTCATGCCTTTCGTTTACTTCAGGATAAAGAAGAAGCTAAGGATGTTGTTCATGAAATATTCTCACGTTTATGGACTAAACGCGAACAGCTTAATTTTACAATAGGATTGTCTGCCTATCTATATGCATCTGTTCGTAACCTTATTTTTGACCAAATCGCCCGTAAAAAAGTTGAGTCGGAATATTTATCATCACTTCAGGCTTTTATAAAGGAAGATGATTATATAACCGATCATTTGATTCGGGAAAAGGAATTGGTTGCAATGATAGATCGCGAAATAGCCGAATTGCCTACTAAAATGCGCGAAGTTTTTGAATTAAGCCGGAAAGCTAATCTTACGCACCGTCAAATTGCCGAACAATTAGACATTTCTGAAAAAACAGTAAAAAAACAAGTGAATAACGCGCTAAAAACACTTCGGGTAAAACTTGGGACTTATACTTTCCTCGCTTTCTTCCTTTAAAAAAGCCACTTGTAGCTGTTCTGAAGCTATAATTTAAAATTTCATAAAATATTTCACTTTTTTTTGAAATTATCTACGCCCAAGGGCTTGTCAGTTCGTCTTATTCTCAATTAAAGGAATAAAATCCGATGAGTATAGCTAACAAACAGGCAAAAACATTATTAAAAAAATACAGATCAGGAAATTGTACGCCAAAAGAGAAGGCTTTGCTCGAAAGTTGGTATATAAACCGGGCTGCAGGCAGTAAAGTTGATTTGACGGAAGAAGAACTCGATATTGTACTGGATGAAATCTGGGACGCCTTGCCTGTTCACGAACATTCAAATATTCGCCGGATGTATATTGTTCGTGTTGCAGCCGCAGCTGCCATTTTGTTTTTCCTGTCATTCGGGGGTTATTATTTTTTCCAGAGTCACGGTACAAACCGGGTAGAGGGAAATTACGCCAATATTTTACCCGGTAGCAACAAGGCTATACTTACTTTATCAAACGACCGTCAGATTGTGTTAACGGGTGCAAAAAATGGCCAGCTTAGTGTGCAAAGCGGTACAGTTATCACTAAAACTGCCGATGGAAAATTGGTTTATAATACAAGCGGATCAACTGGCTCAGAAACTCTTTATAATACAATGGCCACCCCGCGCGGCGGGCAATACCATTTAATATTGGCTGATGGTACCAATGTTTGGTTAAATGCAGCTTCATCAATCAAGTATCCTGTTTCATTTACAGGAAAAGAGCGAAAAGTTGAAATAACCGGCGAGGCTTATTTTGAAATAGTACATAATGATAAAATGCCATTTAGGGTTACAACAAACGGGCAAACAATTGAAGATATAGGCACCCATTTTAATGTTAATGCCTACGCTGATGAACCGTTTATTAAAACAACCTTATTAGAAGGCAGTGTAAAAGTTAGCACAATTTCAAAAGCTGTAACACTTATCCCCGGTCAGCAGGCCCAGGTTAAACAAGGAGCGGCTAATGATATAACGATGTTGGCTCATGTTGATACTGATGACGTTATCGCCTGGAAAAACGGACTTTTTCAGTTCAACCAGGCAAGTATTGTTTCAGTTATGA
>Ga0302309_10004536_pt1 | contig 10228 bp, 8 predicted proteins | sample III_Palsa_N1_1_FD_200453 | JGI IMG/M metagenome (GOLD analysis project Ga0302309, IMG submission 200453) | Peat permafrost microbial communities from Stordalen Mire near Abisko, Sweden - III_Palsa_N1_1 | ecosystem: Environmental > Terrestrial > Soil > Palsa > Peat permafrost | place: Sweden... | reverse complement strand
CCCCCCCCAAAACATATCAGGAGAGAAATACGAGAGTTTTTTAGAGGCCCCTACGGATTTACTAAGCCCAATGCCCGGTTTTCCTTGAGATTTTTGAAGTGAGATGGTGTTAAACCCGTTACCTTTTTAAACTGGTTCGACAGGTGGGCCACGCTGCTGTAATGCAGGTTGTAAGATATTTCGGTAAGGGATAGTTCATTATAAGCCAGCAATTCTTTCACCCTTTCGATTTTGTGCATGATGATGTAATGCTCAATGCTCATCCCTTCTGTTTCCGAAAACAAATTGGCCAGGTAGGTATAATCGTGGTTGAGTTTTTCGCTCAGGTGATTGGAGAAGTTTATTTTTAGCGGCTCATCATCATAGTGGATCAATTCAACGATCACTTTTTTTATTTTCTCAATCAGGATACTTTTTCTATTGTCGAGCAATTCCAGCCCGTATCCGGATAACAATTCTTTAAACTCCAGCAAACGGCCGGGTGACATATTTTCAACGATTTCAATTTCGCCTAATTCAATGGATAAATAATGAATATCAAGCTTCCTCAACAACTGTTGCACGATCATTTTGCAACGAACGCACACCATATTTTTAACGTAAAGTTTCATGGGATTAAAGGGGTTTTTGCTACGGATTGAAATTTGAAGCCAGTAACAGGGATGGTTTGTTACAAGGCTCCTATTTACAGCAATCCAGAACGACAATAGTTTTAAGTATTTACCTGCTATCGTCTATTTGTAACGGCTATCAATAGCAAACCGCTGCAATAAATCCTTCAACTATTAGTTTCAAGACCATTGCATCCCCTACTGGCGTTGAGGATAAAAAGCCGGTTTACCGCGTTGGGGCGGCTCATTATTACCATTTTCTACCGGTTTGGCGATGGGTGAAGGGTGTAAATAAGGGGTTCTATGAAGTTTTGTGTGGACAAGACTGCTGTACTAAATTGCCAAGGTTGATAGCCTGTCCTTTATACCCCTCTAAATCTTTTGATTTTGGGGCGAAGAATTATGTCGGTTTTTTAATAGGAAACCACGAAATTCCGGCCTGACAGAGCACCGCTAATCAAATTGAACACCCATACAAAGCGTTATAAAACCAAATGAGGACATGCTTAAATAAGTTTTATCCTATTATTCGGCCTCTTTTATTGTCTCAGTTCCTTTGTTGGCTTTATCCTGGCCAATACCCATGGTAAGCGCGGTTAAACCAGCCATACCTCCTAATTGCATGGTATCAACCGCCGAACTGGGCACAATAACAATTGTTGAGTTTTGCTTCAAGCCTTCGTACAGCATATTCATCGCCCTCAAATGCAAGGCAACCGGGTTATTAGCGTAGGTTAAAGCTGCTTCTCCAAATTTTTCAGCCACCTGCCTTTCCGAGTCGCCAAGGATCACACGGGCTTGTCTTTCCCGTTCTGCCTGTGCCTGCATCGACATGGCGTTTTCCAGTGATGCCGGAATAAGCACATCTTTAACCTCGACCGAATTCACGTTGATACCCCAGGGTTCCGTGCGTTCATCGATAATTTTTTGCAATACACTGCTTATCTTATCTCTTCCTTCCAGCATATCTGAAAGCATGGTTTTTCCGATCACGTCGCGCAATGCTGTTTGCGAGGCCCAACTGATCGCGCTCATATAGTCGGCTACTTCCAGTGCGGCCTTTTGTGGATCCAGTACTTTCCAAAACAATACGGCATCAACGTCAACGGGCACCGTATCCTTTGTCAATGTTTTTTCTGCCTTGAAAGAGGTAGTGATCACACGGGTGTCTATCCAGTAAGGGATGGTATCGATGATCGGGATAATGAAAAAAAGCCCCGGACCCCGTAAGGACTGGAATTTACCCAAACGGAGAACGACCGCTTTGTCCCATGGATCCGCTATTTTAACGGACGATGAAATGAAAATGGCAACGATAAACGAAGCTGCCGAAAAAACGATGCTTCCGGCAGAGTTGGTAGCGTCGTGCATGGAATAACTGATCGCCAGTCCGGTGCCGAAGATGATGAAAAATAGTACCGCGGATAAAAGGCTCTTGCTTTGCATAAATATGCATCCCTGATTTTTAAATATTTCAGCCGATTGCTACGGTCTCAGAGATGGTGCTAAGTTAGCTGAGGGGATAGTCGGGATTGTTACACAACTTTGGGTTTTTGTTGCATAATTCACACATTTTTTGGGTTGAAAAGTGTCTTCGGTACCTGGCAAAAAAAGATTATGCAAGGGCAGAACGGGTAGCAATAGCCGGCGTCGCCCGGGTCTATTCGTGTTTAAAAAAAAGGCCCCCTTACACTCGCTGCTTGGGAGCTGTTCTTTTTTACCTTTTCACGGTTAGCAGGTAGAAACCTGCGTCATGAAGCTGCAATAATAAATATTTTTATATAAAAAGTCAAGAACCGAAAAAAAAAATTGAACCGGTTGTGACGAAACTATTCGTGGCACGTCAACATGATAAGCCAGAACATCACGGAAAGAAGTAACGGCAATCCTGGTCGTGGTAAAGGCAGAAAGAGGCAAGGGAGCTATCACTGGCCGAACATTTTCGCCAATGTGGCGACGGTTTCCTGCACCTAAACGGAAGAGGAAGTGGCTGGATATTGCGGGGTTGATTTATCTTCACGCCTTACCCAAAAATACAGCGTGCAGGCGATGATGAGGTAAATCAGCAGGTTAAATATGGTATGATGATCGACAATATGGTGTTCTTTTTTATTCCAGAAAATAGCCAGCAGTACAAACCGCAAAACGTTCAGGGCTTCAATCCCAACAATTCCGGCAGGTAAAAACCAAAGCTTTGATTTTGTTTTCGCAGGGAAGGCTATCACAAATGCTGCAAAAAAACTGATCACGCCTAAACCCAGGCATGAATACACTATTCTCAGTATTCCATGCCCGGCTACCAGTAAGTTGAATTCATCGGTAATGGCAGTAAATCCCATTAGGTTCAGCAGGCCGGCACTGCTTTTCAATAAAAGGGTACGCAGCCAACTTATGTAATTAAGATGATCTGCTAAAAAGGGAATATAGTGGCTGCCCGGCGTGGTGACACCAAAGTAATATATGTCAAAGTAATATAACAGCAGGAATAACAAGACAAATTTTATCAAAAATGTCAACGGGGATGCGGTCCTGGTCGCTTTCACGGCACCCTTTTGCGCCTTAAGTATTTCATCAATCTTAATATCCACCACCAGCCTGAACCAAAAGGCCTGCATGAAATGAAAGATAACTCCCGTACGCCCGTCTAAGATACCCAGTTGAAAAAACATACGGTAAGTAAAATAAAGGGCCGGCCGTACATAGCGGGGAAGTTTCCACCAAAGCTGTTTGAACCATGCCGTACGCTCATCGGGCGAACCCCAAAAATGCGGTTTTAAAGTTTGAGACCTGATCTGCATCAACCGTTCCACCTCCTCGTGTGCCACCAGGTCGCTGTAGCGGTTATGTTTTGCTATCCAAAAGCTGATGTTGTTTTCCTTTAAATTCTCCTCTAACAGATAGCCCTTTTTCCAGATGACCGATTTTCCCGGAACAATTATGCGATGATCCATGTTCTCATTCAAATCAGAATAACCGACGCCGAACCTGAACATTTTTAACAAATAAAAAGGGGAGTAGCCGCCATGTTTGATCCATTTGCCTTTAAAGAAGTTCTTGCGGTTGAAGTAGATGCCGTTTGCATCGGTGTAGTCCTGGTCTTTAAACTCCGCGAGGAGGGTTTTTAATTCCGGTGTGACGATCTGGTCGGCATCGAGGCAAATTACCCATGGGGTGTTGATTTCAAAGTTGTGGAGCGCAAAGTCCCATTGTGTTGGGTGGTTTTCGAAAGGATGCTGGAGCACTTTTGCGCCCGCGGCTTCGGCAATCGCGACGGTACCGTCGGTACTCCCGGAATCTAAAACGCAAATTGAAGCATCTAACCCGGCTATGGATTCAAGAAGCCTGGGAAGATGGATTTCTTCGTTGAATGTGATGATAATGAATGAAAACTCCTTGTTCAAGCTAAACCGCCTTGATAATCATTGATTTCCAAAAGTAGGGGATACGACCGCAACCCGTAAACGAAACAACCGTAAACCCAGCGTTAGTTAATACCCTGGTCAACGTATTTCTCGACCATAGCTTGATATGTCCGCCCAGCCAAAGCGGATCCATATGGCTGTCCCACTTATCAAAAATACTGAGGAATAAGTTTTTTAAGTAGCCATGATAGGGCGTGGTGATGATCAGCTCGCCGCCCTGTTTCAGCTGCATCCTGCAAAATTCTATAAAAGCTTCCGGATTATAGAGGTGCTCGATTACCTCTGTTGATACTATGGTATCAAAAGGAATATCCCTCAATTGAGCGGGCAAAGCATCGGACGAAAGGTCCTGCACAAAAAAACGTTCCGGGTTCCTTTGTTTTGCAATGGCTATGCCTTTTTCCGACGCATCCGTTCCATAAGCATTAAATCCGTCTTCGATAAGCACATTCACAAGATAGCCGTTGCCGCAGCCAAGGTCAAGAATAAACCGGTTTTTTGATTTGTCAAGAAGGCCCGTTATCGCATTAAGCTGGTAACCCATATTGTGGGTTGCCGCGTCGCTGTGAAAGCCATAATCTGCGTAATCTGCCATTTTAATTAAACCTTTAATTCATTCGAGAAGATGGTAACAGCGGATGTTAAATTGAAGCCATCGAATATATTAGCCAGGCTTCCAATCTTAAACGGTATCCACGAATTTTCTTTCGACCCTATTGAAAATGACTGTTCCTGCAAGCAATATTAACAGTGTCACCAGCATACTGTATCCCAATAGCTCAAAGCTAAAACTTCCCTTACCCAGGAAACCGTACCTAAAGGTTTCTATCACCGCAGTGATAGGATTGTAGCGGATCACCCAGCTGTAAGCCGGATATTTTTTTACCACCACCGATAGCGGATAGATCACCGGTGTTGCATACATGATCAACGGTACGCCGAAGGAAACCACAAACGATAGGTCGCGGTATTTGGTTGTAATTGCGGATATCATCATGCCCAAACCCAAGCCCTGGGCCGCGATCATTAACACCAGCAAGGGGAATAAAAATGCGTATTGATTGATATGTATATTGAACCCCCTGGCGCGGAAAACGATAAACAACAGGACGAATAATATGAGTTGTACCATGAATCTCACCAGGTTGGACAACACAATACTCAAAGGCATAATCAAACGCGGAAAATAAACCTTACCGAGCATAGCGGCATTGTCTCTGAAAACGGTTGACGTCTTTGTCAGGCAATCTGAAAAGTAATTCCATATAATTGCGCCTGCCAGGTAAAACAAGGGAGCTGGTACATCGTCGGTTGATATTTTGGCTATGTTAGCAAACACAAAAGTATAAGTATAAATGGTCACTATCGGCTGGATAAAAAACCAGATAGGCCCAAGAATAGTCTGTTTGTAGAATGCCACAAAATCGCGGCGCACCAGCAAAAGCAATAGGTCACGATAATGCCAAACATCCCTCAACTTTAAGTCAAAAAGGCTGCTTTTCGCACCAATTTCAATATCCCATTCTTCGTCAGCTTCCTGGTTTATCATTGATCAGGTTGTTTAATTTATCCATATAATCGCTTTCATTGAAGTACAACAGGCATTGTTTCTGCATTTCGTAACGCCTGAGGAGCGGCAGCGGTGTTTCCAGGTAGTCAACAATGGCTTCTTCCAGCTCTTCAAGATCGTCGGGGTTTACTGCACGGCCAAGCTGCCCGTCCCGGATAGCATCCACGCTGCCGTCGACGTTCCCGCAAATGACAGGAAGACCACAAGCCATCGCCTCGACGAAAACAATTCCAAATCCCTCTTTTTTACTTGGCAAAACAAACATATCCGCTAATAAAAAATAATCAGCGAGCTCGTTTTCGGCCAGGAAGCTTGTTAAAATAACTTCTTCATCAACATTGCATTCGGATATCAATTTCTGAATGCGGATCTCCTCGCGATGGTCATATTGACCCGCCAAAATATAGCGTATTCCGGGGAAACGGTACTTTAACCGGCTGATTACTTTAATTACCTGGTCATGGCCCTTGTATTGTTCGGTGGACGCCAGCCTTGTTAATGTAAAGATAGTTTGGTTTTCCTGATTGATCCTGTGTTTTTTCAATAAGCGGTCCGGCTTTTTAAACGTTGAAGGCAACCTCATAAACGGGTCTATCGCATTATTCAGCACCACGCACCTTTCCGGATTTGAGCCATGCCTGGTAATCATCTGCTGTTTGGTAAAATTACTCACAGATATAATCTTGTCACAGGATTTCAAACATAGTCTTTTGACGAGGGTTAACGGCCTCCAAACTTCTATCCCATGAGCAACCAGCCATATTTTGCAGCGGGGTTTCATGATCCTTAATATTAACCCTATTATGGCCAGGTTGATGTGACTTAGTATGACGATATCCGGTTTCTTTTTTGAGAATATGACGCCCAGGATAAATCGAATATTGTTTTTTTGAAAGCCGTGGAATTTATTCGCCGGAAGGTATTGCGGCATCAGATCCTGGTCGGCATCATAGAGAGACCAAAGTTCAAATTCCCAGCCGTTACGGTCGGATAGCGTGTTTAAAGAATGCGCCAGCGTCCGGGTCATTTTTTGAATGCCCCCGGTAGTACTAAAAGTTTGCAGCGTAAGTAATACTATCTTTTTACACATGAAGTTGTATTTGGTAAAGTGCAAACACTTTCGACCAATGCATTTGCCCGCTCTTGAATTTAGTTATGGCATTTTGCGAAAATGTTCCTTTATAAAGTGTCTCATTGCTGATTTCTTCATGCCTGCTCATCCATTCCTGTAAAGGAAATGTAAAGCCCATTTTTGGCCTGTTCCATATTTTTTCCGGCAATATTTCGGCAAAGCTGTCGATCAGGAATTTTTTTGGCGGCTTTTTGCTGAATCTTATCTCCGGTGAAATCCTGTTGGCCATTTGCTGAAAGTTTTCATCCAGGAAGGGAACCCTGACTTCCAGGCCATGGCTCATGCTCATCACATCGGTATCCCTTAACAATTGGTTTTGCATGTACAGATTAATCTCGAACCAGCCGGCGTGATTTTCGTCGTACGAGCTGAGTTCGGGTACAAAACAATCTTTAAAAAGGATCTCATTCACTTGCCTTTCATCCGCGTCCAGCGCTTTTGCGATATCTGCCGGAACAAATAACCCCCTCAGCATCAAATAATCAGCTAAAGGGTGGTCATGGCGTAAAAACGCGATTTTCCTGAACCTGTCGGCGTGAAAATAATTGGCAGCACCGGCTAAAAATGAAGGGGCCTTTCGAAGCAGCCGGAGATACTTGATCCTGTTAAACGAAGGGTAACCACCAAAAAGCTCATCGGCTCCTAAACCTGACAGGACAGCCTTTAATCCATTTTCATGAGCATATTTACTGATGAACCATGTATTTATGCCATCGGTAGTGGGCATATCCATGTCGCTTAATATGCGTGGGAAATAAAGTTCAAAGTCTTCCTGCCGAACCAGGTGTGCAAATTTCTCGCCGCGGATCTTTTGTAATACAGCGTTTTGATAAATACGTTCATCGTAAGCATGCTCGTCAAAATAGATGGATATCGTTTTAAGCTGCCGGTCTCTTTCACCATTGGCCAATAAGGATATCAGGCTTGAATCAACTCCGCCACTTAAAAATACACCAATAGGGGCATCTGCAATCAATTGTCGTTTCACCGCCATTTTCAAGACCTGCCGGATTGATGATCTGGCGGTAGCCGTGTTTGTTATTCCGACTTTGTCTTCAGTTCTCAAGTAGCTTTCTATTAAAAAAGTACCGTTCTGGTTATTCCACGAGAGAAAACACCCCTTGGCAAGGCTTAGTACATTTTTTAACGTGGTGTACGGTTCGGGGATATGTCCAAATGCTAAAAATTTAATGGGCCAGGTTTCATCGGCGGCTGTTTCAATTCCGGCTGCCTTAAAAGCCTTAATTTCGGATGCAAAAGTTAGGGAATCTTGTGCTGCCTGGTAATACAATGGTTTTACCCCTGTGCTGTCGCGAACAAGCAGTGTTATATTCTTTTCAACATCGAAGAGCGCCAGCGCAAATATTCCACGTAGCTTATTAAAACACTCGGTACCCCAATACAGGTAGCCGTTGATGATCACTTCTGTATCGGTTTGGGAGTGAAACTGCGCACCTATTGCTAAAAGTTCTCTTTTTAGCTCCCGATAGTTGTAAATTTCTCCGTTGAAAGTGATCCAAACCCGCTCATTAACATCGGCCATAGGCTGGTGGCCGTTGCTACTCAAATCGATGATGGCGAGCCTGCGATGACCAAAAGCAAGGTTTGATTTTTCATCATAAAAGACCCCTTCATCGTCAGGACCGCCGTGTGCCAATGATCGGCACATTAACGATACCCTGGTAAGAATTGTATCTTTCGTTAGCTGTTTACTTACAATTCCAGCTATTCTGCACATATAAATAAGTCTTTCATCGATTCGCTCTGTCAGCACTGCTCCTTATGGCAGCCCATCGTAATATTTGTTTTAGCTTTATAAAATCCCTGGTGTCGACATCAAAGATTAAAATCTTTCTATCAATGATGTCGCTGCATTCACCATTATCGAAAATCCCAGATTTTCAAGACGCAGAATCAATTGCTTTTGGGATCGGTAGGAAACCACTTCGCCTTTCAATCCCTTTAATGGCCCGGCTTTGATCACAATATTTTCTCCGGGTTGTAAGTTTTCTTCCGTTACTTCCAGTTCATACGGGCTGGCCATTAACAGTTTAAGTTCGCTGATCTGGCGATCGGGCATCGAGGCAATTTTGCCGGAAAAATATAAAAAACGGGCTACGCCTTTGGTCATCAATACTTCTGTTTGCTGGTGTGGCTCAATATATACAAACAAGTATGACTTCAAGAATGGTTCTTCGACCCACTTTTTTCTGTCGCTCCATTTTTTTAGCTGCCGGTGCAGCGGTAAGTATGTTTCAATCCCCTTATTGCTTAGTGCCTGGAAAGCTTTTTTTTCGGCGCGCGAGTGCGTATATATAGGGAACCATTTGGCTTGACCGCTGACAGATTTGACCGGCATAAATTAAGATGAATTTACCTGTTAAACCAGTTTCTGACATCCCACCATTTTTTCCTCTTGTCATCGAGGTAGTATCCGGATCCTTCGTAGCCGGTGTAATCCGAATAATAATAATATCGCGAGCCGTAATTTTCGCCTGTGAATTTCGTGGTGTAGTACCTGGAGTGCAGCAAGTCTTCCGAATATGCATTTAAAACGATCACCGTATTGTCCAAATGGTATTCCTGGGCTATCCGGTTTGGAATTGTAGCCGCATAGAACTTGGATTTGCCTGATCTGATCACAAAAACGTTAACATCGCTCAACCGGATGATCGGAATGGCATCAGATACCAGGCCGATTGGCGCGGTATCGATCATAATTACGTCATACCTGGACTTCAGGAGTGCTATCAGGTCGGTCATTCTTGCGCTGTGGAGCAGTTCTGATGGGTTTGGTGGAACCGGCCCGGAAATAATAAAATCGAGATTCTTTTGGGAGGATTGCATAATAACATCCTCTGCCGAACATTGATTCGCCAGGTAATTGCTTAACCCAAGGTCGTTAGGGACATCAAACGTTTTATGCAGTTTTGAACGGCGAAGGTCGGCGGCAATCAGGATAACCCGCTTATCGATTAGCGACAGCGTACTTGATAAATTCACCGCGACAAATGATTTCCCCTCGCCAGCCACCTCCGAAGTGATGCAAATGATCTTACTTGCTTTTTGAGTAGCCAAAAAACTCAGATTCGTCCGAACAGAACGGACAGATTCAGCGAAGATGGATTTTGGTTTACTGATCGCAAGAATCTGGGAGCTATACTCATCAATATCTTGCGGAAATTTCCTGATCACACCGATGATGGGGATCGTCGTGAGGCTTTCAATAGTTTCCTTATCATAAATAAATGGATTCAATATCCTGATCAAGATGATAGCTCCTATTCCTAATAAAAATCCAAATATTACTCCATAGTGCTGGATGCTTGAAACGTTTGGCGCTACCGGCGAGAAATTTGGTTGCGCCAAATCAACAATTGATGCGCCCGGTAATATGCCGGCACTGTTGATCTGCGCATCTAATTTCTTTTCCTGTAGAAGCGAGTACACTTTATCGTTGATATCGAAATCCCGCTTTAAGCCAATATAGTCT
>Ga0302309_10004533_pt1 | contig 10232 bp, 8 predicted proteins | sample III_Palsa_N1_1_FD_200453 | JGI IMG/M metagenome (GOLD analysis project Ga0302309, IMG submission 200453) | Peat permafrost microbial communities from Stordalen Mire near Abisko, Sweden - III_Palsa_N1_1 | ecosystem: Environmental > Terrestrial > Soil > Palsa > Peat permafrost | place: Sweden... | reverse complement strand
CTTTAGTCACGTAAATCGTATTGCTGACAAGTTGCACTCCTGCAGAGCCTGTTTCCTCTTCCAATTTACACCGCCTATTTAACTCTTTTTTTATTAAAAACCACCAACCATTTTTGACCACATTGCCGAAAAGCGTGTTTAAAAAAGTACAGCAAAAGGTTGATGAAGCCGCTAATGCAATAACATTAAAGGATTATACTATAAATTAGGCATTGATAATCATAATTTTCATTCAACCTTATACCTGAAAACCTGCCTGCCCAAATTCCCGTCAGCATCAATGCCTTCAATAACAACACGGTAAGTACCGGGGCTGCCTGCATTAAAATATTCAAACGATGCTTTGCCGTTTGTATCCGTAATGATATTGGGGTTCCAGTAAATAGTTTTGCGTTCATCTGGAACCTTTGCAGTGCTTGTTGAACTATATTTTGGAGAATAAAACTCACGGGCTTTATAAAAACCTTTAAATTTATAGGTAATTAACCCGTCGACAGATATCTTAGTTAAATCGACAGGGTCATTGCCATGTTTCAGGGTAATAATTAAAGCGCCATTAGGTGCATTTGAACCATACATAGATAAAAATGAAATGCTCGTTAATACTTCAATACTGTAAATATCGTAGGGATTAATATCGTCTAATTCGTCCATACTTACTTGCACCCCCTCAATAAATAAGGCCATTGGTGGAGGAGCGACCATGCCCATGCCCTCAAAATCCTTTAAATGAGTTGCATGTGATAAGCTACGGGGCAGTCCGTTTATCCATATTAATCCAAATATTTTGCTCGGTAATATATCGGATAGCCTCCCACCACCGTCCCTTGTTAATTTATCCGCAAGCACCACCTGGTCGGCATTACCGGGCCCATTTAAATTGGCCGAAAATTTCATATTATCGGAATAAACCGGGTTGAAATACAGGTTTCTTCCTGACTTTATTTTTACTTCTTTTAATTGGATAACATTTTTTAAATATTGTTGCTGCCCGGCAATGTAAGTTTCTTTTAAGGCAGCAAGTACAGGTTCCGGCAAGTCCGCATTAAGGTAATTAGTATAACCCGCTTTATTTACAGATGGGTAAAAGGGCTGTTCGATAGAAATTAATACGTTTTTATTTCCACTTACCGTTTTAGCATTTATTATCACTTTGGCAGTATCATCAAAATACAAATTTGTGAATTTAAAATTGCCATTAATATCGCTTACGGTGTCCGCCGAAAAATGGTCTTTAATCGAAGTTAACCGTATCCTGCCGTTTGCGATAGGTTTTTTGGAAAGTGTTTTTATGGTGCCCGATAAACTTAGTGCAGTTTCAGGTGCAGCAGTTATTCCGGGATTGCTGCCGGTTAATATCCTTTTCCAGTCAAACCTGCGGTAACCTTGCGTAAGCATCAGCAGGTCAAGGTCAGCACGGGTTTTATCATCCTGGTTTATAAAATAATAGTTTGGATTTTCAATATTTCCTTTCAATTCCGGGGTAAGCAGCAAATCGGTTAAAATAGTAGGTTCCGATGCCTCGTCAACCGGTACTTTTGTTTCATCGGTAACCGCTACTGAAAAACTTCCGCTAACGATTTTATCATCTGCTTTTTTCGCCTCCAGATCTATCTTCACCTTTTCCATCGGGGCATAGCTTTGCTTTGCTGAAGATAAAGCCAGTTTAAGCTGGTCTTTACTTTGTATAAACACAACGCGCTCGTTAAGTGGTTCGCCGCTTTGTGAAAACAAGGTAAACTGAACAACTCCTGTCGGCAAACGCGTTTTATCTATCCCAGTGGTAAATACCGGGTTTGCCAGTTTGCCGGCGGCTGTATAATAACATTTCCCGGAGCACTGCGCTACCAGATAAAAAGCACTGTTCTGATTATTTTTATAAAACATTTCATTAGCGGCTACTTTTACATAAACACTATCGCTGGCATTATTTACCGTTAAAGTGAAGCCTGCATCTTTTACTTTAGGCAAATAGACGGTAAAATCACTGCCATCGGCGCAGATGATCTTTGCCCTGTATTGTTTGCCTGGCTGCGATGTTAGCGGGAATTGGCCCATGCCTGAATGCATGGTACTAAAGGATGCCACCTGGTTACCATCCTGGTCGGTTATAATGCCTTGTATGTTTTCGGCAAACCCGTCCCTGTTAATTGCTTTTACAGCCACTTTACAGCGCAAGCCATTTACAAGATCGCCGCCTTCCGGAAAAAATTGCACATCCGGGTTGCCTTGTTCTTTTTGCTGTAAATTACTTGCCGATAAATTGGGTTTAGTATCGGCGGCAACGGCGACATTCTGGCCGGGCTGAGGATTGATCCCGCCGATTATAATTTTTTGATCGTAAAGTTTAACGCTGTCATTTAGCATCAGCCTGGTATAGGCCCTTAAACGGTAAGCGCCGCTTTTAAAGGTATATGGCAGCACAAAATCACCATTTGAAATACCCGAATCAAGCGGCAGTGTCAGCCTGTTTACAACAGAGTCTTTTTCATCGATCAGTTCGGTATAAAGCACGCCGCTCAGGGTAGACAGGCGGTGGTCTGCGCCTGCAACCGTATAAGCCTTAAACCATATCGTATCGCCCAGCCCATACCACGGGCGGTCTAGATGAAGGTGTACTTTTTCTGCCGGATGACTTGCTGCGAAAGCATCTATTTTATTTTCAATGTTTTTTATTATGTTGTCGGCAGGTGCAATAGTATTTTGAGGCGCTTCATAATTCACGGGCAAAAGTTCCGCAACCCTGTTTACACCCAGTGCGCCTTTAAGGGCTAAGCTATTAGGATTAATGATCCAGCCATTACTATCAAAAAAAGTATAAGATGTCCCGAAACTCAAAAGCGTCAACGCTGCATTATTCGGCTTATTTAAAATATAATTAAGGTTATTTAAATCAGCGAGTGACCTAACTTCAGTGAAATGACGGCTTTTATTATAATTAATTAAAAGCCCGTCATTGCTGCCCCCAAAGGCAAATATTCCGGGTTGACCGGTACTTATTAATATATCTTTTTTACTTAAAGGAATTGGCATTAGCTTGCTAAGCATTTTTGGCAAGCCCGATTTTTTTTTCCAGTAAGACAATGAATCGGCATTGTAACCCGGCTCCGGTTTTTTAACGGCAAACTTTTTAAGTTCTGCATCGATCACACTGTCAGCAGGCCTTTCAGGGTTAGCATATTCGGCAAGCCGGAGCACCCTGAAACCTTCTTCTTCCAACCTGTCGCTCATTACAGAACGTAAAAAGTGCATCATTGAGCCTTCATAAGCCTGTTTCCTGTTTTCCAGCCAGCGGTGTCCCCGTTTTGGCGTGCCCTCCATTTCTGTAAATAAGACAGGGCCCTCGTAATGAATTTCTTTAGTATTTGTATTAAATGTAAAATCGGTAAGCAGATACTTTATCTTGTATCCCAGCGCCTGGTTTTCAATCTCCAAAAAATCAACCGATGAGGCGGTGAGCGTTGTTGCAGCTTTATCATCATCAAAATCAAGCAATTCGGTGTTCAGTATCTTACATTCTTTGGCAAAATCCGAAGTCCCTAAAAATTGATCTTTAAATAAATTCAGATATATTCCCCTTTTAGTATCGCTTTGAGGTTTTATGGTTACTTCTTTTAAACCTATTGTTTTCGGGAATATGGTAATATCCGGCAAAGTGATATTAATGTTGTTTACTGTTACTTCCTGGCTATAATTATCGTAACCAATAATAGAAATTACCAGTTCATACTTGCCCGGCTTTACATTTTGTAAGGTGAATGTGCCATTAACAGTAGTTTTATCGCCGATGGTAGCATTACTTAAAAACACGCTGGCATCGGCAACGGGTTTTGTATCAGCCTGGTTTAAAACCCTGCCTGTAATGGTAAATTGGGCAAAACAACTGGCAGGCAATAAGATGATTAAAAAAATAAAAAGTTTAAACATGATGATACAGGGCTATGATTGTAAATTTGTTTGTAGTAGGTGAACTATTAGTTTGCCACTAAAATTAGGGTATTCCAAATAAAAAAATTACGGAATAATCTGAAAACTATAAGAATAGCCAAGTGATGTTACTCTACTGCTTCCTGTTTCAAATAATTGTTTTGATTTCCTTATTTAATTAACTGTTCACAGGCCACCCTGTAAACAGTTAAATGTTAGTCATAGTTAAGCATTCGGATTGCATTGTAAACCGGATTGACCGGGACACGTGCAAGCGATACAAGTCCCCGATTGTTGAGGTCCTGCTTGGCAAAAACTTCCTAAGTTTATGCAATTCATTGGAAGTAAACAACCGCCACCAGGGCAGCCATTGTTTGTACCACCCAGAACATTCCGCATTTCTCCCCTACTTAGTTTTTTAAAATTTTCCATTTTTTAAGTATTTAAATTAAATTTACCAGGATTCGTCCCGGCACCGGCGTGTTTGCAAAGAACATGCTCCTTTTACTTTTGGCCAAAGTATCTTTATATGCTTTATTCAAGCATGTATTTTAAATCGGTAAGCTGGTATAAATCTGGCAGGCGGGAACCGTTAAGCAATAATGTTGGCGTAGCGGCAACCTCTGCCATTTGGCACCAGGCTTTTTGTTTGTCTATTTTATGGTATTCTGCTTCATTCAGGTGTACCGGGTAAACTTTGGCCCAGGCTTCATAATTCTTTTGCTTTTGTTCGTACCAGTCATGCAGCGCCTGCTTAACAATTGTTTTATCCGGCAGGTTATTTAGCGCCATGAGGTGGCGGCTCACGGGAGTTTTAATATCATTGTCGGTATTGTTAGCCGTAAAAACAATCCGTGCCTGTAAATCGCAATGCTGATCCAGTAAAGCATCTAAAAGTTTATGTGTTTTTGAACAAGGCGGGCAGTAGGGATTGGTTACCATAGTAATACTATTGCTTGCGTCTGCATTGCCCAATACTATCGACCATTCTTCATCTGGCTGGGCATATTTGGGCTGTTCTGTAAGCAGTTTATTAAAAAGTTCGGTATTGTATTTAAATGTTCTTAACTGTTGTTTTAAGGGTTTTAATTGCTGCAATTTTAAAAACAGGGGTTTTAAAAGCAGCCACAAAACAACCGGCAATAGCAGGCAAATAAATAAAGCGCTCCAGGCCCCACCCCAGCCCTCTCCTCCAAAGGAGTCCATTCGGACAAAGGAAAGGGGGTTATTATGGGAGATCAATGGAATAAACTCCAGCCATAACAACATCTGCACGGTACAGCAGAGAATGCACCATTGTTTAGCAATACGCGCCTGGTAGTAAATGGAATAAACGGTATAAGGCAAACTAACAATATTTAAAATAGTGAGCATTTGCCATATTGCAGTTGAACCGCCGCCAAACAACAATAATAGCCAGGTGCCTGCAAAATAAAAAAAGCCTACCCCGCTCCAGGTAAGCCCTTCGAATACTATTGCCGCTTTTGACGAAAGTATGGCGTTACAATTCGTTTTACCTTCGCTTTTACATAACACCTGGACAAGCGGGTTGTTGCTATCGATGGATTGGATCAGTAATAAAATAGAAGTGATTAAGCCTGCTGTTTTAAACAAAGTAAGCAGCGCCGTTTGCCAGTTTAGGTTTATAAAATAACCTGTATTGAAAACAAGCGCGGATAGCAGCATAAGCGCTACACCAACGGCTAAGGCAGGTATTTTTATATTAGTTAAAAAGGTTGTAAGAGTTGTAGTTGTTTTAGCACTTGAACCAGGTTCAACAGTTAATACCACTCCTCCAAATATTTTTTTAAACGCTTCGGCCTTTAGCTTGTGTTTGTTCCATTTGTCGCTGGAAACGTAGATATTGTCACCATCGATTTTGGTGACCACTATAAATTCCCCGCCATTTGGAAGTGTGTGTGCTAAAAAGGGGCAGGGTACATCATCCAGTTCATCAAAGCTGGTACGGAAAGCGCTGTTTTCAATTTTCAACGCGGTTAAAACATCACTAACAGCCAGCAAACTGGGATAATCGGGATGCCTTTCTAATTCTGCGATAATAAGTTCAGGGTCAATATTTAAATGTAAATATTTAAGTAGTTTAATGAGCGCCGCATCAGCGTTTTGATAATTAGTGAATGAAAGCATAGGATAGTTTAAATATCCGATAAATGTATATACTAAATATTGGCGTGTCAATTACCCTAAAGGGTGATTTTTCAAATAAATATTTGGTTTATGAAAAACAATTCCAAACATTATTTTGCTATAAAATTATAAAGCGGCTTTTATTTATTTTTACAAAAGACCTTTGGAAAAGGCATTTGCAATTAATTGCGCAACGTTTGATGCCCCAAGTTTATGTAGTAGTTTTTTACGATGCGATTTAACGGTATCGGTACTAAGGTTTAGTTGATCGGCGATCCCGAGCGTGGTTTTCCCATCAACAATTAACCTGAGTACCTGTATTTCGCGGTCCGAAAGTTTAGCACTCAAAATATTATCTCTATCAGTACGCATATCGCCAGGGCACATAGTAAGGGTTCCGGGAAACACCTTTTCCCCTATATGTACCCTTATAATAGCCTCTATAAAATCTGCCGGGTCGGCATCTTTTAACAGGTAGGCATAAACCCCCAGTTCAAACATAAACCGGATAAGATGCTGGTCGTCATCTACTGATAAAACAATTATCCTGGCAGCCGGGAAACGGTTTAGTAATTGTTTGCCGGTTTCCATTCCGTTGAGTACGGGCATGTGTATATCCAGCAATATAACATTGGCATTTGAGCCATCATACCAATCAAGCAATTCTTTTCCGTTTAAAAACGAAGCACAAAGCGATATGCCGGGCGCCTCGTCAAGCATCCCTTCAAATCCATTTATAATTAGCTGATGATCATCAGCCATTGCCACTTTTATAGGGAAAGTATTTTCATGGAAATGGAGGGTTTTGGCAAAAGATGCTTCAGCAGCCATAATTATTAATGTTACGGCAAACAAAAACAACCGGGTATCTCTTTAATGCTGCGCTGATAACTGCCGGATCATTTATGACCGATCTTTTTGATAACTTAATAATTGTGGCATCGGGATAGGGGCATTTGAATGAAAACATGGAAATAGGTGAATATATATATTTAAGTCTGCAAATTTAAAAGTATAAGTAAGGCACAAAAAAAATAACCGTATTAATTGTGTTACAACTGTGATAAGGACATTATTTATCCAAATATGATATAATTAATTAAAAATAATATTGATAAAACTATAAATAAAGTAGTTAAAATACAGCCTGAAAAGTTCAAGTATTCCTGGTAATATAATATTTTACATTAGACAGACTAATTACGCTGCGAAATACGATTTTAACCCAATAAACCAGCGGGTTTAGCTTGACGGGCCTATTTTCGCCATGAATTACCAGTATGTTTGAGTATTGTTTAGCTTAATATTAAAAAACAAATCCGAAACGAATATCCAAATCAAGAACTAATATAACTTTTCAAATGCTCAATAGTTTCCTCGTATGGGGGAAACACCTTCCTTGCAGATCTCGCAAAGCTGGCGCAGGGTTTGCAACTTAAAATTACGGCCATAATATTTTCCTACCATGCGCAGGCAGGTTGGGCCGCAGTCCGTTTTGATCGGGTTGTTTGTAGCGTGGAAAGGCCATTTTTTATAGTTAAATCATAAAATAATTATAATTGATTATAAAATGATTAAAATAGGTCAAAAGTGTAGAACAATATTAGTTTATCATGTAATCACAAGCTACTTGCATGTACAATCCGCAGGCATAGTATACAGACGGCGGGATTGTTGTCAAAAGGCAAGCGAGAGCAAAAAACCGCATTTATTTGCCTTTTAATAAACCGTCAAGATAACTTTGTAGTCCGGGATTAGAAGGCAATGGCCCGTTCATCGTTGAAACCTTAAAATCCTTGTCAATAATAATAGCCCTGGGTATAGCATATATTTTATAAGGCAACATTTGACGACCATCGGCAAAAAGCTGTACTCCTTCCGGCATTCGTTTTTGAAGATTGTTTCCCCAGTCTGTAATGTTTTGATTCACGCAAAGAGAGATGAATGTTATATCGGGGTTGTTACGATATTTCTTCCTTAAGTTATCTAAAAAAGGAATTTCCTGTAAGCAAGGGCTACACCATGTTGCCCATAGTTCAATATAAATTACTTTCCCTTTAAAATCACTTAATGATACAACTTGGTTATTAAAATCATGGGCCTGGAAGTCTTTCGCTGTATCTCCATCCCAAAAACCTGCTTTTAGATCATAGGATTCTTTAACCGCATTGCGGTATCCACTATTCTTTATGGAATCTATTTTTACTTTTAATTTTAATAGTTCAGCTTTATCCTTACACTCATCGATATAGTATACCAATTCATACGCATATTGCCAATCTTTAATCCGGGCAGTATTGGCGTCGGTATTTGTTATACTGTCCATTATCGTATAAAAATTATCACGAACTACCTCTATTTTTAAAAGACTTGCCTTATGAAGGTTTGACGAATATTGGTGCAGGTATGGCCGCGTCAAACTATAAGATTCCTTAAAAACCTTTGATTGGTTTTCTTTTGGGATTCTATTTTTTTGGATAAAATAACCAGCCAGCAATTTAAAACTATTTATTATATCGGCATCAATTCTGCCTATCTCAAGATCAACAAATTCAGGTGTCATGTTTTGCAAGGCGCTAAGTTTATTTCTCCTTTCCTGTGCAAGGAAAAATACAAAGTCAACACTTTCCCTAAGTGTTCCTTTTAAATTGATACCTCCTTCCAAATAAGATCCTGCGTGAGAAAAAGGTATTGTTTCAAGGTAGCAGTTTGCAACGCTGGCACTGCCGGAAAAGGTTGACTTTTCCGGTCGATTATAATCTATTATTACTTTCATCCTGTCCCCGGGTGACAGATATACTACATTACGTCCAATTCGAAAATAATTGGCTTCCTGAAGTTTAAAATGTACCGAAAAATTACCCGCACTATCAGGTGCAATTTCTCTGTCATTATTAGGTGGCCTTAACGCCCCGGTTTCTGACAGATCAATTACATTTGTCCTGTTATTTAAATTAACAAGTTTTCCTGATATAAAAACATCCTTTGTTTGTTGTGCTTTACAATGAAGAGCTACACATATCAGCAAAAATAAAACCCCTTTCAATTTCATGATTATAATGTTAAAACAGGGCCTAAAATGATTATTATTTTAAGCCCTGTTGGTTTAATAACTGATCTTACTCAAATTCGGATATGAAAGGCGGGCAGTTAGTGCAAGCTTTTGATACCTTTTGGACTTTGCATTTGCCGGCCTTTGGGCTGCCAGATATATGGCAGCTTTTATAGCGAATTGGGTTTTACCCGTTCTTTGCTTTAACCATTTTAACGCAAGTATGGTGAGTTACTAAGATTGGGTAGGATTGCAACCTATATTGTTGTACCTATCACTGCAAACTGGCTTAGCCATGTATTACTCTTGGGTCGGACTGCAAGCGTCAATGTTGTGTGAAACCCCGTTTTTATCTACACAAGTTGTGGCACGGCAATATGGTGCATTTCCATAGCATGAAGATGGGGTACAACTAGCTGGGCAATCACCTGGCCCAATATCACCACCCCTAACATTTTTCATCTCGGTCCTACTAAGTTTTTTAAAATTGTTCATTTTTTATGTATTTAAATTAAATTTACCGGATTCGTCCCGGCACCGGCATGTTTTGCAAAGTGCATGCTCCTTACTTTCGCGAAAAGTATCTTTATGCGCTTTATTCAAGCATGTATTTTAAATCGGTAAGCTGGTATAAATCGGGCAGGCGGGAGCCGTTAAGCAATAATGTTGGCGTAGCGGTTACCTCTGCCATTTGGCACCAGGCTTTTTGTTTATCTATTTTATGGTATTCGGCTTCGTTATAGTTGCAGGGTCAATATTAATGGATAAATTTTTTAATAGTTTAATAGTTGCCGTGTCGGGATTAGGATACTTAGAGAATGAAAACATAGGTATAGTTTAAATACCCGGTAAATGTATATACTAAATATTGGCGTTTCAATCACCCTAAAGAGTGATTTTTTAAATAAATATTTGGTTTATGAAAAACAATTCCAAACATTATTTTGCTGTAAAATTATAAAGCGGCTTTTATTTATTTTTTACAAAAGACCTTTGGAAAAGGCATTTGCAATTAATTGCGCAACGTTTGATGCCCCAAGTTTATGTAGTAGTTTTTTACGATGCGATTTAACGGTATCGGGACTAAGGTTTAGTTGATCGGCGA
>Ga0302309_10004532_pt1 | contig 10232 bp, 6 predicted proteins | sample III_Palsa_N1_1_FD_200453 | JGI IMG/M metagenome (GOLD analysis project Ga0302309, IMG submission 200453) | Peat permafrost microbial communities from Stordalen Mire near Abisko, Sweden - III_Palsa_N1_1 | ecosystem: Environmental > Terrestrial > Soil > Palsa > Peat permafrost | place: Sweden... | reverse complement strand
ATTTTTGCAATACTGGTGAATTTGGAATGTGAAAGTAAAGGGGGGGGGGCAAAAGCAAATCTGTTATGAGCGCAGCGAATTTCAGTTTTGCTGTGGGGTGTTGAGGTGGACGGTGTAATGAAACCCGGAGCGTAGCGTGTGGTGTAATGGAACCGTTGACCTCAACACACGGACGATAGATAGGCAGGAAACGCCGTTGTTTTAATTACTGCTAACACAATAGTATCGCAAACAGCTACTCTTTTAAAACAGTCCGATTAAGGTATTGGCAATAATTGTGAACGTCATTCGTAAATTCATGAATTGCCTCATAAAATAACAACATATTCGTAATTTCATCCCCCATAACATATTCGGCTGAATTATATACCCATCCTCTGTATAACTCCCAAATAAGTTTCTTCAATTCTTCATGAGGATAATTTATAAAAAAGTGCCTCATACCCAATTGTAAGTCCCTGACTTCTTTTGGTGATAGCTCTTTAAATTCTCTATCATTAGTATTTTCCATACCTACTTCATTTAAATTATTTCTTTGGAAATCATTTCAAAACTATACGGAACGGTCTTTTTGGATTTAGGGTCTGTATATAACACCAAATAAAATGAACTAATCTTTGCAAGGAACGTATCATGAAATTCTGTAAAATGCTCTTTAAGTATAGTTAACCTTTTGTTGTTGGATAAAACCCACATCAGCAAATTATCGTCCTGAACAGATGGCATGAGATAACATAACTCCGTAATGTCATCAAATACAAATAGATGCGGCTTGTAGTTAAATTTCAAGGGGCTACCATTAACCGAAACTATTGCAGCGAATGAAAAATGATCCTGATGGAATTTTAAGACAAAGCTTAAAACAGGTCTTTCCAAACTATATTTACAATCTCTTATATCAGCTTTTCGGGGTTTGTCCCTTAAATATTTTAGCCAATAAGTATAATAACCGCAATTGTATTTTTCGTTTAAAAGCAATGGCATTGCCTGCTCCCATAAGGTAAGTATATCCTGTTTCAGCTTAGGAAATTCGTTCATTTTTCCTTCATGAGCAAGATCATCATAAGCTTTAGCAATTTCATATTGCTTGATACTAATATCGTTAAGCAATGCCTGATTTGCGGTTAAAGACATATTACTAATGGGTTTATCTGCTCTTCCAAATTGTTTAAAGCTTACCACTTCCTTATTATTCTTACTGGTCAACCCTAAACAGGGTATTATAATAGGTAAAATCAAATTGGAACGACTGCCTACGTTGTAAGCCAAACAATAAGCTATAGCTTCCTGACCGCCAATTACCATAGTTTCGGCTTTTGTTGGCTCTTTAATCGAAAGCTGTTTATCACCCTCAAATCCGATTGTAGATTTAAAGATGTTGCCATATTTGGCTTTAGGCTTTACAGAAATCCAGTTTTTAGTTACCTCGGCAATTAAAAACTTGTTCTTAGTGTGTTCATCTTCTGTAAATCCCGGCCAATAAAATCTATCAAATTCTGATGCAATACTGTGCAATCCCATATAGGCATGATAACAAAGCTTAGCTTCCGACATACCACAAGTACAGGCTACTTCTAATTCAGTAAGACCTACATGCAGAAATAGCATATTAACAGAGTTATCAGGTGTCTTTACTTCAACCGAAACTAATCCATTTTTAAAGCTTTTATATTCCGTATGAATACCCCAATGTGCCTTTCTGCCTTTGGGTACGGGGAAATGTTCTGCGAGTATTTCCCTTGTTAATGTTTGACCGGGCTGCTCGAATGGTATCGTATAAAAAAAGGTATCATTCGGCAGGATAGTTCCTAATTTTATCTTTTTTGCCATGATGAAATTGCTTAGAAATGCGGTTAATAATGAATTATGCAAATAGATATTCGGGGTATATTGGCAGGTATTCTTCTATTTCCTTACCTGCTTCTTCCGCTTGCTGGCGGTACTCAGCTAATTTTTCCTTGCAAAGCTTTTTAATGAGTTCACAAAATTCACATACCCGTAGACAGAGTTCCTCTGCATCGTGATCGAGCACTTGGTATTCGTCTTTATACCGGGCATCCGAATAACTTTTAACCAGTATTTGAAAAAGGCGTTTATCTTCCTCCGTTCTTCTCGGAAATAAATCAATTTGCCCATCAGAAAAACATTTGCATAAATTCAATAATCGTGCAAGATTGTGCATGTCGGAACGGTAGGCCATATAAACCCTTATGACTGCTATACACGCCTGTTCAACACTTTGGTGTAACTCAAACATGCAATTGTTGTACATTCCATTATCGTGAGAAGTACTTGCTGATTCTTGAAAGCCCCAAGCCATTCCAAACCTATGATAAAAGTGCTTTTGCGCTTTGGTGAAAGTCGTAGCTGGGTTGAGATCAGGGTAATCTATATTTAAACGTAATCCGTTTGCAGAATAAAGCTGCATTCCATCACGGCAAACTGCGGTAAAGAAACGGCTGCCTTGTGCTATAGCATTTGTAACGGTCTCCATTCCATGTACCACTATCGTAATCGTACCCCTTTCAAAAAAACCATTAACATAATCCTGTACCTCATGCTCAATTCGGGTTATATCCGTTGTGATCATTAATAAAAAGTAATGGGTATCACTTATTTTAACATCTCCTGCAAAGCAACTGGTCGTTGTTTTAGCATCGTTTAGACAGCTAAAACAAAATATATATTCCGTTTTGTACTTACTTACAAGTGAAGTTATAACTTCATCAAGTTCCTTACATTGGGAAGTTGTTAGGTTGACGTTTTTCCTTTTCATACCCTTATTTATCTTTGGTGTTAATAGTTCTAATAATTCTTGCTTTTCATTCTCTGCTTGTAAAATCCGCTCCTCTAATTGAGCAATTAAAGGATGATGGCTATTGTCATTAATAATTACACCTCGTGTCGATTTACTTAAATCGTCCTCATCTATTTTAGTAATAGTGAGATTATCGTTATTCATAAACGTTTTGTTATTATGGACGTGGTTTATAATAACTACGTTGTTATAAAAGTTGATAGTATTGATTACTACTTTCATTTGAATTTGCCCTTGGTATAATCAAATTTCAGCCAATGATGCTGTGTATAAAACCCAAAGCATGGGTATTTTACCCGAAATCCGGTTATTTTTACCAACAGGAAAACTTTGTATATTTGGAGATATGGAAACAACAGCTAAACCATCCAATAACCATATAGGGCGTAAAATCAGCCGTATCCGTGAACTGCGGGGTATCAAGCAGGAAGTAATGGCCTCTGAATTAGGAGTAAGCCAACAAACGGTTTCCCGAATTGAGCAAAGCGAAACTATTGAGGATGATGTTTTAGCTAAAGTAGCAGGGGTACTTGGTGTTTCAGCCGAAGCTATAAAGAATTACAGCGACGAAGCGGTGATCTATAATATACAGAATAATTACGAAGGCTCACACAATCAAGGTGCAAATGTGGGTCATCAATTTAATTTCAATCCAATAGAAAAACTGGTTGAACTTTTTGAAGAAAATAAGAAGCTATACGAACGTTTGTTACAAGCTGAAAAAGAAAAGAATGAACTTTTAAAACAAAAGTAAAATTCGTTCATATAACAACCTCATGCCGAGTTTATTTGTAATAGCCACAACTTAATCTCACAGTTGGTTGCTTATACAATCTGCTTGTATTCGCTGGCTAAATGAGATTGAACCTGCTATGAGGTCCTTATAACTCTTCCGATATTATCCACTTTTACCTTTAATCCATTCATTGCTCCAAGACTGGCGACATTAATAAATTTTTTTAAGTCCTTTGATGCTGCGCCATCGTCAAGCTTCGTTTCCAAGTGGTGCCTAAACCACAGATCAATTGAACCAGAAGACTTTTTAGACATTTTTTGTGAACGATATAAATATTTACTGATTAAAGAATATCTTTTTTCATGAATAGCTGATTCTAATTCTTCTTCCGACAAGCCAAAAACAAACATTTCATTCTGCTGCAAGGATGTTTGGTAAGTCCAACCGGGCTGAGGCAAACCTTTTAATAATTCCTGATCATCAAATCCAGAACTTATTATTTCATCCCAAACAATCCCCGGTTCTTTAATTATAACCGGAAGTGTTGCTTGTTTACGTTTAACGGCATCCCAAAACGAAACTGTATTTTCCTGTAATTTTCCATGCTCATCCCTATAGATGGCTATATGATGATTATTTCGGGTAACCACAAAATCTATTGGTTCGCCTTTTTGATTTTTATGTAATGCCTGTAAATCTGTATAACCGGTAAAACATCTTACTGATTTTATCAGTATCCCTTTTTCTTTATTGAGCCAAATTACTTTGTCACTATTAAAGGCCGATTTAGGGTTATTTCCATGCTCAGCTAAGTGAGCTTTTACTACTGCTTTAATTCCTTCATCTACAATAAATTCCGCATCAGCCGCTTTAAAATTTGTATCCAGCTTATATCGAACCACATGCTCATGCCGGAATACCATTATTTTATCATATCTAAATTGTTCTTTAAATAACAGCAGATTTTTACCATTGAATGCTTCTTTAACATTGTTATCAAACTTCCCAATGTAATCTACGATCTGTGCTTTGATATCGGGGCGTACAATATCTCCGAATCTGTCAAATCGTGCTGATAAAGGCACTTCCTCAAATTGCTTAATGCGGCCGTAGACAGTATCCTTGTGTAGAAAGCCCCGTGGAATAACCTCTGTTTCCTTTTGAATAATGCCATCTGCTTTTTTAATTTTGTTACTGCTGTTGCTGGTAACCTTTTTTCCAGCCTTAAAGGATATGAGAATGTTATCGATAGCTGATGAAACTAAGGCTGTTTCAAAGGGTTTCTGTAAAATAAGGTATTTCTGAAGCAGAGTTAATTTATCATTAAAGCGGGAGTTCTTTACTTTATCAAACATTTCATCCCTATTTTCCTGAGCATTTATTTTATTTATCCGATTAATAAATGCGTGTTTAGTACAGGCGATAGTTAAAGCGTCAATGGCATGATGCCGATGATCCTCTCTTTTGCTCCAGCCGATAATTCTTTCCTTCGTATGTTTTTGCCCGTTAGTTATATATTCAATTATTTCTGTTTGATTGACCGTCCTGTACCGATCTATTTGTAAATCCATTATCACGTCATCCCAACCCCACAAATGCCTGATTTCGGCTGTAACAGACCCACTGGTTGCGTATACATTTCTACATATAAGCATTAAACAGGTTTTGACCTCTTTTGTAATAAAGCGGGTTTCCTGTAATTGACGGTTGATAAAATCGTCAGGAATTTTATCAATTGGCATCATTAGCTTGTTGAATTTTGCTTTCGATATGCCATCCTTTTTATATAGATGCAGCTTAATAAATTCAAGATAATTTCTAAACACCTGTTCTTCCTGCGACTGCATATAATCGTAAGCTGTCATTTGATTTTTACCCAAACTACCCGAATTTAACTTTCGCCGGCATATAGTTTTATTATTGAACGAATCATCAAACAAGCGTGATTTAGGAATAATATGCTCGATATCATAGTCACCACTAAAAAGCTGGGTTAACGACACAGGCTTACCCGGCTCATAAGGCGATACCTGACCAAACTCTTCCCAAAGTTTATAACGTACAATATCATTGTGAGTAACTCTCTTGTAAGGTAAATGCTGCTTGATGATAATTTCTATTTCCTTATGCCTCCGGTCTTGCTTAGCATTTCGCGAATAGGTTTTATTACGTTCCTCAGCATTTTGTCGTAGTTCGCGGGCAAGTTCTACACGTATTTCAAAGCTACCACTATGTCGCTCCTTGTTTGTTACATACCCGTTTTTCTCATCAATTATTTCATTAACTAAATTAATTACCTGGTTAATAATTTTTTCAACTACCGGTTGCCTTAAGCTATTTTTATCATACAGCTTTATTCTATCTTTTATTTCCCTCTCATTATTTTGTTCAAATGTTATTGAATTAGAGTGGTTATATCCGGCCATCTTACATGCTTCAGAATATCCGTTACCTTGCATCAAATGGGGGAGAATATTTCGTAGCGCTTTCGCACTCAAACTCCCATATCCCTGTTTGACAAAATCTATTTTAGCAAGTGCCTTTGCCACAATTTCATCAAGACCATAGCGGCTTTGCAATTTAGCCAACAATGTTTCAGTTTCTTCTATAGAATAAAGCAGATGCCATAGCTGAAATAGCGGTTCCCGCTCAAATTCGGGGCTAATCTGCGGGCGTGTAACAATTTCGCCGGTTTGTTTATCGGGAATTTCTTTTTGATCAATAGTAAGATTAAATTGCAGTAGACTTTCATCTATCTTAAATTGATGGAATACTTTTTTTATTGCCGCATATGTTCGATTGCCCTCTAACTCCTTTTCGTTACGGATATTTATTTTGTACTCTTTTTGATCTGTAATATAACCTAATTCATCTAAGCATTTTTTAACGCTAAGCTTGCCTTCAATGTTTAACTTGTTAAATAATTTCTGTTTTTCTTCAAGGGTTAGCCATCGTTTGCCCTGTTTGTCAAAGCCACCTTCACGGCCTCGCATAGCTTTAAAGCTGGTAAGTTCAATATTGTTAAGTTCTTGCCAGATTTTATTTATCTGGAAAAGCGGTGAGCTTTTAGGTGTGGCTTTATGGTATTTTTCAAACAAACAATTACTTACCAGGCCTTTTTGCGAACGTAGCGGTCGCTGGTAGTAAATGGTTTCATTACATATTTTCTGCTTATTGCCATCCGTTAGTATATCAGGATAATAGATTTGCTGGTTATTCCATATCCTATTAAACTCATCTATATAAGTACTCCGTAGATAGATATTCTCTTTGATGCGTGTTTTATCATTCTTTAGCAGTTCTTTATAAAAATGCTGTCCAATGGTAATATTTTCATCTTTTAATACCTGCTCTCTGTCGTTAATTAAATCCAGGTAACCCTTCTTTTTTAGCCTTGTATCCTCACTGTCCTTTTCTTCAATTGCCTTAATTTCAGTTTGCTCTTCCTCGTTATTCGCTTTACGATTACTTTTATAACCCCGCTTTTGGTTCAAATGAAAAAATATGCGTCCTATCTCCTGTAGGCTTAATTGCTCACTTACACCTTTCGCCCTTAAAGAATATAAATCCACCGCATTTAATTCAAATAACCACGACTCGGGCATCATCCCTAATGCGTTCAAAATTAAACCAAGTTGTTGCCTACGCAATTTATACCGCTGCATAGTCCGCCTGGCTCCGCGCATGGCAGTGCGCTTTGCATTTTTTGACATAGCATTGCCTCTGGTAAATTCGTCATTCTCATCAGATGATAGCGGTATAATGCGTACACCCATACCAGCAATGTTGTAGGATTCTCCCGGTTGATCGGGTTCATACACGAGTGCCCAGCCGATGGAGTTAGTGCCAATATCGAGCCCTAAGACTTTTTTCATTTGATAAGATTTTTAAATTAATTCTTTCTCACACTACAAGTATAAATAATTAATGTTACATTTGTTGCAGAAAGCTTTTATAAATGTATGTAAAAGAACGAAGCTAGTTTGATAAAATCAATTGTTTCATCAGTGATTGACTAAGTCTCTTTCTAATTTTTTAAATTATCATACTTAATAACTCAGTAGTGTGAGTTGTTATTTGCTTTACTAAATTTCTAATTATATATTTGAAATTCAAGAATGAAAGCAAATCACAATAAGGATTATTCCGTTGTGAAAACATTTAAGGCGGGGCAACTCGCCTTTTTTTATGATATCCCGCTTAGCTTTTCTTAAATAAATCATACATAAATTTTTTAATGCTGAAAAGGTTCTTTCCCCAATGTGAACCAAAAACATATATTTGATAAAAATTGCACAATGAACTAAAGAAATAATTAATATAAAATATTAAACGCATAGCGTTGCTAACAGTTTCCTCTACGGAAAAACCGCGAATTTCGAAGGGAGAAGGAAACAGTGTAAGCGATGCATCCGCATGGGTGTGTCCTTTGCTGTATTCAATTCTCCCTGGTTCTTCGCGGTACCATCTGTAGGTTGGAGTCAGTGAGGATTACACCCTATTTTTTTATCCTCAATGACATGTATTTGTTAGCAGCCATGCAATAACTACATATATGCCAACACTACACTGGATAGGAAAAGATAAGGTCATCAATCACCATCACGATGTTCCTTTCAAAGTTTTAGATCATCAATATACTTTTAACGGTAACGGCCCCCCTGTTAACGGCACATCTCCTAATAAAATCATTCATGGTGATAATCTTGAAGCCTTAAAAGCCCTATTACCCGAATATGAGGGTAAAGTCAAATGTATTTATATTGACCCCCCTTATAATACAGGCAATGAAAATTGGGTATATAACGACAATGTTAACGATCCAAAAATCAGGAAGTGGCTGGGGAGAGTTGTTGGCAAAATAAGTGAAGACCTTACCAGTCATGATAAATGGTTGTGTATGATCTATCCGAGGCTAAAATTACTTCACAAGCTTTTAGCCAAAGATGGCGTTATTTTTATTTCAATTGATGATAATGAACAAACTAACCTAAAGCTGATTTGTGATGAACTGTTCGGCAACGAGAATTATCTGGGAAATCTGATTTGGAGAAAAAAAGAAGGCGGTGGACAGACCGATAAGTATTTCGTTACCGAACATGAATATATCTGCGCCTATCAAAAATCTAATTCATTTTATTGGATCGATACCACCGTAAAGAAACAAGAAAGTGAATTTAATAAGGCTGACAAGGATGGGAAATTCAAATTAACCAAGTTGGAAAAATGGGGAAGTGCCGCCAGAAAAGAAGACAGACCAACTATGCATTTCTCCATCGTTGACCCTAATGGCATTGATTATTTACCAATAGCACCCGATGGTAATTTGGGGCGGTGGCGTATCGGCAAAACTACTATGAATAATTTGATCGAAAGCGATTTAATTCACTGGGAGCAAAGAAATGGCAAGCTCATACCTTATGAAAAAACATATCATACTACCGATGGCGAAACCACGATTAAAGAGCGAAGTATAATTTATAATCTTACAAATACGGCTGATGCATCAAAGTCATTGACTGAAATATTTGGGAAAAAAGATGTTTTTGACACTCCTAAACCATTCACTTTAATTGAATTTCTAATACTTCATTCAACAGACCAAGATGCCGTTGTTTTAGACAGCTTTGCCGGAAGTGGAACCACTGGACATGCAGTACTCAATCTTAATAAACAAGATGGTGGTGACCGTAAATTCATTCTAATCGAAATGCAAGACTATGCCGAAAATATTACTGCTGAAAGGGTAAAACGAGTAATAAACGGCTACAGTAATAAAGAAGGTACGGGTGGAAGCTTTGAGTACTATGAGCTTGGCGAAAACTTATTCGTTGGCGAGAATAATGAATATCTAAATGAGGCGGTTGGCATCGAGAAAATAAGAAACTACATCTGGTATAGTGAAACACGTGATTTTTTAGTTCCATCTAATCAAAATTCAAAAGAAGATACCTTATTAGGAATCTATCATAATACCGCCTACTATTTTATTTATCATCCCACACATCTTACCTCACTTGACTTTGAAACATTGGCAACCATTAATGTAAAAGCTGGGCAGTACATTATTTATGCAGACAATTGCCTATTGTCAAAAGAATTTCTGTTCAAGAATAACATCGTTTTTAAAAAGATACCCAGGGATATCAGCCGTTTTTAAGCATGGAATTAAAAAGCTATCAATACAAAGTAATCAAAGACCTGGAAACATATTTGGCGTATGTCCAACAATATAAAAAGACAGACAAAGCATTTAATCATTATTGGGAAGAAAGGATAGGTCCTTATAATCCGTTAACCGGTGAAGGGATGCAACACTACAAAAACACTATTCCTAATGCAGCACATGTATGTATAAAGGTACCCACCGCCGGGGGTAAAACTTTTATTGCCTGTAATGCTCTGCACACCATTTTTAATGCTTACTCATCTGCAATGCCTAAAGTGGTGGTCTGGCTTGTGCCGTGGAGTAATCTGCTTAATCAGACAGTATTGACTTTAAGTGACCCAAATCACCCCTACAGGCAAAAATTGAATAGCCTTTTTAATCATCGGGTTGAAGTGTATGAAAAAAAAGATCTGTTACAGGGTTCCAATTTTAATCCCTCTGTAGTTAAAGAACAACTATCCATCATCGTGATGAGCTTTGCCAGCTTACGAGCAAAAAATAAAGAAGAT
>Ga0302309_10004529_pt1 | contig 10233 bp, 8 predicted proteins | sample III_Palsa_N1_1_FD_200453 | JGI IMG/M metagenome (GOLD analysis project Ga0302309, IMG submission 200453) | Peat permafrost microbial communities from Stordalen Mire near Abisko, Sweden - III_Palsa_N1_1 | ecosystem: Environmental > Terrestrial > Soil > Palsa > Peat permafrost | place: Sweden... | reverse complement strand
CTGGAAGGGGCCCTAAGCGCGTGATCGCCACGCCCGTGCTGATAGATTCCAATGGCCCTGTTTGCAGCAGTTTCGCGGAAGGTGCAGTCATATGAGGTTTACCGGCGAACCGACTGGACGTCGCAGAGGCCATGCGGAAGATTGAACTTCGGTTCGGTCATGTGACCGGAATATGCGTTACGGTCAAACGGTGTGTCAACTTTTTGTACGAAAGAGGCGGCTGAGGATTTTTCATCCGGCAGGATTGTTGGACGCCCTCGTAGGGTCTCGAGATTAAGTGGCTCACGCGTTGTCGCCTCATTTCCCACTGGGGATTCGCTGCGTGACTGTGCGAGGAAACGCCGGGATGGTGTTCATGACTCGGCCAGATGATGCAAACCATTCCCGAGAGCGAGTAAGTCAGAGCGATGAGGAAAACGGAAGACGCAGGGGTGACGGACGAAAGGGTCATCAGTAGGACGCCGAAACGCTTCATGCTCCGACTCAAATTCGGGCCGATCCGCATCGGTATAGGCGCTTGACATATTGATGCACCGGTTGTCGATGAGCGAAGCAGTCATTTCCAGCTCGGGGCCCACCGTACTGTTACGGAGGGCGGTGTTGGTCGCAAGGTGCGCATCGGCCAAAACGGCCGGATCGTCGATGCTCTCGCACAGAAGCCGCGATAGCACCCAGGTAGGAGGGGTTGGAGCTGACGTGAGCCCTGGCAGACGAGCGCGAGAGGCGCGGGATTAGGAGCCAGGTCCTCAGTGACGAGTGCGGACGCTGACGGGATGCGGCTTGTCAACCACCCGCCAGCCTTTGCAACGCGAGTGTGGCAACGGTGGCGAAGTAAAGGATGCCCACCGGTATGGAGTCGTCGTTGAAATCGTAGTTATCCGTGTGCAGAGCGGAGGAGTGACCATTACCCAAGAAAACAAATGCGCCCGGGCATACCTGAAGCATGGCACCAAAGTCTTCACTGAACATCACGGCTGCCGCGTTGTCGTCCGCTGGGGAGTCCGGATTGGCCACCCGCGCTGCGGCGAGGGCAGTTTGCGTTTGCGTTGAATGATTTACAGTCGCGGAACACTCGAACTCGACACGGACATCCGTCGTAACGTTGTTGAGTGCAGCAATATGACCGGCAATCTCAACCACGCGTCGCAGCACCAGTGCTCGTGCTTCCGAATCGAGCGTGCGCACCGTGCCCATAATGTCGGCACGCTCCGGAATTACATTGTTCGCGTTTCCGGCCTGTAGGCTCGTAATGCAGATCACGGCGGCCTGTTGGGCATTCACGTCGCGCGATGCGATCGCTTGCAGCGCCATTACAAAATTGGCGGCGGCAAGCAGGGGGTCACGACATTGATGGGGGCGACCCGCATGACCCCCCTTGCCGGAAAAGCCGCCCCGGATGGTGTCACAGGCGGCCATCAGCGGGCCTTCGCGGGTCGCAAAGGCCCCGGTGCCAAGACCCGGCATGTTATGCAGCCCATAGATTTCTCGGATTGAGTACTTCTCAAAAATCCCGGCATCGATCATCGATTTAGCGCCGAAGCCATCTTCTTCGGCCGGCTGGAACACCAACGCGACCGAACCGTTGAAGTCGCGGCGTTCACAGAGCAGTCGCGCACCGCCCAAGAGCATGGACATGTGTCCATCATGTCCGCACGCGTGCATCTGCTTCTCATGTTGGGACCGATAGGGGAGCAGGGAGCGTTCCAGAATGGGGAGAGCATCCATATCCGCGCGTAGCGCGACAACAGGTCCCCGTTGACGACCGTGGATGAGGGCAACGATGCCGGAGGGTGCGGTCGTAGTATCTACGAGATCACAACCGAAGGATCGCAGCTGCGTGGCCACAAACTCGACTGTTGTCGCAATCTCGTAACGCAACTCGGGCCGGGCGTGTAACCAATGCCGCCATTCCTTGGCGTCTGCCGCGATTTCGCTGGCGCGACCGCGCGGCGGGGATTCTGTCGTTGTGGGCATGAGGATAAACCGACGCTGTCCGAGTAGCCAACACTCTACCCGGACCCTCCGGTGCTCAGGAGGTGCGGCGCGGCCACACGGCACGGCGCAAACCCGGGTGCGAATTGTTCTCTTTACAGACGGCTGAGTCTTAATGCATATTTGGGTCACGTGACCGGGTTATGCGGCATGGGAGGGTGGGATGAGGATGGATCGCACGCGTTTGGGTCAGGTTCGATGCGTGCAAGGCGTTCGGGATGCATTGGCCAATCTTCAAGATGGCGTGCCTTCTCTTTGCGCGATTGCGCGTCGAATGGGCGTGTCGGAACGCACGTTGCGCCGGCGCCTGAAGTCCGGAGGGACTTCTTACAATACAATCCTCAGGGAAATGCGGGCAGCCGTGGCGAAAAATGTGCTGCTGGACAGGATGGTGACCGTGGATCGGATCGCCACGCAACTGGGATATAGCGAAACGGCTAACTTCCGGCATGCGTTTAAGCGGTGGACCGGACACTCCCCCCAATCCTACCGTTCCGCGGTTTTCCTGGAGCAGGGGGAGGTGGCTGCTTAAGTACAAGTTGATGGTTCGTGCAAGACGCCCCCTTTAGCCGGAGGCCGTCCGCCGGACGGCGGCGACCAGGTTCTCCACGTCCTCGGCTTGAGTGGCGAAGGAGGTGACGAAGCGAATCGTCACACCATCCGGTGTTGGCAGTCCCCAGCGATAGAAGCCGAAGCCCTCCTGCTCGAGACCTGTGACCCATGCGTCCGGAATGACGATAAAGAGTTCATTGGCCTCGGGCGGACGCAAGAACGACAGGCTGGGTATTGGCGCCAGGCCGCGCGCGAGGGTAGCCGTCATGGCGTTGGCATGGCGTGCATGTCGCAACCAAAGGCCATTCTGAAAATACGCCAGCAATTGTGCGCTGAGGAATCGCGCTTTTGACCAAAGATGGCCGGCGCGCTTTCGTCTTTGTTCAAAGTCACGCGCCAAGGCGGTGTTAAAGAAGATGACCGCTTCGGCACATAGGGCGCCGTTTTTTGTGGCCCCCAACGACATGACATCGACACCCTGCCGCCATGTCGCATCGGCCGGTGAGCAGTCGAGCGTTGCAAGTGCATTCGCGAAACGCGCTCCGTCCATATGTACAGCGAGATGATGCTGATGGGCGATGTCGCAGAGCGCCTTGAGTTCTCCCGGACGGTAAACGGCTCCCCATTCCGTGGTCTGGCTCAAACTAACGGCACTCGGCGGAACGTGATGGACCCCCATGTCGCGCGCATAGTTCACCGCGTCCTGGACCTGCTGCGGGGTAATCTTCCCATCCTGCGATGGAAACCCGATGAGTTTGGCACCTCCGGAGAAAAATTCCGGAGCGCCCCCTTCATCCACCATGATATGCGCGGCGGTATGACAATAGATGGCCCCATAGGGCGGTGCAATTTGCGAAAGTGCCAGTGCATTGGCGGCTGTCCCGGTAGCCACCGGAAAAATGCTTAATTCAGTCTCGAATATTTCGCACGCAACACGGGTCAGTTGCTTGGAATGATCATCGCCGCCATAAGCTTGGGCCATTCCCACATTGGCTTCATTGATCGCCGCGAGGATTGGCGCGCTCACGGGGGTGACATTATCGCTAGTGAAGACGCGATTAACTGGCATGGTCTCTTCCGTAGTGGGAGTGTGGAACGATTCGAGCTATACGTGGCTCATCCATCGGCCTGTGCGGGGCTGGGATGGCAAGCGGACGCAACGTTGCGACTGTGGAGCAGGTGAGCGTCTGCCGCGGGTCCTTCGCCTTGATCGTGCGGTTTCGCTATGAACAGGTAGCAGATCCCGGGGATCAGGACGACGGCGATTGCAATCATCACCGCATGATCGACAAACCACGGTGCCTGGGGATTGCGCGGCCAAACCATGTCGGTTAATGCGGCGATACCGTAGAATAACGCGAAGGCGCTGACAGGATAGCCCCATTGTCTCAGCTGAAACGCACCCGATGGTTTCCATCCCTTTAACCTGGCAGTCAAAGCGCCGATGACCACCATTTGAAATGCGATGTAGATGCCGGACACACCAAACAACAAGACCGTTTCAATAGCGTCCCTCAGCCATAAACGACACAGCGCAATCGCCCCGGGTATGAGACCGGTCATTAAGAGTGCGGCTATGGGAACATGTGTTCTCGGAGAGATGCGACTGAGGAAGCGACTGCCCGGAATCATCTGGTCGCGGCCGTAAGCGAACAGCAGGCGACTGGCGGCAGCCTGAAGGCTCAGGACGCAGGAGACAAACGAGATCAGGAGCACCACGGACAAGATCCGAAACCAGAACCTCCCGAGAGCGTCAGTTAGTATCGTTCCCACCGGGTCCGACGATTGACCGGTCAGAACCTCTGTCATGTCCGGAACTGCCAGGATAAGGGCCAGGCTTACGAACATGGCGGAGGCGCCACCGACATACATGGTCATACGCATCGTTCTTGGAATAGTGCGTCCTGCATTGGGCGTCTCCTCGGCGACATCCCCACAGGCCTCGAAGCCGCCGTAGAGAAACAAGCCCGCAACAGCAGAGCCTAGGAACGCCGACAGATAGCCGTACCGTCCGCCAAGTCCGTGCGTGTTCCACAGCTCCCGAAGCGGCTGGTGTCGCGCGAATATCAGCAGGTAGCCGCCCACGGCAATCGCGCCCACCAGTTCGCAGATGAACCCGAACAGCGCCACTCGCGATAGCAGCCGCGTGCCACAGAAATTGAGCAACATGACAAGCGTGATCATTCCAATGGCAATGACCGTTTCGACGCGTTCGTCAAAGTGAAGCTGGAATAAAGCGGCAACAAAAGGGGAGCTGCCGATCGCCACGGCCGCAATGCTCGAAAATAGTGCCCACGCATAGACCCAGCCGGCCAACCACGCCCATCTCTTCCCGACCAATCTTCGTGCCCAGGGATAGATGCCTCCGGAAACAGGGAACTGAGAGACGACTTCGCAAAATACGAGGCACACCAGCATTTGCCCCGCACCTACTAGGAGATAGGTCCACCACATCGGTGGGCCGCCTATAACGAGTGCGACGGTGAAAACGGTATAGACACCCACGACGGGCGATAGATACGTAAATCCCAGTGAGAAGTTCTCCCAGGCCGACATCGTCCGGTCGAAGGTCGCGCTGTAGCCTAGGGAGCTGAGTTGTTCGGCGTCGGAATCCATAGAGCGAGGCAATTTCCTTTGAACTCTTTAATCAGTCCAGCCATCCGCCGGTCAATGGCGGTCACCCTAGCGAACTTTGTAGGTCAGTACGAGGTCTTAAACGGTCATGGCCACGGCTGCGTAAGCACTTCTTCGCGAAGTGAGATCCGGCTACTTTTCCGGTTGTGCGTGATCGCCTTGCAGGAGTGGACCACATCGGGCAGGATTGGGTCAACTGACCGAAGTGAATGTTCGCCTCGGCGGTTGCCCGAATTGTCGGAGAAGACATGGCGCAAAACTCCCATGAGTCGCTGGCCGATGCCCCCCGGTTCAGAATGCTGGTGAATGGTCGCCTCGTCGCTGGGCCGGTGAGCTTGGAGGTCACCAATCCTGCTACCGGCGCGCCGTTTGCCGTCTGTGGCAGCGCGGATTCCGCGCTGGTGAATATGGCAGTCGGCGCCGCACGAGCGGCATCCTTGACCTGGTCCAAGTCATCAACGTCCCAGCGTCAACAGGCGTTGTCCCAGTTGGCCGCCGTGCTCTCGAGCAACGAGGAGCGATTTGCGAGACTTCTGACCCAGGAGCAAGGCAAGATCCTGCAGGAGGCGCGCGAGGAGGTGGCGGAAGCTGCGGCCATTTTCCGGGGATTTGCGTCAATGGAGGTCCGCGATCGGGTGATTCGAGACTCCCCGGCAGAGCGGGTTGTTCAGGATTTCTACCCTCTCGGCGTAGTTGTCGCCATCACCGCCTGGAATTTTCCGTTGGGCATATTCGCGACCAAAGTGGCTCCAGCCATTCTTGCGGGCAATGCCGTTATCGTAAAACCTCCGCCAACAACACCGCTTACAAGTTTATTGTTGGCGGAGCTGTCATCTTCCGTACTGCCTCCCGGAGTGCTAAACGTGATCGCCGGCGGGAGCGACGTTGGCGAGCTTCTGGTTCAACATCCCGATGTCGATAAAGTGACGTTCACGGGATCGACCGCCACGGGACAGAAGGTGATGGCAGCGGCATCCCGTTCCATAAAAAAAATTACGCTGGAGCTCGGCGGCAATGACGCCGCCATCGTTCTTGACGATGTTGAGTTGAAGAGCGTCGCGCGACGCGTTTTCGATGGCGCAATGCTCAACGCCGGGCAGCTGTGCACGGCCATCAAACGGGTTTACGTCGCGGAATCGCTCTATGACTCGATGTGTGCAGAACTGGCCCAACTCGCTGACGAACGCATTGTGGGCGATGGACTGGACTCCCGGTCGCAAATGGGGCCCCTGCAGAACGCGGCGCAACACGAGCGTGTACTGATGTATCAGCAGATTGCTGCGAAGGATGGGCAGATCATCTCTGGTGGTACGGCGCTGGATCGACCGGGATACTTTCTGCGGCCAACGATCGTTCGCGATATCGCCGATGCCTCAAGGTTGGTTCGCGAGGAGCAATTTGGGCCGGTACTTCCCATACTCAAATACGCGCACATCGACGAGGCCATACGGCGCGCGAACGACTCGATCTACGGATTGGGTGCCACCGTATGGGGTGCGGATTCGCAGCGCGCGCTGGAGGTGGCGAAGCGCCTGAATAGCGGAATAGTCTGGATCAACAGGCATCTTGACATCACGATCGATGTTCCTGTCGCGGGAGCCAAGCAATCTGGAATAGGAGTCGAGTTCGGCGAAGAGGGGCTGCTCGAATTTACGCAACGGCGAGTGATCAGCCAAGCCCGATGAGAGGAGAAAGGACTGCCGGGGGGCAGCCCCCCGGGCCCATCTGGATGGCGAAGAAGTCGACCCGGTCTCGATCTACGAGTTCACATGGTCCTCGCGGATCATCGCCGCGCCTTTTTCGCCGATCATCATGGAGGCTGCGAATGTGCAACCCGTAACCTGGCAGGGGATGATCGACGCATCCACGACGCGCAGCCCCTCAAGACCTTTAACGCGCAACCGGTCATCCACGACCGCCAATGGGTCCACGCCCATCTTGCAAGTACCCACGCAATGGTAGATCGCCACAGCCTGATCTCTTAGGAAGTCACGCAGCGCCCCTTCGGACGTTTCCTCAGTCAACGAGGAGAGTTCCTTCACGATCAACGGACCAAAGCTCTTCGTTTTGAGCATGATGCGCCTCGCGATAGTACAGGCATCGACCAAGCGCTGAACGTCGTCCTCATCGGACAGCAGCATTGGCTTGATGCGCGGCTGATCATTAGGGTCGGCGGTCTTGAGCTGAATTGTGCCTCGGCTTCGAGGGCGAGAGACGTGGGCAATCACGCCGACCGCCCATTCATCATATAGTCGGACCGAGGTTTCGGTGAATTCGAACCCAACAGGCGAGAAATACAGCTGCGCATCTGGAATCGTTTCCTCGGGGCGGGTTCGTATGCGGGCGGTCGCCTGACAGCCAGGCGCTGTTGCTGGGCCGCGCCCAAAAAGAAACCAGTTCAGACCATGGACAGCCTGTTTGAGGCGGCCCTTCTCCGCGTTGTATGTTGGGACATTCACCTGAAACGGTAGCCACGGACCACAGTGGTCATGCAGGTTCTCGCCCACACCCGGAAGATCCCGAATGACATGGATTCCAACGTCCTTGAGATGATCGGCGGGCCCCACGCCGGACACCATCAGAAGCTGGGGTGACGCTACAGTACCGGCGGAGAGAACAATCTCAGCGCTTGCATAGACCTCATGTGTATTCCCCTCCCGCCGGTAGCGGACTCCAACCGCTCTGCGGCCTTCGAAAAGTATGCGCTCCACGCGCGCTCCGGTCACCACCCGGAGGTTGCTGCGCCCTTTGGCAATCCCAAGATACGCTCGGCTCGAGCTGTGCCGCCAGCCGCGCTTTTGCGTGACCTGGTTGAAACCAACGCCCTCGAACTGCTGTCCGTTCAGATCCTCATTCAAGTGGATTCCCGATTCTACGGCCGCATCGACGAACCTCTGAGTGAGCGGATGGGGGGAGCGAAGATTGCTCACCCGTACCGGTCCGCTGCCCCCTCGATACGCATCCTCGCCGTTTTCATTCGTCTCGTTCTTCTTGAAGAAGGGTAGCAACTCACGATAAGACCAGCCTCGATTTCCGAGTTCCGACCAGCGGTCGAAGTCGTACGGTATCCCACGCAGATAAACAGTACCGTTAATGGAACCGGATCCGCCCATCACCTTGCCGCGTGGCCAAAATTCGACTCGATTATTCCGGCTCGGATCGGATTCCGCCGTGTAGCGCCAGTCCCAGCGCGGGTTTCCGATACCGTAGAGGTCGGTGGCCGCGGGAGCGAGGATCACGGGTGAAATATCGGAGGCTCCGGCTTCCAGGAGCAAAACCCGGGACCGTGCGTCCTCTGAGAGTCTGGCTGCGACAATACAACCGGCGCTTCCGCCGCCGATGACTACATAATCCACTCGTTCCATTCGATGTCCCATTCTCGCCGATATGCGGAAGATTGCTCCAATTTTGTGAGTGCCGAAAAGGTGAGAGACGGCCAATCGTCATTGGGCTCACTTGAGACATCAGGAGCTGCACCCTAGGTTTTTATCATCACGTGTCGCGCCACGGTGTATTCCTCAAGAGAGAACATGGACATGTCCTTCCCGTAGCCGGAAGTCTTGAGCCCGCCGTGCGGCATTTCGTTCACGAGCACGAAGTGCGTGTTGATCCAGGTACAGCCATAGCGCAGGCGTGAAGCGGTATTCATGGCACGGGCAATGTCTTGGGTCCAGACCGACGACGCGAGCCCGTACTCGGAGTCGTTCGCCCATTTGACCGCTTCATCGGCATCCGTGAAGCGAGTGAGTGATACGACAGGCCCAAATACTTCGCGCTGTACGATCTCATCCGACTGCCGGGCGCCCGCGACGATGGTGGGCTCATAGAAGAATCCGGCGCCTTCGCGCGCTTTGCCGCCGGTGGTGATTTCGATGTGAGATTGCTGGCTGGCGCGGGCGACGAAGCCGGCAACGCGCTCCTGCTGCGACTTCGATATCAGCGGTCCCATCTCCACGCCGTCGTCGCGCTGTTGTCCCACATGGATGCTGCGCACCGCGGAGGTGAGGTCCGCGACCACGCGGTCATAAATCTTGGCGCCCACGTACAGGCGGCAGGCCGCCGTGCAGTCCTGACCGGCATTGTAATAGCCGAACATGCGAATGCCCGCCACGACCTCATCGATATTCGCATCATCGAAAACGATGACCGGGGCCTTGCCACCGAGCTCCAGGTGAGTGCGTTTGAGGTTGCCCGCAGCGGCTGAAAGGATCTTCCGACCCGTGCCAACATCTCCGGTGATCGAAATCATCCGCACGAGCGGATGACTTGAGAGGGCAGCACCGACCGGCTCTCCACGGCCGGTGACGATATTGATGACACCAGGCGGAAAGAGTTCGGCGAGGGTCTGTGCTAGCTTCAGGACCGTAAGCGGAGTCTGCTCGGAGGGCTTCAGAACCACGGTGTTGCCGGCAGCCAGGGCGGGGGCTATCTTCCAGGCAGCCATCATCAGCGGGTAGTTCCAGGGCGCAATGGAGGCCACCACACCAACCGGGTCGCGGCGGACCATGCTCGTGAAGCCACTGATGTATTCACCGGCCGCCGGGGCGGTAACGGTGCGGGCGGCGCCCGCAAAGAAACGAAAGACATCGATGATTGCCGGCAACTCGTCGTTGAGCACAGCCAGATACGGCTTCCCCGTGTTCTCGGATTCGAGCGCAGCATAGACGGCGGCTTCGGCCTCCAGATGGTCGGCCAGCTTGAGTAGGCGATTGGTACGGTCCTTGGGCGGAGTCCGGCTCCAGGCATCGAACGCGTGTGCGGCCGCGGCAACGGCGTCGTTGACCTGCCCTGTGCTTGCCGACGGCACGCCAGCGATTTTTCCGCCGCTGGCGGCGTTCAGGATGTCTTCCACCGGACCTTGGCCGCCCGACAGCTGCCCATTGATGAGCAATTGGCTCGCGTGTGGACTTTCAGTGGTGGTCACGGCTTGGCCCTGAAAACTCATAGCATTGAACTCCCGAGATTCGAATTACGTTACCGCCCGGCGGGAGAGGCTGTCTGAGTAAAGGCGGACCCTCGGCTCATTACGCAAAGCGGTATTATGAGAATGAGGAA
>Ga0302309_10004526_pt1 | contig 10234 bp, 8 predicted proteins | sample III_Palsa_N1_1_FD_200453 | JGI IMG/M metagenome (GOLD analysis project Ga0302309, IMG submission 200453) | Peat permafrost microbial communities from Stordalen Mire near Abisko, Sweden - III_Palsa_N1_1 | ecosystem: Environmental > Terrestrial > Soil > Palsa > Peat permafrost | place: Sweden... | reverse complement strand
TTACGCAGCCTGTCCATGTGGTCAATACGGTGCCAGTGTTGCTCAATATGGCCGTACAACATGGTGGCATTGGAACGCATGCCCAGCTTATGCCATTCTTCGTGTATAGCCAGCCATTGATCGGCGTTGCATTTGTCTTTGGAGATCAGATCGCGTACTTCGGGATGGAAAATTTCCGCGCCGCCGCCGGGGATAGATTCCAAACCGGCTTCCTTCATCAGGTGCATGCCGGTGGCATAATCTATCTTCGCTTTTTTGAAAATGTAGTGATATTCTACCGGCGTCAAAGCCTTTACATGCAGATCAGGACGGTGTTGCTTAATGCGGGTAAATAGTTCCGAATAAAAGGCCACATCGTATTGCGGCAATACACCGCCAACAATATGCACCTCGGTAACAGGCTCATCATCGTATTTTTTCACAATGTCCAGCATCTCTTCCATAGTGTACTCCCAGCCTTGCGAGCGCTCTTTGATCAACCGGGAATACGAGCAGAATTTGCAGTCGTACACACATAAATTGGTAGGCTCGATATGGAAATTACGGTTGAAATAAGTGTTATCGCCGTGGCGCTTTTCGCGGATATAGTTGGCCAAAATACCCAGGTAGCCTAATTCGCCCTTCGCGAAAAGCAAAACGCCTTCATCAAAGGTGATACGCTCACTGTGGAGCACCTTTTCTGCAATGTGTTTTAAATCAGCAGGTAAAGCTGCGTCCTGTATTAATATTTGTAAATTACGTTCAGCTTCCATCAAAAAACTTTGTACAAAAATAGGAAATGTTAATGTAATGGTGGTGTAATATCTAACAGAGGCCACTATAAGGCATCAAAATTAGAATCAATATAGATAAGCCTTTTTACAAGTTATCGCCGGCAGCTTCTTTCCGGTTGTTCGACCACGAAGTTACCCATATATTCACATAATACAGGAAATACACAAATATGGCCCCCAGAAATGCGCCGCGCATAAACGGCGAATCAAAAGCATAATCTCCCGTATAAAAATGATTTAAAACAATGCTTGTTAGTGCAAAAACGATTAAAATAATTGCCGCCGCCGGTATCCTTCCTACTTTCATTTGATCTGTTATTTTATACAAACATAATTATTAGCGGGCACAATTTCAATTTCGCGTATGGGCATTAGGGCAAAACCTTTATGTTTGCTAAAATTTGAGTTCATGAAAATTGAAACCATAGCCATACACGCAGGTAATAAAACCGACGCTTCATCGGGCGCTGTGATACAGCCGGTTGTAATGTCCACCACCTTTGAGCGCGCCGAAGACGGCACTTATACCAGCGGTTATATTTACAGCCGGGCATCAAACCCCAACCGTACACTGCTGGAAAATGTACTGGCCAAATTGGATAATGGTGCCGATGCGGCCGCCTTTTCATCGGGTAACGCGGCGGGTATGGCGGTTTTCCAGGCGCTAAAACCCGGTACTCATATTATTTTACCCGACGATATGTACCACGGCTTGCGCAACCAGCTGAAAAACCTGTTTGCCGGGATATTGGAGTTTGATTTTGTTGATGTAAACGATAGCGACGCCATCAAACAGCATTTAAAACCCAATACCGGTTTAATTTGGGTAGAAACTCCCTCGAACCCGCTGTTGAAGATAACCGACATTAAAATGGTTACCGCCATAGCCCGTAAGAACGGGCTTAAAGTGGTATGCGATAATACCTTTGCCACGCCGGTATTTCAGCAGCCGCTGGCATTAGGGGCCGATATAGTAATGTACTCCAGCACCAAATACTTCGGCGGGCATAGCGACCTGATGGGCGGAGCGCTGGTAACCGCTGCAAAGGATGAGCTTTGGCAAAAAATAAAACAGGTACAGGAAATGGGCGGCGCCATCCCCTCGCCTATGGATTGCTACTTTCTATCGCGCAGCATAAAAACCTTGCCCTACCGCATGGCGGGCCACGCTAAAAACGCCCAACTATTAGCCGAATATCTGCAAAAACACCCCAAGGTTGAGCAGGTATTATACCCTGGCTTGCCGGGCCATCCGCAGCACGAGATTGCCAAAAGGCAAATGACCGCTTTTGGCGGGGTAATGTCGATATGCATAAAAGGCGGGCAGGATGAAGCCAACCGCGTAGTAAACGGCGTAAAGCTATTCACCCGCGCCACCAGTTTGGGCGGTGTGGAAAGCCTGATAGAGCACCGCGCCTTAGTAGAGGGCCCCGACAGCAAAACACCGCGAAATTTATTGAGAATTTCCGTTGGATTGGAGCATATTGATGATTTGATAGAAGACTTAGGGCAGGCGCTGGGCTAAAATCGGAAATTTTTGCTTGCAGATCGCTTGTTTTAGCTCGGTATTAACTGTATTTATACTATAAGTGTTCTGTTTTTTAGCACATCCAATATTATCGCAAAAATCCCGGCACCCGAACAGAGCCCGAACAGAACCCGAACGGTACCCGAACACCACCCGAACAGTACCGAAACACCCCCGAACACGATTGTGAACACCCGAACAAGCCCGAACACTTAAACCGCTGACAAACAACAAATTAACAAAAACAAGCGTTTCCGCAAGCGAACGCTTGCTCATCGTGTAATAAGCTGTTTAACAATAGTTTACAAAACAGGTGTTTCCGGCTAAAAAACGCTTTTCGATACACTAAGCCCCTTTTACACGTCATCGCGAGGAACGAAGCGACCTCTACATAGGCAGATCAAACAACCAAGACTAATACTTTCCCTTCGCTTTACAAAGCATATAGATTGCTTCGTCGTACCTCCGCAAAAGATTTTAAGAAGTCTGAAGTGAGTAAAGCTTCCCTAAACCCTGTCAGCTGAAGCAGCCATCCACCTCTACCCAATCACATTTCCCTCTTTTTTAAAATTAAATTTGCTTTTCTAAAACTTATCACCTTATATTTGCAATAATATTTGGTAGCGATACCAATCGATCAATTCCCCTCAAAAGGTTTTGGTTTATAAAGAAGCGGCGAGAGATCAGGCTCAATTACCCGCTGGCAACCCTTAAAAAATTAAGAAGGTGCCAATTCCTGTCCCGGCAAATAACACCGGGGAATATAAATTAATAACCATGAAAAGTTTAAAAAACGCCATTCAACCCAATCCCGAAAGCCGAAAAGGCTATTTGTTTGCTGCATATAGCTTTACAGGCTGTATTTGTATGTGTTGCTGCTGTTGTTGAAGCAGTACACGTCATTCTTTTCTTTTTTCTGAAAAAAACGCGTGTTACCTCCGGGGGATAGTTTTATCCTTTCGCGAACTAACGTCAGATTCTTTTTTTTGAAATTCACCTGTAAAAATATAATCAAATGTCAGCATCAAACTTAAAATTCGAAACACTGCAACTGCATGCAGGCCAGGAAGTTGATCCCACAACCGGATCGCGCGCCGTACCCATTTATCAAACCACCTCTTATGTTTTTAATAATGCCCAGCATGGCGCCAACCTTTTCGCGCTAAAGGAATTTGGCAACATCTATACCCGCATCATGAACCCCACTACCGATGTTTTTGAGAAACGGGTAGCGGCTTTGGAAGGCGGCGTAGCGGCGCTGGCCACGGCATCGGGCCAGGCGGCCCAGTTCATTGCCTTAAACAACATACTGCAACAGGGCGATAACTTTGTAAGCTCGCCATTTTTGTACGGTGGTACCTACAACCAGTTCAAGGTGGCCTTCAAACGCTTAGGCATCGAAGCCCGTTTCGCTAAGGACGATAACGCCGATAACATTGAGGCTTTGATCGATCAGAATACAAAAGCTATCTACCTCGAAACCATCGGTAACCCCGGTTTTAATATTCCCGATTTTGAAAAGATAGCCGCCGTTGCCAAAAGGCATGATCTGCCGCTGATAGTTGATAACACTTTCGGCGCTGCCGGATATTTATTCCGCCCGCTGGAGCATGGCGCGCATGTAGTGGTACAATCGGCTACTAAATGGATCGGCGGGCATGGCACTACCATCGGCGGTGTAATAGTTGATGGCGGTAACTATAACTGGGGCAACGGCAAGTTCCCGCAATTCACCCAACCATCTGAGGGTTACCATGGATTAGTTTTTGCCGATGTATTTGGCGTAAACGGGCCATTTGGTAATATCCAGTTCATCATCCGTGCAAGGGTTGAAGGGCTGCGCGATTTTGGCTCCTCACAATCGCCTTTCAATGCCTGGCTGCTGGTTCAGGGATTGGAAACTTTATCCCTGCGCGTTCAGCGCCATGTAGATAATGCTTTGGAACTGGCCAAATGGCTGGAAAACCATCCACAGGTAGAAAAAGTGAATTATCCTGGCCTAAGCTCCTCGCCTTATCATGCCTTAGCCAAAAAATACCTGAAAAACGGTTTTGGCGCGGTATTATCATTCGAGATAAAAGGCGATAAGGAAAATGCAAGTCAGTTTATCGATAGCCTGAAATTGGTAAGCCATTTAGCCAATGTTGGCGATGCCAAAACGCTCATCATTCAGCCTGCGGCAACCACGCACCAGCAGCTTTCGGACCAAGAGCAACTGGCAGCGGGTGTTACACCGGCCTTATTGCGCATAGCCGTAGGCATTGAACATATTGACGACATAAAAGCCGACTTTGAACAGGCTTTTGTAAAAATTGACCACTTAGTTGAAGTTTAGTTTTTTATATAGTTTTTTTTAGTTTTTTTAGTGATAATAGTGGTTATTAAGGGATGTGGCCGCCAACCGGCAGCCACTCCCGAGATAACAAACAGCAAACATGAACACACAAATATTTAAAAGTACACAGCCGTTTGAGTTTGAATCGGGGCAGCGGATCCAGAACCTGGAAATAGGTTTCCATACCTATGGTAAACTGAATAAAAACCGTGATAACGTGGTTTGGGTATGCCACGCGCTAACCGCCAACTCCGATGTGATGGACTGGTGGAAAGGCTTATTCGGCGATAATAATTACTTTAATGCCGACGATCATTTTATTGTTTGTGCCAATATTTTAGGTTCGCCTTATGGCACCAGCAATCCATTGAGCACTAACCCCGTAACCGGGCAGCCTTATTACCTCGCTTTTCCGCAGTATACGGTACGTGATATAGTAAACGCGCACCAGTTGTTAGCCGAACACCTGCGGATAGCTGATATTAATATTTTGATAGGTGGTTCATTAGGCGGGCAGCAGGCGGTGGAATGGGCCATTATGGAACCGGCACGCATCAAAAACCTGGTGCTGATAGCCACCAACGCCCGTCATTCTCCCTGGGGAATTGCGTTCAATGAGTCGCAGCGCCTGGCCTTAACCGCCGACCGCACCTTTTACTCCAACACACCCGATGGCGGCAAAAAAGGATTGAAAGCGGCGCGCAGTATAGCGCTCCTATCCTATCGCGGCTATAAAACGTACAGTGTTAGTCAGCAGGATGAGCAGGATAACATCAGCGATAATCACCGCGCTTCATCCTACCAAAACTACCAGGGCGAAAAGCTGGTGAACCGCTTTAACGCTTACAGCTACTGGTATTTAAGTAAAACCATGGATTCGCACAACGTGGGCCGTAACCGTTACGGTGTTGAAAAGGCCCTGAGCCTTATTAAAGCCAAAACATTGGTCATTGGTATTAAATCGGATGTATTGTTCCCGGTTGAGGAGCAGCAATACCTGTTCAGGCATATACCAAAATCGGCCTTTGCCGAATTGGACTCCTTTTACGGGCACGACGGCTTTTTGATAGAAACCGAGGCCTTAACCAACATTATCAACTCTTTCTTTAAAACAGATGTTAAAGGAAAGATAATAGAACTGCAAAGAATAGCATAATGAGCAAGAAATTAAATATAGGGTTATTTGGCTTTGGCGTTGTTGGCCAGGGATTGTACGATATTATTAAAACCAAGAATCTGAACCTGGAGATAGTTAAGATAGCGATCAAAAATCCGGACAAAAAGCGCTCCTTACCGGCAGAGATATTTACTGCCGATAAGGAAGAGATACTGAATAACCCCGAAATAAATACGATCGTTGAGCTGATAAATGATACCGAAGCCGCTTTCGAGATCGTATCGAGGGCATTGAGCACCGGTAAAAATGTGGTATCGGCCAGCAAAAAGATGATCGCTACCTATCTGGAAGAATTGATCGCCCTACAGCAAAAACATGGCACCTCGTTATTGTACGAAGGCGCGGTTTGCGGCAGTATCCCCATCATCCGTAACCTGGAAGAATATTACGACAATGAATTGCTGCATTCCATCAGCGGCATATTCAATGGGTCATCCAACTATGTGCTTTCCAAAGGTTATTTAGAGAACCTGGATTATGATACCGCGCTGAAACAGGCGCAGGACCTGGGCTTTGCTGAAACTGACCCTACCAGCGATGTAGGCGGCTTTGATGCCAAATACAAATTGGTTATAGCGGCATCACATGCTTATGGCGTAATTGTAAAGCCTGAAGATGTGCTGAATATCGGCATCCAAAATCTTTCGGCCAGCGACCTGCAATATGCCCGCGAAAAGAAACTAAAGATTAAACTGGTACCCGTTGCCAAGGAACTGGACGATCGCCATGTTACCCTATTCGTGTTGCCTAAATTTGTTAACGAAACCGAGTTTTTATACAATGTGGAGTACGAATATAACGGCGTTATTGTGCAGGCGGCCTTTGCCGATCAGCAATTCTTTTTTGGCAAGGGAGCGGGCGGGCATCCTACCGGCTCGGCTGTTTTGTCAGATATCGCGGCACTGCGTTACGATTACCAGTACGAATACAAAAAAGCAAAAGAAAAAAAGGACCTGCATTTCACCAATAATGTGGAACTGAACGTTTATTTGCGATATGAAGATGAGGAGTTGGTGGATGCGCTGAATTTTACACACATTCATGAGCGCTATCATTCAGATAGTTACAAGTTTGTTATTGGAAAGATCAATCTGCAAAATCTGATCGACAACCAACACCGTATATATACTAACAAGGCCTTCATAGCCTTTGCCGACCAGCTAACGGGGGTCAGCTTAGCGTCGGTAGCAAAATTAACGGCCGAGGTTTTTGAGTAGATAATTTCGATCGTTGAAATGAAAAAGGCTCCTTTTCGGAGCCTTTTTCATTTGTTTTCTGGTTGATTATAATCTCGTTTTGATTAAGGGCATACACTATGCAAGCAACTAACCTCTAATCTCCAATCACTAACCTCAAATCTCTCTATTAACATCCCAATTTTCCAGGTAATCTGCCACCTTGCGCACAAACGATCCGCCCAAAGCGCCGTCAACTACCCGGTGATCATAAGATAAGGACAGGAACATCATGTGGCGGATGCCTATCATATCGCCGAATTTGGTTTCAATTACAGCAGGTTTTTTCTTTATAGCACCCACGGCTAAAATGGCCACCTGTGGCTGGTTAATAATAGGTGTGCCCATCACGTTGCCAAATGAGCCTACATTGGTAATGGTAAATGTACCGCCCTGCACATCATCGGGTTGCAGTTTACCTGCACGCGCCCTGCTGGCCAGGTCATTAACAGCTTTTGTTAAACCTATCAGGTTCAGTTCATCGGCCTTTTTAATAACCGGGACGATCAGGTTGCCGCTTGGCAGCGCGGTGGCCATGCTGATATTAATATCTTTCTTTTTGATGATCTGGGTGCCGTTAACCGATACATTTATCATCGGCATATCCCTTATGGCGTTTACCACCGCCTCAATAAATATGGGCGTAAAGGTTATTTTTTCACCCTCTCTTTTCTCGAATTTCTCTTTTATCCGTTCGCGCCATTTAACAATGTTGGTTACATCTGCTTCAACAAACGAGGTAACATGTGGCGAAGTTTGCTTGCTCATCACCATGTGTTCGGCAATTAAGCGGCGCATCCTGTCCATTTCTATGATCTCATCACCACCCGATACTGATATAGCCTTTGCTTCGGCAGGCGCGGGTTTTGGAGTAGATTTGGCTACAAGTTCAGCTTTATATTCAGGCGCTGGTGTTGCTGGGGTGATTTCTGAAACAGGTTCCGGTTGCGGACTTGCTGCCTCCTGCTTAGGTTCACCGTTATTTTTTGCAGGCTCAGCCGGTGCTGCAACTTGTGCCGCAGGAGCTTGAACCGGGGCTGGATTGGCTGATCTGGTGCGCAAATAATGCAGCAGATCGTCCTTGGTAACACGACCATCCGCACCGGTACCAAAAATACTATCAAGTTCCGCAGCGCCAATATTTTCCTGCGAAGCAATGCTCCGTACCAATGGCGAATAAAACCTAACACTATCACTTACCGGGGTAAAGGTTTTTACAGGGGCACTTTGTTCTAACTGCGCTATACCGGGTATTGGTTCCGCTTGTGGAGTTATCTCAGCTACAGGTTCCGGTAACTCGGGTTCAATTTCCGCAACAGGAGCAGGTTCTTCGGCTGCTACGGGCGTTTCAATAACAGCAGGAGTTTCCGGCTCGGGAGTTATTACAGGGGCCGGTTCTTCTGCTTTTACTTCAGCAACAGGTTCTTCTGCATCAGCGGTTTCTATAATGGCTATAACAGCGCCAACCTGTACCACTTCGTCCTGCTCACAAAGCTGCTCCACCAGTTTTCCCGATACAGGCGATGGAACTTCAGAGTCCACTTTATCAGTAGCAATGTCCATTACCGATTCATCTGCCTCAATAGTATCGCCTGGTTTCTTCAACCATTTGATAATAGTTGCTTCCGCAACGCTTTCCCCCATTTTCGGCAATAACAGCTGGTATCTGGACATAGAAAAAATTAAATACTCAGTTCAAAACTACTCAAATAAACCGTTATTTTCCGCTATCTTTTAGTAAATTATTTAACATAAAAAGTGCCGTTATCGCGCTCCTTTCAATGTTTTGTGTGCGCTTGTTACCAAATGTGAATTTCTTTATCAACGATTTTTCCTTATTTGCCACTCCTATCCAAACTGTGCCAACCGGCTTTTCGGGCGTTCCGCCATCGGGGCCGGCAATGCCGGTTACGGCAATGGCGTAATCCGATTTAAAATTGTGTAAAGCGCCGTTCACCATTTCGGTAACCGTTTCTTCACTCACCGCGCCAAATTTCAAAAGCGTTTGTTCTTTTACCCCTAATATGCTTTCCTTTAATTCGTACGAGTAAGCTACCGCCCCGCCCAAAAACACTTTTGATGAGCCTGCATGCTGGGTAAATAAATGCGAAATATAACCGCCCGTGCAGCTTTCGGCAACCGATAATTTCAGGTCATTTGCTGCCATATAGTTTAATATTGCCTTTTCCAGCGGAATATCCTCTTCGGCAACCACCACATTGCCCACACGCTCAATTATCCTTGCCGAAAATTCATCTATTTTCTCTTTTAAAAGTGCTTCATTATCGCCATAAGCGCTTAATCGTAAGCGTACCTGGCCCAATTTGGGTAAATAAGCTAATTTAATATAAGGCGGCAGGTCATTTTCAATATCAGCTATCCGGTCTGCCAGAAACGATTCCCCCTCGCCTGCCGTTAAAATGGTTTTATGAATAATTACCGGCAGCGTTAATGTCGATTTCAGCTTCGGTATCACCTCATCCTCCATCATATACATCATTTCGAAAGGCACACCCGGCATCGAAACATAAATTTTCCCTTCGTGGTTAAACCACATGCCCGGCGCGGTACCGTTTTTATTCAGCAAAACCTCGCAGTTTTCGGGCACTTCCGCCTGTAGCCGGTTAACTTCCAGCATTGGGCGTTTGTAGCGTTCAAAAATGCGGTACACGTTGGCTAAGGCATCTTTATTTTCAACCAGCCCCACCCCAAAGTATTCGGCAAGTGTTTTTTTGGTGATGTCGTCCTTCGTCGGCCCAAGGCCGCCGGTTATTAAAATTATATCGGCACGTTCACGGGCTTCGGCAAGGGCAGTTAGTATATGCCCGCGATCATCAGACACGGAGGAGATCTGCTTTATACGGATGCCGGCATTGTTAAGCTGTTTCGCCATCCAGGCGGAGTTGGTATCAACAATCTGGCCTATGAGTATCTCGTCGCCTATGGTTATTATTTCTGCAAGCATTTTTATTGGGCAAAGTATGAGTTGCTGGTGTAATCACTCTTCTTACTTAATTTCAGATCCTGCAAAATAGCTGAATTTACCTTTAAAGTAACATTATATGATTTATAATACCCAAACGGCAGCCATTGCATAGCCAGCGTCCAGCAATGCAGGTTGCGGTAAACCGAAAAAGATGTAGCGCTGCTTAGCGCACGCGCCCTTAGATCGTAGTTGGTAGAGTA
>Ga0302309_10004525_pt1 | contig 10237 bp, 10 predicted proteins | sample III_Palsa_N1_1_FD_200453 | JGI IMG/M metagenome (GOLD analysis project Ga0302309, IMG submission 200453) | Peat permafrost microbial communities from Stordalen Mire near Abisko, Sweden - III_Palsa_N1_1 | ecosystem: Environmental > Terrestrial > Soil > Palsa > Peat permafrost | place: Sweden... | reverse complement strand
TCCCCTATTTCACATATCGACTTATTACAAACTCCGATTGACGAAGGTCCGTGGGCCATGGCTATGTCGCCCATGCAGTTTGCAAAAAAACACCACCTATTACGTGAAGATCAAACCGCGATCTCAACACGTGCGCGCGTATTATCAGGCGGCGCCGTTGCAGTGACGGTCATGGAAGACAAAGCCAGTCAAGTCTTTCGTAAGCAAGTCGGACCACTGTGGCAAGGTGTTGAACGTCTGCCGATCCATGTTCAGGCCTTATTTGGCGTTTTCGCTGCGCGTGGCATGCAAGATCGTAAAGCAGCAAGCCAGTTGTTACAACAAATTTCAGCGTCTTCTGCCGGTGGTAAATTGGACTTCACCGGCGCAAAAGAACTGATGTTAAAACATAAAGAGTCGCCAGTGGTGAAACTGGTCTCTAGTCGTCATGCTTATGTTTTAACCTGCATGGCATCCATGCTGATGTTGGCGCGAACCGATGGTGTATTGGCAACCGCTGATTTTTTATGGTTAAAACCGTTAGACAGACCGCTTTGGTATACACTTAATAGTGTCGGGAGACAAACACCTTTCATTGAAGTGGCAGGCCCTTTTGCACATTGGTCCGCGGAACGTGCGCTTGGAAGAAAAATGACACAGCCCATGATTGATGAAGCGACCAAAGCATTGACTTTGGCTATCAAAGAGGTTATTTACATTCCTGATGATACCTTAATTGACCCGTTGCTAGGGAAAAATTGATCCCCATGCACAACTACAAATGAGGCCTTAACCATGGCTGCTGAAAAACTGCGTGGTCTAGAACAGAAACATGAACAACGTCCGCAAGAACTTTTGCGTGATACTCGTACGGTATTGCAAAAATTCCGCGATTTTTTGCAAAATGCAGAAAGCGTGTCGATCATACTCGTCATGCTCGGTGCCACGGGCTTTTTTATCGCCGCCGCGGCCGACTTCTTGTTTGTACTGGGGATCCTCGCGTTTGTCTATTGCATCAACTGTAAAACCAAGTTGCCTTACCGCATGCCACAACGTGCTAAACGATTGGATTATAACGATCCTAAAATGGGCTCCGAAGTCCCCAATATGGCGCGTGGTATTTGTTATTTTGGCAATGAAATGGGCACCAATAATGAATTGTGGTTCACCAATGAAGACATGCGTACACACGTTTTGATGTTCGGTTCAACCGGTAGCGGTAAAACCGTCACCTTGGTTTCTTTGGCATTTAATGCGCTCGTACAAGGCAGCGGTTTAATTTATGTCGATGGTAAAGGTGACAACAGCTTATACGCCAGCATTTTTTCCATGGCACGCACCATGGGACGCGAAGATGATTTGTTGCTGATTAACTTTATGACCGGCGCGCGCGATATTATTGGTCCACAACGTACGCGCATTTCCAATACCATGAATCCGTTTAGTCGCGGTTCCTCCAGTATGTTAACCCAATTGGTGGTCAGCATGATGGACTCTGGCAGTGCCTCATCCGACGGTGATATGTGGAAAGGTCGTGCCATTTCATTCGTTGAAGCCTTAATGAAAATTTTGGTCTATATGCGTGATCGCGGCGATCTTTTATTGGATGCCAATGCCATTCGGCAATATTTTGACATCACCAAACTCGAGTCCATTGCCTTAGATAAAAAATTTCCATTGCTAGATGATAAATTAGTCCCGATTGAAGATGCACCTGATGTGGTTTTGGAACCCATCATGAACTATTTAAAAACATTGCCTGGTTTTAATAAAGCAAAAAAAGGCAATCAATCCGGTGAAGTGTTGGAACAACATGGTTTTATCACCATGCAATTAACACGTGCCTTTACTTCATTGGCAGACACGTATGGGCATATTATTCGTACCAATTTAGCCGAAGTTGATTTTAAAGATGTGGTGTTAAATCGTCGTATCTTAGTGGTATTATTACCTGCGCTAGAAAAATCACCGGAAGAATTATCCAACTTAGGCAAAATTATTGTTGCCTCTTTAAAAGCCATGATGGCCGCCGGTTTGGGTGAAGGTGTCGAAGGATCATATCAACAAGTGATTGAACGCAAACCCACCAATTCTCCCACACCTTTTTTATGTATATTGGACGAATATGGCTATTATGCGGTTAAAGGTTTCGCCGTGGTGCCTGCACAAGCACGTTCGCTGGGATTTTCGGCCATTTTCGCGGGACAGGATTTACCTGCCTTTGAAAAAGCATCAAAAGAAGAAGCGGCCTCCATCGGTGCAAACACCAACATCAAAATTTGTATGAAGCTAGAAGATCCCACCAGCACCTTTGAATTTTTCCAAAAAACAGCGGGGCAAGCCTACGTGGCCAACACCAGCGGTTTCCAAGTCAGCGCCAACAGCATGACCAACAGCTATATGGACACCAAAAGTTCACAAGTTGAAAAACGTGATCGGATCGATCTATTGGATTTAAAAGATCAACGCGAAGGCGAAGCACATATTTTCTTTAAATCACGTATCGTCCGCGCCAGAATGTTTGCGGCATTACCTCGTCCTGCGCCCTTTATGAAGCTCAATCAAATGCTCAAAGTCAATGCGCCACCAGAGGAAATGATCAATGCGATTAATACGCGTTTAGATAAAATAGAGGATTTATTAAAAACACCCGATCATGTACAGCAAGATCTGTCTGTTTTAGATGAGGATTTGGTGACACTGCGTGAAAGCTTGGAAAACTTTAGCGCATTACCCTCTATGGAAGCGACCATCGCGTCCATTCGTCATTTATTCCAACAAGAAGAAGCCGCTACTGCGGAAATGACACAAAGCTTGTTTGCTGAAGAAGAAATTCAAGAGGAAGAAGCCGGCAACTTCATGGACATTCTGACACAACCTGCCATGAAATTCCCCGACTTTGATGACTTTGATCCACTCAGTCTCTTAAGCATGCCCGCATTAATTGGGCCCCTGTTGGATAAACGTGAAACCATTCAAAACATTGAACGCCTAGAACGTTTCTGTGGTTCCACCAAAGCAGAAGCCAGCCAAGTGGCCGAAAAAATGATTAAAGATTTGCGCACCGCAACCCATTACCCACCCTTTATTGATGTGCCCAAACAAGATCCATTGGCCATCACGCATGACATTAGTGGCATTATTGAACATTATGAAAAATTATCATTGGAACAAGCGCAAGGGGTTGCGGTTGATGATAATGAATAGTGGGATATTCAAGGCAGGTATCATCGCGTAACGTACATATGTTTCCTTTTCAATAAGGAAACATATCTCATGTCTTTCCTTATGTGTATTGCGTATTCCCAATACTAATTTTTTAATTATCGGTTCAACGTTAACCCTATCTTTACCTGACACCTCTCACAAAACACCGTACTCCGTTGTCCCAAATACATGCTCTGTAATATTGCATCACAACGCGTACACGCTTTGCCACCACGACCATACACATGCAACACTTGTTGAAAATAACCAGCGTGTCCTGATGGAGCAGCAAAGTCTTTTAAGGTCGTTCCGCCTTGGGCAATGGCTTGCTGTAACACTTGTTTGACAATAGTGACTAATTTTTTGCATTGTGCTTTTGTCAGCTGTCCAGCGGGACATTGTGGATGTATTTTTGCTAAAAATAATGCTTCATTGGCATAAATATTCCCCACGCCCACTACATGTGTCGCCTGCATTAACCATAATTTAATCGCCGTTTTTTTGCTACGTGTTTGTTGAAAAACATCGTCTGCATTAAACGTGTCGGTTAAAGGTTCTACGCCCAAATGTGTTAATAAAGGATGTGTCAATATATCTTGTTGGCGAGTCAACAGCCAAGCACCAAAACGTCTGGGATCATGATAGCGCAAAATCCATCCTGATCGCGTGTATAAATCAATATGATCATGTTTAACACGCGCTGTATTTTCTTTTAATAATTTTAAACGACCAGACATACCCAAATGGATCATTAAAATATATTCGCCCGCTTCTAGCAGTAAATATTTTCCACGTCGGCGAATATCGCGGATCTGATGTCCTTGTAAACGCGAGGATAAATCTGCCGGCACGGGCCAGCGTAAACGAGATTCAAATACACAAATTTTTTCAATGGTTTGATCTTGTAAATAAGGTAAAATACCCAATCGCGTCACTTCGACTTCTGGTAATTCAGGCATGATTGATAACCTTACTCATCAAATAATGTAAAGTATTGATAGGCTGGCGTGTCAAAATAATTTTGTAGTGCTTTGAGTTTTTCATTTTTTTCAAGATACAATATATGTGGAAAAGGGATCGATTTTTCCACGGAAATCACATTGGTCATCATCATTCCCATTTTAAAATAAAATGCGATGGAGCTGGTTTGGCAACTGACGGTAAACAAAGATATCGTATCCAGATTTTTTTCTTTTGCTTTTTTTTCTGCATAGTTGAATAATGTTTCACCGATACCCTGACCTCTGGATTCTTTGCAAACAGCGAAAAAAGCAATATGATAACTTTCCGTTATTTCGAATGTAAACAAGTTTTTAAACAAGTCAATGATCCGCGGATCTAAATAAACGCTATAATCGGGTAATTTCGCCAGCTCTTCTTTTTCAACACAAACAATCACACCCAGCACGCTATTATTATTTATTTTTTCCACAGCAATGATTGTAAATGGCAGATAAACTTTAGCGATATATTCACGCATAAATTCTCGGGCACAAAGGTGAGTGCTATTATTTTTCAAACCCAAATCGCCATAACCCGTTGTGGACAACAGTTCGCAAATCTGATCAAGATGTTTTTTTTCAGCCTGAATTAATTCATACATTGTTTTTTTAATCCGATTTGGAATGGTTGATATTTATGCATCTTTTTTTATAAAAACCATCACCTCTGGTTTATATTTTTTGCCAAAAAAAACCTTGCCACGCACGGGTGGTTCCGATATTTCTTCATATCCCACCAGCGCCGGCCACACAGAACGCGTTTTGCTTTCTAACACCAAGACATGATGTTTGGATAATGCATCCAAGTGCAACTGGTTTGGATCATGAATAAACAGTGGCAAACGACCATTTTGTAATGTCAGTGGGACTTTCAATGGTTCTCCCAAATACACAAATTGCCAATCTTGACTGGGCGCATTTGCGGTTATTTTTTCATGCACTTGCGTGCGCAATGCAAATAATCCTTCGCTATAATACAGCGGCATGGCCAAGCCAAACATCAATAACCACACCACCGCAAACCCGCCTATCCCTCTATTAATCCATTGTTTTAACATAGGCCTATATTGTTCTATCACATATGCACATAATAAAATAGTCGGCGGAACCAAAGGCAATACATAATAACTGCGTCTTGAACCACTTAAACTAAAAAATATAAACCATAACAAACTGGCGTAGATCAACCATTTTATTTCCAGCGATAATGATGCCCAACGTTGATATAGCGTATATATCACAAAGGGCAATAATAAACCCCACGGCAAGGTATAGATGGGAACATATAAAAAATATAAATACCACGGACCTTTGTGATCAAACGGATTAAAAAATCGTTCAACATTTTCACGAAAGACCAAATATAAGCCATCATTTTGATATTGTGTATCGCTTGCAGAAATCATAAAAGGAATTAAATAAATAATAATGGCCGGCAATAATGCAAAAATAAACGCCAGATTAATATGTTTTTTCCAACGACGTGTCAGCCATAAATGCGGCAATATAAATAATATTGGCAGCACCGCGCCGATTAAACCTTTACACAAGGAGGTTAACGCGATGATGATAAAAAAAATACTGTACTGCCAGTATTGCCGTAAAAAAGACGGTGTCTGATGGCTATCATGATAGACATACCAAGTAATGGCCAACATCACGCCCGCAACATTCAGCATATCGCTACTGGCAACACGACTCCAAAAAACAAAATAAAACGTCGTGGTTAATAATAATCCCGCCAATAAACCTGTTTGTTTGGAAAACCAACGCTCACCTAATTTCACCACACAAAAAATACTGATTAAACCTGACACAACAGAAGGTAAACGCAATGACCATAGATTAATGCCATCCGTGATATAGCTAAAGGCTATCATCAACCAATAAGATAATAAGGGTTTATCGTAATAGGCTTCGCCTAAAATAGTGGGATGCCAAAAGTCACCGGATTGAACCATCTCTAAAACAATATTGCTCCAGCGAGATTCTTGGGTCCATAATTCGCGGCCGCCTAGACTGATGAATAAGAGCAATAACGCAATTAACCACAAAACAAACTCCCCCCTTTGAAAAAGGGGGGCTAGGGGGGATTTTCCTGCTAGCATGGATGAACTTCCATTATTTTTCTCGATGCCTTGGCATGACGACTGTCCTTGTTGTTGGGTTTGCTGGATCATCGCGTAAATCCCCCCTAGCCCCCCTTTTTCAAAGGGGGGAATTTGTTTCCAATATCTTTTCGACACACTGCGCCAAATCATCAAATACTAAATGTGTTTCAAGCGCATGCTTTTCTAACGTCCGTAACCCTTTCCCCGTCCTCACCAACACCGCATCACAACCCGCTGCTTGTGCCGCTTCTAAATCACGCATCGCATCACCCACCACTAACGTATCTTCCGCAGGAATATTTTGCTCATTTAAAATTTGATGAATTAACCCAGGCTTAGGTTTTCGACAATCGCACCCTTCTTCCGGCCCATGTGGACAAAATGCAATTTGACAAATAATCCCATCCAACACGCATACTTGTTGTTCCAAGGCCGTATGAATTTGATGCATCACCTCTATGGAATAAAAGCCACGCGCAACACCGGATTGATTGGTCGCAACGGCAACTTTAATACCACATTGGGATAAACGTGCAATGGCGGCAATACTGCCGGGAATGGGTTTCCATTCATCCATTGATTTGATATAGGCATCTGAATCTTGATTAATCACACCATCGCGATCTAAAATAATCAGCTTATAGTGTTTCATGCTCATAGCTCATCAATAATCGCATAGGCTGAATGATTGTGTATGGACTCAAAATTTTCTGATTCTACACAAAATCCAGAAATATTGCTTTTTTCTTTTAATTTTTCTGCAATATCACGCACCATGTCTTCAACAAATTTAGGATTTTCATACGCTTGTTCAGTGACAAATTTTTCATCACTGCGTTTTAACAAACCATAGAGCTGACAAGAGGCTTGTGTTTCCACCAATTCGATCCACTCTTCCAACACAAAAGGGAACGCTGCATTGGCACGTACCGTTAAGGTCACATGCGAACGTTGATTATGCGCACCATATTTGGATATTTCTTTAGAACAAGGACATAAACTGGTCACTGGCACCACCAATTTCACCAGAATTTCGTTATCATTACCCCGGGCATGCCCAATAAAAGAAACCTGATAATCCATCAAACTAACGACACCTGATGCCGGCGCCTTTTTTTGCATAAAAAATGGAAAATCTGCTTGAATAAAGCTCATCTGTGCATCCAAGCGCGTACGCATGATCTGCAATAAAGCAGCAAAGCTTTGTGTATCAATGGGCGTGTCCAATTGTTGCAAAACATCGACAAAACGCGACATGTGCGTGCCTTTTACATCATCTGGCAAGCTCACCGCCATATCAAAGATGGCAACGCTGGGTTGAGAAGTTTGATCGCGTTGCGTCACGTAAATAGGATGTTTAATCCCTTTAATGCCAACACGATGAATAGCGATTTTGCGATGATCAGTACGACTTTGTACGTCTACAATGGACATCATCCAAGCTCCTGTGAATACTGAACGCGAGAACAATCATTTTCCCAGATGGTGACGCTTTTTAAAGTAGAAACTTGCGTATTTAAGCTATCGCTGAGTTTCTCATAAAACCAACGCCCTATGTTTTCTGCGGTGGGATTGTCAGTGGTAAAGGGTGGGATATCATTTAAGTGGCGATGATCCAACTCTTCGCAAAGTGCTCGGACCGCCAATTTAATCGTGCGAAAGTCCATGCCCATGCCGATATTATCCAGCTCATGAGTCATCACTTCAACTTCCACCTTCCAGTTATGTCCGTGCAATCGTGCACAAGGACCATCATAACCGTATAAAATATGTGATGCAGAGAAGTCTGCATCAACACGTAAAAGATAACAGGGCCTTTTCATCGACGTTAAAACCTTTTCTATACTACAAAAACTGCTTATTGTAACCCTAATACTTGCGTTGCACAATAAATTCCGCCAATTCACGTAATGCGTTCGCGCGTGAACCCAATGGTTGCAGCGCGTCTAATGCTGCCTGATAAGTGTGTATTAATGCTTCTTTTGCACCTGTCAGGCCTAATATGGCAGGATAGGTCGATTTATGGTGCGCCGCATCGCTACCGGCTGTTTTACCCAATTCGCCGGTATTTCCTTCAACGTCTAAAATATCATCTTGAATTTGAAATGCCAAGCCAATCTGCTGAGCAAACTGATTTAATATTGCGCGTTGTTGTTCCGTACTATGCAAGGCAGCCAATGCGCCCAATTGTACGCTGGCACAGATTAAGGCACCGGTTTTTTTTTGATGCAATTGATTCAGCTGTGTTTGCGTTAATGTTTTATTTTCCGCCTGCATATCAAGCAGTTGCCCGCCAACCATGCCCATCGCACCACTGGCCAACGATACACTTTTAATAAAATCAATTTGCTGCTGCGCAGTAAACGAATGCATCACTGGCGGTTGTGCCAACCATTCAAATGCCAAGGTTTGTAAAGCATCTCCCACTAAAATGGCGGTGGCCTCACCAAATGCAATATGACATGTCGGTTGTCCACGCCGCAACGAATCATTATCCATCGCAGGTAAATCATCATGTGTTAAAGAATAAGCATGTATCAGTTCAACACTAGCAGCCAACACATCCAAAGAGGTCATCGGCACATCAAAAATATCGCCCGTATAATAGACCAACGCCGCCCGAACGCGTTTTCCACCATTTAAACACACATAACGCATGGCTTGATGCAGTGGTTTCAATTCTAAGGAGTGATTGGGTAAATATTGATTTAAAAAATCGTGGATCCGTGTTTGCACGACATTAAATGACGCCATCATTCACCCACATCATTCAACGGTTGTGAGACGATCTTGCCTTGCTCTTCGATAACCAATGCGACCTTTTGTTCGGCTGTTTGCAATAACTGCTGTGTTTGACGCGATAAGGTCACGCCTTGTTCAAATTGTTGTAGCGCTTGCTCCAACGGCAATTGCCCTTGTTCCAAGGTGGTGACAATTTTTTCTAATGATTGCATTAATTCATTAAAAACGGGTTGTTCTGATGATCCATTTGATGCTGTTTTTTTCATAGCCGATGACTCCTTACGAACATCCTATTTTTCCCAAAATATCCACCGTTGCGGTCGATTGATTTAACGTATAAAAATGCAATCCCGGTGCACCTTGATCCAATAAACGTCGACACAAATCACTGATCACCTCTACGCCGAAAGCAACCATCGCTTCTTTGTCATCGCCACAGGACATTAAATGTTGCCGGATCCAGCGTGGAATTTCCGCACCACACGCATCTGAAAATCGTGCCAATTGTGTATAATTAGTGATGGGCATGATGCCTGGTATAATCGGCACCGTCACCCCCATCGCACGTACATCTTCAACAAAACGCCAATACGCATCGGCAGTATAAAAATATTGGGTCAGCGCACTGTTCGCGCCAGCTTCTATTTTTTCTTTAAAGTGTAATAAATCTTCTTGTGAATGTAAGGATTGTGGATGACACTCTGGATAAGCCGCCACTTCTATAAAAAAAGTATTGCCGCTGATCTCGCGAATAAATCGCACCAGATCGGTTGCATATTCCGCCCATGCCTGAGGGCAAATCACCTCTTAATGCCACCAATCGTCGCACACCTAAATCTTGATAGTGTTTTAATAATTCTGAAATAACAGCTTTTGTCAAATGAATGCAGGAAATATGCGGCGCAACTTCTACCCCTGTGGTTGCAACGATATTCATCACGGTTTCTAGTGTGAGATCACGTGTTGAACCACCGGCACCATAAGTAACGGAAAAAAATTCGGGATTGTATTGCGCCAAAATACGGGCGGTTTCTTGCAGGGTGGCTTGCGCTTCAGGGGTGCGAGGGGGGAAAAATTCGAAACTTAAGTGTTGCATGTTTGTCCCTAACATTGTACGTTTTTGTGGGCTGCGACGTTTTTCTTCTACGCTGTCATCAACTATGTTTTTAAACTGTCATCCCGCGGCTTGACCGCGGT
>Ga0302309_10004521_pt1 | contig 10240 bp, 9 predicted proteins | sample III_Palsa_N1_1_FD_200453 | JGI IMG/M metagenome (GOLD analysis project Ga0302309, IMG submission 200453) | Peat permafrost microbial communities from Stordalen Mire near Abisko, Sweden - III_Palsa_N1_1 | ecosystem: Environmental > Terrestrial > Soil > Palsa > Peat permafrost | place: Sweden... | reverse complement strand
CCAAAGGCTGCGGCATGCGAGTCGCCTATCATACTGCCGATAACTAACTGATGGGGGAAAAGGCCGCCAATAGCTGATACACCAAAATTACCTGATGATGGTTTTAACTGCGGCAGATTGATGTTTGAAAGTTTGAACTTTTGCAATAATTCCCTATCCCATGCAAGTGTATGTAAGTTAAAAAACAATGTACGCGAAGCGTTGGTATAGTCGGTTAAATACTGGATGCCATTAGTTAGCTTATACAGCAGCCATGTATCAATAGTACCAAAATAAGCCTTTCCCTGGTCAATAGCGTTTTTAATTGCCGGTTCGTTTTCGTACAACCACATGAGCTTCGTGCCGGAAAAATAGGGATCGATAATCAGGCCGGTTTTGCTGTTAATCTCGGCTGCAATTCCACTATCCTGTAATTCCTTACATATATTAATGGAGCGCTTGCATTGCCATACTACTGCATTATACAGGGGCGTTCCATGCTCATCCCATAGCACAAAAGTTTCGCGCTGGTTTGATATACCACAGGTTTTTATATCGGCAATGTTTCCGCCTGCCTGCTTAAATACGGTTAAACAATTGGCAACCGAGGCAAGCACATTGGTATAAATTTCTTCAGGGTCCTGCTCCACAAAGCCGCTATCATTATAAAAGGTTTTAAGCGGTTCGGTAGCTTTTGCAATAACATTTCCCTCCTCATCAAAAACAATGGTTTTAGTACTGCTGGTTCCCTGGTCTATGGCCAATATGTATTGCTTAGCCATGTTTTTAATCGTTTTTAGAGTTGGCTTTGTCAATAATAACCGCTAACAATATTACACCGCCTTTAACCACCTGCTGCCAGAATGGCGATACGTTCAATAACACCAAACCATTGTTCAATACACCAATAATCAGCGCGCCAAGCACCGTGCCCATTATGGTACCACGCCCACCCGAGAGCGATGTGCCGCCAATAACTACTGCTGCTATAGCATCCAGTTCATAACTCGTACCTGCGTTGGGCTGAGCCGAATCGAGCCTTGAAGTTACTATTATACCGCCTACAGCGGCCAATATGCCTGCCATGGCATACACCGTCATTTTTACTTTACTAATATTGATACCTGATAGCCTGGAAGCATGTTCGTTGCCGCCAATAGCGTAAATGTATCGCCCCAATGCTGTTTTTTTGGTAATAACAACCGCAACAACAATAACCACTGCCGATATCCAAACCGGAACGGGTATGCCTGCAAACCAGCCCGTACCAATGCAGGCAAAGCTATCGCCGAGGTTTGATATTGGGAAACCTTTAGTATACAGCATGGTCAATCCACGGGCAATGGTGAGCATAGCCAGGGTGGCTACAAAAGGCGGCACTTTAAATTTAGTTACCGTCCACCCGTTAAATAAACCCAGTAGCGAGCCCACAATCAAGCCGGCAAGTATGGCACCTAATAGTGTGAAACCGATATATAAATTATGGGATGGCACCTGGATACCGAACTTGAGCAAGCCTGCTGCAATTGCGCCGCACAGGGCCAAAATTGAACCGACAGACAAGTCGATACCGCCGGTTAGTACAACCAGTGTCATACCTACGGAGATGCAGATATTAACCGATATCTGGCGCATAACGTTCCAGCCGTTATCAATAGTTAAAAACCTATCCGACATTAAGCTTATGCCTATACACAGCAACACTAACGCGATGAGCGGCTGAAATTTAACCAAATGCGAACGGTATTGTGATAATATCATATCCAGGTTTTTATATGGTTTGCGGTATGGCTGCTTTTAATAAGTTATCTTCGGTAGCATTCGCGGCTTCAAATTCTCCGGTTATACATCCTTCGGCCATTACTAATATTCTATCGGATATAGCCAATATCTCCGGCAACTCTGATGATACCATAATAATGCCCAGGCCCGATGCTGCCAGTTGGCTTATGAGTTTATAGATCTCGTTTTTGGCATTAATATCAATACCTCGGGTAGGTTCATCCAACATTAAAACTTTAGGCTTAGTGGCAAGGCATTTGGCTATAACTACTTTTTGTTGATTGCCGCCACTCAGGTTTTTAACAGTTTGTTTTTCAGATGTGGTTTTAATTTTCAGCACATTAATATAATGATGCGCCTTTGTAAGTTCAGCTCCATGATCTATCAGGCCTGTAGCCGGATGCTGGTCTATCGAACTCAGGCTGATATTGGTTTTTATATCCAGGCCCAAAACTAAGCCATCTTTCTTCCGGTCTTCCGGAACCAGCGCCATGCCTGCTTTAATGGCATCCTTTGCCGAGGCAAATTTTACAATGCCCTTATCAAGTGTGATAGTCGCTTTAGTAAGAGCCGGATGTAAACCCAGGAGTACTTCCATCAACTCGGTACGGCCCGCGCCCATCAAGCCGAATATGCCTAATATTTCGCCTTTGTACAGTTCGAAACAAATGTTATTGAGGATGTTCTTTTTTATGTTTCCAGCTTTGCTCAGGCATAGATCATCTACTTTAAGCAATACATTTTTCTCTTTAACAAGGTTGCTATTGCGGATAATATCAATATCGCGGCCCACCATTTTATGGATGATACCATCATGGGTCATGCCTTTCATCGTGCCGCTATCAATAGTTCTGCCATCGCGTAGCACAACATAATTATCGGCTATTTTAAATAGCTCATTCAGCTTGTGCGATATATAAACTACTGCTTTATTCTCTTTACGCAAATCGGCAATTATACCGTACAATATTTCTACCTCGCTTTCGCTTATGGCGGACGTGGGTTCATCCATAATAATAACCCCGGCATCATAAAGCAGGGCCTTAGCTATCTCAACAACTTGTTGCTGGCCCACTTTCAGATCGGCAATAATAGTATCGGCAGGTACAGATAGCTTTAATTTTCGCAGCAATTCTTCTGCTTTTAGGCGCATAGCCTTTTTATCCAAAAAACCAAGTACCCCTTTTAATTCGCGGCCTAAAAACAAGTTTTCGGTTATACTTAAATAAGGCACCAGATTCAATTCCTGATGGATGATGGCAATACCTGCATTTTGTGCTTCGCGTGGATTTTTAAACCTCACTTTGCTGCCTTTATAAATCACATCGCCTTCGTAGTCATCGTACACGCCCGATAGTATTTTCATCAGGGTTGACTTGCCCGCGCCATTTTCGCCAATAATAGCGGTTACTTTTCCGGCGGGTAGCTCCAGGTTAATATCATTAAGCGCGGTAACGCCCGAGAACCTTTTGCTGATATGTTGTGCCGCTAACATCTTATTTAATTTTTAGCATAACCGGAATAACCTCAATTTTATCCAGGTTAATATGTTCCTGGTTTAGCTCGAAAGCGCCTGCAAAAGATATTTTATCGCCTTTTTTTACTTTGTTTTTAAATGGTGGCAATATCTCTGCTCTAACAATCTTATCTACCTCGGCAGCAATATTGTTAAGGTCCATGGTATTGGTAAAATCGTTTATATTGATCAATCCCGGCGCATCGCGTAAAGCATTGCCAAAAATATATTCCATGGCAATTTTAATAGTCTGATTATCCCCGGTTAAAACATATACGTCGTTCTCATCCACAGCAGTAACGGTGCCTTGCCCCTGTACCATAAAAAAACGAATGTTGCCGATATCCAAACCGTGCGAATAAGCTTTAAAAGCATTATCCGGACTGCTTTTTAACAAGGCCAGCAATTCATCGGCCTGTGGCGCTTTGCCCGCATACGGTATTAACTGAGTATTTAAGTAATTACGCGCATATTTTGCAGCATCGAATTGCTTTACTACAGATGCCTTAACATCACTTAGCTTTTTAAAGTAAATGGAATTTGAGGCTATGAATAATACCAAAACGATAGCCAATATATATTTAATCGCTTTTTTTATCATGGCTATTTTTTTCCGTAGGCTATATAATCGTTAACATTATCATAGGTAACCAACTCAACCGCTACGGGTATTTTTTTAGGGAAATCGCGTTTCCCTTTAAAATAAGCATCGGCATAATTGGCCGCAGTTTGCGCCATTACTTTAGGAAATTGCATAGCCGTAGCCGATATTTTTCTATCTTTTATAGCCTGTATGGCATCTTCAGCTCCATCAAAACCAAACACCTTAACATGATTAGCTTTACCTGCTGCCACCAAAGCCTGGTAGGCACCCATAGCCATAGCATCATTACCGGCAAAAACAGCATCAATATCAGGGTGCGCCTGTAATATGGATTCCATTACTTCAAGCCCTTTATTCCTGTCGAAATCGGCACTTTGCTGGGCCACCATTTTCAGGCCGGGATAATAATCAACCAGGCTATGAAAACCCTTTGAACGTGCCCAGGTATTGTTATCGGCAACAAGGCCCAGCAACTCAACATAATTACCTTTTTTATTAAGGGTTTGTACAAAATATTTGGCCAGCGATACACAGCCTGAATAACTATCTGAAAAGATTTGGCAGGTAGCATCGGGCGAGTTAACCTCCCTATCCATACAGAAAACAGGAACGCCTGCTTTTTTTGCTTTTTGAACGTTAACTACTGATCCGTTAGCATCTGTTGGGTTGAATAAAATAGCGTTGTAGCCAGAGGCGATAGCGTTCTCAAAATTATCGGTTTCTAAAGCGGTATTATTTTGCGAATCGAATATTTTAGACTCATAACCTAAGGTTTTAGCTTGCGCGGCCGCCGTTTGTGCCAAAAAAACAAACCAGGGATTGTTTAATGTAGACACGATAATAGCCATCTTTTTTTGCTGTGCCGGGCCTGATCGGTTTTGGCACGATACAAAAAAAAGCATTACCAACGGTAACATTTTGAGGTACTTCATCATCGGGTTTTTAATTGGTTGCAGTACGGTTACATCAGGTTTGCAATAAATTTAAAACGGCCTCTGCAATCCCATCTGCAGATAAGCCGTAATGATTAAATATTTCTGTTTGTGAGCCGGTAACCGTGTACTCATCAGGTATACCCATTATTTTAAATGGCTTATTATATTTATTTTGCATTAACAGTGATGCGCAGGCTTCGCCTAAACCACCATTTACGCTGTGTTCTTCAACTGTTAATATCGCGCCGGTATCTTTAGCTAATTGCAGTATTAATGCTTTATCTAAGGGTTTAATGGTGTGCATGCTAACCACGGTTGCTTTTATGCCCTGCTGCGCTAATATTCCGGCGCTTTGTAAAGCGGGGTAAACAGTTTCGCCGGTTGCTATGATAGCTACATCACCGCCCTTTTTAATTACCCGCCCTTTGCCAAATTCAAAGCCATTATGCTCATCATCGGTTAATAAAGGCATGGCTTTTTTACCAAAGCGCAGGTACAAAGGCTTATCCAGTTTTATAGCAAGTTTTACAGCTTCGCCGGTTTCAAAATTATCGGCAGGCGCTACTATAGTAATATTGTTAATGGCGCGCAATACGGCAAAATCGTGCAGGCTATGATGTGTTGAACCCAGCGCCCCGTAACTTACTCCTGCGCTAATCCCTATCAAGCGTACAGGATTGTCTGAATAACATACATCATTTTTGATCTGCTCAAGGGCCCTTGCTGTTAAAAAGCAGGCCGGGGATACCGCGAATGTTTTTTTCCCGGCAGAAGCCAGGCCCGCCGCTACGCCAACCAGGTTTTGTTCGGCAATGCCAATTTCCACTATCTGTTCGGGCAGCTTTTGCCCATAAGCTACCAGTTTGCCCGAGCCGCGTGAATCGCTGGTGACTACCACTATGTTCCTGTTGTTTTCGGCCAGTGCCAATAGCGCAGCCGAAAACACATCCTGGTTAGGCTTGCCATTTATTGTACTATTTTCAATTACTGCTCCCAAGTCAATTCTGTTTTAAACGTTCGCCATTTCCATATCCAGTTCGGCTATGGCTGTTTCATATTGTTCTTTATTGGGCACACCGTGATGCCATTTAACACTATTCTCCATATAACTCACCCCTTTACCTTTTATAGTATGGGCAATAACCAGGCTTGGCTTTCCTTTTTCAAAAGGCACCGAGCATAATACTTCTTTCAAAGCACTTACATCATTGCCATCAACGTGCCTTACCGCCCAGCCAAAGCTTTCAAATTTGGCATCAATCGGGTCGGTATTACATACCTCGGCGTTTGTTCCGGTTATCTGTAATTTGTTATTATCAATAATAGCGCATAAATTATCCAGCTTGTAATGCGCGGCAGTTAGCGCCGCTTCCCAATTGGAGCCTTCGGGTAATTCGCCATCACCTAAAAGGGTAAAAACCTTATAATTCTTTTTGTCCATTTTGCCCGCTAAAGCGGTTCCAACGGCAATGGGTAAACCATGCCCAAGCGCCCCGGTATTTTGTTCAACACCATGTACTTTTTTTGTAGGGTGGCCTATATAATGTGATTTATAATTACATAATGTTTCCAGGTCGCTCTCGGGGAAAAAACCCTTATCGGCCAAAACCACATATAAGGCCTCAACACAATGGCCCTTGCTCTGGATATACCTGTCCCTATCCGGCGAGGTAAAGTTTTGCGGGCCAACATTCAACACCTCGTTGTACAACACATTTAAAATATCAATACACGACAAACTGCCCCCGGTATGCCCGGCTTTGGCGCCAACAATATATTGGAGTATTTTTTTACGATAGGTTATCGATAGCCCGATCAATTGCTTATCAGTCATCACCATAATTTATCCGTGGTTATAAATTTCCCAACCCATATAATTACCCAGTGCTTCTTTTAAAATGCCTGCTGTTTTTGATGCATTCATTACCACATGATGCTCAAAGCCATTGCGGCAAACGTATTGCATTAAGCCCTGCAGATCGGGTATTTGAGCTACAGCCCGGTTGCCGAAAGTATTTAATGCATCATCTGTTAATGCACCTTCGCCAAAATAGGCTTTGATGATACCTTTAGGATCATCGGTACTTATCCTGCCAAAAGTTAAGGCCGATGCAGGTGTTCTTCCGGATAAAGCGCCATAGGTATTTTCTTCGCCAACGCTCGTTCCTAAAATTGGCGCGGTGCTGATCTCGATATCCGGCAGGAATGATTTTGCCCAGTTACCGCAATGGAACAGTACACATTTGTTCTCATCGTCAGCATAATTGTTATTCCAGTCAACCAGGGCACTCGGCGATCCCGATGCCAATTGCATGGCATACATAGTGAGTGTGCCGGTAACATCAACTTCGCAGGCGCTTGGCAGCATATTTTCGCTCATCATGCTCATGCTGGTACATACGTTACAGCCATAGTTTTTTTGCAGCGATGTCCAGCACTGTATGGCTGTAGCGTCAAGCGCGTTTTCTTCCATAAAATGATTGAGAACCACGTCAAGTTTAGCAATTTGTATCAAAGCTTCATCAGGCGTTTTGCCGATGGGCGTATATGCCATTATTTTATCGAGGTGCGCCTTTACCTCGGCATGATCTTTTGTTAGCTTATTGGCATTGCCCAATATTTCGGATAGATCTACCGTGGTTACCGATATGCCGTTACGCTGTAATATTTTTTCGCTGTAGCGCACCGTATTGAACGCGCCCGGCCTGGCGCCTACTGCTCCGATACGAACTTTACGTACCCCTTTAACAACACGGCAAACAGCCACAAAATTGAGCAGGTCGGCAGTAAATTCCGGTGCCGATGGATGTATAACGTGGTTGTTGGTAAGTGTATATTTGATGCCGTATTGATACAAGTTATTGCAAACCGATATTTTACCACACCATGAATCGCGGCGGCGGGCAACGTCGAGCTTGTTCAGGTCATCAGGATAGGCCTGTATCAAAACCGGCACGTTCAAGCCCGATAGTTTGATGGTATCGGCAACACCTTTTTCATCACCAAAGTTTGGCAGCAAAACTAATATGCCGGTGATCTCGTCCTGATGTTTGCGAAAGAGGTCCGCACATTTCTGGGCATCTTTAAAGGTTTCAACTCCACCAAGCTTGGAGTCGGTTTCGGTAAGCATCACCGGTGTGATGTTCAATTTATCGAACAGGGCGATAAGATCCGCGCGCGACTCTGAAACCAAACGATCGGGAAAGAAATCGCGATTGCCAATAATTACGCCTAAAGTTACTTTATTACTCATCTGTATTATAAAAACTGGTTAAATTGGATTACAGGAAAAATCAATATCCTACAATCAGCCGTCCGCGAAAAGGCATCGCGTAGGATGATATTTCAAAACTATTACAATACCAGGCTGGTTTGTGATGAAAGATTGGCAGGATGTTATGATATCTTATCATTGAGTTATATACTGTTGCAAAATCAGGCCGGATAAGATTACCAGGATGTATTTGCCCCCTGGTTCAAAAAAAACGGTTCGGATAGCCTTCCCTACGGGCTAATCAGGAGAAATTGCCCCGCAAATAATAAAGGGCTGCTCCACAAAGAGCAGCCCTTTATTATTCAAGGCATTTATAAGCTAAAAAATCAATATGGGGTGTTATGATCGCATTTTTCGGTATACCAAAGGTGTTTTAAAACCGGCTGTTCATTTGCTCAAATAACTCCTCACGTTTTGCACGCAGCCCGGTTGATTGCCCTATGGCTGCTTCGTATTCATCATTTTTAATGGCAGCCATGGCGCCTTCAATAAATTCGCTAACCGGGATGCCACCGTGCGACTGGCTTTTATCTTCGCGCCTGTCGTGCCCGAGCTCGGTATCAACCGATGGCGGGATAATTTCGAACACCTTTATACCGGTTTGTTTAAGCTGGTAACGCAGCGACATAGTTACGGAGTGCATAGCCGCTTTTGTGGCGCAATAAATGGCCATAAACGCTATAGGCACAAAGGCAAGGCCCGAGGTAACATTCATAATAGCGGCATTTTGCTTTCCGCTTAAAAGCGGCACAAATAGAGAAGCTAAATGCACCGGCGCGGTAAAGTTGGTCTCAATTTCCGAACCTATCCGGCTAAGATCAATGCCTTTGCTGAAATCCGTTATCAACTGGATGCCCGCGTTATTGATGAGGATGTTTGTTTCGGGATGGTTTTCGCCGATCCAGGCGGCCAGTTCTATCCTTTGCGCGGCATCGGCCACGTCCGATATTTTGGTAATAATTTGGGGCAGACGGTTCTTAATATCATTCAGCTTGTCTTCGCGGCGGCCGGTAATGATCACCTTGTTGCCTTCTTTTAAAAATTCCTCGGCAAATGCAAGGCCTATGCCCGATGTTCCGCCGGTAATTAATATGGTGTTTCCTGTAATGTTCATGTGCTGCTTTTTTTTAAATTTTTGCTGATACAAAGATGACGGGAATAACGACCATTTGTTTGCAAATAGCAATCCATTATTTGCAAATTTCAAATCAAGGCGCTATGCCCGGAAGGCCAGCGGCGAAAGACCGGCCTGCTTGCGGAAAAAGTTGGAGAAATGGGCAAGCTCTTTAAAACCGAGGCAGTTGGCTATTTCAGAAATATTCCAATTAGTTTGTTTTAGCAATATTTTTGCTTCCTGTTCAATCCGGCCATTAATCAGGCTGGTAGTTGTTTTACCGGTGTTTTCCTTTAATGCCTTATTGAGGTAATTTACGTGGATGGCGAGCCTGTCGGCATAATCGGCGGCGGTACGCAGGTTAAGTACCTGATGAGGCGACTCGATTGGGAACTGCCGTTCCAACAGTTCAATAAATAAGGATGATACCCTTGCCAAAGCGGTGTGCGAGGGATAAAGTGATGTAGCGGGCTGCAACTTTTGCCCGTAATGGATCAGTTCCACCACGTAATTGCGCAGCAGGTCGTACTTATAGGCATAATCTGAAGATAATTCCTGGTACATTTTTTTGAATATGGCTTCAATATCTTTAACGCCTTCGTTTGTTAGCTGAAAAATGGGATAACCGCCGGGTTGAAAAATGGGCAGATCGTCCAGCACTACGCCACTTTTTGATTGCAGTAAAAATTCGCCGGTAAAGATGCACGAATAGCCGGATTGGTGCTCATCCTGCGGAACCCAGTTATATGGTATTTTAGGTGTAGCGAAAAGCAAGGCATTTTTTTCTATATCCACTTCTTTATCGGCGTACTCGGCTTTGTTACGGCCTATGATCAGCCCTATCTTATAATACGCCTTCCGGTTATAAGGCATGGCACCTTTTTTTTTGCGGGCTATAAATTCTTCCAGCTTAAATACATTAAAATGGCCTATCTCTTTATTAATGCCTTCAGGAATAAGCCGGGCAGAATTTATATAAAAATCATCCAGAGAAGTGACGCCTGTCATTGTCAAAATCAAATTTTAAAGCAAAGTT
>Ga0302309_10004515_pt1 | contig 10250 bp, 13 predicted proteins | sample III_Palsa_N1_1_FD_200453 | JGI IMG/M metagenome (GOLD analysis project Ga0302309, IMG submission 200453) | Peat permafrost microbial communities from Stordalen Mire near Abisko, Sweden - III_Palsa_N1_1 | ecosystem: Environmental > Terrestrial > Soil > Palsa > Peat permafrost | place: Sweden... | reverse complement strand
TATGAACCGGGACAGGTTTATTTTTGTACCGCGGATATCGGCTGGATAACCGGGCACTCCTATATTGTATACGGCCCGCTTTCACAAGGCGCAACTACGGTAATGTTTGAGGGTGTGCCAACCTGGCCGGACTGCGGTCGTTTTTGGGATATTGTAGATAAATACAAGGTTAATATATTTTATACCGCGCCAACGGCCATTCGCTCGTTAATGAGTTTTGGGTTGGATAATGTAAAGGATAAAGACCTAAGCTCGCTTAAAGTGCTGGGTTCGGTAGGTGAGCCGTTGAACGAGGAGGCATGGCACTGGTTTGATGAAAACATCGGCAAAAAGAAATGCCCGATTGTAGATACCTGGTGGCAAACCGAAACCGGTGGATTTATGATCTCGCCGATTGCTAATGTTACCCCTTTAAAGCCGGGCTATGCAAGTTTGCCGTTGCCGGGCGTTCAGCCGGTTTTGGTTGATGAAAAAGGTGAGGTGATTGAGGGCAACGGCGTAAGCGGGAACCTGTGCATTAAATTCCCGTGGCCGGGCATGCTGCGCACCACTTGTGGCGATCATGAGCGTTGCCGCACCACCTATTTCGCTACTTACCAGGACTTATATTTTACTGGTGACGGTTGTATGCGCGATGAAGATGGTTACTATCGTATTACCGGTCGTGTGGATGATGTGCTGAATGTATCCGGCCACCGTATTGGTACTGCCGAAGTAGAGAATGCTATTAACATGCACGCAACGGTTGTTGAATCTGCCGTGGTGGGTTACCCGCATGATATTAAAGGACAAGGCGTATATGCCTTTGTGGTGAGCCCTGGTAAACACGATAACGAAGAGCTTACCCGTAAGGATATTATGGCGACCGTATCGCGCATCATCGGCCCGATTGCCAAGCCTGATAAAATTCAGTTTGTGAGCGGTTTGCCTAAAACACGTTCGGGCAAAATTATGCGCCGGATATTGCGGAAGATTGCCGAAGGGGATACTTCTAATTTAGGCGATACCAGTACCTTGCTTGATCCGGGAGTGGTGGATGAGATTAAGGCGGGGGCTTTGTAGGAGAGAAAAAATCGCAGGGTCCTCTTCGAGAGACCCTGCGGGAACTAAAGAATTAAGATTTAAGAACCAACTTAAAATGCTCTGGAATAAAGCCAGAGCATTTTTTTATTGTTAAAGCTGTTAATTGAATATGAAGCCAAGCCTTACATTAATTATATTATGTTTTTCATTACAGGTAATTGCTCAAAAGTCGCCTCGCCTGGATAGCATAAAAATGGTGCTCGAGGCAGCTTCGGATAGCGATCAAAAACCGAGGATCTATTTGGTAGATACATTGATAAAGCAATATGGCAATAACTCAACGCAGGTAACTGATTATTGGAAATACTTAGCCGCCCAGGATTCCATCAATAAAAAAAATGTTATTTCAATTTTAAATACCTATGGTTGGCCTACGCCCGGCGAAACCTCCAAAAAGGCAAGTGAAGCTATATTTATGGTGATACAACACACCGATATTGAAACACAAATAAAGTATTTACCGGCAGTTAAAAAAGCCATAGACGAGGGAAAGATAGAGCCGGCTAAATACGCTTTTCTTTCGGATAGGATAAAAATGAACACAGGTTACTATCAAACCTATGGAACACAAATAGGCAGCGATTATAAAGGCAACCTTTGTTTTTGGCCGATTGAAGATGAGCTGAATGTGAACAAGCGAAGAGCAGTGTTAGGCTTGGACAGTATACAGGAATATGCGAAAAACTTTAACCTTGTTTATCAAGCGCCAAAAGTAGATTCATTAAAAGGTAATGTTATTATTGATTTTTCGGCTTATGGCGCGGATAGGCACGGTGTGCCGGCGGTTAATGTATACGCATTGGGCAGTAAACCTATTGGTAAAACCAATGCAGATGGTGAGGTACGCGTAATAATCCCCAGGCAAATGCTGCAATCGGCTTTTATTTTTCAGAAAAAGGGATTTAAACAATTAACATTTATAGAAAAAGAAAAAGGCGATGTTTTTTATGTGAATGTAGTGTTGGATAAACTTTAGAGATGCAAATTTTTATAACTTGATCAGTGATTTTAATGCTAAATACACTCCTGTTTTAATTTGCGTTAAAAAGCTTAAATTTGTTAGGAGAAAATAATTCAAATTATCATGTCAATACTTACCATACATCCAAAAGATGAAGCACAGGAAAAAGCACTGAAGGCTATTTTTGAAGCTTTTAGCATTAAGTATGAGAAAGAACTTGATGAAACAGAGTATTTAAAAGTAAGCGAAGCAAATGCAATTGCTTTAAACAAGAGCATTGAACAGTTAGATGCAGATAAGGGCGTAAAAATATCCCTGGATGATCTATGGAAATAATATTTTCGCCGCAAGCTGTAGAAGAATTACAGTATTGGAAAAAGAGCGGAAATAAAATTGTAATGGACAAAATCAAGCGCCTGCTTGAAGAAATACAACAAAGTCCATTTGAAGGGACCGGCAAACCAGAGGCATTAAAGCATAATTGGACAGGCTATTGGTCGCGACGAATAACAAGCGAGCATCGGCTGATTTATAAAGTTGAAAATGATATGCTGTATGTAGTGCAGTTACGCTATCATTATTAATAAAGCTTTATAAATTCGATCCTTTACTGTTCAATATGCCTAATATTGCTTTTTATAATTAAGAGGCACTGCGCAGGATGATTTTTGATTATTTACTTGATAAACCAGCTCCCTGATACTTAAAGATAAGGCTCAGATAAATATTCTGAGCCTTTGTTGTTTATTATTTGTCACTATTGGTATTTTTATGTGTCTTTTTGATATATGAAACCAACCTTACAAATTATCACGATAGGCCTTTTTGCTATTTTAAGTGTAAACCTTCAAGCGCAAGAAACATCCCCAACATTAAATGTTAAAAGTGAATCTGAGAATGTTATCAGCCGAATAGCCAATGATGAAAACATTAATGCAGATTCTACTTTTCGACTATTAACCAACTTTTCAAGCTATCCTGAAATTAAATCAACAGGAACGGATTATCTTTATTATTATACTGACTCATTATATGGCAAATTGCCATTAAGGGTATTTATTCCTGATACGTATAGGCCCAATCAACCAAATACATGCGTATTATTACTTCACGGTGCGGTAGGTGGGTCAAAATTGAGCGATATTGATACTGCCAGTAAATTTGATGATTTACTTTTCTCCTTGTTGAAAAAGCGAAATTATATTATCATCAGACCAGTGGGTAATCCATCTAATAAATTTGACTGGGTGGTTAATCGGTCTAAAGTGGGGACGAATTACACTTTTAAAACACTATCGGAAATAATTTCATCATTAAAAAAAATACTAAACATTGATGATAATAAAGTTTTTGCGTTTGGCCATTCGGATGGATCAGACGGCGCTGTTGGGATGGCGGTATTTAAACCAAATCAATTTGCCGGGATAATTGCCTATAATTCGATGATGGACAATATCTTTTCCAAAGATTTTTATATTCGGAACGTAATCAATACGCCACTATATGATGTTCACTCAGATCTTGATGATTTACGCCCGATTCAGCAAAATAGGGTTATCATAGATGAACTGACTAAGATAGATCCAGATATTATTTACAAGGAATATTTTGGTTATCAGCATTATGATAAACATCTCGACAAAGACATTCCGTATACCCGGCAATTTATCAATAGTGTTTCACGAAATCCATTTAAATCAGTGATTTATTGGGAAACTGATTCGGCGAAGAATTACAACGTATGCAATTGGTTAAGAATTACCGGGATTGATGCTAAATTACCTGTAGCGCCATGGCATAAAGAATTTCAAATTAAGAGCTATAATAAAATTATAAAAAAATTTATGCCGAATGATTTTTATTACTCCAACTTGAACGCAAGTGCTGCGGTTAAAGCAAGTTTTTATAATAATATTTTTGATATCCAAACTTCGAGTGTTACCGGGATTGAAATATTAATTAGTCCGGTAATGGTTAATTTAGAACAACCAATAACCGTGAACATAAATGGGAAACAGGTTTTTACAGGTAAAATAATTGCTGATAAACCCTTTATAATTGACGGCTTTAAAGCCAGTTTTGACCGGAGTGCTATTTGGGTAAACTCGGTAAAATTAAAAGTTAATTAAGTATTCGATTCAGCCTGCGGTCGGTGTTTTCACCGCACCGTTACACGTTGATAATTACTATTCAAAATAAGCATATTTCTGCCTGAAACAAGCTTTTTTAACACGTTGATTAACAATTAATTACTAAATAATTTTGTTTCAGTACTGAAACAAACCGTAATCTTTAAATTGCTGAAATGTAGTAGCTTAAGTGTTTCGGCTTGTTTCGGTTTTGTAAAGGTGTTTCGGTGTTATTTAGCTGTATTTGGGGTGTGTTAAGGGTTTGTTTTGGTGTTGTTTCAGTAATGTTTTAGTTGGAAATGAAACAGCTACGTTTTTGATCTTTTAAAACCAAATGATGTTACCTGATGTTATTTACTTACATCTAATAAAAAACATCATGAGCGATTTAAAATTAAGAGGCACCTGGAACGAAGTGAAAGGAAAAGTAAAACAAGCCTACGGCGACCTTACCGATGACGATTTGATATACGAAGAAGGCAAAGACGACGAAATGCTGGGCAAGCTTCAGCAAAAAACCGGCAAAGGCCGCGATGAACTGGTAAGTTGGCTTAACGATTTATAGTCGGGATAAATTCAATAAAAAAGAGCCGGTAAATAGTCTTTACCGGCTCTTTTTATGTTTAGTTTATAAAGTAGGTAGCATGCCTGTAGTTATGCCAATCCTGTTCCATGCATTAATGGTGATGGCGGCCATAATAACTTCGGCAGTTAGTTTTTCGCCAAGTGTTTTTGCGGCTTGCTGGTACAGTTCATCGGGTACGCCGTGGGTTATTAAAGTTACGGCTTCGGTTAGTGTTAATATCGCCTTTTCTTCTTCGGTAAAAAATGGTGTTTCGCGCCAAACGGTAAGCGCGTTAATGCGGCGTTCAGTTTCGCCTCTTTTGCGGGCATCGGTGGTGTGCTTATCTACACAATACGCGCAGCCATTAATTTGCGAGGCGCGGATACGGATCATTTCCTGGTGTAAAGGTTGTATTGAAGTTGTGGTAAGATATTTTTCTAAACCCAGCATTGCTTTGTAAGCATCGGGGGCAGTGTCGCCCATTATTATTCTGTTGCTCATGATGATTTGTTTTTGTTGATACAAATCTCCGCATTCAACAGGCTCCGAAAAATGAACCGTGGTTCATAAATTCAGACCTTTTTTGCCCTTACCCTGCTGATAAATTGGGGGGTTACGCCTAAAAATGAGGCAACCATATACTGTGGTACCCGCTGGTTAAAATCGGGGAAACGGGTTGAAAAGTTTCGGTAGCGCTCTTCATCGGTCATATTCAAAAGCATTTCCATCCGCCGTTGCGAAGCCGTAAATGCCTTTTGTAAAATTGCGCGTAAATAATGCTCGAAAACAGGAACTTGAGCAACAATCTCCTTTTCAGTCTCAGGATCGAGCACTAATACTTCGCTATCTTCAATAGCCTGGATGTAAAAATGGGAGGGGCGTTTGGTATCGATGCTGTCATAATCCGTTATCCACCAGTTTTCCAGCGCGAACTGGGTGATCTGCTCTACATCTTTTTTGTTGATAAAGTATAGGCGCATCAATCCGCTAACCACAAAGTAATTGGCTTTACATATTTTGCCGGGTGTAAGTACAAAGTTTTTTTTCTTCAGTTTTAGTAAGGTGATTTTTGAGCTGATAAATTCCGCGTCATCATCGCTTAATTCAACAAAATTGCGGATGTGGTTTATCAGTTGCAGGCACATAATGTAATATTAGGTTTTTACAACCTTATCAACCAAATATATTAATTTTGAGGCGATATGAAATCAAAACCAACCATACTTGTTGTTAATGACGACGGCATAACCGCACCCGGTATAAAGGCTTTAATTGATGTGATGAAAGAACTCGGCAGGGTTGTGGTAGTCGCGCCGGATAGCCCGCAATCAGGCATGGGGCATGCCATTACCATCGGCAAGCCGCTTCGTTTTGATAAAGTCGACTTTTACGAAGGTGTAGAAATGTATCGTTGTTCGGGCACACCGGTTGATTGTGTAAAGCTGGCCGTAAACTCCGTTTTTAAAGGCGGAAAGCCGGATCTGTGTGTATCGGGTATCAATCACGGCTTAAATAATTCTATCAATGTGTTGTATTCAGGCACCATGTCGGCCGCGGTTGAAGGTGCGATTGAGGGTATCCCGTCTATCGGGTTTTCGTTAGATGATTACACTTTACAAGCCGATTTTAGCCACTGCGCTAAATATGTAAAAGAGATAGCGATGCAGGTTTTGGAGCATGGTTTGCCAACAGGAACGGTGCTGAATGTGAACTTCCCGGCAGGTGATGGCATAAAAGGTATCAAAATCTGCCGCCAGGCTAATGCTAAATGGGCAGAGGAATTTGATGAACGTATTGATCCGCATAAACGCCCTTATTACTGGTTAACCGGTGTGTTCCAAAATAATGATGCTGGTGAGGATACGGACAATTGGGCCTTGGATCATCATTATGTATCGGTTGTGCCGGTTCAGTTTGATATGACGGCGCATTATGCTATCCCGGTTTTAAACAGTTGGAAATTCAACTTGTAAAGAAATAAATGAAGTATTATTTGGTAGCAGGTGAGGCATCCGGCGATTTGCACGGTGCCAATTTAATGAGTGCTCTGAAAAAGGAAGATCAGCAGGCTGAGTTTCGTTTTTTTGGCGGCGACCTGATGCTTGCCGAAGGCGGAACATTGGTTAAACACTACGCCGATATGGCCTTTATGGGCTTTATTGAAGTGGTTGCCAATTTACCGCAGATACTGAAGAACCTGAAATTCTGCAAAGTAGACATCACCCAATATCAACCTGATGTTTTGGTTTTGATCGATTTCCCCGGCTTCAACCTAAAGATTGCCGAATTTGCTAAAAATAACAACATCCTGGTTTGCTACTACATATCGCCCAAAGTTTGGGCCTGGAACCAGAAACGGGTATTAAAAATTAAGAAGACGGTAGATCATATGTTTTGTATCCTGCCTTTCGAGGTGGATTTTTATAAACAGTGGGGGATGGACGTGGATTATGTAGGCAACCCATTATTGGATGCAAAGGCAGCTTTTGTGCCGAATGAAAACTTCCGCCAAAACAACAATCTACCCCAAAATAAAATAATAGCACTATTACCGGGTAGCCGTAAGCAGGAAATAAGCAGGTTGCTGCCGGATATGTTGGGCGTAGTAACTCGATTTCCAGATCATCAGTTTGTAATTGCCGGTGCGCCATCATTCCAAAAAGAATACTATGATCAATATCTTGCCGGTAAAAATGTACCGATAGTATTCGGCGCTACTTATGACCTGTTGAATAATGCCGATGCGGCTGTGGTAGCATCAGGAACAGCAACGTTAGAAACTGCACTATTTCATGTGCCGCAGATAGTGGTTTATAAAGGCAATAATATTTCTATCAGTATTGCAAGGTTGGTGGTAAAGATAAAGTTTATCTCCTTAGTTAACCTGATTATGGATAAGCTGGTGGTTAAGGAGCTGATACAACAGGATTGTTCCCCGCAAAAAATTGGTGAAGAGCTGGATTTGATAGCTAATAATAAAGATTACAGAGCAGCTATGCTCAATAATTATAACGAATTGGATGTGCGGATGGGTAAGCCCGGCGCCTCCGAAAAAACAGCCGCTTTAATTGTAAAATATGCAGCTAAAAAATAAAGCCCTGCAAAAATTGCAGGGCTTTATCGTTTTCATAGGTGTAGTAAATTTCGATAGGTAGATGCGTATATGATTGATCAGGCAGCTTTAAGGTTACGCTGTACGGTTGCCTGTTTGTTGCTGGTTGTAAATTGATTATTCGCTTTAAAAGCTTGTAAATCTTCTCTTAATATATTTAGTAATTCCTCATCAAAACGGGCTACTAATTTGCTGGTTGCTATTTTGTTGTAAGTTTTCATAGGTAGATGTTTTAGGGAGTGTTTTATAATTAGGCTGCTGGTAGCAAGTTATTGTTAACGTTATTTAAAAATTGATTTTTTACTTGTTTTAAAGCTTTTAAGTCTGCTCTTAATATTTCTAAAAGTTCCTGATCAAAACGGGCTACTAATTTGCTGGTTGCTATTTTGTTGTAAGTTTTCATGGGTCGAGTAGGTTAAATATGTTTAGTTTTTTGTTTGCTTAGTTTCGTTATCGCCGGTTAAATTTTCCTTTTGTCTTTTGGCCTCATCTAACTGACGTTTCAACTGCTCCTGGTCACGGTCGTCTTTCGGTTTTTCAGGGTTTTGTGGGTTTTCCCACTCCTTCTGTTCCACTTGCTGATCTTTATTTCCAATTACCATTTCAGTGTCATTTGATAAGTACTAAACCAATACAGTGCCAAACTTTACAAATTCATGAAAAAAAGTGTATTTTGAACTTAAATTATTTTTTCAGAAGGGCAAAAAATGATCTCTAGCCCAGTATTTAACCCGGCAAATTGATCGGTTTTAAGCAATAGCTGTACGGTAAAAACAGGGCGCGTTGTAGGCGGTAGCATACACTATACGGCATCAGCCACTTTTTGCCTGCGGCGATGGTTCAGCAGGTGTACTACGATGGCAATTGAAGATAAAATAATTCCGGAAATGCACACACCTGTCCAATGATAGCTACCCCATAAGGCACTCACCAAAAAAGTACCGGCAGCGCCGCCAATAAAATACGATACCATATAAATAGTATTGATCCGGTTGCGGGCTTCAGCATTTAAAGCGAAGATCATCGACTGGTTTGAGATGTGGGTAGCCTGTACACCCATATCCAACACAATTACACCTATAATAAGGCCTGCAATGCTGTGGGATGAAAAAATGAATATGATAAAGGATATTAAAACAAGCGTAAGCGTAAAAAATGAAAGTTTAAACGCATCCATCTTATCACTCAGCCTGCCCATCAGTCCGGCCGCAATTGCGCCGAAAGCGCCAACCAAACCAAATAAGCCCGCGGCATCGCTACCCATATTAAAGTTTTCTTTTAGCAAAAATACAATGGTGGTCCAAAAGGCGCTGAAGCATGCAAAGCAAAGCGCGCCGCGTAAAGAGGCAAACCTAAGCACCGGTTCAGTTTTTACCAGGTCGATAAGCGAACCCATCAGTTTTTTGTAGGTACCATTATAATCGGGTTCAACCTCGGGCAAAAACAGGAGTATAACAAACCAGGTAACGAGCATTAAGCCTGCAGCGATGTAAAACATAGCCCGCCATCCCCAATGCGCACCTACAAAGCCGCTAAGCGTACGTGAGAGTAGTATGCCTATTAATAAGCCACCCATAACCACGCCTATTTTTTTACCCCGTTCACTCGGATGAGCCAGATGTGCAGCCATCGGTATTAATAATTGTGGTACCAGGGATGCTGCACCCACCAAAAAGCTGGCGATGATTAAAATATTAATGCTTGAAGCCGATGCCGCGCATAACAATGCTATTACAACAATGGCAATTATATATAGCATCATCCTTTTTCTTTTAAACATATCGGCAAGCGGCACAATAAAAAACATACCTACAGCGTATCCTATCTGCGTTATCATGGAAATGTGGCCTGCCGAACCATTGCTTGCGTTGTAAGTATGGGCTATATCGCCTAATAAAGGTTGATTGTAGTAGATGTTTGCCACCACTAACCCGGTTGCAATGGTCATTATCCATAAGGTAAATGTGGTAAGATGAGGCTGTTGGGTGGGTGAGATATGTTGTGTCATTTAACTTAATGTATAATTCACACAAAGGTGATAAAGCTATTTTATTTTTGCGTTTCTCTTACGTAATATTTTTTGATTTAGTAAAACAGGCGTTACAAAGGCTTAAAATAATTGGGGGAGGCAATTTTTAAATAAAATTTGAGTTTTTAGATTGTGATTTGAATAAATAGCTCAATTTTTAAAGAAAATTTATTTGATTTTTGATAAATTTCGACTCTGTATCTAAAATTACACGTGTTTTTTAATGAATTTTTTACTTTTTGTCTGTTTGAAATTTATTTAGTTATTTTCTTGCTAAAAAGCATTTAGCAAGAAAATCATTGCGATCTTGTTAATTATAAGTTTCATATTTGATATTATTAATACAGTTATCTAACAAATGTTAAAAAAAA
>Ga0302309_10004514_pt1 | contig 10251 bp, 9 predicted proteins | sample III_Palsa_N1_1_FD_200453 | JGI IMG/M metagenome (GOLD analysis project Ga0302309, IMG submission 200453) | Peat permafrost microbial communities from Stordalen Mire near Abisko, Sweden - III_Palsa_N1_1 | ecosystem: Environmental > Terrestrial > Soil > Palsa > Peat permafrost | place: Sweden... | reverse complement strand
ATAGGATGTTTACAGGATGGTTATTAATATTTTTAAAGGATAAATCTTCTTTTAAGCATAAAAGTATGGAGCTCCGTACTTGTTATTGTCGCTAATCAGCCAGTATGTATACCTAATGGGATTAAGATAAGAGACGTTTACAGGATGGTTATTAATAGTTTTTAAAGGGTAAATCATCTTTTAAACCTAAAGTACGGAGCTCCGTACTTATGAAAATATTAGGTTTTAAGTCATTTTATAAGGCAAGTATGTGTGTCTAGTGGGATTAGAATAAGGGACGTTTACAGGATGGTTATTAATATTTTTAAAGCCTAAATCTTGTTTTAACCCAAAACCACAGCGCTCGGTGCATCTTATATGCGGGAAGATTTACATACTAAGTACATTTTGTACCCTGTTTGAGTACCGTTTGTCACCTGTTTCAAGTTTAACGCAAAAAAACAACTTTAGTCTTTCCATAATTCATTGCTATTTATGCCATTTTAATTACATAACAAATTTACAACCATTACATAAGTATAACATAACAAATTATTAACAATTGCCTAATAGCTAGACTAGCCCCTATAAAAAAGGTCTGCTAACTTTGCCCTTCAAGGGTAACTATATAGCTAGTGATATCCATAAAAATAATAAAAAATGTAAGTGGTTACAAGAATATAAAAAAGCATTTTATACCATTTACAATTTAAAAGGATTATAGCCAGGCAAACAATTTACTATACATAAAGCTAATCCGCTTTAGCCTCCAGCGCCCAAAAGTTAAAGCTTATGCACCTTTAGTAATCACTAAAACATTTGTTTAGAGTTAAAAAGTAGAATCCACCATAATACTTTGATGATAAACCTTGAAATTCATTAAGTTTATAAGTGTAAAATTTTTTTTAAATATATCCCACAGTAAATAATTTTAAGTGAAGATAATGATAGTTATTTATCATTAATTTAAAGTTTTGAGATAATTTCCCTCAATAACAAGTAAAAAAATCATTTAACGAATATGATTATTGTATCCTGGCTTCCAGTGTTATGCCTTCAACAGATTGGATAGCTTGCAGCAGGGCACAAAAGTTACTGGTCGTAGGATTGCCCTGAGGGCCTAGCATCCTTTGTAAGCTTTTATCATTTTTATGAAGCTTTTTAGCAAGTTTATCAAAGGCTATAGAGGCGTTCACATAATCCCGTAACATAGATTTAGCAGCCTCTAAATCCCCAGAGAGGAATTCATTGATGGCTTCTGTTAGAAGTGCCTTACGAAACTCAGGATCACGTTGTGCGCGTTCTAAAACGCTTTGTTTAAATGCTTTAGTTAATGCCATATTAGTCTCCTAATGGAATCTTTTTGTGGATTTATAGCTTTGCCATAATGTCTGAGCTATTTTAATGTCTCGGGCTTGGGTTTTTTTAGTGCCTCCGCCTAGTAAAATAATCAATTTATCAGCTTCTCGCCCAAAATAAATGCGATAGCCTGGCCCAAAAGTCAGTTTGTATTCTGAAATACCTGCTCCCAGGCCCTTAACATTAGAAAGATTGCCATGGGCCATTCTATTAAGAGCAGTAACAATTTTAGCGGCTGCTTGGCTATCTAAGCCATCGAACCATTTGCTAAATGGTGAGCGGCCATCTTTGTCTAAATACTCAACAATTTCAATTTTTTTCATTACTATAATGGTAACACATATGTTACCATTATGCAATTTATTTATAGAATTTGTCCAGAAGTCTTCTTAAGTAGTTGTTTAGTAGAGGTGTTTATTTATTTTAAGCCTAGCGAATTTTAGCCTCGCCTAAATAAATTACATTTTAATAATGGATATTTTCAAATTAGCTACCAATCTTGGTAAATTTATCCCATCTGACTAAAGCCTACCCCCCATGAAAAAATCTCTCATAGGGGGATTGGGCTGCTCATTAATGCTTATAAGATATTTTCTCAGCTACAAGTGCATCCTGTACTACTTTATTTTCATTTTCTAATTCACTGTCCAATAGGAAGGAATCAAAATAACTGACGATTAGTTTTTGAGTATTAAGCTCCACTAGGTTGGTTTCGATAAAAACAGTGTTTAAGCAATGTATTTTTTGTGCGGGGAGATAAGCTTTGTCTCTTATTTCTGCCGCTAATGCCACGTGATTAGCTTCTTTATAAACACCTCGAAAGGTTCCTGCTAATTCGGCAATAATTTGTTCAGCAAATGGTTCGCCAGAATTTGCTTTTGCTAATATGTATTGTTTAGCAGCATCAAGGAGTAAATCAAGAATACGCCTTCGCTTAGCAACATAATCCGAAGAATTTTTCAATGGTCCTATGGCTGAAATCCATTGCGAATAGGCCTCGCTTAAAACTGTCCATTTTTTAGGATTTGGGGTCATTCTTGCTGTAGGTTTGATTAGGGTTAAATCTGCCTGCTTCGATAAGAGATATACAACTACATCAAGGGTGCCTTCTTCAACAGCACGCATTAAAGCTGAAACATTTGAATTACAATAATCAACATTTGCGCCTTTGGACTCAATTAAATATTTTATTATTTCAGTTGTCTCATTTGAGTCAGCTTTGAAAGACCTTCTACATGCTGCCAACAACATTTTGTTAATAGAGTCCGAAGAGCCTCTGTTATCGCTTAATAACAATTGAACCATTGCTAAAGTCCCATGAGTAGCTGCCCATTCAAAAGGGGAGCCTAATGAAGAGTAAGCTTCTAGGTCCACGCCTTTGTTAATCAATACAGTTATGAATGGAATTTTGTCATGGGTATATTCATTGCTAATAATAGACCCGATTAGAGGGTCTCCAAAGTTACCATAAATATTGGGTTGGCTATTGGGCCCATCCAATAAGGCCTTAAATCCTTCTAAATCATTTTCTTTGAATTTATTCACTAGTTGGGTATAGAGAACGTTTGGCATATCATAACTCCTTATTAGCATTAGATGTATGTATACTAACTATTTACAGCACATAAATCAATCTTTTTTTTTATATTATAAAAGCTTGTAAAAGCGCTTAATGCATAATTAAGTTGCTTTCTAGCCACCGAATTCACATATATTTTTTTTGTTAATTAGTTTTAAGAGTTGTAAGCCTTTGTTTAAACAGCAAAAAATATATTTTTAAGCTTAGCGATTTTTAGTAGGCACTAAATAATTTAAATTTCCGATAATGTATATTATTGGCAAAATTACTTGATGTAAATACCCACAGTATGTACAATGTATAAAAAGGCGTAAAAAGTGGGTTTGGTGCGACTTTTGGCAAAATATGAGTACAGTTAGACAAAGTAAGATTTGAAGCAATTACTTTAATGTAAGTTTTATGCGAGAGCGCTAAACTTTAGCAAGTGGCATTGACTTATTGAAGAAAACTTTGCTATTCTTATATTACTCATACCCGCCACGCCTCTTCATAATGCGCACCTCGGCGGGTTATTTTTTTTATGGGTCAATATTCTAAAAAAGCTTTTTCTCATGAGCAAATGCTTAGTAAGTTGGAAAACCAAGGTTTATGTATTCCAGACAAAAGCGAGGCAATACACTATTTAAAGTCTATTGGCTATTTTCGGCTCTCAGCATATTTTCTCCCCTTTATTAATAAAGATTCTGCCAATAAAGTTTTCAAGGAGGGCGTTGAACTTAAAGATATCGAGCAGCTTTATGCCTTTGATAAGGAGCTACGTTTATTGGTTGTTGATGCAATTGAAAGTATAGAAGTTACTTTAAGAGCATCCTTAAATGATTATATGAGCTTCGAATATGGGCCGCATTGGTACTTAGAGGCTAAACATTTTAATAATCTTAAAATATATCAAAAATTTCTAGAGGACTTAGAGGAACTCTGTCGCAAGCCTAAGGAAGTTTTTTTAATCCATTATTACGCAAATTATACTGCGCCCAAATTACCCCCTAGCTGGATGGTCACAGAATTAATCTCTTTTGGTACCTGTGCTAATTTATTTAAAAATCTGCATTCACTCCAAGATAGAAAAGAAATTTGTAAATTATTTAAACAGCATCCAACGATTATGAGCTCATGGTTTACGAGTTTAAATTATGTTCGTAATCTTTGTGCGCATCATGCGCGGCTCTGGAATAGGTGGTTTGTCATTAGTCCCATGCAGGCTCAAACCAACAAAACTAAAGTTAAACCTAAAACCTTTGCTGAGCAAGCCTATATTATTGATACAATCTTGAAAGCTTTTGGACCAGATAAGTCTAAAGCCTGGAAGCTTAAGTTATACAATTTGTTTTTAAGATACCCAAAGCTTCCTGTTGAAAGTATGGGCTTTAAGCACAATTGGAAGCACGAGCCATTTTGGAGCGAATTAACTAAAAAATAAGGCATTAAGAAGAGGGCGGCAGGATGGAAGCTAAAACCAAACATAAGGCAATAAGCCGAGAAGCAGTATTTCAAGCGGCAAAAGACTTATTTATGCAAGGTAAATATCCTACTTTAGCTGAAATAAGGCTGCAGTTAGGGAATAGGGGCAGTAAAACTACTATCCACAAATATTTTTTACAATGGCGAGATAATTGTGTTCAAAAAACTTTACAGGAAAATCTGCATATCTCGCAGGACTCTGTAAAAACTATAGAAAAAAGCGTTTTGGAACAAGTCATTAATAAACAAGCGCAGCAGTTAGCGCTTTATAGTAAAGAATTAATGAGGCATGAAAAAAATCAACTTGAATTAAGCCTTGAAAATGAAAACTTAGCACAAGAATTATTTCTCTTAAAACAGGAATTAAAAGAAGCGCAAGCTCAAAAAAATAGTTTTGAATTTGCCATACAAGAAATTAAAGCCGAAAGGCAGTCTATAATCGAGCAAGAGTTTCAAAAAAAAGATATTTTAATTCAAGCATTAAGGGAAGAATTAAAGCAATTAAACCAAGAGACTCGCAAAGAAATAATAGCTTTAGCCCGAAAAGATGACGATGCCTTAATGGAAGGCAAGATAAAAATCATGAATTTAAATGATGAACTAAAGAGCTCACATAAAAAAAATAAGGAGCTCAACAATCACAATTACACTTTAGAATTAGCAAATACTAAATTAAGTAAAAAATTAAAATGCTATCAAAAAATGGCGCAAGAGCATTTGAGTGAGGAAATACAAATACAATATATTCCAGAGGAATACTAAAGTGGAAACTTTGGCAATCAAGGAAGCAAGATTTGCATTCAATCTTCCTCAGCATTTAAAAAAGAAAATTGACTTATGGAATGAATGTTCTGATAACCCCAATTGTCAAATTGATGCGCCTAACGATGTCGCTGCAGTTAAATTATGGTTAAACCGCTATTCAAAAAAAACGACCTATAATACTTACAAAAAAGAAGCGAACCGTTTTTTATTATGGTGCGTCTATGAAAGGGGTTTAAGCTTAAAAGCTTTAAAGGTACAGGATTTTGAATCCTACTTTAACTTTTTAAAAAATCCACCTTTGAGTTGGATAGCTCAAAAGAGGCCTGGTAAGAAGGGGAGGGATGAAAGCGATTGGAAACCCTTTTTAGGACCTTTAAGTAAAACTTCCTTGATAGCAGCCATCCGGATAATTAATTCCTTAATGAATTATTTAGTGGCCGCTGATTATTTAAACCGTAATCCGATTCGTTTAATCAAACAAGCTAACCATTTTCAAGCAGAAAACCTTGAACGGCGTTTCAAAGCAAGGGAGCGCATGTTAGAAAAAGAGGAGTGGGAGGCCTTGCAGGCTACTTTAAATGAATTACCCGAAGCGACGGATGCTGAAATAGATAAAAAGATTAGGGCACAATTTTTATTTTCCATTTTATATTTATTAGGTCTACGCATTCAAGAAGTTGCTAATCATACTTGGAGTTCATTTAGGAATTACCAAGGAAGGTGGAGTTTTATCGTTTTAGGGAAAGGGGATAAACTTAAAAATCTGCCTGTGAACGATCAACTGTTAAGCATGATAAAGATTTATCGGCTGTATTTACAAAAAACACCTTTGCCGGAAAAGCATGAAACCGAGCATTTAATGGTAAGAAAAAATTCTAAAAAACCTTTAAGTACCCGCCTGCTGTTTGATATAGTAAAGAGTATAGGTCAAAAAGCGGCTTTAAAGTTTACACATGAGCCTGCAAAGGCTGAAAAATTAAAACACTTATCTCCCCACTGGCTAAGGCATATGTTAGCTTCCCACCAGGAGCAAGCAGGCTTTAGTGGGACCATGATTCAAGAATTGATGCGTCATGGCTCTTTCGCCACGACTCAGATTTATTTGCATTCTGAGGAAAAGTTAAATCATGAAGCCATGCAAAAAATTAAAATGGATATCAAGCCAAAAATATTTACTAAAAGAGAAGCAAGGCTTAAAACTGAATTACATATTATCTTAAGCCGAGGTCATATAAACTTAGCTCATGCTGAGATAGGCCTTAAAGCCTTTATTGCGATGGTAGAAGATGAAGTTTTAAAAGATTTACATTTTCAGGCTTGTGACAGTATTGCAAAGGTTATGGAAAGGTATAAAAAAACAAAAGCCTTATGTCATAAGATTGAATTAACATATGTTTTAGAAGGAAGCCTGCATCAAGATGTTGAAGCGTATATAAAAAAAGCTATTTTAAGAGAGTCCGAAATACGGCTTTTCGAAAGTGAAATTAATCTTGTAACCAAGATTTTATAGAAGTAAAAGTGTAAAAGATAAGATTTAATCGGACACTTCCTAGAAAAATGGTGTACATGAACTATAGTAGTTATATGTCATCAAAAATTAATAAACTAGGAGCGTCATTATGAATGTATCAGAAAAAATAATTAAACCCAAGCTCGGCGTTATGGAGCTTGCTAAACAGCTAGGTAATGTATCACAAGCTTGCAAGATAATGGGTTATAGTCGTGATAGTTTTTATCGTTTTCAGAATTTGACTTAATTCAATAAATTCAAATTCTAATTATTCTAGACGAGCTTAAGCTGCTAAGGAATAAAATTGCTCAAATACATTTAATTTTTTAAAATTATTCATTTGCTCTTTCTTAAGCATATGATGTAACTCAATGCCGTTTAAAGTAGCCATAGCTGAATTAAAAGATTTAAAACCTAACATTGGTTTAATTTTTTTCTTAATAAAGCGATGGTCTTGTTCAATGATATTGTTTAAATATTTTACTTGCCGAATTGCGATTTTTTTGGTTAATTTTGAATTGATTTCCTTAATACCTGCCTTATTCGCTCCACTTTTGTCGATATTGATTTTAGAAGGTTTACCAGAAGATTTGATTGCTTTCTTGAAAAATTTTAAAGCTGATTTTTTATCTCGTTTCTTTGAAAGCATGAATTCTATGGTGTTGTTGAATTGATCGACTGCACGATACAAATAATTCCATTTTCCTTTGATTTTTATATAAGTCTCGTCCATTTTCCAGCTTTTGCTAACTCTTTTTTTATTGCTTTTAAATTTATTTAAAAGCAGGGGTGAATAATGAATAACCCATCTGTTTAAAGTTGAATGATCGACTTTAAATCCACGTTCGAGCATGAGTTCTTCAATGTTTCTGTAACTTAAAGCATAAGCTAAATACCAACGAACGGTCATTAATATAACCGTTTTTTCAAATTGGCGACCTTTAAAGCTAATCATCTTAAATTGTTGACCTAGTATACGAATTTTATTCATTATAACAAAGCTTGGATGTTTGCGACAGAACCTGCTAACTTAATTAAATTGGCTAGTCAATTAGCAAGTTAACCGAGTTGATGTCCTAAAAATGCATTTTGGCTGTCTACCCCCTGAAAGTAGTGAATCAGTAAGTTAACCGAGTTGATATCCTAAAAAGGGCATTTTGGCTGTCGACCCTCGGGTTGCTATCAAGCGATCTTATGAGGGCTTGAGCGGAGTACAGCGAAAGTTGTACGCTCCGTTCTTAGAGGCCTGCTCCTCAGCAATGGGGAGTGGGTACTCGACTATACGCGTTAATAAAAATTTGCATTTAAGTCAACTTCTAAGTAAGATAACCTATAACCATAAAGTTAGCATGCACTAGTTTTATAAAGATTATTTTAAATGTTTCTTATTCGGAGATTTCAATGGCATATTCACCTAATAATATAATCCAAATCATAAATTTACAAAAATCACTCATAGCTAATGCGGATACTTGTAATAGCTTAAAAAAACATTCTACCGCACTATCAATTTTAGATAGTACTTTAGCATTAAACCCACACAATGCCGAAGTTCATCACAAAAAAGGGATAACCCTCATTAATTTGAGTCGATTTTCAGATGCCTTAATCTCATTTGATACCGCCATCCGTCTTAATCTAAGTAATACAAACGCTTATATTGGCCGGGGCGATGCTTTGCGTTTATTAAACCGCTATGATGAAGCTTTAGTATCGTATGATGCTGCCATCCGCTTGAATGCAAATGATGCTTTCGCACATATTGACCGGGGCGATGCTTTGCGTTTATTAAACCGCTATGATGAAGCTTTAGTATCTTTTGATACCGCCATCCGTTTGAATGCAAATGATGCATTCGCTCATATTGGCCGGGGCCATGCTTTGGGTAAATTAAACCGCTATGATGAAGCTTTAGTATCTTTTGATACCGCCATCCGTTTGAATGCAAATGATGCATTCGCTCATATTGGTCGGGGCCATGCTTTGGGTAAATTAAACCGCTATGATGAAGCTTTAGTATCTTTTGATACCGCCATCCGTTTGAATGCAAATGATGCATTCGCTCATATTGGTCGGGGCCATGCTTTGCGTAAATTAAACCGCTATGATGAAGCTTTAGTATCTTATGATACCGCCCTCCGTTTGAATGCAAATGATGCAAACGCTCATATTGGCCGGGGCCATGCTTTGCGTAAATTAAACCGCTATGATGAAGCTTTAGTATCTTATGATACCGCCCTCCGTTTGAATGCAAATGACCCAAACGCTCATATTGGCCGGGGCCATGCTTTGCGTTTCTTAAACCGCTATGATGAAGCTTTAGTATCTTATGATACCGCCCTCCGTTTGAATGCAAATGACCCAAACGCTCATATTGGTCGGGGCCATGCTTTGGGTAAATTAAACCGCTATGATGAAGCTTTAGTATCTTATGATACCGCCCTCCGTTTGAATGCAAATGATGCTTTCGCACATATTGGCCGGGGCGATGCTTTGGGTAAATTAAACCGCTATGATGAAGCTTTAGTATCGTATGATGCTGCCATCCGTTTGAATGCAAATGATGCTTTCGCACATATTGGCCGGGGCGATGCTTTGCGTTTATTAAACCGCTATGATGAAGCTTTGGTATCGTATGATGCTGCCATCCGTCTTAATCCAAATGATGCATTCGCTCAAGCTGGTCGGAAGAAGATATTGCGTTTATTAAATATTAATTCCCAAACAGCTTCTACAAGTTCCAGTAGTTCCTCAAGCTCAGCCTCTAACCAGGCTTTATTGGGATTAGCGGCCTTATCTGAAGGTACAGGCTCTAATTTCCCTATTGAATTAGGGAATAATCCAGATAATGCTACTAATGATGATTTGTCTTTAATTCAAAATATTCAGGTTAAAACAGAGCCTAGTGATAATTTAGATATTGAAAATTCCTCAAATGATTCATCATTTAGCGATAATAGTAGTCGTTCTTCTTCTAATAGTAGCAGTACGCCTATGTATAATAACGCCTCATTAGTTCATCGAGCTAGAAAACACAAGACTTCTTCAGACGAGGAAACTATTGAAAATGAAGGAAATAATTCTGAATCACCCAATAAAAAAGCTCGCAGGAACAAATGAAAGGCTTAGGGCAGAATTTGTAGGGTCAAGCACTGGCGCGGTAGTATCTTATACCCCGTTTCCAGTACCTGCCACCTCAAACCGGACGTGAAGATTTGCTTCATCCAGCTTTCTTAATGACTTCGTGTTAAAGTTTATGAGGCCTACCAGCGGGAGTTACTTTCCCAATCAAGCATATCTGATTGTGTAATCATTAAACAGATTTGTCCTCTGATATATTTGTTTGCTACTCCACTCCTTCCAGCCAAAACCAGGCTTTTATTGTGCTTTACGTTGATGCCTGCGAACTTTCATACCTTTAATCCGATATTCCCGCATTTAGACTTTAACTTTTTATAATTAATGACCTATCTTCAACTGGTAAACCGTATCTAACTTTGATTTATTAGCAAAATTTCGTAATATGAAGCCCTGCGAGGATTTTTTAAAAGGGTAAATGATTAATGGAAATTGCTGGTAAAGAAATGAAGATTGTTAC
>Ga0302309_10004512_pt1 | contig 10254 bp, 6 predicted proteins | sample III_Palsa_N1_1_FD_200453 | JGI IMG/M metagenome (GOLD analysis project Ga0302309, IMG submission 200453) | Peat permafrost microbial communities from Stordalen Mire near Abisko, Sweden - III_Palsa_N1_1 | ecosystem: Environmental > Terrestrial > Soil > Palsa > Peat permafrost | place: Sweden... | reverse complement strand
CTTACCCATTCGTCCAATCCCCCCGAACACCGATTTCGCATCGCTTAGCTTAAAGTAGTTCCCCCAACCGTGATTCAATCACCTGATCTGCATCATGCGCTCTTCCATCGGGTAGGGTTTGCTCCGGCATGTTACCGCCCGGATTTTCTCCTTGTGAGATGCTACGCTTTTACGGTGTACCGTTATCCCTTTGGTTCCTTTCCTGTGGTAGAAAGTGAAGCCCGGCAACTTGCTGTGTCACGGGCGGGTTACCGAACTTTTGTCCTTGTTTACCTTCAGTTTCAGCTCCTTTTCAATCTAGGCGCTTATACCGGCCATTACCCTTTCGCCTGCACGCTTGCTTTTTACGTAGATGCTGCAGTCGTCCGCATAACGCACAAAACGGTGCCCCCGTTTTCCAGCTCTCTGTCCAGCTTATCAAGGATAATATTGAAAGTAATGGACTTAGAGGGCCGCCTTGTGGTACGCCTTCCTTGCTGGGTCTCGATTTCCCGTCTTCCTGTATGGCTGCCCGAAGTATCTTGTGGATAAGTTTAAGTACCCGCTTATCCGTTATCTTCCGGCTTAGTTCATTCATCAGGTAGTCGTGATTTACCCTGTCAAAGAATTTCTCCAGGTCGAGGTCTGCTACATGGCTGTAGCCGGCATTGATGTACTCCTTCGCTTTTTCCAAAGCTTGATGTGCATTCTTGGCCGCGCGGAAACCATAGCTGTTTTCCGAGAATCCGGGGTCGTACAATTTGGTTAGTTCCTGTGATATGGCCTGCTGAATAAGCCTGTCCATGTACGTGGGAATACCGAGTTTCCGTTCCCCGCCGTTCGGTTTGGGTATCTTTACCCGTCTTACTGCTTTAGGCTGATATCGCCCGTTTCAAGGCTTGTTTGGGTTGTCTCCCATTCGGCTTTGAGTTGCCCCGCGAAGCTTGCTGCTTCTACGCCATATACGCCCCCTGCTCCCTTGTTGCCCTACCACTCTCGCATAAGCCGGACGCATGTTTGATTTGCTGTTGATCTGTTCAAGTAGCATTTGCTCAACTCTTTTTTTTCCTGTTTCCTTGGTTCTTTCCTTCTTTCATGCCATCGCTCAGCGCTACCTGCTACCTTTCTGCTTCCAGCATATCCATACACAGGCGAGTCCTCCATCCGGAGGTTTCTGCTTTCTTTACGATAGACCCATTGCCGGAGATACTCCCCGGACGTTTAATGTTCAGCCCTTCCCCCCGCCAACTGGCGGATACGATGGCTTCGGCTGACTCTGATAAACAAGCTTTGTATCGATACTGGCTTTTGCTCCTTCGGGCTGCGCTTCTCCCTCCGTCCACCGTTTATCAGATCTCCACGCGTAAGAAAGCAAACTTTCTCTCCATATACCTGTCAGATATACAGCCCCATGTTTCGGATAGTTTTGGGCTTCGTTTTGTATTGCAAACTCACCCACTTAAGACCGCCTGATCTGCTCCCTGTTCGTCAGGCCAGAGATTTACCGCCGGCTTCCTTCAGATTCCTCCTCGCAGAGGACACCCTTGCCTTTGGTTAACGCTTCCCACTATCAAGGCGCGCTCGAAACTTCCACCCTATAGTTTGCGCCCATGCCGGGTGCACATGAAAAAATCCCCGCAAATTATTGCGGGGATCAATCAAACCAATTAAACTATTGCGAATCCGACCAGACTTGGTCTGCTCATTGTTCCCCAACAGGAACAGCATTATGAGCAGTTTTATATAAGCCTGGCATCAATCGAATACGATTTAAATAGTATAACGATAAACTGAGCAAGCTAAAAGTTCTTAGGAACAGCCTGCCCTTTATTAGTATCCCACCATACAGGGGTCCCGCCATTATCCGGACCGCCAAGTAACTGTACCCCGCCTGCAACGCCAGCGGAATTACTTGTGTATTCGCCGGATGGGTATTGTATCCTGCGGATCTGTAGGGCTGTGCTTATAGTACCTCCGCTGTTGTTTACTACAACAGGGAAAAGCCTTGGATATCCTGTACGACGATAGTCTGTCCATGATTCCCAACCACCACATGGAAAATTAGCAAGCCACTTTTGGGTGATAATCCGCTCCAAATTTTGTTCTTTAGTCGCAGCGTTATTCCAGGCAATGGTAATAGTCGACATCGCTTTGATACTTGCGTTAGGAACGCCGGCTGCAGGCGTTTGCGGATCTACATAGTCAGCCTGTGTGCTGGTATTATCACTTAAATAATTACCTATAGGCGCACCCCAATATGCAAATGAAGTACTTATCCCTGTCTCATAATCGGTTTGCGGGCTGTCGCCTGTCCATCCTCTTAACGCAGCTTCGGCCTTTAAAAACCAAACTTCAGAGGCATTCAGCAGCACCATTGGGGAATATTCAGATATTGTTGAAAAATTAGGAAGAGAATAACCGCTGTACATTGGTTTCCCCCCGACCGGGGTACCTGCCCGGATACCTACATATTGCCCGGCTATGCTGGCCGGACTGGTGGCAGGAGAAATCATGTCTGGCTCACGCGGATCGTGATAGCCGTTAAGGTACGATGTTAGGGATGCACCAACTGCAAGGTCTGTCCAACTCGTGCCAATCCACCAAATTGGGCTATGGTACCCAAAACCTGTAAGTGTTGCGTTATCTGCATTAGTGGTAATTAATCCACCGGGATCATTTATAGCTTTTAATGCTTGTGTTTGAGCCGTTGCAGGGTCAACATTTACAATGTGCATCGCCAGCCTTAACCTTAACGAATTGGCATATTTTATCCATTCCGGATAACTCCCGCCATAAACCATATCAAATGCTTTAAAAGGAGTAAGACCGGGGTTTGCAGTAACATAAGCATGAAGATTATTTACTGCGGTATCTAATTGTAAAAAAAAGGAATTGTAAACAGCCTGCTGCGAATCATAAGGTGTGGAAGTTCCTCCCAGCGCAACCTTGCTGTAAGGGATAGGGCCGTAATAATCAGTAACCCTGCTTATGGCTTGGACCTGTAATATTAAAGCAATAGCCCAAAAATGCGGAGAAACGACACGCGCGTTACCTTGGTGGTTAAGCTCGACAACAATTGGCGACATTACCTGGGTGAAGCCCATATTGTAAACATCCGAATTCCAGCCATCAACTAAAGAATAGCTCTGGTTATTGATATTCCCCCTGAACGGATCGGGCGACATATAATAGCCGGCGTAACAATCTGAATTCAAATTTTGGCAAAGCTGGTAGTCACCTTCTTCACCAAAAATATTTTGCTCGATGCCGGGAAACCGAAGTCCCAAACCGTTATTGTTAGGCTGTAATTGAGCATTAGTAATACCTGATGAGTCAGTATTAAATTTTTGAAAATCTTTGGTACACCCACTTAACAAAATGGGGACAATGGCAATCAGGATAAATCTACTCAAAATATTGATCCCGATTATTTTGTTTTTTAAATAAGTTATCTTTTTCATCACAATTATTTTTAATATTTAAATTTATTAAAACGAAATATTCATCGAGGCGCCTAACCTTCGGGTGGTGGGTTGATTGAAAGTATCCACGCCTGCTAAGCCGATGCCGGTAGACATGGTAATTTCAGGATCGTACGGCGCTTTTTTGTAAAAATATAAAAGATTGCTACCAGTCAGGGATAACCTGAGGCTTTTAACAAAACTGTTTGCAACCGGAAAATTGTATCCTAATGATGCCGAACGGAGCCGTACCACTGTTGCGCTGTACATATAAGGTTCTGCTATCCCGGAACGGCCCCCAATTCCCTGGTACCAGGTTTGGGCGTCTATTTTTGTTACTGCGTTACCGCTTGGATCAACAGCGTTAACTGTTACGCCCCCGGCATCGCGGGCCTGCCCGCTCGCAAGCGATGTTCCGTAACTGTCCATCATCATTTGGGTCATCGACAATACCTGGCCGCCAAATTTGCCATCTATTAAAAACTCTAAAGTAAATTTTTTATAATTGAATGCATTGTTCCATCCCAATTGAAATTTTGGGTTTGGATTGCCGACTTTTTGAAATATACCGTCATTGATTGGGACATCGCCGGTACCCACCATAATCTGGCCGGCTGCATTCCTTTCATATTTAACGCCATAAATATCATCAAATGATCCTCCTTGTTTTAAAATAGATTCGTAAGCATTGTTGCCAGATCCGGTTAAGGTCATTAGTTCGGTAGGATCGCCTGGAAACAGTTGTACTATTAAATTTTTATTGGCTGAAAAATTGAAGGCTGTATTCCAGTTAAGGTCCTTACTCTTCAAAACATCATAACCCAACCGTAACTCGATACCCGTATTTTGTATATTCCCTGCATTGAAATAACCTGTTGCGAAACCTGATGATGCCGGTGGTAAATATTGCAGATACTGGTTATAGCTATTGGATTTATACCATGTAAAAGCGAATGTAAGCGCGTTTTGTAAAAACTTTAAATCAGCGCCGGCCTCCTCTGATTTGGTATTGGTAGGCTTCAAAGTAGGGTTTGGCTGTATTGTATTATAATTAACACCTCCACCGGGCCTGGCATAATTTACCCCGCCATCACTAATATATGTGGGAACAGGGGTTGCAACTTCTGCGTAAGAACCCCGGATTTTAGCGTAACTGATAAAACCGGGCAACGTGAACATGTCGCTAAGGATAAAGGATAAGCCAGCCGAAGGATAAGAATAAGATTCATTGTTAGTATATGCAAGTGTAGATGACCAATCGTTTCTGTCGGTAAGGGTAAGGTATGCCCAGGTTTTATATGACAGGTTCAAACTTCCGAAAACCGATTGGACTTGAGTGTGATTTGGCGACATAGTGGTTACGTTACTGGTACCGTTTGTAATCACATTTTGCTGGGTAAACACATTAGGGATACCGAGGCCGAGCCCGGGGCCTTCAATTGTCCCAATGGTATTATCGTCCGTTATACTGCCACCCACCAAACCATCTATTTTAAAGGCCGACTTCATTGGCACTTTAAAATTGGCTATTAAATCGGCGTAAGTTTGTGTAAGCGTTTGCTCGGTACGTGCATATTGGCCGGTGTTCACGTTTTGGACCAGCACAGGATTGGTACCTGCATACTCGTCCAGCTCTGTTATATCAGTTACACGGTCAACATTTCCACGTGCCTGAATGTTTAACCAATCTGCTACCTCATATTTCACAGTGGAATTAATCAACAAGCGGTCACGGTCAGCATAATTTGGATTTTTGTTTAGTATCCACCATGGGTTCTGCTGCACATCTTCGTTAGCAACCCAATTTTGGGTAAGCAACCCATTTGATCCGGGCACGGGTACGGCGTAGTTAGTTTTATAGGGTAGAATATTAACACCCACCGGGAACAAGTACAAGCCTGTAAGCGTATTAAAATAAAGTCCCTCGCCCGGTGTATTGTCTACTTCTTGATCGATAAAGTTTGTATTGACATCCACTGTCAATTTATTATTTAAAAATTTAGCGGTTTCCCTGAATGTGAAATTGTTGCGGCGCAAATCGTTGGTTGGCTGTATGCCGTTAGACGAAGTGTTTGCATACGAGAAATAGGTTTGGGCCAGCTCTGTCCCGGAAGAAAAATTAATGGCGTTGGTGTAATTGCTTCCATGCTGGAAAAAATCGTTTAAATTACCGGCCGTATTAACAGGCGTTGATAATTTTGCCCCCCAACTTTGGTTGCCATTCGGCGTTTCACCATATTCATCTTGAAATTGCGGCTTGTAAGAGATTGCATCATTGGTATAAGATGAAGAGAAATTTATCTCGGCTTTACCGGCTTTGCCTTTTTTTGTAGTGATCAATATAACGCCGTTTGCTGCCTGGCTACCATAAAGCGCGGCGGCTGCCGCACCTTCCAAAACGGTAATGCTTTCAATATCATCAGGGTTTAAATTCGAGATACCATCACCGCCATCAGCACCATTACCATTAGGCCCGCCGCCATAAGTACCAAATGGCTGCATATTGGCATTAGAGGTATTAGTCATTGGTATCCCGTCTATCACATACAATGGCTGGTTTGTGCCAAATGCATTTTTGTTGCCCCGTAAAATTACCTTAACAGAACCGCCAACACCCGATGAGCTTGGTGAAATGTCGACCCCGGCCACTTTGCCGTTTAGCGAGTTCATTAAGTTGTCGTTTTTAACATCGTTAAGCTCATTGCCGCCAACTACCTGGTTAGCATAAACAAGCGACTTTTCAGATCGTTTAATACCTAAAGCGGTTACAACCACTTCCTGCAATTGTGATGAATCTTCAGCAAGTGAAATATTTAACACCGCGGTGCCAGAAACGGTTATCTCCTGTTTAACATAGCCCACATACGTAATAACCAATACATCGCCAATATTGGCTTGAATCGTAAAGTTGCCTTTTACGTCTGATTGTGTCCCTTTATTCGTTCCTTTTATAGCAATGTTAACACCTATTAATGGCTGACCGTTAGCATCCTTTATGGTCCCTTTAATGGTTTCTATCGCCTTTATAGTTTCGATATTACTTTTCGTATACCAGCTATTTGTTTCCCTGTTGCCTGCGTTTGGGTGGGCTTCCGCCCCCAGCGCCAAACAGGGAATGATTAATGTGAGTAGTAGTGATTTTTTCATGTTGAGTTTAGTTAGTTTTTGTTATTGAATTTTTTGTTTGGGTGATCTTTACTGTGTTTTTTCCATACGCGTTTTTTTAAAGTTTGTAGTTAATTTTTTATCATCAAGTTGTTCCATAACCAAGGCCGAGGCGCCGATAATTTCGCCGTCAAAGCCAAGTTTTGATATAAGCAGTTCGGTATTTGCTGCTAAGCGGGGAATGCAGTATTTATTTAATGCCTGTTGTATTGGCGCCCTCAGTATTTTCCCGGCTTTTGCACCCCTGCCGCTTAATACTATAGTTTGCGGGTTCATGATATGTATCAGGATAGCCAACGCTTTGCCAATCTTATAGCCGGCATCAGAAAGCAGGTCAATTACAAACTGGTCGCCCATATTGGCAGCTTCGAAAATGGCGTCGCCCATTAATTTTATGGGATCATCGATAAAAGAATGAAGGGTTGATAACCTGCCGTGTTTAATACCTTCAATAGCTTTTTCGGTAACTACTAACATCGATGCTTCCGCTTCCAGGCACCCTTGCTTGCCGCATACGCATAATGCGCCTTCTTCTGATAAAGGGATATGGCTAAACTCTCCCGCAAAACCATTATGGCCCCTGTAGATATTCCCATTAACGATCATCCCGAGGCCTATCCCCCATCCCAGGTTAATAACCATCACATCAGGCTGTGACTTTGCTACACCGAACCTTTGCTCGGCCAGTGCTATTAAACTGGAGTCGTTATCAATATAGGTGGGCAAGCCGGTGGCATTAAATATATATGTTGTTAATTTTTGCCCCCCGGCATCAAGGTAAGTGTAGTTTATGCCCTCGGTTACGCTTACAAAGCCGGGCATCCCTATACCAATCCCTAAAATCCTTGACCTTTCTATCCCGCTTTTAATAATGAAATTATTTATATAGGCGATAAGTTGCTCCAATGCATTTGAGTTGTTATTTAACAACAATTCCGCCATTTCTATTTCTACTACAGGATTGTTATGCAAATCAACAATTGCAATTCGGGTAGATAACTGGTCCATGGCAATGGCCATAATATACATCGCGTCAGTTTTTACAGCATACATTAAAGGTCGGCGGCCACCGGTTGAGGAAGCATATCCTACCTCGGCAACAAATCCTTCTTCAATTAGCTCGTTTATGGTCTTAGTTATAACTGGTACACTCTTATTAAATACCAGGCTTAATTCTGCACATGAAAGTGACTTTTCGACATACAGCAGCCTTATTATGCTGCTTTTTAAATCAGGGCTTTTAATTTGCTTGTGCCTTACTTCCATTTATATTTTACTTACTTTAACAAACATATAAATTTATTTAAAAAAACAAAGCATACTTATTAAATAATATTAAAAAGTATTGATTTTTTAATTTTTTATTGTGAAAGTCTCTGCTATTTAATAAAAACAGGTGTTTTATTAATTAAAAATTAAAAAAACATAAAAATAAGAGCAGTCAAGGATTATGCCGACGGGAAGGTGTCTGTAATAAATTCATGATAACAGTAAAAATGAAGTGCAGTTTTTATAAGGAGAAAACTAAAAAGAGATCGATCAGTCTTTAACCGGTGATATCATTGGCATGATAATCATTTATATGTTCTATTTTGTATGGGGTCAATTCAATAGTCGATTGAGTGGTGAATGGTCAGTAGTCAGTGAAAGAAGTAAAAGAACTCATCATTCACAATTCACTAACTCACTAATTCACCAATTCACCCCCTAAAACACTGTTACCGGCACTATAATCTCAAACCTGTTCCGGCCGCTGCCGCCAAAAATATCCCTGTCGATCAGATAGCTGTACCTGAAGCCAAAAGAAACAGCCCCCTCATTAAAAAATTGGGAATCGAAATAAACCTCTGCACCCGTTGAACGGAATGTGCCCTTAAACTGGCTGCCATTGGTATAAAAATCAGTAGCGTAGGTATAATCATAAAAAGTATTGCCCCGTATCCTGAAAAGATAAAAAGTACTGGCAAAACCGGCATCGGGATAAGTTATCGGGAAGTTGTAATTAACACCCGCTTTGTTCATATCATACAGGTTTTCGGCGGTGTACCCCCTTGAAAATGGGAAATCGTTGGAAAAATCGATGACATCATTTTTATTTTTTTGCTGGTGGGCCAGGTTGAACACAAGATTATCATTGACATTAATACCAGGGAAATAAAACGATCCATTGGCGAGGAACTGGTTGGCGCTTATACCGCTGACAGCCGATTTATAGTTTAAAGCAATGGTTTGCCCAAAGCGCGGAAAAATATTTTGCCTGGCCTGCTGTATGTTATTGCTGAAATTGATGTAATCATTGCTGTAAGCATAAGATTGATCGGCAAACATGGCCCTGTAAGGTTGCTGAAATGCAGATTGGGTATAATATATATCGCTCCCAACTTGTAACGAGGTTGAATTTTTACCATAACTTAAATTCAAAGGAAGTTCCAGGCCGGCATGCAGGTCGGTTTCGTTCCAGTAAATGTTGTTGCCCTCATAATAATTACGGCGGTCTATGGTATAATCGGCACCGCCCGAGATATAGGGGAATAAAGCCCCGTAAACCGCATCGAAACCAAATTGTTTATAGCCCTCGTCCCTATTATAAGTAAATGAAAGTTCGGACTGCAGTGTGTTCAATACATTCTCACCTTCAAGAGCTAAAGTGTAGTTAGGATCGTTAAAATTGGGGATCAGGCTATGGAAATTGAATAAATGATGCGATTTTTTGTATTTGGTTATTGGGAGCGAGTCGTTTTTTACATTGGCCAGTAAATCGGTTGAGCTATCCCTTTTTAGCGCACCGATACCAAAATCCGTAAGGCCGCCCCGGACACTTTCCGGCTCAACAGCTAACCAATTTAAATCCTTTTTATCTGCTTCATTTACCTGGTAGCCAAACGAGGTTAAGCCAACCCATGCAAATTTATTGCCGCTCATAACCGGTTCATAATTACCGATAGATCCGCCAACGTTATAGTTAATTAGTTCATACAGTTTCAGGGTTTTTAAACTCAAAGCAAATAAGCGGTCATCAATACCCGAGGCAGCAGAAAAATAGACCGTATCGCTTTTTATGAAAGGAAAAACAATGGGCTGGTAGGAGAATGGCAGCAAATACTTGTTGCTCCCTGTCTTTATATCAATCAAATCCAGCGACATTTTACCGTTTTTTGTGCGTATAGCTGCAATCAAATGGTCATTACCATAAAATTTGGGATAGGTATAAAACAGGTTTTCCTTGTTAGGGATAATGGAAATAAGTTTCCCGTCAGCCGAACTTACCAAATGAATCTCGCACTTGCCATTCGCGCCCTCTTTTACTGCAACTATGGTTTTTCCATCGGGGCTAAAATCGGGCGCAAAGTATTTTGTGCTTTTGGTAATGCGGCGCTCCTTCCCTGTGTTCACATCCAGCAGCATGAGTTCGCTATAATCGCGATAGTTCCAGCGCACATCGGGCCGGTAAGCAGCATAAACTATTTTGCCTTCGTGATAGGCAAAGTAAGTATCCAAAGAAACACTTCTCACTGCAATTTTCTTCTCTATATTTCCCGTTTTTATAACAAATACCGGGATATGGTCGTACGCGCTTTTCATGTAGATCATCGTACTGTCGTTTACATAAGCCGGGTATTCCCTGTCGGCAATAAAATGCTGGCGGGGG
>Ga0302309_10004510_pt1 | contig 10257 bp, 12 predicted proteins | sample III_Palsa_N1_1_FD_200453 | JGI IMG/M metagenome (GOLD analysis project Ga0302309, IMG submission 200453) | Peat permafrost microbial communities from Stordalen Mire near Abisko, Sweden - III_Palsa_N1_1 | ecosystem: Environmental > Terrestrial > Soil > Palsa > Peat permafrost | place: Sweden... | reverse complement strand
CTGGCAAATCAATCCGGCTCCTAAAAAACATAACCACGCCGGCATATCATAGCTAACTAATTTATTCTGTTGAATTATATTAATGATCAGCAAAAACATACTGCCGGCCAGCATATTGTAAAACATGAAAGTTATAGTACTTATCTTTTGCAGGATGCCTTTGGTGATGAGGATATAAATGGCGTAAAGTAAGCTTGCTAACAGGGCAAGCAATATCCCGATATTAAATTGAAGTTTAATTATACTTTGAAATCCCACCAAAATTACCATGCCAGCGATGGCTATGCAGGTACCTGTCCAGAATAGTTTACCTGCTTTCTTTTTAAATAATAAATAGCCCAGTAAACCCACCCAAACCGGCGCAAGGTTAGCGATAAGCGTAGAAACAGTTGCGGATATTTTTAAAAGGGAAATATTCCATACAGCAATATCCGAAGCGAAAACTAAGCCGCCAATTAAAGCGATAATTAATTCCTTTCGGCCAATTTTTAGTTTGCCTTTGGCAATACAGTAGGGAGCAAGGCATGCCCAGGCAATAAATATGCGGTAAAAACCCGAAGTTATAGCGGGCGCATCGGCAAGCTTTACAAAAATTGGCGAAAAGGAAATACAGAGGATGCCAATGATGAGGCTGGCTTTTGGGTTCATTATAGGCAAACTTAATTAATCTGGATCAGAATTTGCAGAATTAAAGAATTCACAAGATTTTAATGTTTAATGACTTTCTTTTTAGCTTATTCTGCAAATTTTTGAATTCTGCAAATTCTGATTCAGACAATCATTCATTAATCGTATTTTTGCCCCTCAAAATATATTATATGAGCCAGCGGATTAAGATCAAAGCATTACTGGAAAGTGAACAAACAGGTATTGATGTAACAGTTAAAGGATGGGTACGCGCCTTTCGTCAAAACCGGTTCATTGCTTTGAATGATGGCTCAACAAATGGTAACATTCAAATCGTTGTAGATTTTGAAAACACCAATCCTGCCCTGCTTAAACGAATAACTTTTGGGGCTGCAATCAGCGTTTCGGGCGAATTAACACCTTCATTGGGCCAGGGACAAAAGGTTGAAATTATAGCAAAAGAAATTGAAATATTAGGCGATTGTGACCCGGAAGAATACCCTTTACAACCTAAAAGGCAAACTTTAGAGTTTTTGCGCGAAAAGGCCCACCTGCGTTTCCGCACCAATACATTCGGGGCGATATTTCGTGTGCGTAACAGCCTGGCCTTTGCGGTACACCAGTTTTTCCAGGATCGGGGATTTATTTATTTACATACACCCATTATCACCGCTTCAGATGCGGAAGGTGCCGGTGAAACTTTTCATGTTACCAATTTTGACCTGGCCAATCCGCCAAAAGCAGAAAACGGCGAAATTGATTTCAAAGAAGACTTTTTTGGCAAGGCAACAAACCTCACTGTTTCCGGTCAGCTGGAAGGCGAGCTTGGCGCGATGGCTTTGAGCGATATTTATACTTTCGGTCCAACCTTCCGTGCAGAAAACTCAAACACTACACGCCACCTGGCAGAGTTCTGGATGATAGAGCCTGAGGTTGCCTTTAATGACCTTAACGACAACATGGACCTTGCCGAGGACATGCTGAAATACGTGATAAAATACGCTTTGGAGAAAAACACGGAAGATATTGAGTTTTTGACACAGCGTTTAACAGAGGAAGAAAAACAAAAGCCGCAGCAGGAGCGCTCAGATATGACACTGACAGATAAACTGCAGTTTTGTTTGGATAACGATTTTGAGCGATTGACCTATACTGAAGCAATAGAAATTTTAAAAGAATCGACCCCGAATAAGAAAAAGAAATTTCAATATCCTGTTGAAGGCTGGGGAACCGACCTGCAATCGGAACATGAGCGTTACCTGGTTGAAAAGCATTTTAAAAAACCGGTGATCCTTACGGATTATCCAAAACAGATAAAAGCATTTTACATGCGCCAGAACGACGATGGCAAAACCGTTCGGGCTATGGATATTTTGTTTCCTGGTATAGGTGAAATTATAGGCGGCTCACAACGTGAAGAACGCCTGGATAAGCTGGAACAACGAATGGACGAAATGGGTATTCCTAAAGATGAACTATGGTGGTACCTGGATACCCGCCGGTTCGGCTCTTGTCCGCATGCCGGTTTTGGTTTGGGTTTTGAGCGCCTGGTGCTATTTGTTACCGGAATGGGTAATATCAGGGATGTAATCCCTTTCCCGAGGTATCCGAAGAACGCGGAATTTTGATCACAGATTTAGATTGATTTTTTTGATTTCACTGATTTTTGGGTGCAGCTTTAATGATTAAATCGCCATCATTATTTTACTACGATCAATGAATCATAGAAATCTGTGAAATCAAAAAAATCAGCTTAAATCTGTGATCCATGACTCAAATAGAATTATCCACTCCCATCAATGCCCCGGTTGAACATTGCTTTGATTTGGCAAGGAGTATTGATTTGCATTTAGATTCAATGAAACACACCGGTGAAAAAGCAATTGCCGGGCGCATCAGTGGCTTAATAGAATTAGGCGAAACCGTTACCTGGCAGGCAAAACATTTTGGTGTTCGGCAAACATTAACTTCGAAAATCACGGAGTTTAAGTATCCTGATTATTTTACAGACGAAATGGTCAGCGGCGCATTTAAAAGCTTCCGGCATGAACACCTTTTTTATCCCATCAATGATCAAACAGTGATGAAAGATATATTTATTTTCGAATCTCCATTTGGATGGCTTGGCGAGATGGTTAATTTCCTTTTCCTGGGCTGGTATATGGGAAAGCTTTTAAAAAAGAGGAATGGAGTGATAAAAAAAGCCGCCGAAATGGATCACAGATTTTAATGATTTTTTTGATGACACAGATTTTTAATCTCCATCATTATTTTACTATGATCCATGAACTATCAACAATGAGCTAAAAAAATCTGTGCAATCACATAAATCAATCTAAATCTGTGATCGCTATCACCACCCTGAATTTATTTTTATATACCACATGCCCGTTGTTTTGAATATAGGGCTGTATAACGTTTAAAACGGTATCATACACTTTCTCAAACCCGCTGTTCTCAATAGCTTTTGCCGCCGGCCCTACCGACATTAAGCCTTTCAGCGCAGTTTCTGTATCCGCATAATCCCATATCGAATCAATATCCGTATTGTCAATTATTTTAAAGCCAATTTCTTCCAGGATCTTTTCAAGCGCCTGGTTTTCAGAAAGGGCAAATGGACCTGGCGCTCCGGGTGGCGGCGGTGGCAGCAAACTGCCCACAGCTTTTAAATAGGTCGCCGCTTCACAATCCTCCTTGTTACCCCATATCATTATTACCAGCTTGCCGCCACCTTTTAAAACACGCCTTGCCTCAGTCAATGCACTTTTGGTGCTGGCAGCATATTGAAAGGAGTTAAACCCACAAACAATATTAAAAACATTATCTGCAAAAGGCAATTCTTCCATTTCGCCCGTAGAAAATTTAATTGCTGAATTCCGCTGCACAGCTTCTGCAATCAAAGCTTCGCTGGCATCAATTCCGGTCACTTCGGCACCCGCTTTGTTTGCCAAATCACCGAATAATCCTGTACCACAACCTACATCCAGCAATTTTATGCCCGGCTTTAACTGCAGGTGGTTAAGCGCATAAGTGTACCCGGCATTCCCGGTTGGCTCTTGTATGGTTGCCCAATCTTTAGGTTGCTGCCCCCATAGTTTCCCCTGTATAGCTCTTGATCCCATAATGATAATTTTAAGAAAGTCAAGTTAAGAAAATAACAGGAAAAGGAATCCAACTAATTTATGAACAATCAATCATCAATTAAAAAAATCTGTGCAATCACATAAATCAATCTAAATCTGTGATCTGCATTTTATCATTCACATGACACTACTTCGCCCCTGTTTTAGTAAATTTGTGTTTATATTATGATCATTACCAGGGAACAAGTTTTACAAGCCTTAGGTCATGTGGAGGAGCCCGATCTGAAAAAGGACCTGGTTACCCTGAACATGATACAGGATATCCATATTGAAGGCAACCGGGTTAGCTTTTCGGTTATATTAACTACGCCTGCCTGTCCGTTAAAGGCGATGATAGAGAATGCCTGCCGCAATGCTGTTTTGCATTTTATCAGCAAAGAAGCGGAGGTACATATCAATATGACATCGCGGGTAACCTCGCAAAAAAACACCGGAGTACCCGGGGTTAAAAACATTATAGCCGTAGCTTCGGGTAAGGGGGGGGTAGGTAAATCAACCGTTGCGGTAAACCTGGCACTTGGTTTGGCCAAAACAGGCGCAAAAGTCGGACTGATTGATGCTGATATTTATGGTCCATCAATCCCCATTATGTTTGGTTTAGAAAATGCCCGGCCTAAAGCAAGCCAGGCGGATGGCAAAACCCGTATTGAGCCTATTGAGAAATATGGAATAAAACTGTTATCCATAGGTTTTTTTACCGATCCTAACCAACCTGTACCATGGCGTGGGCCGATGGTTTCAACTGCGGTTAAACAACTTTTTAACGATGCCGACTGGGGCGAACTGGATTACTTAATAGTTGACCTGCCGCCAGGAACCGGAGATATACATATTACGGTAACACAAACCTTCCCGGTAACGGGTGCTGTAATTGTTACCACCCCGCAAAATGTTGCGCTGGCCGATGCAAAAAAGGGAATTGGTATGTTTATGATGACGGCTATTAATGTACCTATATTGGGCATAGTTGAAAACATGTCGTATTTCACACCGGCTGAACTGCCTGAAAATAAATATTATATTTTTGGACAAGGCGGCGGTAAAAAATTGGCCGCACAGCTTGAAGTGCCTTTTTTAGGAGAAATACCTTTAGTAAAAAGCATAAGCGACTCGGGTGATGCCGGAAAGCCAATTGTGTTGGATGATAATAGTATTATGGCCAAAGCGTTTACAGATATGGCCAAAAGCGTTGCACAACAGGTTGCCATTTGTAACGCTAATGCGATGAATAACGAAACTATTGTAAATATTTAATAACTTTACTCTTTAAATTGATACAAATGAGTTTATTAGATCAAGTTGAAGCAGCATTGGATTCCATTCGCCCGTACTTACTGGCTGATGGGGGGAATGTTTCTGTAGAAGAGATCACTCCCGAACATGTAGTCAGGCTTAAATTGCTTGGATCATGCGGATCATGCCCTATGAGTATCATGACGCTCAAAGCAGGTATTGAAGAAGCCATTAAAAAGGCTGTCCCCGAAATTACAAGTATCGAAGCTATAAACCTTACTGATATTGACGACCCCAACGCGGTGCTTCCTGAAAACCTCAGGTAATGTTAAGTTTTGTTAAATTGCTGTATTGATTACTGCAATAAGCTATTTTTGTTTAAAATTTAGAATTGTTTTTGTTAAACCCCGAAGTAAAACAGCAAGCTGATTAGATTAGAATGAAGAAGTTAATTGGCCTTTTATTTTTTATATTTATAGCAGGAGTGGCTTTTGCGCAAAAGCAGGAAAGGCCATTGGTGCAGTTTTCGGGTATTGTGCACAATGCCGATAGCAGCAAAGCAATAGTGCCTTATGTAAGTATTGTCAATTCTTCGTATCAAAACGAGATCAATCTTTCAAACTACATGGGCTATTTTTCATTTGTTGCCCATGAGCAGGATACCATTCATTTTTCATCTGTAGGTTATGCCACAATAACAGTGGTTATACCGGCAAATATATCAAGCAAAAGTTATACTCTGCAGGTGATGCTCAAGCCGCAAATCGTTAACCTGCCGGTTTTTCATGTTTTTCCATGGGCAACTACCGAAGAATTTACTAAGGATTTTATCTCTATGAAAATTGCTGATGATGACCTTGAAATAGCAAAAAAGAATGTCAGTCACTCATCTTTAATGTCATTAGAGCGCACATTGCCGAGGGATGGCCCGGAAGAATTTAATTTCCAGGACTTTCATAATCAGATGCTAAACTCTCACTCCACCGTAAATCCTTTATTGAATCCTTTTAACTGGGGAAGCTTGATCAGGGAGATTGCGGAAGGCGATAAGAGCCGTAATACGGATAATCCGGCTAATTCGCCCAGCGCGACTACCGGTAATTAGAAAGGATCAGGAGACCTTTTTAAGTCGATTCTCTTAAACTCTGGTTATATATTCTTGTTTCTAATTCTTACCGGCCTTTTTTAACCGCGGGGAATTTCATTTTGTACTCCACGTCTACTATTCCCTTCGAGATATCATTTAATTTTTTCTCGATCAGTCGTTTGCGCAGTGGGCTAAGCTTATCAGTAAATAACTTACCTTCAATATGATCGTATTCATGCTGAATTACACGCGCCGCCATACCTGAAAATGTTTCTTCATGATGTTTCCATTCCTCATCATAGTAAGACAGTTTAACTCTCGCGTTGCGGTAAACATCTTCTCTTATATCGGGTATGCTCAGGCATCCCTCATTAAAGGCCCATTCTTCACCGGTTTCTTCTAAAACATTCGCATTTATAAAAACCTTTTTAAAGCCTTTTAATGATGGCTCATCATCTTCAAAATTAGAAGCGTCAATAACAAACAAACGCATAGAAAGGCCAACCTGCGGAGCTGCTAACCCTACGCCACGTGCGGCGTACATCGTTTCGAACATATTTTCGATAAGCTCTTTAATATGAGGATATTCATCCGGCTCAATAGCAGTAGCTTTTTTTCGTAAAATGGGGTCGCCGTAGGCTATTATAGGAAGTTTCATTATGCAAAAATACAGGATTAATTTTTTTTACTAAAATTTAGTACCTTTAAATATGTTATTTAATATTTCCAAACATGCCAGAGACCAAATGAAACTCAGGGGCATTGAGGAAAGTATTGTATTGGATATTTTAATAAACCCGGGGCAAATTATAGTAAACGAAGATAAAACAATTTATCAATCAGTTATTACTGAAGTCGGCAAGGAATATTTGATCAGGATTTTTGTTAATCATATAAAGATTCCCAATATGGTAATAACCGTTTACAAAACATCGAAAATAGGAAAGTATTATGAAGGTAACTTATGATAAGGAAGCAAATGCCGTTTATATCCAATTTAAAGATGAGGTTATTGATGAAAGCGATGAAGATAAAAATGGAGGTATGATAATAGATTATGCTGTTGACGGTTCTGTGGTAGGCATAGAAGTGCTGAATGCTTCCGAAAAACTATCTTTCCCGGTTCAGATGGATTATGTTGAAGTGTAAAATATTACGCTTTAGGCTCAAATAGCAAAGTAATCATCTTATTATCATCAAAAATTTCATTGCTTATTTCTAACAATTGCTCTGCGGTTACCGCGTTAATTTTATCAAAAACCTGCTGCAGGGTATCCACACAATTAAAATCAAGCAAACTTTTTGCCATCGAAATAATAAGGCTCATCCGGTTTTCTTCGGCTAAGGCTATCTGCCCGATAAATTTCTCTTTGGTTTGATGTAATTGCAGTGTGCCCAGCTTTTGGTCGCGCAATTTTTTTAACTCTTTATGTATTAGCTTAGTGGCTTTTTCGGCTTTTTCACTATCAGTACCGAAATAGATTGAAAAAATACCGGTATCAGTTAATGCCGTATAGTTTGATTCGATTGTGTAGGCAATGCCATGCTTTTCTCTTATCTCCAGGTTTAACCTGCTGCTCATCCCCATACCGCCTAACAGGTTGTTTAAAAGCAGTAATCCATTTTTATGCTGATGTGATGAGGAGTATGCCTGGTTGCCTATAATGCAATGGGTTTGCGATATAGGTTTTGTAAAAATATGGTGGCCATTTGTATTTATGCCCGGTTTTATCCTGTTCTTTTTGGCATCATTTGCAGGCACAGCGCCCAAATATTTTTCGGACAGCTTTATAACTTTTTTAAAATCATAATCGCCGAAAACGGCAAAAATCATTTCGGAGGTATTGTTATTGGCAGCGATAAACTCTTTAATATTGTTACTGTTAAGCTTTGCAACTGTTTCGGGTGTGCCTAAAATATTCTCACCCATGGGGTGGCCCTTAAAAAGCAGTGCCTCAAAATCATCCTGTATGGCTTCTTCCGGCTGGTCAAGGTATGAGGCTATTTCATCCAGTATAACCCCTCTTTCCTTTTCCTGCTCATCTTCAGGGAAGGTAGAGTGAAATAAAATATCTTCAAACAAGTCGATAGTGCGTTCCAGGTGCTGTTTTAACAGGGATGCATGGATGCAGGTATATTCCTTGGTGGTATACGCATTCAAATCGGCACCTACCAATTCCAGCCGGTTTAGTATCTGGCTGGTATTACGGCGCTCTGTTTCTTTAAACAGTAAATGTTCAATAAAATGCGCCAGCCCAATTTGGTTTTCACTTTCATCGCGCGAGCCGGCATTAACAATAAAGCAGCAATGCGTTATGGTTGATGGTGCATGTTTATAAAGTATCCTGATGCCGTTGGGTAAAGTATGAACCTGGTAATCCGTCATTTGAGTCGCAAAGATAGGTTTTTAGTCGGGAAAGTCCGAAAGCCGGGAGCGTCATGAAGAAAAATGACGTCTATCTTTTTCTCCTGACTTTCGGACTTTCCGACTTTCGGACTTTTTCTTTACATTAGTGGCATGAAAACAAAAATAGCTGACTTAGAATTTGAACCCCTTATAAAGGCTAAAGCTATTGAAGAACGTATTAAAGCCATAGGGCTACAGCTTAATGCCGATTATCAGCATACCATACCTGTTTTTGTAGGTGTATTAAATGGCAGTTTTTTGTTTATAGCAGACCTGATAAAACAAATTGACATTCCCTGCGAAATTACTTTTACCAAGCTGGCGTCCTACTATGGCGGCACAAAAAGCAGCTTGAAAATACGCGACGATATTGATTTTAGTGTTGATATTAAAGGCCGCGAAGTAGTAGTAATTGAGGATATTGTAGATACCGGCAATACTGCTCATTATTTGCTTGATAAATTGAGAGTAAAACAGCCCGCCTCCATAAAGCTTTGCTCCCTGCTGCTAAAACCGACCTCCCTGCTCAAAAAGATCGACGAGCTGAAATACGTAGGCTTTGAAATTGAAAATGAGTTTGTGGTAGGCTATGGCCTTGATTACAAAGAAATGGGCAGGAACTTGAAGGATATTTATAAAAGAGTGAAATAATTTCGGAAGTCGGAATTTCGATTTCGGAATTTTATCACTTTACATAAGCATTAACCTATAAACCTAAAGCAAAATATGATATGCTTAAGTATATTTTATTTATAGCAGGAAACTTTTTCCTGTTGAATGTGGCAGTTGGCCAGCGGCCCGATACTATAATTGTATACTTTAAAAATACTCCAAGAGGTAAACATCAGGTTAATAACCTGGAAAGTGCTGATTTTATCAGGATGGTACTCCCCCCTGATCCCTCCGATAACAGAGTGAATGTTAAAGAGTTTTATAAAAATGGGTCACCTAAGTTTATCGGAAAATATGACCCGGTTAACGCGAGAACCGCATTTGAGTCACTATCAGGAGATTGTATTAGTTACTACCCAAATGGAAAGAAAGAAAGTATTTGTCATTATACAAAGGGTCAAAAACAAGGTAATGAATATTTATTTTATCCTAACGGTACTATATATTGTTATAAAAAAAACACTACATATTATGGAAATTATTCACTCGAATCTAAATTTTTGGAATGTTATGATTTAAATGGAACAAAAATATGTAGTGACAGTAACGGACAATGGATAGAGTATGCTAGTGATTTTAAAACCATTATTGCAAACGGTCCGATAAAAAATGGATCTATGGATGGTGAATGGCACTACCGGCCACTGAATACAGATTCGCTTAAATATAATTATACATATAAAAAAGTGTGTTTGTTTCGGGCATTGGATATGGTAAAGATGGAGCTTCTTATCCTTTTACGAAAAAAGCAGAATGGGCTAATTATAAAGGTGGGCAGCTTGTTTTTGTTGAGGTATTTAAAAATCATTTGACCGTGCCAAAAGGTACTGATGGAAAAAAAATGTCTGTGGATAGTATTCATATTTCTTTTACAATCGAAAAGGATGGTCGCGTTACAGGATTTAAAACGATAGAAAATGTAAATTCAGATTTAAATAATGCTTTGCTACAAGCATTTAACAATGCGGCGGTTGGACTCCGAGTAAGATTTATGGGGTACCATTAAGAACGGAAATTATAATACCATTAGATATTATACAAGGATATTTAGGAGACTCGTATAGTAAAAATATCTCTTTTAAAGAACG
>Ga0302309_10004507_pt1 | contig 10264 bp, 6 predicted proteins | sample III_Palsa_N1_1_FD_200453 | JGI IMG/M metagenome (GOLD analysis project Ga0302309, IMG submission 200453) | Peat permafrost microbial communities from Stordalen Mire near Abisko, Sweden - III_Palsa_N1_1 | ecosystem: Environmental > Terrestrial > Soil > Palsa > Peat permafrost | place: Sweden... | reverse complement strand
ATTCTACAGAACAAGCCCCTGTATTGGTGCAAGAGCCAAATCCTTCTTCATTCATTTGATCTACCATGTCCTCTACCCTTTTTTGCTTTTCTACTTGTCCTTGTGGTAATAGCGCAAATTTGGCAATTTGCGCAGAAACAAACAGCATAGCGGAAGCATTTTTACAGGCGGCCACACAAGCTCCGCAGCCAATACAGGTAGCTGCGTCAAACGCCTTGTCAGAATTTTCTTTAGATATGGCAATCGCATTGGCATCGGGCACACCTCCGGTATTTACCGAAATAAATCCTCCTTTTTGTACGATGCGGTCAAAAGCAGAACGATTTACTACAAGGTCTTTTATTACAGGGAAGGCTTTAGCTCTCCAAGGCTCCACAGTAATAGTATCTCCGTCTTTAAAGCTTCTCATGTGTAGCTGGCAGGTAGTAATTCCCATTTTAGGCCCGTGAGGCCTTCCGTCTATATACATGCTGCACATCCCACAGATTCCCTCGCGGCAATCGTGATCAAAAGCTATAACTTCTTCTCCCTTCTTTATAAGGTCTTCGTTAAGCACATCGAACATCTCAAGAAAAGACATATCAGGAGATACATCCTTTACCTGGTACGATACCAGTTGGCCTTTAGTCTTTGCATCCTTCTGGCGCCATACTTTTAAAGTAAGATTCATTGTTCCGCTCATAAAATCCTTTTATTAATTATTTATAGCTTCTTTGGGTCAATTTAACATTTTCAAATATCAGCTCCTCTTTATGAAGCTCTTCGGGTTGCCCCTCGCCTTTGTATTGCCAGGCGGCTACATAAGCATAGTGCTCGTCGTCCCTTTTTGCTTCGTTTTCATCCGTCTGGTATTCCACCCTAAAGTGTCCGCCGCACGATTCATTTCTTTGCAATGCGTCTTCTATCATTAGCTCGCCAAGTTCCAAAAAGTCTGCCACACGGCCTGCCTTTTCCAGGTTCTGGTTCAACTCTTCACCCGTTCCGGTTACTTTTACATTTTTCCAGAAGTCCTCGCGAAGTTCTTTTACCATTCCTTTGGCTTTAGTAAGCCCTTCTGCGCTTCTGGCCATTCCGCAATAGTTCCACATAATCTTGCCCAACTCCCTGTGGTAATGGGTTACAGTTTGAGTCCCATTTATGGCTAGGAATTTCTTAGTAGCTTCTTTTACTTTATCTTCAGCTTCTTTAAAAGCAGGATGATTAACGTCTACTGGTTTAGGGCCTATGGTAGCAAGGTAATCTCCAACGGTATATGGTATTACAAAATATCCGTCGGCCAATCCCTGCATCAAGGCGCTGGCTCCAAGCCTGTTCGCGCCGTGGTCAGAGAAATTCGCTTCCCCTAGCGCATAGCAGCCGGGAACTGTAGTCATCAAATTATAATCTACCCAAAGCCCGCCCATAGTATAGTGAACCGCAGGGTATATTCTCATTGGTGATTTATATGGATTTTCTCCGGTTATCTGCTCGTACATATCAAACAGATTGCCGTATTTTTCTTTTACATTATGTTCTCCAAGTCTCTTAATCGCGTCGGCAAAATCTAGGTAAACAGCCAACTTGCTTCCGCCTACGCCTTTGCCCTCATCGCACTGTTCTTTAGCATTTCTGGAAGCCACATCGCGGGGAACAAGGTTACCAAAAGAAGGATATTTCCGTTCCAAGAAGTAATCTCTTTCTGCCTCTGGTATATCCTGTGGTTTACGCGTATCATTTGGCTTCATAGGAACCCATACCCGCCCGTCATTTCTTAAGCTTTCGCTCATCAGCGTAAGTTTGGACTGATGTTCGCCCGTTACAGGAATACAGGTCGGGTGAATTTGAGTGAAACAAGGGTTTGCAAATAATGCCCCTTTCTTATGCGCTCTCCATGCCGCCGTAACGTTAGAGCCTTGCGCGTTTGTAGAGAGGTAAAATACATTTCCATACCCACCCGTGCAAAGCAACACGGCATGGCCGGCATGGGATTCTATGTTCCCTGTAATCAAATCCCTGGTTACAATACCTTTGGCAACCCCGTCTATTACAACCAGGTCGAGCATTTCGCTGCGTGGGTGCATGGTTACATTACCCAAGCCTATTTGCCGCTCTAGTGCGCTATATGCTCCTAATAATAGTTGTTGTCCGGTTTGCCCTCTGGCATAAAACGTTCTGGATACCTGCGCCCCCCCAAATGACCTGTTATCCAGTAACCCTCCGTATTCGCGGGCAAATGGAACTCCCTGGGCAACACATTGGTCTATAATATTTACGCTCACTTCAGCTAAACGGTATACGTTTCCTTCTCTCGCTCTGTAATCTCCTCCCTTAATGGTATCGTAAAACAGGCGATGTACGCTGTCGCCATCGTTCTGGTAATTCTTTGCGGCGTTTATCCCTCCCTGTGCGGCAATGCTATGCGCCCTTCTTGGGCTATCCTGAAAGCAAAATGCTTTTACTTTATAACCCAGCTCTGCAAGAGATGCGGCGGCAGATGCTCCTGCGAGGCCTGTGCCTACTACTATTATCTCGTACTTTCTTTTATTAGCAGGGTTAACAAGCTTAAGATGAAATTTATGTTCAGACCACTTTTCGGCCAATGGGCCTTCAGGTATTTTGGAATCTAACTTCATATCTCTATTAATCAGGTATTATCTATTACAGTGAGTGAAATAAATGTATAAAGGAATATAAGCAAATAATGCCGGTACTATTACAGCAAATGCCGTCCCTAAGCCTTTAACAAAAGGAGTATATTTTGGGTGCCTTAATCCTAAGGTCTGAAAGGCGCTCTGAAATCCATGGTTTAAGTGAAAACTAAGCAATATCATGGCCCCAACATAAAGAGCTACATAAGCAGGCTCTTGTGTAAATACATAAATGGCCTCATCGTACAAGTTGCGCTCAGGCGTAAAAGCAGGATTAATAGAAGGCAACAACTTATGGGTGATAAAAAACTGCTTTAAATGTATTACAAGAAATATAAATACAATGCTGCCAGATAGTCCCATGTTTCTGGAAAAAATGGAACTGTTTGCAGAAGGGTTGCTGTAAGCATAACCAACAGGACGAGCTTTTTTATTTTTAGTGGTGATGATGATGGCGTATACAATATGAGTGATAAAACCGGCAAACAGAACATACTCTGCCACCTTTATAATGGGGTTGTTCTTCATAAACTCTACATAGCCATTAAATGCAGCGCCGTCCGAATCAAGAAGAAGCCAATTGCCAATAAGGTGTTCAATCAGGAACGTGATTAAAAATAGGCCGGTTACAGCCATTATCAATTTCTGCCCTATCGTTCCGGTAAGGGCGCGGTTTAACCAACTCATCAGATTAAATAACTTTTTTAAAATTTCACATGAAACTTAACGTGGTCAAAGTTACATTTGGAAAAATTACAATGCAACCTGTAGTGCAATTTGTACAGATTATAAACAGAATTTGTATAAATTAAAGATATAACTTTATTCACCGGCAAAAACATTCGTTTTTTAGAACCTGGCTATGAGGAGAATACACTACTATATCGTTTTATGCCTAATTTGTTTTTTTACTTTTAAAACAGCCTATGGCACCCATTTTAAAGCCGGGTTTATTACAGGCAAAAGATTAACCTCATTTCCTAACACATTTCAGTTTACACTCACCATTTACTTGGATTCTATGTCCGTTTTTTTATACTCCACCCCATATTATGACCTGCATCAAACATATGCAACTCTGGACTTCGGCGATGGAACTCAATCACCTTCTACCCACTACGATTCTGAAGTCTCCATAGGCAATAACACGCTCCGCAATATTTATACCTTCACCCATACCTACGGAAATTCTTCTCAGCCTTTTTTTACAGTAAGTTATGGGGGAGATGACAGAAATCAGGGAATAAGAAATATTTCTAATCCTTTAGACGATGCTTTTTTTATACAGACCGAAATTTACATAAACCCTTTGATAGGCACGGAGAATTTGCCGCAGATTACCAATCCGCCAATAGACATTGCAATGGCAGGACAATTGTTTACGTATAACCCCGGCGTATACGATACCAATGGAGATAGCATTTCTTATGGCCTTGGCGCCCCCTTAATAGAAGCCGGAGTAGATGTGCCTGGTTTTCAACTACCCAGCGCTTATGGGGGCGTTTTTACCCTCGACTCCATAACGGGAACTCTTACATGGAACGTTCCGCCCCAGCCCATTGGAAGCGACATTGTTACCGGTGGCGATTTATATAACTTCGCTATTCTTATCTATAAATGGAGGAACAATAGGGTAATAGGCGTGGTGGAGGAAGATATACAATTGCTGGTATTGCCTGATAAAATTAAACCGCCGGTTTTAACCATTCCACCAGATACCTGTGTGGTAGCTGGTACGCTCATATCCAAAAATGTATCAGCCGCAGACCCCAACGGCTTTACTGTAAGTCTTACCGCAACTGGTGGGCCATTTGCAGTAACTTCCCCATCCATACCTGCTACGTTTCCAATTACAAGCTCTGCTGCGGGACTTACTACCGGGCAGTTCAATTGGCAAACAAACTGCAACGATGTGAGGCAGCAACCCTACGAGGTAATATACAGAACGCAAAATAACCCGGGGCACGGCATACCCCCCCTGGTAGATTACCAAACCATGATGATTACCGTATTGGCCCCGCCGCCGGAAAGCCTTACCGTTGCCGTCTCAGATTCCGGCAATGGCTTTCTATTATCATGGCTGCCTTACAGTTGCTCCAATGCCGATTCCATACAGATATACAGAAAAGAATGCTCATCAGGAAACTCCTATTCGCCTTGCCAGCAAGGGGTTTCCCCTTCTGCCGGTTATATGCATGTCGCTTCCGTAGCTGCCAGCCAAACTAGCTATACGGACACTTCTTTAACCAGCAGGGCGGCGCAATACTGTTACGTAATAGTAGCCAGTTTCCCTTTCCCCGGTTACGGCCAAAGCATTCCTTCGGACGAGGCCTGCGCAGGGCTTAGCATTGATGTGCCTGTGATCGCTATGGTTTCTGTTATAAAAACAGATTCTGTAAATGGTAAAATAGCCCTAAGCTGGTACAGGCCATTCGAAGATACTTCTTCGTTTCAACAACCTTATACCTATTCTATCCAGAGAGCTACCGACGGCGGGAGTTTTGTTACCATTGCTACAAGCCTTACAGATACTACTTACACCGACTCTTTACTAAATACCGTAAAGAACCAATATACGTACCAGATTCTTTTCTACTATGGAACGCCGCAGGTATATGGAGGAAGTTCCGATTCCGCCTCCTCCGTCTTTCTTACAGGCTCATCCGGAGGAACTAACGCTACCTTAAACTGGACTGCAAACACCCCGTGGACAGACGCCGGATTGTACCAGGTAATATACAGGGCGCATAAACCCGGCAACTTTTCGCCGGAAGATAGTACTATCGCCGCTTCTAATATTGGCGAATTTATTGACAACACTATTATTAAAGGAGATACCTTTTGCTACTACATAGAAACCCGAGGCAAATACTGCCGGGCCGAACTGAATGCAGTACTGACTAATTATTCCGAAACAATATGCATTATACCCCACGACACGGCCCGCCCCTGCCCCCCCGATCTGTTTCTTAACCCGCTTAATTGCGACACTATCCAAACCAACCAGAATTACCTGCACTGGGTAAACGATACCGCTGCGGGTTGCAACCGCGACCTTAAATCGTACAACCTTTATTTTGCCGACTATGAGAACGAACCACTAAATTTGTTGGCCTCCCCTTCTGATACATTTTATGTAGATACAGATACTATCTCTACGGCAGGCTGCTACCAGGTTACTGCGGTAAATTACTACGGTATGCAGAGCTTACCAAGCAATAAAGTTTGTAAAGATATTTGTGTGTTTTATGCCTTACCTAATATAATTACTCCTAATGGAGACGGAAAGAACGATACGTTTGTCCCCTTCCCCACTCCGGTTAATGTGCAAAAGGTAATGTTTTTTGTTTACAACCGCTGGGGAGCGCAAGTGTATTACACAGATAAAGATATCCACATCTACTGGCCGGGAACAGATACGCAGGGAAACCAATTGGACGATGGCGTATATTACTACCTGGCAGAAGTAACCTATAAGCGGCGCCTGAACCCAAAAGACGAAAACACAAAATTAAAAGGCTGGGTAGAAATTTTGGATGAACTAACGCAGAAAGAATAGTTTTGTAATAAGTCCTCAAAAAGTATAGCTTTGCCCTTTGTTTAATAAAAAAATACTATGAAAACAGCATACATTTTCCCCGGGCAGGGATCTCAGTTTCCGGGCATGGGCAAAACGCTTTACGAAAGTTCATCGGAAGCTAAAACCTTGTTCGACAAGGCCAATGACATTTTAGGTTTCGAGATTACCAAGATCATGTTTGAAGGGACAGAAGAAGAACTAAAGCAAACGCGCGTAACACAACCTGCCATATTTTTACACTCAGTCATACTGGCAAAAACTACCCCCGATTTTAAACCGGATATGGTAGCGGGGCATTCGTTAGGTGAATTTTCTGCATTAGTTGCCAACGGGGCATTGTCTTTCGAGGATGGTTTGAAACTGGTATACAAAAGAGCCATGGCGATGCAAAAAGCCTGCGAAATAAACCCATCCACTATGGCCGCCATACTTGGGCTGGACGATGCCAAGGTAGAAGAGATATGTAAAAGCATAACCGAAGAAATAGTAGTTCCCGCCAACTACAACTGCCCCGGGCAATTGGTAATTTCCGGTAGCAACAAAGGCATAGAAATAGCCTGTATAAAGATGAAGGAAGCGGGAGCTAAAAGAGCATTACCATTACCGGTTGGAGGAGCATTCCACTCACCATTAATGGAACCTGCCCGCATAGAGCTGGAAGCGGCTATTTCAGAAACACATTTCAGCGCGCCTATCTGCCCTGTGTACCAAAACGTAAACGCACAACCGTCTACAGACATAGCTACTATTAAGAAGAACCTTATCGCACAGCTTACCGCCCCGGTAAAATGGACGCAATCTGTACAACACATGGCGGCGGATGGAGCAACATTATTTATTGAGTGTGGGCCCGGCAAAGTGCTACAGGGACTGGTAAAGAAAATACACCCAGCAGCCGAGGTGAAGAGTATTTAGTAAGTTTAAAGTAGAAAGTTTAAAGAAAAAATATTGTCTCCTCAGAATCTCTTGAAAAAGACTCTGAGGATTTAATAAATTTTACTGGTAAGTTTAATTTGGAGATGGAAAGAAATAAAAAACAGTTTAAGGAATCTCTTACAACAGCTGTATTTACTACAAAGTTTGTTATAAATAATAACAGTTCTATAACCTATGTAACTCATGAGGAAAACGATGGAGATTGGGTATTTTTGAGCGCTGATGAGTTTGAACATTTTGAAGATGTAGTAATGATAGTTGGATTGGGCCAAATATTAGAAAGAGATAATTCCCTACTAGAACTTGCGGACATGCCAGAAGGATATTGCGCAGAAAGAGAGTCTAAAGAAAGCAAATGGGTTATTAGAAAAAACAACTAATTCCTGCTCCCCCTATCGCTCGTTTCAAAAGCAAGCAATACCACCCCTAAAATTTCCCTACACTATACTACCCCTTTATGCTACTTTTATTTTTTGCTGCATAATATTTTTCTTTAAACTTTAACCTTTGCGCTTTCAACTTCTCAAATGCCAACTGGCACAGCAAAAACCTTCACAACTAGTAAAAATCATACACGGGCGCTTAAAAAAACAGAGAAATTATCAGGAAATATCAGGAAAATTAACAGGGAAATAACAGGGAAGAAATTTCATGCACGTAATATTTTCCCTCAACTAGTAGTTTTTAAAGTAGCACAAAATACCGTAGCTTAGTTAGCGATTTACTATCTTAAAAGTTTTTCTAATTTAAAGCCCCGACTAGTTGTGCCAACTGGCACAAAGCGCTAGGGCAAATACTTCTTCACCTCTAATTTATCGGGGCAATATTCTAATAGTTTCGCAGTAGTAAGGTTAAGTACCGGGTGTTTAAAATCTGGCGCTATCTCATTAAGCGGTACAAGCGTAAACCGCCTTTTATGCAGCTCTTTATGAGGTATCTGTAGTTCTTTGGTTACTAGTATCTCATCTCCATAGTAAAGTATATCAATATCTATGGTTCGTTCCGCCCATTTGCTTTTTCGCTCCCTGCCCAGCTTCTTCTCTATATCCAGCAAACAGGCAATCAATACTTTAGGGGATTTATCGGTAAGTACACACAACACCTGGTTTAGGTAGGCCGGTTGCCCGCTTACCCCCCAGGGCTCAGTTTCATATACAGAGGATAGTTTAACAATTTCGCCCACATGGGACTTAAGTTGCTCTGTAGCAGCTTGTAAATTCTGCAATCGGTCTCCCAGGTTGCTTCCTAACAGTAAATATACACAGGTCAATTTATAGGCTTTAAGCGCTCAAATTTAAAAAAAGGGCGCTATTTTTATCATTTTATTCGTAATATTGTTGTTGGATTGATTTAGAAATTATGGGACAGTTTATAAAATTTGTGTTTGCTACCATTGTTGGACTTTTCTTATTCCTTGTAATAATCATTTCCATTTTTGTCGGCGTGCTATCTTCCTCATCCTCAGAAAAAGAGGATAAATTAAGCGATAACTCAGTGCTTAAGCTGAATATTGATAAACAAATTATAGAGCGCGAGTCGGACGATATTTTCTCTAAATTCAGAGGTTCGTTAACCTCTTCCGATGAAGGGGGTTTGGGCTTACTGGAACTAAGGCAAAGCATAAAAAAAGCCGCCACAGATAGTAAAATAAAGGGCATCTTCCTGGAACTGAACGACATACACAACGGCTTTGCCAGCACAGAAGAGCTTAGAAATTCACTAATTGAGTTTAAAAAATCAGGCAAGTTTATAGTAGCTTATGCCGAATCATACAGCGAGATCTCCTTTTACCTGGCCTCTGTGGCCGACCGCATTTTCCTACCCTCTTCCGGCGACCTGGAATTCAACGGGATAAACGTGGAAATGATGTATTTTAAAGGCACTTTGGAAAAACTGGGCATAGAGCCTGAGGTATTTAAAGTGGGCCAGTACAAAAGCGCCGTAGAGCCTTTTACCAACGACAAAATGAGCGATGCTAATAGAACTCAGATAAAATCCTTCATTGGCTCTTTATATGGCTACTACTTGGCAAATGTAGCCTTGGCCCGCAAACTGAATGCCGACTCATTAAAATCAATCTCAGACAACATGCTGATACGCAGCGCCGACGATGCCTTAAAATACAAGCTGGTTACCGATGTAGGCTATTTTGACGAAGCTGTCGCGGCCATAAAAGAGAAGCTTCACATAGCTAAAACAGAAAAATTCCCTTTAGTATCCTATGCCGCTTACCGGAAAGACCTGAACCTGGAAGAGAAAGACGAGGAAGAAGATAAATCCAGCAAAATTGCTGTAATATTTGCCTCAGGGGACATTCATCAGGGCAAAGGAGATGAAAATACTATTGGTTCTGAGAGCGTTGCCGAGGAGCTAAGAAAAGCAAGGCTGGACGACAAAGTAAAAGCGATTGTATTAAGGATAAATTCTCCGGGAGGAAGCGCCCTTGCTTCGGACATAATATGGCGCGAGGTGGTGTTGGCTAAAAATGCTAAACCTATTATAGCCTCTATGTCAGACGTTGCCGCTTCCGGAGGTTACTACATTGCTATGGGCTGCGACGCCATCGTTGCCGACCCTACTACCATTACGGGCTCCATTGGCGTTTTTGGATTATTATTTAACTCCGATAAATTCCTTAAAGATAAGCTGGGCATCACTACCGACAGGCAGGCCACCGGCAAGTTCTCGGGCATACAAACCTTTACAAGGGAACTTACGCAGGAAGAAAAAGACATCATCCAAAAAGAGGTGGAACGCATATACAGCGACTTTACCAGCAAGGCCGCCAAAGGCAGAAAAATGAGCGTAGATAGTTTACATGCCATAGCCCAGGGTCGGGTATGGAGCGCATTGGAGGCAAAACAAATTGGATTGGTAGATGAACTAGGGGGCTTGGAATACGCCATAAAATTAGCTGCAAAAAAAGCGAGTATAACTACTTACCACACAGACTACCTTCCCGAACAAAAGAACCTGTTTTTCAAAGAGTTTCTTAGCGAATTAGGAGAAGAGGAAGGTGTAAATAGTGAACTGTCAAAGCTTTACCCTTATTTAAAATCCATCAAAAATATTCAGAAACTGGAAGGCATACAAGCCAGGATGCCCTACGAGCTTTCTGTTC
>Ga0302309_10004505_pt1 | contig 10265 bp, 8 predicted proteins | sample III_Palsa_N1_1_FD_200453 | JGI IMG/M metagenome (GOLD analysis project Ga0302309, IMG submission 200453) | Peat permafrost microbial communities from Stordalen Mire near Abisko, Sweden - III_Palsa_N1_1 | ecosystem: Environmental > Terrestrial > Soil > Palsa > Peat permafrost | place: Sweden... | reverse complement strand
ATCCTTCCGCTGGCCTTTGCGTGGGGGCAAGGGAAAGCCAGTATCAAGTCGGTGTCGCTGGAGGCGGATGATGAGGAGAGCAGGGCGTATTTGGCAGCGGCGGGGCAGCTGGCTTAGCGTGGAAACAATGCAAAACAGCTCACGGCAATGTATACAACGTTACTAATTTTTTTAGTAATGTATTTATTTTCTCACTAACTTTACATCGTCACTTAGTACTTTATAAGGATTCAATCCTCACTGGGATTTCAGCATAGCATGAAGTAAAAAACGGCGTATAGGCCACCGGTGGCTTATACCTGTTTTTCGGGCTGTAAAAACCCCGTTTTCATTTATGATTGAAAAAAGAAAGCCCAGCACTACGCTGGGCGAAATCATCAAACTATTGGTGATTATTAATTTGACATTAACTATCCTTCATTTACTGAAGTGGTAGTAAAAAGGTCGGAGTACCCAGCTCCGGCTTTTTCAATATAAAGGTACAATTTTTTACAATTCACAAAATGGTTTTTTTAGACCGCGCTGGCTGATAAGGCACAAAAGGTGATATTACTCCGTTTAGAGTGAGTGGATGACCAGAAGGAATCGTGGGTTGAATTCCGTATTTTCCCTTCATGAAGAATAAACTAACGATTGCTATTGCGGTTTTAGCGCTGCTGTGGATAAGGGTTGGAGCCCAGACGCCCGCCCCTGCAGAAAAATATCCCGTCGACTCCGCCTCTGTCGAACATGCCGGCGTCCCCAAAGGAGAGTTGATCAAATGCAGCTTCGATCATTCCACGATCTTCCCCGGCACGCACCGTGACTATTGGATCTATATTCCCGCACAATACCGGCCCGATCATCCCGCTTGTGTCTATGTCAACCAGGACGGCATCCAGTGGAAGGCGCCCACCGTATTCGATAACCTCATCAACAGCGGAGAGATGCCGGTGACCATCGGTGTATTCGTCACACCAGGCAGGGTGATGGCGGCCGATACCAGCGCCGCCCTCGATCGCTATAACCGCAGTTTTGAATACGACGGACTGGGCGATGCATACGTCCGCTTTATTCTGACAGAGATACTTCCCGACGTCGAACGGCATCAGGCCGGCGACGGCCGCACCATCCATCTTTCAACCAAAGGTAACGATCGCGCCATCGGTGGCTCGAGCAGCGGGGCCATTGCCGCCTTTACGGCTGCCTGGGAACGGCCGGATGCTTTTTCCCGTGTCTTCAGCGCTATCGGCACCTATGTGGGACTGCGAGGCGGCGACCACTATCCGATCCTGATCCGCAAATCCGAGCCAAAACCGATCAGGATCTTCCTGCAGGACGGCAGTAACGACCTGAACATCTACGGTGGCGATTGGTGGATGGCCAATCAGACGATGGAGCGGGCGTTGACATTTGCCGGCTACGAAGTCCGGCATGTCTATGGTGAAGGCGGGCATAACGGCACCCTGGGAACGGCTGTCTTCCCCGACGTCATGCGGTGGCTTTGGAAAGGCTGGCCGCAGCCCGTCACCAAAGGAAATTCTGCCAACCAGGTACTGCATGATATCCTGATCCCGGGTCAGGACTGGGAACTGGTGGGCGAGGGGTATGGTTTTACGGAGGGCACGGCTGCAGATGCCGCGGGCAATGTTTTCTTCCAGGATATCCCGGCATCGAAAACCTATCGGGTCAGCGCCGGCGGCGGACAGCCAGAGGTGATCTCGACACAGGCACAGAAGGCCAGTGGTACCTGTTTTGGCATTGACGGCAGCAGATACGAGGTTGGATCCCGGCAGGTAATAAGATATGATGCTTCGGGCAAGGCGACGGTGATAGGAAATAATCTTTCGGGTAACGATCTGGTCGTTGCCCATAACGGAAATGTATATGTCACCGTACCGGATGGCCCCGAACGGCCGGGGAAGATCTACCTGGTGCGTCCCGGTGGTCAACCTGTCCTCGTGGACTCGGGGCTGAAATTTGTGAATGGCCTTTGCTTTACTCCCGATCAGACGCAATTATATGTAGCCGAGTCGGCCAGCCATTGGATCTGGGTGTATTCTATCCTGCAGGATGGGACACTCGCCAATAAGCAACGATTTGGGTGGCTGCATGTACCGGATAATAAGGAGAATGCATGGCCCGACGGACTGAAATGCGACCGGGAAGGACGCGTATACGTCATGACTAATATGGGCGTCCAGGTATTGGATCCCATCGGCCGGGTCAATGCGATCATCCCTGTTCCGTCCGGTCAGCCATCCAATTGCTGTTTCGGCGGTCCCGATTTCGATGTGCTGTATGTATCCAGCGGGACTAAAGTCTACCGGCGCAAACTGAAAGTCCGGGGATGTAATCCCTTCGAGATGCCGAATAAGCCGCCAGTGCCGAGACTGTAGCCCCTCTATTTCAGAATCAATACCGGTTTCTGCGCATTCAGCAATATCCCATGCTGGATATTCTGGTGTGTCAGATGGTATAGGAAGCTATGTCTGCCCGGTAAGGCAATGATCAATTGCACCCCCTTGTCATCCGAAAATGTCAATACTCCCTGAAGAATATCCTTATCCGCTAAATTATACAGCGTATAGTCAAAACCCTTCAGCAGATCACTGATGGCATCTTTCGTTGCAGAAGAAACATCAGCCAACAGATTCCCGCGTGAAGCATCGACATTCAATAACAATAACCTGGGATGCCGCCCCTGACTCATTTTTCCCAATATTTTCAACGGATCCATGCAGGCCAGGGATTTGAACTCACCTGCAACCAGAATATCATCCACTACCCGGTAACTGCTTTTGGGCGGAACGATGAGCACCGGCACCGGTATCACTTTGGCCAGCTCGATTAGCTGACGGCCAAGCATGCTGTCATCCGTTGCACCATAATTATTGCTGCCGATAATGACCAGGGCCGGGTTTTCGTCGCGCACCTGTTGCAGGATTGCCCGTACCAATGGCAGGTCACTGATGATGAACCTGACCACGCTATTCCGGGTCAGCCGGTTCATAATCTCCTGTTTCAGCGCCTCCAGCTGTTCCCGGATCTGTTTTTTCTTTTGCTGAATATCTGCTGTCGTGACCTGCAGGAGATCGGGTGAGGGAATGATCTGCTCAAAAATGGGAACGTATAAATTAGCGGCAAGAATGATCTCGTCGTATGCCCTGCTATTGGCAAGGTCGGCGGCAAAAGTGGCCGCATTATCAGATGGTCCTGAAAAATCAACAGGAATAAGTAACTTTTTCATGATTCGTTAATCCTCCCCGAACGTATTACTTTTTAATAAAAGCCGGTCGAGCGATAAAGGCCCGGAGCCGATGATCACAAAAAGACACACTAAGGCAAGTGACAATATAGACAACCAAAGCTCGGAATAGACAAACGGCGCAGAGATATTCACTAAAAAGACAGCGCCAAAAAGGATCGGCAATTCCAATAGTGCCCACAATCGGGTATAAAGGCCAAGAAGAATCAACCCTCCGCCCAGGATGTGCACATAGGTGACATAATAAATGATCGCGGTAATAAGTCCGGGTGGTTGATTAACGGCCTCTTTAGCAAGAATCAGGTCCCGGAGATAACCAGCATCGTTAAAAAAGATAATTCCTTTGAAAACTAAAAATGCGCCGAAGATCATCCGGATGATGTCGAGTATCTTGGGGTGATGCCGATCTCCCCAATTGCTGATTTTTTGCGTGATATTCATGGTTAAAGAATTTGAGGTGTAGAAAATTATTTTCCGGCGGTTATATTGCCAGTCACCGCCAATAATAGCTTGGCTGCCTGTCTTAATTCTTCATCAGGTATATTCCCCTTGATCAAGGTGTACATTTCAGTCATCATGGGCGCAAACTTATTTTTGTATTGCTTACCCGTCGGGGTCAGTGAAATGATCTTATTCCTTCTGTCCTGGGGATCTTCCGTGCGGGTTACCAATTTCTTTTCAACCAGGTTATCGATAAGGGGGGTAAGACTGGCTTTGTTTTTCTGGACAGTATTGGCAACTTCCTGCTGGTTGACCTGATTTTTTTTCCAGAGCACCATCAGTACCTGCAGCATTTCATACGAGATCTCTCGATCGTGGAGGTCCTTTATCTTTTGCTGGGCAAGTTGTTTCATCGTCTGCCTGACAGTGATCACTGCATCGACAAATTCGATGATGGCTGCGTCATTTTTTTTCATTGGCCTCGCATTTCAATTGGCTATATAAAGTTAGTACTTTAATGGTCAAATGTTTAACTAAATGGAAATTATTTTTGCCGCGTTAAGACTGAATGTTTATCACGTACTTGCAATGAGATAGACAATAAGAAATATACTGACAAAAAATATAAATGCGGTCAGCACAGTGATTAGCAAGGACGAATTTTTGTATTCTCCCTGGTTCAATTGTCGTTCGGTGCTTTTGTACCGAAGCCAGGACAATACGGAAATAACAGCGCCGACGGTCACCAAAATAATGCCGGCCAGTGAGGAATAGCCTTTGGGTTGCGCTATGTCCTTTTTATCCAGGACAAGGGATAACTGCTTTACAAACAAGGAAAATTTCACTACCACGAAGCCAAAGGCCATAATGCCGATACTGGTGCGGGTCCATGCCAGGAACGTCCGTTCGTTGGCCAGATGGTCGCTTGCATTGCCGATCTTTTTGGTTTCCTGCATACAGCTAATGTACAATATTTATTTCTGCTTTGGCTCCTGCCGGATAGCGATATCAGGCGAGGGGCAGGATCACATCGTCTCCTGCTGGTGCCCGTTCTTTTTCTCCGACCGGTAAGCCGACGGTATCCGATCGAATTCCATCTTGAAATACTGTGAGAAATTTTTGGGGTTGTTGAAGCCGACGGAATAGGCGATCTCCGACACGGTCAACTGGCTTTTTTCAAGCAGTTCGGCCGCCCTTTTCAGGCGGATGTGGCGGATGAATTCAATGGGCGTCTTGCCTGTCAGCAACAAAAGCCGCTTGTAGAAAGTACTTCGGCTGGCGTGGAATTTCACACTGAGCTCACCGACGGAGAATTCGGGGTTGCCCATATTCTTTTCGATGACTTCCAGGACATTCTTGACAAAAGCTTCGTCGGCGGACTCGATTTGTACGGCCGCGGGGGTGGCCTGAACCTGCCGTTGGTATGTTTTTCTGACGGTATCACTATGCGCCAGTACATTGCGGATCTTGGATAGCAGCAACTCGAAGTTGAAGGGCTTGATGATATAATCGATAGCGCCCGTCTGAAGGCCTTTCAACTCAGCTCCTTCACCCGTCATGGCTGTCAGCAGGATGACCGGTATCTGGTGGGTGCGTTCATCCGCCAGGATTTTTTTACATAGGTCGATGCCGTTCATCATCGGCATGCTGATATCGCTGACGATAAGATCGGGGTGTTCTGCCAGTGCTTTCCGCCAGCCTTCTTTTCCATCCGTGGCTTCGATGATGGAATAATGACTGCGAAGATTGTCCTTTAAATAGAACCGGAAATCTTCATTGTCCTCGACGATCAGAATGGTGCTCTTTTTGACGCCGTCGCCGGCGGGAGTCGTCTTGCCGGGATCGGGTGCAGCTCCGACTGAGGCTGTGCCGGCAGCCTGCAGCCCTGACGGATCGGGAACTGCTGCGGGGACTTGTGGTATTTCGGCTGCGGGCCGGAAAGCTGCCGGGAGGGCGCCTTCTCCCGGCGACCAGATCGCTGCCGATGCGGTCAATGCCGACGTTGAGAGGACTTCTGCCAGGACTTCCGCCGGCAGCGGAATGAAAGGCAGGCTGACGATAAAACAACTGCCCTTATTCAACTGGCTTTGTACGGACAAGCTGCCATTGTGCATCCGTACGAATTCCTGTGTAATGGCCAGGCCGATTCCACTGCCCTGGTTAAGGATGGTGTCCGGAATGTCGTTCTGGAAGAAACGTTCGAAGATCTTTTCCTGTTTGTCCGGCGCAATGCCGATACCTGTATCTGTTACTTTTACCGATAGCATGACTATCTCCGCCTGGTATTCTGCTTCGACGCTGACGCTGACGGCGCCATTCTCCGGAGTAAACTTGAAGGCGTTGGATAAAAGGTTGAACAGGATCCGCTCAATTTTATCATGATCAAATAAGGTCAGCAATGAGTGGCCGGGATCGTGGTAAGAAAAGGAGATATTTTTCCGTTCCGCCAGATCGATGAACGAAAAGGAAATTTCCTTGATAAATTTCAAAACATCACCTTGTCGGGGATGCAGCCTTAATTCGTTGACTTCCATTTTTCTGAAGTCCAGCAGTTGGTTGACCAGGTGCAGCAGCCGCCTGGCATTACGGCGGATCACTTCATATTGCTTCCTGGGATCGGATGAAGAGGTACTGCTGAGCAGTTTGTCGACGGGCGCCAGGATCAGCGACAGCGGAGTCCGTAGCTCATGGCTCATATTGGTGAAGAACCGGATCTTCATCATGTCCATCTCATGCATCCTGCGAGTCTCACGGCGCTCTTGTTCGAGCGCAAAGCGTATCCTGGCCTTTTGAATGATCATCCTTCTTCCCACCAGCAGGATACCTGCCAGCAGCAGCACATAGACGCCATAGGCCAATGGAGATTTCCAGAAGGGTGGAAGGATGACGATCTTTAGAGAAGCCACTCGCTTATACCATTCTCCATCCTGGTCTGTCGCTCTTACCCTGAACGTATATTCGCCTGCATCAAGGTTGGTGTAGGTGGCCTTGCGGGTCTTTCCATCCGCCATCAGCCAGCCCTTATTAAATCCCTCCAGGGTGTAGGCGTATTTATTCCGGGCGTTATCGACAAAGCCGAGGGAGGCAAATTCGATAGAGAATACATCTTCGTTATGATGCAGGACGATTTCCCCGGTCTCGGACAGGGGCTTGTTCAGGACGACATGCCCATCCAGTTGTTCTCCTACATGCACGCTTTTGTTGAAGATTTCCAGGTCGGTCAGCACCATGGGAGGCGCCGCCCCCGTGTTGACAATATTTTCGGGGTGGAAGAGATTGAACCCGTTGGGACCCCCGAACATCAGGCTGCCGTCCCGGGTCACCATCCCGGCTCGTTCGTTAAACTCCCGTCCCTGCAATCCATCCTGTTCGTGGTAGTTCCTGCAGCGGATGTGTACGTCTTCGTTCGGGGTCGTTGTGCTGCCAGCATGATCGCCGGGCGAAGAGATTTGAATACGCGAAAGGCCGTTAGTGGTGCTGACCCAGAGTTCATGCAAGCTGTCTTCTTCAATGCCGCGGATAGTATTATCGGCTAATCCGTCATCGGTCGTAAAGGATTGAAAACGTTTTTTTTCGGGCAGGAACAGATTCAGTCCTTCCCTGGTCGCGGCCCACATCCGCTGATGGCTGTCACGAAACAACAAAGTCACATTGTTCGAGCTGAGTTGGTTGCTGTCGGTGGAAAAATGAATAAACCGGCCGGAATTCCTGACCATGACGTCGATACCGAAGCCAGTCGCAACCCAGAGATTGTTATGGGCATCCTCCTTAATAGAAGAGATATAATTATTGAGGATCGAATTCGGCTTGGCATTATTATAATGGACAAAACAATTCCTTTTCCGGTCCAGTCTGTCAAATCCGGACGCCAGCGTTCCTATCCAGAGATTCTTTTCGCTGTCTTCATAGAGGCACATCACCCGGTCGTCGGCGAGGCTGCCCGGTAAGTGCTCGTCATGCCGGTAGTGGGTGAATTTTTTTCCGTCGAAACAGTCCAGGCCGCCAAAATAGGTGCCGATCCAGAGCTTGCCGTCCTTGTCGAACAGCAGGCTCACGATGATATTGTTGCTTAAGCTATTGAGATTGGACGGGTCATGCAGGTATTGATGGAAGGTATTGTGCCTGCGGTCAAAGCAGATCAATCCGCCGCCATTGGATCCGATCCAGATCCGGCTGGCTGTATCTTCCACAAATTGGTTGACATCGTTATAGCTAAGGCTGCCCGGAAGGCTGGGCTGATGGCGATAGATAGGGAATTGCAGACCGTTCTGGTGATAGTAACTGATGCCACTCTTGAAGGTGCCCAGCCACGTAGCGCCCATGCTGTCGCGGTAGATGCAGGTGACGCTGTTCTCCGCCACACTTTTCCGGTCGTCTTCATTATGCGCCAGCGCCGTCACCGACCAGTCTTTTTTGTCGACGATATCCACGCCGCCGTGGTCGGTCGCCAGCCAGATCTGGCCCTTACTATCCTGGATCGCCGAGTAGACCAGGTCGCTGCTCAATTTCCCGGCTCCCGGCTCTTCCTGGGACAGGTGTCTCAGCGCACCGGTGGCCGGATGGAAATAAAAGACGCCTTTGAAACCGCCTTGTGCCGAGATCCAAAGGTCATTCTGGCTGTCGATAAATAGATTGCAGGTAACAAGAGCATCCACAAAGCTCTTTTCCAGCAGGGTGGTCCGGTAGACGACCTCGTGCCGGATGCCGTCGATCTTCTCCAGCAATCCGTTGCGGTGGATGACCCAGCAATTGCCTTCGCCATCCTCCCGGGCGTCAGAGACCAGCGAGGGATCGAGGCTTCCGGGCCTTACAGAGTCGGGCCGGACAGCATGGATCTGACCGTCAGTTCCGTAATGATACAATCCGTTGTCGCGGTAGACGAACCAGTATCCCGACCGGCTGGGGATAATGTTCAGCAACATGTATTCAGGCAAGGATAACCGGCGCAGCCAGGCAGTATAATCCTGGTCGAACCAGTCGTTTGCGATATCGTAGATATTGAATCCGCCGGCACGTAGCGCCACCCATATTTTGCCTTCGGGACCGTCGAATATCTGATCGATGTAATTGTCCCCAATGGAATGAGGGTCTTTCGAATCGTGTTTGAACACCCGGAACTGGTAGCCGTCGTACCTGTTTAACCCTGACACCGTCCCGAACCACATGAATCCGCGATTGTCCTTATATAAGCAGGTGACATGATTGTTGGACAGTCCCTGGGCACAGTCCAGGTGAGAGAACTGGTAGTCATTAGACTGTCCATATTGCCGGATGAAGGCGCAACAGGAAATTACGAGCAGCAGGATCTTTCTCATGATTGGTAGCACTATATGGCGGGTATTACCCTAAAAAGCACTCGTTCAATAACAAATATAATCAATGTGAACCGGTGAAAAAAGCGGAAAACGAACATTTTGACCCCCTTTTTGACGATTTTGACGACCCTGGGAGAAAAATGAAGTACCTATTTTTATCTCCGGAAACAAACCGATTGCATTTTCTTCTTCACCAACACTAAAAAGATCCATATGAATCTGACTGCTTTGACAGGAGTCCTTCTTGCTTCTTTACTCACACTCTCCCTGTCTGCCCAACCTCCGGGGGCCCGGCAAATTACCGGCAAGATCATCGATAAAACCACCGGCGCCGCCATTCCGGGCGCCACCATTACCGTAAAAGGTACAAAAAACTTCGGCCAGGCCGATGCCAACGGGGCGTTCATTATTATGGCCGCTCCCGGTGAGACCCTTGTCATTTCCAATGTGGGCTATGCGGCTCAGGAGGTGCGGGTTGGGAATACATCGTCTATTACCGTCGGGCTCAACCAAAGCTTCAGCCACATGGACGACGTCGTCGTGGTGGGCTATGGCAGGATGAAGAAAGCCGACCTGAGCTCGGCGGTAAACACCATTTCGAGCGCCGACCTGGAAAAGACCGTTAATGTCACGCTGGATGAGGCATTGCAGGGGAAAGCTCCCAATGTATATGTCTCGCAGACCAGTGGTGAGCCGGGAGCCGGTGCTTCGGTGATCATCAGGGGTATCAGTACCGTCACCGGTAACTACCAGCCCTTGTATGTTATAGACGGGGTACAGATCAGGCCCAGCCTGCCGTCAGGAGGCGCCTATAACTCTACGCCGAACCTGGGCAACGAACTGCAGGGACTCAATCCGGAAGATATAGATAATATAAGTGTCCTCGAAGGCCCTGCCGCCACTTCTATCTATGGGGCTGCCGGCGCGAACGGGGTGGTGATGATCACCACCAAACAGGGTAAGATAGGACAGACCCGGGTGCAGGCCAGCGAACTGGAGAGCCTGCAGGAACGTCCTAAGGATCAGCCGGTCATGGATTTGCAGCAATATGCCATCTATGTGCAAAAACTGGAGAACCTGGGGTTGGTACCTGCGGAGCCCAGCGAACTGAGCGATCCTTCCATCCTGGGACACGGCACGAATTGGCAGAATACCCTGTTCCAGCCAGTCTGGCTGCAGAAGCATTCATTAGGTATCAGCGGCGGGAACGATAAGACAACGTTCTACCTGTCTGGCGATTATCTGAATCAGAATGGCATTGC
>Ga0302309_10004503_pt1 | contig 10268 bp, 9 predicted proteins | sample III_Palsa_N1_1_FD_200453 | JGI IMG/M metagenome (GOLD analysis project Ga0302309, IMG submission 200453) | Peat permafrost microbial communities from Stordalen Mire near Abisko, Sweden - III_Palsa_N1_1 | ecosystem: Environmental > Terrestrial > Soil > Palsa > Peat permafrost | place: Sweden... | reverse complement strand
AGATAAACTCTAAAAATAACAACATCAACCAGCGGGAGAACGGTGTTAAACAAAAAGAACAATCGCTAAACCAGCGTTTCGAAAACATGAACCGCAAGGAGAGTGAGCTGGATAATGTCCGCAAAAATCTGGAGCACCAGACCGATGTTTTTGTTAAAAAGCAGGAAGAAGTTGAGGTGATAAAGAACCAGCACGTACAACAACTGGAAACAATCGCGGGCTTATCTGCCGAGGAAGCGAAGAACCAGTTGGTGGATAACCTGCGTGAGGAAGCCCGCTCAAAAGCGATGATCCAGATAAAGGATATTGTGGACGAAGCCAAACTGACAGCAAGCAAGGAAGCTAAGAAAATCGTTATCCAAACCATACAACGTACCGCTACTGAAAGCGCTATTGAAAATACGGTTTCCATCTTCAATATTGAAAATGACGAAATAAAGGGCCGTATTATCGGTCGCGAGGGCAGGAACATCCGCGCACTGGAAGCTGCTACCGGGATTGAAATTATCGTGGACGATACCCCCGAAGCGATCATTCTTTCAGGCTTCGACCCGGTACGCCGCGAGATAGCCCGTTTGGCTATGCACCGCCTGGTAACAGATGGGCGTATCCATCCCGCGCGTATTGAAGAAATTGTTGCCAAAACAAAGAAACAGATAGAAGACGAAATAGTTGAAATTGGCGAGCGTACCGTAATTGATTTAGGTATTAACGGCCTACACCCGGAACTGATCCGTATGGTTGGCCGTATGCGTTACCGTTCATCATACGGGCAAAACCTGCTGCAACACTCGCGCGAGGTAGCTAACTTCTGTGCCACAATGGCTGCCGAATTAGGTTTGAACGTAAAAATGGCAAAACGTGCGGGTTTACTGCATGATATTGGCAAAGTGCCTGATGACAACCCGGAACTGCCGCACGCTATTTTAGGCATGCAATTAGCCGAAAAATATAAAGAGCATCCCGAAGTTTGTAATGCCATTGGCGCCCACCACGACGAAATAGAGATGACTTCGATGTTATCGCCCATCATACAGGCCTGCGATGCTATATCAGGCGCGCGTCCCGGCGCAAGGCGCGAGGTGGTTGAAAGCTATATCAAGCGTTTAAAAGAGTTGGAAGAGCTGGCGATGTCATATCCTGGCGTTGAGAAGACATTCGCTATACAGGCTGGGCGCGAATTACGCGTGGTAGTTGAAAGCGAACGCATAAGCGATGCCGAATCGGAGGTATTGGCGGCAGATATATCAAACCGTATACAGACCGAAATGACCTATCCGGGGCAGATCAAAGTTACCGTGATAAGGGAAACCCGTTCGGTAGCATTTGCGAAATAATTATTGTGATCTTTTAATGAAAGCGATGGGTTTACCTGTCGCTTTTTTAATAACATGAAAAAGCAAAAGCAAAAAGCCCCGCAGAAAAGCGAGATTGATATCCTTTTTGATAAATACACCGCTTCGCATCAAAACCCGGTGAACAAAATTATCAATTGGATAAGTGTACCATTAGTTGTATTTGCAGTTTTAGGTTTGGCGTATGACGTTCCTTTCCCGCATTTAGGATTTTTAGGGCAGTATAATGCTTATATAAATTGGGATTCGCTGGTTATCGCGTTTAGTGTTTATTTTTATATGAGGATCTCCCCGCTGCTATCCTATATCATGCTTATTTTAGAGTTCCTGATGGGTTATGGTGTATTGGAAATTGACAACTGGCAAAAAGCAAATGGCCCAAACCTGGTTGATATTTGCTTCCTCTTATTATTTGTTTGCTTTATCGCCCAATACATCGGGCAGAAGATAGAGAAGAAACCATATTCGCTCATAAACAGCGCGAAGTTTCAGTTTTACGCGCCAATATGGTTATTGAGTTTGGTATTGAAGAGGTTTAGTGTGAAGTATAAATAATGTTAAAATGTGGCAACATGTTTCAAAATAGCTTTATCACCCGCTAACGAAGACACATACAAATCGCGACTGTCATAATACTCTGCCGCCCATGTTACTACTATATCCGGAATTCGGTCGCCATCAATGTCACCAACAAATTCAATAGTAAAATAGGAAAGTTCCTCTCCATCTTCAACGCTTCCGAAATAAGAACCCATTGAAGATATTAATTGATTGAAAGTGTGCCCCTTAACATTTGCGGTCAAAAATAATTTATAATTTTTATAACCTTTTTTTACACTATCCATTTTACTCCCTGTAGCATAAAATATATATGTAGTGCCCTTATAATCAAATTTTATTTTTTGACCAGGATAAATTATTTTATTCGTTACGTCGAATTTATTCCTTACGTCGAAAGTATCAATAGGTCTATTGGTGATGTTTAAACCGGATATTAAATATGTAGCATTCTTATCAATAGATGATATAAATAATCCCATAGTCCCCACTTCCTCAGTACCTTCCGGATAAAGTTCCCGCTTTAATTTAGTTTCAGTATCCTGTAAATAAAACGACTTGTTTTTATATATCAATGCTTTCCATTGTAACTTGCTCAAAGTCGGCGTTCTTTCTATTCCTTCACCGTTCCATAACATATGAATGTTAAATGAGGTGTCAATTTTATCGTCTGTTACTTGAATAGCATCAGCAGGTATTGAAATATTCGGTATTGTATCATCCGGGTTCAACGGGGTTGATACAGTATCCTTCTGAATAGCCGCAGTTGATACGGTTTTTGTTTCAGCAATTTGTTGAGTTGTATCGGTCGTCTTTTTATCGGCTTCGCTATGGCATCCAAATAAAACCAAAATGAGTAATGGTACAATAATTATGCGCATTGTATATACTTTAATATTAAATTCTTGATTTTTGTATCATTCTTGCCTGATAAAAATAAAAAAATTATCCCAAACTCGTCTCAACTTGGTGCAATTCAAATTGTCGCTCTTTCAATTATATTTGGCTAAAGCCCCTATATGTTTATTTATTGTTATCCGTCCCATAAATGGGACGGCAATGATAAAAAAATTCATTGCTGTTGGCTTCAGCCAACGGGATGCAGAATATGAATTAGATAAGGCTTTAGCCAAATCGCAAAACTGATAGTCTAACCGGGCATAACATTTCAAAGTCAATCGTGACAAGTTGAAATGCAACCCTCAACTAATCTCTAATCACCAATCAACTAATCACTACTTCGGCCTATATTTCGATTCATTCAATATCTTCTGCGCGTCGTCATCGGCCATTAGCTGCTGTACGGTAACCTCAGGATGTTTATCCATGTACTGCCTTACAATTTGCCAGCCCGTCCATACAGCCAGTTTGGGTGCCGATTCATTTTTTTCGCCCAGGCCGGGGGTAAACGGAGCTTCGGTTAAATACATCTGTATTTTTTGGTAATCGGTTTCGTATAGTAAATTTTGCTCAATAAAATAGCCCCATATGTTTCCCTTAAAATCATTACACCATTGTAGCTGCTTGGTGGTATAACCAATTTTGGTAGAGTCGGGCACATCGGGCAATACTTGGTCCATAAAGTACATGATCTTACCGTTATAGACCATTTTGGCAAGCAGCGATTTATCATTGTCATTTTCGGGGAACATATTTTCGCGGATGATCGTTTCAGCAACCCGCACCGGGATATTATCAGGCGTAAACCTGCGCGATATATAATGCGGAATGTTTTCAGTTAACGCGGGATAAAATTTAGAATCGGCCCCTAAAAACATATCCAGGCCAATTGCGAAAAAATCATCGCCGATCATCGTCTGCGCCTGGAAACCCGAAAAATAAGCGTAAAATTTTGAGGGTAGCTTCGTTTTTGGATAATAGTATTTAATGCGTTTGAAAGCGTCGGATATTTCTGCGCTTTGCTTTTCTATATTACCGGGATATACCGAATCTACATCATGTTTCAGATCGAGATAAGGATGCCGGCCATTTTGCTCGGTATTAAAAACCTGGTCTTTAAGTATGTTAAAATAAGCGGTATCCTTAACATTGCCTGCCGGAATGATCTCGCCGATAAAATCCTGGTAAAAAGCACCGTATTTTTTTTGAAGAAATGCAGCCTGCTGCGCCATAGGTTTTGTGCGCATGGCATCAAAATCATGGTCGAAACGTTCAATAGTTATATCTCCCGGTATGTGGCTAACATCAACCTTTTTATTGTGTGAACAAGCGGTAAGTAACACGCCGGTAAAAAAAATTAAATAAATTTGCTTTGCTTTGTATGTAGTGCAGGTCATTTTTTATCCTTTGCGCAAAATTAATTTATTATTTGCACTTTACCTTGAATAGTACCGTTATCTAAATTATGAATATAGCATTAGCCCAGCTTAATTATCATGTTGGCAATTTTGAGTCGAATACGGCCAGGATCATAGACCATATACAAAAGGCTAAACAAAAGGGTGCCGACCTTGTGGTGTTTGCCGAATTAAGCGTTTGCGGTTACCCCTCGCGCGATTTTTTAGAGTTTGATGATTATATAGACGAATGCGAAAAGGCCGCTAAAACAATAGCCGCAGCATGTATGGATATTGCCTGCATCATCGGCCTGCCTATTCCAAATCACAAACAGGAAGGAAAGGATCTGAATAATTCCGCTTATTTTATTGAGGAGGGCAAAGTTACAGCCGTTGTAAACAAGGCGCTGCTGCCCAACTATGATATATTTGACGAGTACCGCTATTTTGAGCCATCAACCGAGTTTAGTTGCATTGATTTTAAAGGGCACCGCATAGCGCTTACTATTTGCGAAGATTTGTGGAACACCATTGAAAACCCCCTGTACATTACCCGGCCAATGGATATACTCATTAAACAGCAGCCCGATGTGATGATCAATATCGCCGCCTCACCATTTGCTTATAACCATGACGAGGAACGGATAGCCATTTTAGGCGATAATGCCAGCCGTTATAATTTGCCGTTGTTTTATGTAAACCATGTAGGCGCACAAACCGAAATTATTTTTGACGGGGGCTCGCTGGTTTTTGATAAGACCGGGAAACTGATAGATGAACTGCCTTATTTTGAAGAGGGCCTAACTTATTATCAGTTATCAAAAGATGGTACGGTTACGCTTCAGCAACCATCAACCCTAAAAAAGGTACGCGAAACTGATATTGAGCAAATACACCAGGCCGTAATATTGGGCATACAGGATTATTTTTATAAATCAGGTTTTAAGAGCGCCATATTAGGATTATCAGGTGGGATAGATTCGGCAGTGGTATGTGCACTGGCGGCTGAAGCCCTGGGTGCCGAAAATGTGATGGCGGTATTATTGCCGTCCAAATTTTCCAGCGATCACTCGTTAAAAGATGCGGAGGACCTGGTGAAAAACCTGGGCTGTAAGCACGAGGTTGTCGCCATAAAAGACATAACCCAGGCTATTGAAACCGCGTTGCACCCGCAGTTTAATAATTTACCGTTTAATATTGCCGAAGAAAATATACAATCGCGCAGCAGGGCTATTGTGCTGATGGCGATGTGTAATAAGTTTGGTTATATTCTGCTCAATACATCTAACAAAAGCGAGGCTGCGGTTGGATACGGCACGCTATACGGCGATATGTGCGGCGGTATATCTGTAATTGGCGATGTGTACAAAACCCAGGTTTTTGAACTGGCGCGACACATTAACCGCCATAAGGAAATTATCCCCGAAAACTCCATTATAAAACCACCATCCGCCGAGTTAAGGCCCGGCCAAAAGGACACCGATTCATTACCTGAATATGAGGTACTGGATAAAATATTGTTTGAATACATCGAAAACCGCCGCTCATCAATTGAAATAATTAAAATGGGGTTTGATGAGCAAACCGTCCGCAGGGTTATCCGGCTCACCAATTTAGCCGAACATAAACGGTATCAAACGCCACCAATCTTACGGGTATCGCCAAAGGCATTTGGTATGGGCAGGCGTATGCCTATTGTAGGTAAATATCTTTCGTAAAGGCTAATTGAAACAATTGCAGCTTATAATAATTATTTAAGGTGCAGCTTAACTATATCAATCAATTCCCCTAAACCAAAGGGCTTTCGCAGGTAGCCATCCGCCAGGCCTGCTTTTGCTATTTCCTTGATATCGCTTACTGCCGAAATAAGGATAACCGGGATATGACTTGTTGCGGGGTTTGATTTCAACTCCTTGCTCAATTGCTGGCCGTTGGCATCACTTTTCCATTCGGTAAGCCAGTTATCCATCAATATCATATCGGGATTATGCTGGTCGATAGATTTTAGAATTTTAGAATCTTCCGAGGCTATTACCTCATAATTCTGCTCTTCCAGTACATAAACTATACTATCCCTGATATCTTTATCATCTTCAATTACCAATATTTTTTTGGCCATGTTTTTATATAATAGGTTGATTAAGTTAGATTGGGTTGATTAGGTGAGTGGTTCATTATATTACATTTCTTTATAACCATTCACCTAATCAACTTAATCAACCGCTTAACCTTAACCCATAACAATCGGGGGTATCCCTTTTGTTTTAGCAATGTGCATTTTAAGTAAAAAATTTACCCCGAGATAACAGGAACGTTAAACCAGCCGGTTTAACGCCTTAATTTCAATAGGCTCAGAAAGCAGTGCGGGGGCTATATGCATAAAATATTTATAATGCGGCGTAGCCTGGTGTTTGGTTAAGGCATCCGCGCTTTCCCATTGATCTATAACTATATACTTACCTTTTTCGTCGCTGCATTCATAAATTTCGTACGACAGGCAGCCCTCCTCGGCCAGGGTAGCATTAAGCAGTTTTTTTAATTCTACCTGGAAAGCGGCATCTGCATCTCTTTTGCAGGTTAAAGTAGCAATTACACTGATATTCATAACGGAGCGTATTATGATAGATAACTGTAATAACGATTATTTGTTCAATATAGCGATAAAAATTGATGAATACAATTAAGGAGTTGATTGCATTGCGGCCCGAAATGCTTTACTGACGTAATAAAAAGCGCCGGTTTTATGAATATGGCCGAATTTTAAGAGGTTTTAATAAGATAATAGTAAAACCAATAAACATCGGAACCTGAAAATTGTGAAAATCAAAATTTTAACAAACATGAAATAATTCGTAAAATCCGTTTTAATTCGTAAAATTAGTGTTCTGTTTCAACCGTTTAAGGCAATATTAAATTATAGCAAATGCGGCAACGGGGTTCATAGCTTTCCAATTCGCCCAGCATTATCCGGTTCTTGCCAGGCACTTTGCGATAGGAGTATAAAGCCGGGTTACCGCATACCACGCATACAGCGTGCACTTTGGTAACCGATTCGGCAATAGCCATCAGAGCGGGCACGGGGCCAAAAGGGCGACCTTTAAAATCCATGTCCAGGCCGGCAATAATTACACGTACACCTTTATTGGCCAATATATTGCAAACATCGGGCAGTTTATCGTCAAAAAACTGGGCCTCGTCAATACCTATAACCTGCGTATGCGCTGCCTGTAACAATATGGCTTCTGATTTGGCTACAGGGATTGATGTAATAACATTTGAGTTATGTGATACTACCGCCTTTTCATCATAACGGGTATCCTGTTTGGGCTTGAATATCTGGTAGCTCAATTTAGCAATGCGTACCCGGTTTATCCGCCTTATCAACTCTTCGGTTTTGCCCGAAAACATTGAGCCGCAAATTACCTCAATGCTTCCGCCACTCTCATTCTTTCTCTTAAAAACGTCTTCAGTAAGCTGCATACCAAATTTTTACAAGGGTCTAATATCAGCAATTTAATGCTTATTTTTGATAACCAATTTTCTAAATAGCGCAGCCATGAAGCAACAGGAAGTATTTAATAAGATAAGCGGGATCATAAAAGAGTTAAATGATCAGTTTAAGTACCTGGAAGCCGACCCGGATAAAATAAACGAATTGGAACTGGAACTTTTTCTTGCAAATACCCATTTTTTAGCCGGTTATGCGGGCATATTGCGTAAATTAAACATACAGGATAATGCCGCCAAACTAAAAGAGAAAAAAGCTAAAGGCGAAGAAAAATACTTTGAACCGCTTATTCATCAGCCCGGACCCGCTTCAAAAGATCAGCCTGTGCCGCATATTGATATTGCATCCGGTACTCCAGGCGATGATTATTCGTACATAAGGCAGGAGCCTGAAATTATTAAACATGAGCTGGAGATAGATGAAAGCTGGATAGACGCGGAGGAAGTACCAGATGAGGACGAAGCGCCGGATGAGCCGGAAATGCCCGCCATGGAACCGGAACCTGAAGTAATTGCTGAAAAACCTGTTGATGAAAAGCAGAAAACAGTTAAACAGGATGAAGAAGTATTAACCATCAATCAAAAAATATCAGCACAGTTAGGCAACAAAGCGGCAGCCGAATCAAGCATACAGCCGCTTAGCGACCTTAAATCAGCCATCACCTTAAACGACAGAATGCTATATGTGAAAGACCTGTTTAATGGCTATAGCCTTGCCTACAATGAGGCCATTGATATATTAAACAGCTTTAACTCTTTTGAAGAAGCCGACAACTATTTAAAAAGTAATTACGCTGCTAAAAACCACTGGGCGGATAAGCCTGAAACCGTCGAAAAGCTTTATGGGTTGTTGAAGAGAAGATATTCTTGAGTGGTAGTATTTACCAACCCGTCGTGCCGAATTTATTTCGGCGTCTCACATGCTAAGTAAACACCATACGGACAACCTGTCTGTGGGATGCTGAAATAAATTCAGCATGACGCATGTTATTTTATTAGGCATAGATCATCCCCATTCTATTAGAATCCAACTTAAGCAGAATAAACAATAAAATCGTAAAACTCCATAAAGACGACCCCCCATAGCTAATAAAAGGCAAAGGGATACCAATAACCGGTACCAGGCCAATAGTCATGCCGATGTTTATCATAACGTGGAAAAAGATTATAGAAACCACACCGTAGCCATATATGCGGGAAAAGGGCGATCGCTGCCGCTCGGCTATCATGAGCAATCTTAGTAGTAAAAATAAATACAAGCCCAAAACCACTATTGAGCCTGCAAAGCCCCATTCTTCGCCTACGGTGCAGAAAATGAAATCGGTGCTTTGTTCGGGTACAAATGAATATTTGGTTTGGGTGCCATGTAAATAGCCCTTGCCCCACATTTTGCCCGAACCAATGGCTATTAATGATTGGTTAAGGTTATAGCCTTTGCCTTTATTATCTTTAGTAATACCTAATATAATATCAATACGTACCTTTTGATGCGGCTGCAAAACCTGGTTGTATATAAACTTAACGCTAAAAATGAATGCGACCGACAGCAGCAACCCAGCGAGCAACATGATCAAAAATCGTTTGTTTTTCTTGAATAAAAACGCCACCAACCCGGTAGCAACTGCAAGTACAGCTATCACCAGTAAAGGGTTAAACAAAATGGCTACTATAAATAAAAATATAAACAGGGCAATAATTACCAGGAAATAAGGTGATAACCCCTCGCGGTAAAGCACAAAAATAAGCGAACAAAATACCAGTGTTGAACCCACATCGGGTTGCCGCATTATTAACAGCATTGGGAAACCAATAATGGCCGCCGCTATAAAAAATGATTTCAATTCGGTTATGCGCACATTGGCCCCGCTTAAATAGCGCGCCAGCATTAAGCAGGTGGCAAATTTTGCAAACTCGGATGGCTGTAGCCTGAACCCTCCGCCCAATGATATCCAGGCCTGGTTGCCGCCAACATTGCGACCAACAACCAACACTAAGATCAGCATAAAAACGGTTATGCCATAAAACGCGGGTGCCAGCGCCGATAGAAACCGGCTTTCTAATAATAATAAAACTATGCCAATTACAATAGCCGACAATACATATATAAATTGTTTGCCAAAATTGGTGTCCATATCAAAAATATTTGGATGCCTTATATCATATACCGCCGAGTGAATATTTAACAACCCAATAGTACATAAGGCAAGATATATGAATACTGTTACCCAGTCCACATTAAAAAAGAAGCTGCGCTGGGTATTCATTTTGCTGCTATATATTTAGTGGAAGTTTCTTTTTTATTGATTGTTGCTGCACTTTTAAGCGCCGGCAATTTCTTGATATTTTTGGTGCTGTCTGTTGTCGGCTTAGATATTTTTTTGCCTTTTGTATATATAGCCGGATCGGGTAATATATTTTGATTCATATAGTATTCAGGCGTTATACCAGATTGGCGTGCGGAAATACTGCCCTTAAGATACTTTTCAACAATAAAACTGGCAATGGGTGCAGCATATTTCGCGCCTTGACCGGCGTTTTCAACCACTACAGC
>Ga0302309_10004501_pt1 | contig 10270 bp, 10 predicted proteins | sample III_Palsa_N1_1_FD_200453 | JGI IMG/M metagenome (GOLD analysis project Ga0302309, IMG submission 200453) | Peat permafrost microbial communities from Stordalen Mire near Abisko, Sweden - III_Palsa_N1_1 | ecosystem: Environmental > Terrestrial > Soil > Palsa > Peat permafrost | place: Sweden... | reverse complement strand
AAAAGGGTTAGGGCGGTGACATCACAAAGATGAACCGCCCTAAACAGGCTGGCTTATGCCGCCTTAATAAAACAAAATTAAAAAATATTTGATAATTAACACAGAATCTCTACGGGTAAATCTCTTTCTTAGCAGAAGCTAACGTATTTTTCAACAACCCAATAATAGTCATTAAACCAACGCCGCCAGGTACAGGTGTTATCCATGAAGCTTTTTGGGCTACATTTTCAAAATCAACGTCGCCATATAATTTAAAGCCCGATTTGGTCAGGGTGGATGTTTCGCGGTTCATGCCTACGTCAATAACTACCACGCCATCTTTTACCATATCGGCAGTGATGAAATTCTTTTTGCCTATGGCAACGATAAGGATATCTGCTTGTAAAGTATAATTTTTAATATCGGGTGTGCGGCTATGGCAAATGGTTACGGTACAATTACCGGGATAGGTATTACGTGCCATTAAAATACTCATGGGCGAACCTACAATATTGCTACGGCCAACCACCACGCAATGTTTGCCCTGCGTTTCGATGCCGTATTCTTTTAGCATCAGCGTAATGCCGTAAGGTGTAGCCGGAATAAACGACGGCAAATTACGCTGCATCCGCCCTAAATTAACCGGGTGGAAACCATCTACATCCTTGCGATAGTCTATGCGTTCGGTTACTTTTTCGGGATCGATGTGTTTAGGAAGAGGGAGTTGGACAATAATTCCGTCAATATCCGCATCGGCATTTAGCTCTTCAACTTTTTTTAACAATGCATCTTCGCTAACCGTATCCTCATAACGAACCAATGATGATTTAAAACCAACCGCCTCGCAGTTTTTTATCTTGCTGGCCACATAAGTTTCGCTGCCGCCATCATGACCAACCAATACGGCAACCAAATGCGGCTTACGGCCGGTATCTGCCAATATTTGCGCGGCCTCGGCAGCTATTTCAACTTTAAGTTTTTCTGATACGTATTTTCCGTCGAGTAAGTTCATTAGCCCCCTAACCCCCTAAAGGGGGAATAATAGTTTGATAATTTATTTATATAATAATAGCCCTCCATCGTTCCCCCTTTAGGGGTTAGGGGGGCTTAATCCAATTTCAACACCGCCATAAACGCGCTCTGCGGTATCTCCACATTGCCTACCTGCCGCATCCGTTTTTTACCTTTTTTCTGTTTTTCCAGCAGCTTACGCTTACGCGATATATCACCACCATAACATTTTGCCGTTACATCTTTACGCAACGCTTTTACCGTTTCGCGGGCAATAATTTTGGCACCAATTGATGCTTGTATAATAATTTCAAATTGCTGGCGTGGTAAAAGTTCCTTTAGCTTTTCGCATATCTTTTTACCAAAATCATAGGAGTTACCCCTGAATATCAGCGAAGATAAGGCATCCACAGGTTCTGAATTTAATTTAATATCCAAACGTACTAAATCCGACTGCCGGTAACCTATCTGGTGATAATCAAACGAAGCATAGCCTTTGGATATGGTTTTCAGCTTATCGTAAAAGTCAAAAACTATTTCGCCCATTGGCATTTCAAATATCAGTTCAACACGGTCGGATGTTAAATACGATTGGTTTTTTATAAATCCTCTTTTTTGAATACAAAGCGACATTACCGGCCCAACAAACTCCGACTTGGTAATGATAGTAGCTTTAATATAAGGCTCTTCTACAAAATCTATCTTGCTTGGGTCGGGAAGGTCTGAAGGGTTATTTACGGTTATTGGTTCTCCTTTGGTGGTGTAAGCGATATAGGATACGTTAGGCACGGTTGTAATTACCGTCATATCAAACTCGCGTTCCAGCCGCTCCTGGATAATTTCCATGTGCAGCATACCCAAAAATCCGCAGCGGAAGCCAAAGCCTAAGGCTGCTGACGATTCCGGTTCAAATACAAGCGCGGCATCGTTTAATTGCAGCTTGCCCATCGAATCGCGCAGTTCTTCGTAATCTTCGGTATCAACGGGGTAGATGCCTGCGAACACCATTGGCTTTACTTCTTCAAAACCCTGTATCCCACTTTCGCATGGGCGGTCAATACGGGTTATGGTATCGCCGACTTTTACCTCACGGGCTTCTTTTATACCGGAGATAATGTAGCCAACATCCCCGGTTTTTATCACATCTTTTGGCGATTGCTTTAACTTCAATGTGCCAACTTCATCGGCTATATATTGCTTTTCGGTAGCGAAAAATTTTACCCTGTCGCCCTTGCGTATTTCGCCGTTAACCACTTTAAAATAAGCTACAATACCCCGGAACGAGTTATAAACCGAATCAAATATCAATGCCTGCAATGGCGCGTCCGGGTCGCCGACAGGAGGGGGGACACGCTCAACAATGGCGCGTAAAATATCATGCACACCTAAACCTGTTTTGCCTGAAGCGGCTAATATTTCCTCACGCTTGCAGCCTATTAATTCAACAATCTGGTCTTTAACTTCTTCGGGCATTGCGCCGGGCAGGTCCATTTTGTTTAATACCGGGATGATTTCCAGGTCGTTCTCCAATGCTAAATACAAGTTGGATATGGTTTGCGCCTGTATGCCCTGCGCCGCGTCGACTATAAGTAACGCCCCTTCGCAGGCCGCTATCGACCGTGAAACTTCGTAAGAAAAATCAACGTGACCGGGGGTATCTATCAGGTTGAGCGTATATTGCTGGCCATCCAGTTCATAGTCCATTTGTATGGCATGGCTTTTTATGGTAATGCCGCGCTCGCGCTCCAGGTCCATATCGTCAAGCAGTTGTGCCTGCGATTCGCGCTGGGAAATGGTATTGGTATATTCGAGTAACCTGTCGGCAAGGGTGCTTTTGCCGTGGTCAATATGTGCTATAATGCAAAAATTGCGTATGTGCTTCATTCAGCCGCAAAAGTAGCGTTTTTGGGTGGATTTTTGTGATTTATTTATGGGATTACACCGATTGGGAAATTGATTACACTGATTTGCAATGGTTATTACCGGGAAATTTTTTGTAGCATTATCGGGTTCAAAACAATCGTTTTTATATCATTGTTTACTCCCAGGTGAGGTACAGTAGTGGGTTCGTATCCCTTTTTTGTAATGGCAAGGGCAAAAAGTGTTTGTACTACATTATGAAAGGTAAACTCGCCATTGGCATCTGTCACGGTACTTAACGTATCTGTTTTTGATGTCAAAACCACCTTTACCCCAGGTAACCGCTGATCCATATACCCTTTAATCACAGCGGTTATATCGCGTACCTTTAATTCTTGCTTAAGCTTTATTGTCCCTAAAAGAATATTTGGCCTGACACTATTCATTAGATACCTGATAACCTGCGGTTTATATTCATCGCTTGTTATTTGAAGTGCAAAAGAAAACTGTTTTACGTCATGAAAAATAAATTCACCATTGACATTTGTCATAACGGACAAAGTATCCGACTTTGATGTCAAAACCAGCTTCACACCGCTTACAGGTTCTTCTATATCATTTCTAACCACGCCACTTATTTCCCGCGTGGCTAAAGGAGTTGGTGTTGCAGGTGCCTGGGCAAATAGCCGACACGACAACAATAATAAAACAGCAGTAAAAAGTGACTTCTTCATACTGACAGAATTTTCTACATTAAAACTTAAAGCGACCGAATTTTTAGCCCGGTTATTCAGCGTCTTTAAGCGCTATAGGGTCTAAAACAAGTCTTTTGCTTAGGTCGTTCATTTTGAAATTGGCAATAAACGGCTTATAGCCTGTGGTTTTTACAGTCACTTTAAAAGAAGCCCTTTTTACATCGGCGAACACAAACACGCCGTCAGCATTGGATGTAACGGTTAAAGCATCTTTTTTTGATGATAAAATAACAGAGGCACCTGCCACGTTGTGGCCGCTGGCATCTTTAACAATACCGGTGACATCGCGTACCGGCGGCGGCACTTGTGCAAACAAACGGCATGACGTTATTAAAATGGCGGCGATAAGAATTAACTTTTTCATTTCGAAGGGGTATTACAGTCAAATAATTAAAAAAATGATTGATTATACGCAAAAGTAAAAATTAGAAGTTTATCTATTTAAGTTGTAATAGCATAGTTACTTACTTGTAATAAGATAGTTACCTGCTGTTATTTTATTGGGTGTAATTGATGTGTTTGGTTTTATGCCTATCGGTTCAGACAAGCGTAACTAACTGTAACACATTAATTACTCACAAAAATGGGTGTCTCACTCACATTAACCGTTACCTTATTATTTACAGGGACAACTACGGTGCCGGTCATGGTATTGGCCCCAACTTTTAAGGTATAAAGGGTGAGGGGGTTGTTATTTGTAGTTTTAATAGTATAAGTGCCGGTGCGGCCTGTTTGGTCGGGTATCATCAATACAAATATGGTTTTGATGCCGTTTGTATATTCATCCACCAGCGGATCGGCGCTTACGGTTTTTACATAGGTATATCCGCCCATTAATTTGGTAACCTGTACAATATAATCAGCCGCCGGTCGCCTTTCGGTACCGGATAATAGCCCTGATGTTTGATAGGTTATCGTTCCATTGGCGGTATCATCAAAAAGCTGGTAAAAAAACGACCTCGACAGCCCATGCCGCATATATAATAACGCCGACCGTAAAATCCAATCTGCCTGGGTTACCCGGACTGGTTTATTGCCAATTGCAATGGCATGTTGTGTGCTTGCCTGGTTAATATCATAACCGCTTTCGGTTATCCAAACTTCGGGATGGTTTTTTATGCTGTCAGCAAGTTTTACAAAACTATCGGCGGCAGCGCCAGCCCGCGATAATTCGGGGGCTATACCCGCTCCCTTACCTTCCCCCGAATTTGGATAATAATGGTAATTGATCACATCAAAGCATAGATTTATACTGCCATCGGCTTTATATCCGCGGTGTGTTTTACACCAGTTGATGATTCGGCTTACATAAGCGGGGTCGGGGGAAGCCAGGCCGCCCATCACTACCTGCATGGTGGGATCAGCGGTTTTTACCCCCGCGTTATTACCCAGCTTGCCCATATTGCCATCGTAAAATGCAGACAGGTTAGCCGCATATTCTTCTGCAGTTTGTTGCGTTTGTACACCTGCCCACCATTTATTCTCCTCGTTATTGCATTCTATATATTTAACTAAGCCCATACCAATTTTCACCTGGTTGGGCGGGTCGCTGTTCCAGCGGGGCCTGGTATTAACTTTAACTAAAGCCGAATCAATTTTTGTATTATAGCCATACCGGGCTGCAAACTGAAAAGCCACTTTCGCCTGCTTAAGATAAGAGGCCGGGTCGCTTTTGCTCGATCCGTAAGAAATAGGAATTACATCGACACGTTGTTGCCCGGTAGGATAGGTCTCTACCAGCCAGGGCGGGGTGTTTTTAAGGTCGGCCAACACCAAAATTCCGGCTTGTTTGCAGCGTGTATACATCGCATCGTAGTTCCAGCCGCCGTCAAAAGTAGGGTTAAAGCTATAGCTGCCCTCCTTATCTTCCAGCTTTTGCCAATCCATATAATGCCGCACCGCCGAAAAGGATTGTATTAAGGCCATATTGGGTTCATTGATAACTGTGCCATCCTTAGGATCCAAAAAGTTCCATTCGTATCCGTTAACCCCGAACATATTTTTTAACTGAGCTGGGTTTGCAACATGTTTTAGGCTATCATTAGCAGGGGTTACCTGTTCAAAACTTTGGCCAAATGCGTTTGGGCTTCTACAGCCGGTTAGTGGCAACACAGCGCTTAGGATAATAACGCCGGTAAAGAAAATGTTTTTTAGAAGTAAGCGAAAAATTGAATAAGTCACCAGGCATGTATAATTTGTACGAAAATATAAATTTGACTACAATGCCAAGCGCAAATCCATTAAATATTTTCTATGACGTTTTATAATCCAATTCCGTTAAATTCTTGCCGACACAAAATGGGCAAATTGTCTGTGAAATTAGATTTGTCAACTTTTTAAAAGTTGACAAATCTTTCACGGAGATTAATCATTCCGTTTCAACCCGTATTTCTCGATCTTACTGTACAAATGACTGCGTTGAATATCAATATCGTCGGCAGTTTTTGAAACGTTCCAGTTGTTTTTTTCCAGCTTGAACTTGATGTATTCGCGCTCGGCATAATCCTTATAATCCTGGAAGTTTTTAAACTGGTTAAAGTCAGTTTGAGGCGCGGCAGTTCCGTTTGATGCAGGCGCAGGGGCTGATGGATTGGCAAACGACCGCACATCTTCATCGGTAATTGTTTTATCGCTTAAAATTATTAAACGTTCTATCATGTTCCTCAATTCGCGGATATTGCCTGTCCACGGCAATGCTTTAAGGGCATCCAGCGCAGCATCGGATATTTTTTTAGGCGGCATATTATAGTCATTGCAGATCTCCTCTAAAAAGTTTTGGGTGATCAATGCAATATCGTCCTTACGCTCGGTTAACGGCGGGACGTGTATTAAAATAACACTCAGGCGGTGGTATAAGTCCATGCGGAAATTACCGGCTTCTATTTCTTTTAAAAGGTCTTTATTGGTTGCCGCCACTACGCGCACATCCACCTCAATTTCTTTTTCGCCGCCAACACGGGTTATTTTGTTTTCCTGTAAGGCACGTAATACTTTGGCTTGTGTCGCCTGGCTCATGTCACCAATTTCATCCAGGAAAAGCGTACCACCCGAAGCTGATTCAAATTTACCTATGCGTTGTTTTATGGCAGATGTGAACGATCCTTTTTCATGACCAAACAATTCACTTTCAATTAATTCAGAAGGTATGGCGGCGCAGTTCACTTCAATTAAAGGCGCGTTTGAGCGGTTTGACTTTTCATGCAGCCACCGGGCAACCAGTTCTTTTCCGCTGCCATTCGCGCCGGTTATTAATACGCGCGCATCGGTAGGAGCAACGCGGTCTATCGTTTCTTTTATTTTAGCAATTGCCTGCGAGTTGCCCAAAATAGGGCGCACTTTGGAGACCTTGCGTTTTAATACTTTGGTTTCAACAACCAGGCTGCCTCGGTCAAGCGCGTTACGTACGGTGATCAACAGGCGGTTCAGATCGGGCGGTTTAGATATAAAATCGAAAGCGCCTTTTTTGCTGGCCTCTACGGCAGTTTCAACGGTGCCGTGGCCGGATATCATGATAAAGGGCAAATCGGGCCGGATAGATAAGCCCTCGCTTAAAACCTCCATACCATCCATGCGGTTCATTTTAATATCGCAAAGGATAAGGTCGTATTCGTTATTGCGGATCAGTTCAATGCCATCAATGCCATTGTCTACGTCCTCTACTTCATAATCTTCGTATTCTAAAATCTCGCGTAAGGTGTTACGGATTGCCCGCTCGTCGTCAATAATTAAAATTCTTGCCATTTTTTAGGTTTAACGGTAGTTAATTGTGCTAATATATGATTTGTATAGAATAGTAAACACAATTTGTGATTAGTTGTTTTCCTGATTGGTTTATTTTTGGGGTGAGTGGTTGATTAGTTGTAAAAGTTGTAATGGTTAGAAAAGTTGTAATGAATGGTTATAAAAAAGTGAATGGCTATAAAAAGTTGTAATGGTTATCATAATAACCGATCACCTAACCAACTCAATCAACTAACAAAAAAATACCCCTTCCTTTTCAGAAAGAGGTATTTTGTACAGCTGCAAACCTGTAAGCCGGGTTCTGTCTGGTTCTATCATTAATCTTATATTGCCGTTGCCGGCAATCTTAAACAACCTACCCATCCCGGCATCCCGATAGTTATCGGGACAGGAGCGAGCAGCTCCGAATCCGGGACCTATTTGGTTTTTCAACTCCTGAGGTTTACCGCGATCCCGGTCGCCCGGGAAAGCCGTGAGCTCTTACCTCACGTTTTCACCCTTACCCGTTCGCCATAAATGCCGTACGGGCGGTTTATTTTCTGTGGCACTTGCTGTCACCCGCTGCGGGTGCCTTCCCGTTAGGAAGCAGGATGCTCTGTGTTGCCCGGACTTTCCTCAATCCACCGGGAAGGCGGACTGCGATAGAACGTTTTGCGGTGTAAAGATAGGCATAGTAGTTCATGGTTCATAGATGATAGTTCATAGAAATATAGTTCATTGTTGATGGTTCATAGAAATTTTTGGCTATGAACTATGAACTAACAGCAATGAACTAATTACACCTGCTCAAATCCTCATTCACCATTTGCGTAGTTACCACACCGGATTTATTGCCAAACGAATTGTTTATGTAAGTCAGTACCTCGGCCAGGTGAATGTCAGCTATGCCGGTAGCGGGCATTTCGCCGTCAAATTGTTTTTTGGATACGTTTATTTTACCTTTTAAACCATACTTTAGGTAACAGGCTAATGTTGTTTTATTTGCTTTTAGGTAGACAGAATCAGTAAGCGGGGGGATAAGCGATTGCAAACCCTCGCCGTTGGCACCGTGACAGTTTTGACATTTGCTTTGATAAACAACACGGCCATTAGAATAGTAGCGGTTAAATTCCAACTGGTCTTCGCTCTGGCAGGCAACCAGTAACGCGATGCCCGATAATAATAAACCGATAACGATGCCTGATCTCATTTAACGGCAACCTCGTCCGGTTCGGCTTGTAAGGTTTTGATATCATCTATTAGCTGGCCAACCTGTTTGGGGTCGGTACCATCATAGGCGCCACGAACCCGCTTTTGCTTATCTATCAGTATAAAGGAGCCGTCATGGATAAATACTTGTTTGGCATCTTCCTGTGGTTTGCGCACCAGGTAACTTTCGGATAACTTATACGTGTCTTCTTTGTTCCCCTGCAAAAACCACCAGGTATTACCGGCAACACCCAGTTTATCAGCATATTTTTTTAATTCGGGCACACTATCGTGTTTTGGGTCGATGGTATGCGATATAATTTTAAAACCGGGTGTATTTTTAAATGTATTATAAACCTGTAGCATATTGCGGTGCATTATAGGGCAAATAGACGGGCAGGTAGTGAAAAAGAAGTCGGCCACATAAATATCGCCATCCAAACTTTTATTACTTATACTATCGCCATATTGATTTATAAATTTAAAAGCAGGTATGGTTTGGTAGGTAGTATCTGTTACAGTTTGCCCGTTAACAGTTTTGGTAACGGGCTGCCGGTTACCATAAATAGGCAATATTTTTTTATCATTAAATTTACAGGCAGCATACAACAGAACTGCCATAACAACTACTATTACCTTTTTCATTATTTTTTCAAACCATTAAGATAATTTGTTGACGCGTTTACAGCATCGTTTATAGACGAATCAATACCAGCCACCTGGGCTTTTTGAATGGTTAAGTAATCCATAAACTGCTGATGTGTTTTCCCTTTTTGATCAGGGTCAAATTTTTGCATCCACTTTTCCATAGCATCCTCTGCGTTGGTCAGCTGTACGTTAAGGCCCATTAGCTGTACTTTTTCCGCAGCGGTATCTGCAACGCCGGTTAGTTTGCTTTTAAGCAAGGTATCCAGCTTCATTTTGTTGCGCATTAATTGGTCATCCTTGCTCATCATTTTATCATGTATGGCGATGACACTGTCTAACAATGCTTTCTCCTGCTTTTTATTGTCGATACATCCAAAAAGAGTTAAGCAGGCTATTACGGCTATAATTGATTTTTTCATATATGTAATTTAAGTTGCAAATATTGCAAATAACCCGTTAGAAATTATTATAAACTTCGCGCGTATAAAATATAATCCGTACCGGGCAATTGTTCAACGCCGGCAAGTTTTAATTGTTGCCCCGCCTGCGCCCTGTGATGCGTGCCATGATTTATCACGTGGGCTAATATATCAACCAGCTTAGTTTCAAAAGGCACCCCCTGTAAGTTTTTGTAAGATATTATCTTATCAAAATCACCTGCATTTAAAGTATCCAGGTAATTGGCCCATGCCCGGTGATTGTCATCTATCCACTGTTTAAATGTTTCTGATGTTTGAAAGTTGGGCCATAAAGCGCCGCTATAAGGCGCTCCTCCCGTACAACGGCTAAGCCAAACTTGCTGCGCAGCTAATAAATGCGCCATCAACCGCACTGGCTGTTGCGGATTTTCAGCCGATAAAATTGTTTCCGCAATAAGCTGGTTGGCATAACGGTCGTAATCAAACAATTGGGTGAAGTAAGCTTTCATAAAGCAAAAATAAGCAACAAGCCAAACAATTAACAACTGTAAACAGTTAATTAACAATATAAATACGATGCCTTATTAACATCTGTTAATAACAATAACATAACACAAACAACATCATAAGCTTATATTGGCGTAGTACCTTAGCAATACAGTAAATCAA
>Ga0302309_10004500_pt1 | contig 10272 bp, 12 predicted proteins | sample III_Palsa_N1_1_FD_200453 | JGI IMG/M metagenome (GOLD analysis project Ga0302309, IMG submission 200453) | Peat permafrost microbial communities from Stordalen Mire near Abisko, Sweden - III_Palsa_N1_1 | ecosystem: Environmental > Terrestrial > Soil > Palsa > Peat permafrost | place: Sweden... | reverse complement strand
AACTTATAATAGCGACAATGATAGATATAACGAAAATCCAGCGCCAGCCAACGGTAGAGGCGATGAATCCACCAAATAATGAACAAAGCCCTGAGCCACCCCACGAACCGATAGACCAAAAACTAAGGGCCCGCTGGCGCGCTTTACCATCAAAGTAAGCTTGCATCAAAGCCAGGGTTGCAGGCATAATACAGGCGGCTGAAAGTCCCTGCAAAATACGCCCCGCCAATAGAAATACAGCGGTCCCGGATGGTGATATAACAATTAGTAATGAACCTGCAATACTCAGTGCCAAACCAATGTACGTCATCTTCACTCTGCCTATCCGGTCTGCCAATCCACCGGCTACTACGATGAAAATTCCGGAAAATAAAGCGGTAATACTGACAGCAATATTGTTCAGGTTGTGGCTGATTTTTAGATCCGTGCTCATTGCAGGCGCAATGTTTAAGGTTGTTTGAGCAAAAAGCCAAAAAGTAATAACGGCTAAAACAATCCCTATAATAAGCTTGTCCGTTCCACGGTAATTTGTACTAACAGGGGATGTATCAGGTGAAATCATAATGGTATTATTATTTCGTTTCGACATCTTAGAAGCTGTTTGAAAATTATAAAACTATCGTCATTGCGAGTGTAGCATGGCAATCCCCGACTTATAGAGCGGCCCTGCATAGCTTGGGATTGCCACGCTGCGCTCGCAATGACGATTTGTGTTTGTATTAAAACATTTTTAAACAGCTTCTTAGGTCATGATAAATAAAAAAGTGTTTTGTTATTAAAGGGTATCAGTCTGATATTCAAGATCATTTATTAGTTTAATCATTGATATAGGTATTTTGTTTGGGTACCATTTTATTCTTTGATCACTGTAAGTAATATTTCTCCTTTTTATTGTTTGAAAAATTCGCCGTCAGCCCTGATCATTACATCAGTGCTGATATCAAAAGGGTCAGGCGGACCAATATTAAAATCAGACCGGTTGATGATCCCGGTCAATTGGAAGCCGGCTTTTGTTTTTTTAGACATTGCATCTTCATGCGTTCCTCTGAACCACAAATCCATCGTTACTGATTTGGTAACACCATGTATTGTAAGGTCCCCGGTTACTTTAAAACGATCCTTCATTCCCGTTGTATTCACAATTGAGGTGGATTTAAAAGTCATCAAAGGATATTTTGCTGCGTCAAAGAAATGCGGGCTTCTTAAATCATCATCCCGCATTTTGACTTCTGTGTTTACAGAAGAAACATCGGCAGAAAGCACGAATTGGGCATCACTGAAATCAGATTTAGATGAGGTAACGGTAGTTTCAAATTTTTGGAACAATCCGAAAATAGATGAAATTCCCATATGCGTAACTGTAAATGTTAGTTTGGAATGCATGGGGTCATCTTTCCATGTGGTGGTTTGCGCAAATGATCTGCCGCAAAAAGCAATAATTATGATGATGAAAAATATCTTTTTCATATGCTTATGAATTAATTAAATAATTTAACGGTAAAGGGTAAAATAGTCTATGACTATTTACCCAATCCCATTTGATTCATATAAGTTTGATTGTCCCAGAACAATGATTCTTCGATCATCAATCCGTTTTTCCAGTGGCCAATTGTACACATTGGAATTTTAAAAGACTTACCAGTTGGCTGAATAAATTTCCCATTGCCTAATGGCATTGGTTTAGTAAATGTTCCTTCCATTACACCGGTAACACAGGTCCATTCTCCTGTATTATTTCCAAAGCGGATAGGATGTATTTTAATTCTCGTGTTGGGAGCATATACAAACATAGCCTTCATATCTGCAATATGCCTGGCAAGCCCATTGGTATGATGGCCATCAGGCCAGTTTACAACAATATCTTTTGCATGAGTTTCGTGAAAACGTATCCATTCCTGTTCGCTGAAGACGGTAAAGTCCAATGTGTCAAATTTTGTCAGGTGGCTTTCCAGGGTGTCTGTTGACATTGTTTTCAAAATGTTCTGCATGGAATCGATTTTCGCCTGCATAGCTACAGAATTGCCGCTATTTCCGTTAGAACAGCCGGTAAATGCGCCGATCATCGCTACTGTTAATAGCAGGATAACGGCCTTGATGGAATGATTTGTTTTCATGTTATGGGGTTTAAATGGTTAAATAATTGCGTTTTATTTATGGTTATTGAGCTAAATATCCGCCGTCAACATTGTAATAAGAACCAGTGACGAAAGATGCTTTATCTGAATTTAGCCACAGGGCCAGTTCAGCTACTTCTTCCGAGGTACCCAACCTTCCCATCGGGTGTAGGCCAACCAATGCATTCATTTGTACCTCATTTAACGAATTGGCCAGTAAAGGGGTGGTAATATATCCCGGGCCTATGGCGTTGATCCTGATTCGCTGATCCGCATATTCCAGCGCGGCTGATTCTGTAAGCCCTATTACACCATGTTTCGCAGCTGCATACGCTGGGGAGCCCTTGGTGCCTACTTTACCGAGTATGGATGCCATATTTACAATACTGCCACCGCCTGCTGCAAGTATGGCGGGGATCTGGTAACGAAGCCCGTAAAATACGCCGGAGAGGTTGATCGCAATCACTTTATCCCAACCCTCAATCGGGTATTCGCCCACAGGCGCTAAAGGACCGCCAATCCCGGCATTGTTTACCGCGATGTGCAGAGCTCCAAATGCCTTCACCGCTTCGTCTACAACATTTTTGCTATCATCGGGTTTAGACGTATCTGCTTTTACGAAAATAGCCTGTCCACCCAGGGCTTTTATAGCTGCCACGGTTTCTTGTCCACCGGTTTCGGCAATATCTGAAACAACTATTTTCGCACCTTCTGCTGCATACAATAAAGCGATAGCCTTACCGATACCTGAACCCGCCCCGGTAATTAGAGCTACTTTGTTTGCTAATAATTTCATGGTTACCTAATTAATTTATAAATGAATTATACAAGATTCTTTATTAAAAATTGTTCGCTTCTGCTGCTGCGCACTCTTTTTCGATAGCAAAAACTAACCATGTCCGATGAACATGACGGGTATCAATAGAACCTGTTCTTTTAGCCCGCTAATGAATTGGTTGGGTGATGATAGCTTTTTCATGGTCAGATATTTTATGGTAGCGGCTCAATGGTTCCCTTTAGATTATAGAATTGCTTTGAACCAACATCAGTTATGTTAGTGTAGGCAACGTGGTTTTCAAAATCATCAATGTGAGTAACAGTATTTTTGGTGTCCGGCTCAACCCAGGTAATCATGTACACGTCTGGTCTTATTTCCGTCATTTGTATCTCAAAATGATTTAAAGTCCCGGGGGGTAACTAAAATCTTTAATAACGGTTACATCCAGGTGTTTTTCGTCTTTAAAATGCAATTGATAAACTGCATTTTCTCCGAAATTGAAATTGAATTTTTGTCCGGCTATTTTCATGGAAACTGCTATAATTGCGGCGTTATCACCTGATTTAATTGACGATACAAATTCTGTTTTTTCTGAAAGAGATTGGTAACGGTTTTAGGAAAAAAAATGATGTTTTTAAGAAACGAGTTTTCTTATCTCCTTTCGGAATTCAGTAGGGGGGCTTCTTCTTTTTGAATGCGCTGGTGAAATAGGTTTTTTCTTTATACCCCAGCTCCTTCCGTTATATTTTTTTACTTAGCCAAACTTGACGGAGGTCATGGTCAGTGACCCCATCACAGCCTTGTCATTAAAGAACGAAATATCGTCATTACTCCCTCTTAACCCCAAGGAATAGAGGAGTGGCAGATAATGCTCAGGTGTGGGTATTGCAAGCTGGCTTTCACGTCCTAAGCTTTCATAATTGATTAATGACCACGGGTCGCCCCCTTTGATCAGTTGTTTAAAAGTATCATTCATCTTCAGCGCCCAGTCAAATCCAAAACCCGGCTCGTTCATTTTATCCCAGGCAACCATTCTAAGGTTATGCACCATATTGCCACTCCCAATGATCAACACACCCTTTTTACGGAGACTATAAAGCTCCTTAGCCAGATCATAATGGTATTGCGGCGGTTTAGTGTAATCAATACTTAATTGGAGTACAGGGATCTTAGCTTCCGGGTACATATGTCTTACGACAGACCATGTTCCATGATCCAATCCCCAGTCATGATCCAGCCCAATATTTACACGTTTAACAAGAGAGACAACTTCATCGGCTAAAGCAGGGTTACCTGGTGCAGGATATTTAACATCAAATAATTCTTGCGGAAAGCCCCCGAAATCGTGAATCGTCTCCGGGAAATCCATAGCCGTTATTAAGGTTCCGTGGCTCAGCCAATGGGCTGATATTACCAGCACCGCTGTAGGTACAGGAATCTCTTTTGCCATAGCTGTCCAGCGTTTACTGAATTCATTGTCTTCAATTCCATTCATCGGGGAGCCATGGCCAATGAAAAGAATAGGCATAATCTGATCCTGTACCGTAAGGGTATCTGTAAATTTATTAAATGATGATAGATTATCCATTTTAATTATCGATGAGGGTAATATTTATATGTGACTTATTGTAAATCCTGCATCTAATAGCCGACTGTAAAACGCTGCCGGATATGTTTTGGCTTTTCCGCTTCGTCTATTACAGCAACTGCAAGATCTTCAACCGATATGCTGCTATTTTGATTTGAGTCAAATACGGGGCTGTCCAGCGCAGTCCTGTAAATGCCCTTTCTTGTACCCGATGTTTCTCTGTTCATGTTGATAGCAGGACTTACATAAGTCCATTGCAGATTAGCATCCTCTTTTAAAATATTTAAATAATCCCTCGCAGCCAATGACCCTGGCTTAAATTGCGCTGGCATATCAGGCGAATCCACTAGTTGTTGACCAAGTGCTGTGAATAAACTCCCTGCTCCTCCCATGACGATTAATCTTTTCACGCCAGACTGCTGTACCGCCTCTTGTATGGAAAGTGATCCCTTCATAAATTCGGGGTACAGATCAGGATTGGTCCAGCCGGAATTATAGGCACTGATCACGATGTCATTACCTTTAAGTACAACAGCCAATTTTTCTGTTTCCATTACGTCGCAGGATACTATAGAAAGCTTATCGCTCTGAACTTTTAATTTTTCAGGGTGACGTAAGATTGCAATTACATTATGGCCCCTGTTTAATGCCTCTTTTAAGATAGCAGAGCCGACAAAACCTGTACTACCGATTAGCGCTATTTTCATATTTTTATTTTAACTCAAATTCTAACAGTCAAAAACTACCAATACATTACGTGATAATATATGGCCTAATGGTATAAAGGTGCGTGTTAAAAGGAAGGAGAGGTAACAATTATAGGAAAAATGATGATGATTTTAGGAAAACGTGTCCTTAAGTTTTATTATTAGCTATTAAATTGCACCTTTTCGATCAGCCTGTTTAATGTCAGCCCCTGAACGATGACGGAGAACACAACGATGAAGAAACTACAGGTAAGTATGAGCTCGCGATAAGGCGAAGCAGGTAACGATAGGGCAAGCGCTATAGAAATCCCTCCCCTTAACCCACCCCAGGTGAGGACTAAAATACTGTTGTATTTTAGTTTAAGCGTTCTGCGAAGGAAAACGATAGGCAGGATAATACTGGCTGCCCTTGCAATTAACAGGATAATAATGGCTATAATACCGATCCAGAAATAGTCGACTGAAAAAGTTACACCAACCATTTGCAACCCGATCAGTACAAAGAGTATGGTATTCAATAAATCATCGGTCAAACTCCATATCCTGTCAAGGTATTCATTCAGGTGCAGGGATTGCTCTTTTCCAAAAGGGCAGGTGCCTATCAGTAATCCGGCGGCAACTACGGCCAGGGGAATCGACACATGGAGGAAGGTTGCGGCTACTGAAATACTCATCACCAGGGTAAAAGAGATTAGCACGATGGTCTGAAATTCGTCTATCGTTCGTATCATACGATAGGCCAGCCAGCCGGTTATTAACCCTAAAGCTACTCCCCCAAAAATCTCCCGAGCAAATAGTTGCAGCATAGTAGACCATGAAAAGCCATGCTCAGGAGCGGCTGCAAAATCTGAAAAGGTCACAAAAAGTACGATCCCTATCCCATCATTAAATAGTGATTCGCCTGTTATAATCGTTTTCAATCGCTCCGGCATTTTTGACTTTTTTAATAATGCAGCGACCGCTACGGCATCCGTGGGCGAGATCAGCGCGCCAAATACCAGGCAGTAGATAAAAGGCACCGGCAAATGAAAAAGATATAGCAAATAATATAAAAGGCTTGTAAATATCAGAGCAGACAGGACAACCCCAACCGTGCTGGTAATGAGAACTGCCCTGAGGTTTCCTTTTAACCTATTGATGTCAAAATGTAACGCGCTTGCGAACAGCAAAAACCCAAGCATCATGTTAAGCAGGGTTTTTGAAAAATCTATTGAGTTTAATACGGTAAAGGAAAATTTGCTGACAAATGGGAGTGACTTTCCGAAAATTATCAAAAACAGCGCCACTATAATAGCCAATAACATTACCCCGATAACGCCCGGCAACTTGATCCAGCGGGCGTTAATGTAACTGAACAGCGAACTGATAACGAATAAAACTGTTATTACTGTAAATAAGCTCATAGGCAATTAAATCATGATCTGCGTTTTAGGCTGAATTTAAATAGTTTTATTTTTTTGAAATTAATTTACTTTGTTTACTCCACCCGTTCAGTAACAGCGTCGGTTTTCTCTCCTAAAAATTCAACCCATGCTTTTTTCATGCACGGATAATGTTTTGCTGCCTCAACAAGACTCATGAAGGCAACAAGATTTTCTTCAAACCGTTTTGCTAAAGTTTCATCGGCAATGTTACCTTCTGGAGTGAACGCTTTGTGTGCGATTGCCAACGAAAACATATTCGGAAAAACATTTGCGCCAAGATGTTCAAATGGCATCCTCAATGACCAAAGGCCATGATTGCCTCCTCCCATTGCAGGGGATGCCGACATTAGCAGAGCATGGCGTTCATTAAACGGTTGCGGACGAAATCTTGAAACCCAGTCAATAGAATTTTTCAGAAAGCCGGGCATTGAGCCGTTAAATTCAGGAGATGAAATAATAAAAGCATCGTTTGCCAAAATTCGCTTATGAAATTCTTCTGCACCTGTTGGATGGAAATTATTTATTTCCAAATCCTGATTGAAAGAGGGACAATCAAAGTCATTTATGTTTGCAAAGTCAACCTTTGCACCTTTCATTTCAATGATATGCGCGGCTAATTTTGCCAATTGCGTGTTCAGCGAATCATGTCTCAATGAGGCTGAAAAAATAAGAATGCGTAATGAATCCTGTTCACCTTTTTTTTGATGTTCGTTCATTTGTTCTTTTTTATATAGTTGTAAAACCTCCGTCAATGATCAATTTCGAACCTGTAAATAAGAGGACTCATCGGTTGCCAGAAATAGAACATCGTTAGCAATTTCCTTTATTTTAGCACTCCTGCCCGTTGGTATCAGGCTAACAGCGCCGGTAAATTTGTCGGCGCTCTTGTTAGCGGTACCTGTTTTCTATCAGCACAAAAGGCATTCTCTTTACTGTTATTATTGCAAGCGGCGGTTTCCGGTTTATCTTTAAAAGTATAAAGATGACGCTTTGCAGGAAGCGGGAGGTAACAATATTCGGAAGAACTGTTATTGATTTAGGAAATTAGTCTTTTCATCTCTGCCCGAAATTCAGAAGGAGTCTGGCCGGATTTCTTTTTGAATACACTGGTAAAATAAGTCTTTTCGTTGAAGCCAACTTCAAAACCTATCTCTGAAATAGTTTTTTCGGTATTGATGAGCAGGTTCTTCGCCTCAATCAGTTTTCTGAGTTCTATTATTTCGGTGACACTTCTTTGCAGAGTATTGTGGCAGATGAGGTTAAGGTTTCTGGCCGACATAAATAACTTGTCCGCATAAAATTCGACACCTTCGTGCTCATGAAAAGATTGTTCGAGCAATGCCAGGAATTTTTTAAAAGTATCATTTTGCACAGGCTGAAGACCTGCCGGGTCGAGCCTGGTTTTCTTCCTTTCCGACTCTAGCATGGTAAATAATGCACTTAGCAAATGACGAACCACCGCATAATCAGGGTCTTGCTGCTGCATTTCCTCCGCCATCATTTGTAAAATAGCGAGTATGCGCTTTATCGAGATGTTTCTTGAAATTTGGAGGCTCGCCTGATCATGATAGTAGGAGTAAAGCTGAAAAGTAGTTTCAGGAATAAATTCGCTTTTGAATTTTAAAGCCCAGATACTACATTTTCCATTAATGGCAAAGGGCTTTATCGCATGTATCTTACCGTTGGTAACAAAACTCACAAACGGTGAGGTAAGATTCACCGTTTTATAGTCAATAAAATGCTGAATATCGCCTTCGACACCTATAATTAATTCCTCATAATCATGTGTGTGCGCATCATTTTCAACGATCCCAGACGCCGATAAATTAATATCAGATTCTGTTAAGTGAAAAATAGAAAACGGCTGATTCATTTGTACTAAAGTAGTAAAAACAAATCTATTATATAACGCAAGGCGGGCAGAAAAATTAAACTTACCCTTGCACCAATTATCAAATAGGCAATCTGGAGTACCCATTTTTTGTTATTACATTACACCTGTGCAGGGGCGGCACAGGTAAGGTTGTCTTTATAGATCCTTAATAATGGTTTTTACACTAACCGAATGCTCAAAAATATTAATTGAATTGTAGGTAAAGGTCTAACAAACAGAAAGAATCCGGTAATGATTTTTGGATAAAATGTTATGATATTTGGAAGCATCTTGACATTTCGTTATGCTTTTTTAGGAGTGTATTTGAAAACTAATACAGGCAGGAATTGAAATTGAATAGGGTGGCAGGAAAAATGTTTTAATTGAACATACCCACTACGAAAGCCTTCCCGGCACGCTTTTATGGGCTACCAGAATTTCAACAAATTTATTTTTGAAACCTCGGTCAGCTTTTTGAAACGAGGTGCTGGTATTCAACAGTGTCGAAAAATTAAAAACATGTAATGCAGAATTGTTCGTAACGCTGATGACTATGTTTCTCGGAGAGTTGACCTTTGGTAACAGTCAGGCCACTTACCTGTTTCTCCCCCGCTTTTTGGATATTATTATAGGAAGTGTCATAGGATTGATTGGTGAGTGGTTATTATATCATGAAGGTATCTTCAAAAACTCTTCTCCATATCGCAGCCATAAATAGTCTAATGTGCACATTCCACTATTGTTTTTTTATGATCTGAAGCAATCATTACTTAGTGACGTAATACGTTGTAGAGGCGCTGTTTTTTTTGCTATGACTGGCGCGTTTGCTGACGGCGCTTATCGCCTGTTAATATCCCATCAAGGGATAAGGGGCCTGAACCGATCACTACAAAAAGAACCAGAAGTGCCAGTACTAATATGGATAACCAAAGTTCCGCGTTCATGAAAGGGGATAAAATATTTACAAAAAAAACTGCACCAAAAACAATCGGCAACTGAAACAGTGCAGCAAGTCTTGTGGTGAGTCCAAAGAAAATAAGTAGTCCACCTACCATGTGTATATAGCTAACGTAATAAAGAAGAAAAGTGACCATTTCAGGTGATGGGCTGATGATTTTATTTTCGAGGATCAAGTCACGTAGAAAAGGAAAATGGTTTAAGAATGCATAACCTTTAGCTACCAAAAATACACCGAGCAGCATCCGTATGATGTCAAGGATTTTGGGATGATGCGTATTTCCCCAACTTTCAAATTTGCGAATAAACCCCATGACGCCCTCCTTTTTTGGTTTCTGTAAAAGTAATTTTTTTTAATAGATAGAACAAGTTATCAACGTGGATAATGGATCAAATTAATTGCAGAAGTAATATCTTTGATGACATTTATGAAGTATTCGATCCTCCGAAATCCTTCTGTAGTCAACTTCTTGCCCATAAATAATTCGGTTTGATATATGGTGCATATGATTTTATCCTTGATGGAATAACAATTATGTTTTTTTCTGTCCAAACCCATCAGGACAATGGCTTTGGATAGAAAAGAGGCTTCAATTTCCTATAAGTGAATATATCGCTAAAGCACTAACCTTAAGACAATAACATTTAAATGATTATTGTATCGTTTAAGCACATATTTGCACTCAATAATGTTAAATTTAACTAAAAATGCCCTTCTCTATATTAGAAAGGGCATTTTTGTTGATTTGATTGTGGAGCCGGAGGGATTCGAACCCTCGTCCAAACATGGTATAAGGTAAGCTTTCTACATGCTTATCTGCTGTTTAATTG
>Ga0302309_10004498_pt1 | contig 10276 bp, 9 predicted proteins | sample III_Palsa_N1_1_FD_200453 | JGI IMG/M metagenome (GOLD analysis project Ga0302309, IMG submission 200453) | Peat permafrost microbial communities from Stordalen Mire near Abisko, Sweden - III_Palsa_N1_1 | ecosystem: Environmental > Terrestrial > Soil > Palsa > Peat permafrost | place: Sweden... | reverse complement strand
GACGTTTTCCACCCTGATCGTATGGCATCAAGGATTTTGGGCATGGGTGACGTGGTTTCTTTGGTTGAACGTGCACAACAGCAGTTTGATGAGAAAGAAGCAGCTGAACTGCAAAGGAAGATCCGCAAAAATAAATTCGACTTTAACGATTTTTACAGCCAGATACAACAGATCAAAAAAATGGGTAACATGAAGGATCTGATGGGCATGATACCGGGTGTAGGTAAGATGATGAAGGATGTTGAGGTTGATGATAACGCCTTTAAAGCTATTGAAGCTATTATTCAATCGATGACCCCGCACGAAAAAGAGAATCCGGATAGCATCAATCAAAGCAGGCGCAACCGTATAGCAAATGGATCGGGTACAAACCTTGCCGAAGTTAACCGTCTGATTAAGCAGTTTGACGACATGCGTAAAGTGATGAAACAGATGAGCAACCCGGCAGCCATGGCCAGCATGATGCGCCGTATGCCTAAAATGTAATACATGCAAAAACGCCTTTTATATTTCGGATCGGTATTGTTTTTACTGTCGTCATCAGCTGCAAAAGCGCAGGTGACATTTCAGGATCAAGATGTACGGCACTATACATTTGCTATAACGCTGAATGATGCGAACGATAATATAAAAGGAAAAGCAGATGTTACCATTAAGTTTACAGGCAATGTTAATGAGCCGGAACTGAATTTGGTTAAAAAGAACAATACTGGCAAGGGTATGCTGGTATCATCCATTAATGAAAATGGAAAGGCCTTAAAATTTGTACAGGATAGCGATATGATTCACATTTTATCGCCTGCAAAAATTAATACCACACATATATACACTATCAATTATTCGGGTATTCCTGCCGATGGGTTGATCATCTCTGTAAATAAACACGGACATCGTACGTTTTTTGGGGATAACTGGCCAAACCGGGCACATAACTGGTTGCCTTGCGCGGATTATCCAAATGACAAAGCAACGGTTGATTTTATTGTTACCGCGCCGGATCATTACCAGGTAGTATCTAACGGTTTAAAGATCGAGGAGAAAGAATTATCGAATCATCTTAAACAAACACACTGGAAAGAGAGCGAGCCATTGGCTCCCAAGCTAATGGTAATTGGTGTTGCGGAGTTTGCTATCCAGCAATCAGGGATAGTAAATGGCGTGCCGGTTTATACTTATGTTTTCCCGGAAGATAAAGTTAATGGCTTTAAGAATTACGCTTATGCGCCCGACATTTTAAAGTTTTACGATGCTAAAATTGGCTTGTATGATTATGAGAAGCTGGCCAACGTGCAATCCAAAACCATATATGGTGGTATGGAAAATGCCAGCGCTATCTTCTATTATGAAGATTCACCGGATACAGGCAGGGCTGACGAAGAACTACAAGCCCATGAAATTGGTCACCAATGGTTTGGTGATGCGGTAACAGAAAAGAATTGGAAAAACCTGTGGCTAAGCGAAGGTTTTGCTACCTACATGACCAATTGCTACCTCGAAAATAAGTACGGCATTGATACATTAAAGAAACGTGAGGCTGTTGATCGTAACAAGGTGATCAAATTTGAACGTCGCCGGTACACACCTGTGGTAGATACTGCCGTAACGAGCAATTACGTACAATTATTAAATGCCAACAGCTACGAAAAAGGCAGCTGGACATTACATATGTTACGCCGTAAAATAGGCGACGACCTGTTTTGGAAAGGCTTACGCACCTACTACGCTAAATACAAAAACCTTAACGCTAATACGGCAGACCTGGAGCAGGTAATGGAACAAACCAGCGGGCAGGATCTGCATACATTCTTTAACCAATGGATTTATAGTGCCGGCCATCCGGAATTAGGTATTGTTTGGAGTTATGATGCAGATAAAAAAACGGTTAATATCACTATCACCCAAAAACAAAACAACTTATTTGTGTTCCCGTTGCAATTGGAGATAGACGGTAAACTTTATACTGTTGATGTTAAGGATAAGGAAACTGCTACAATCTTCCCAAGTGCTACAAAACCGACAACAGTAACAGCAGACCCGAATGTTGATTTGCTGGCTGGTTTTGTGGTTGTTGAAAAGTAGTGATACTATTTTTGCATTTTCTTATCGCCGCATTAGTAGCAAATAAAACCCATCAAAAAATCATCTCTTATAATTATAATTCGTTGTAGATTAGTATTACTAAATCTAATCTCACAATAACCAGTTGAATTATGAGAAACGCTAAATATCCCCTGGCTTTAATATTATTCGCGTTTTTTGCTTTTACATCGTGCAAAAAGGATAGTTCGAAACCAATAGCAATAACGCTTACAGGCCTTGATACAGGAAAGACCGTGATCCTTGTGCAAGGACAAATTGTTAAAATTACTTTAGGAAATTTTGACGAGAGTGGTTATACCTTTAATACATGGCAATATGATGCCGGTATTTTACATTTAGATAGTCATTCAAGTATCCCACCGGCAAATACAGGAACGGTAGGTAATTCTGGTTCGGATGTGTGGCAATTTAGCGCATTGAAAAGCGGAACATCTACGTTGAAAATTAGTGCTACCCAAGGCCTTGCCGGCGAAACAATAAATATGTTTAGCGATACGGTTAAAGTACGATAACATTTAACAACTCTTTATTGGTAATATATTCCGCCCCACTTTTGGGATTCCTTGTTAACATGCACCTAGCTCGTGTTTAATTTTATCCCTCAAAATAAAATCTATATCTTTCGCTTTGAATAAACTTTATCATAGTGTTAGTTAAAACGTTCGGCAGTGCGGTATATGGCATAGAGGCTATAACAATTACAATTGAGGTTAATATTTTGCCCGGTACCAAATTTTTTATTGTGGGCCTGGCTGATATGGCGATTAAAGAAAGCTATTTCCGTATAGAATCAGCCTTAAAAAGTTCAAACTATAAAATGCCGCGACAGCAAGTGGTAGTGAACATGGCGCCTGCGGATATTCGCAAAGAAGGGTCATCCTACGATTTAACCATAGCTACCGCGATTTTAGCGGCATCAGGACAGATAGAAACCGAAGAACTGGACAAGTACCTGATTATGGGTGAGCTTTCACTGGACGGCAGCTTGCAACCCATTAAGGGTGCTTTGCCTATTGCTATACAAGCTCGTAAGGATGGGTTTAAAGGCTTCATCCTACCCAAACAAAATGCCCGGGAAGCAGCCATTGTGAACGATTTGGAAGTTTATGGCGTTGAAACCATAACACAGGTAGCCGATTTTTTTAATGGTGATGCAAAGCTCGACCGTGAGATTGTGAATACCCGCGAGGAGTTTTACAATAGCCTGTGCAATTACGATAGCGATTTTAGCGAAGTAAAAGGACAGGAAAACATAAAACGAGCGTTGGAAATTGCCGCCGCAGGCGGGCATAACGTGATATTGATTGGTCCGCCGGGGGCAGGTAAAACCATGCTGGCGCGCAGGTTGCCATCTATATTGCCCCCCTTGAGTTTATATGAATCGTTAGAGACAACTAAGATCCATTCTGTAGCGGGTAAGCTGGCTGCTGCGGATGCTTTGGTAACGATAAGACCGTTTAGATCTCCCCATCATACGATTTCGGACGTTGCGCTCGTAGGTGGCGGAACTAATCCTCAACCCGGCGAAATATCGCTCGCGCATAACGGTGTTTTGTTTTTGGATGAATTGCCGGAGTTTAAACGCAGTGTATTGGAAGTAATGCGTCAACCGCTGGAGGAGCGAAAAGTAAATATTGCACGGGCAAAGTTCTCGGTTGATTACCCTTGCAGCTTTATGCTGGTTACCAGTATGAACCCATGCCCTTGTGGCTATTATAATCACCCAGAAAAAGAATGTACCTGCCCTCCCGGCGCAGTGCAAAAGTATATGAGCAAGATCTCTGGTCCGTTGTTGGATAGGATTGATCTGCATGTAGAAGTTACACCGGTAAATTTTAATGAGCTTGCCAGCGATCGCCTCGCGGAAAAAAGCGAATTGATCCGCGAGCGGGTAATAACCGCCCGCAACATACAGATAGAACGATTCGGCGATAGACCAGATTTGCACGCCAATGCCCAAATGACGCCGCAAATGGTGCGCGAAATCTGCAAAATAACCGAGGCCGGACAAATACTGCTTAAAAAAGCAATGGAAAAGCTGGGATTATCTGCCCGTGCTTATGACCGCATATTGAAAGTATCCCGTACGATCGCCGATCTGGCGGGAAGCGATGATATTAAGGTGGAACATTTGGCGGAGGCAATACATTTCAGGAGTTTGGATAGAGAGGGTTGGGCAGGGTAAATCCGTTAACCGTTAGAAAGTAAAAATATGACAAACCAGATTTCGAAATTTGAGACAGTATTTTTGGTGCTTAATACCACATCATACAGTATTGCTGAAGCCATTTCTCCTAATTCTATATTCATAAATAATAATCATATTAAAAGTACTGCATTCCTTTTTATGATGGTTATTGATATAGCCTTAGCTCAGTTCTTTTTTGGCTACTTAATGAAAGCCACATTTAACGAAGTGACAATAATTAGTATTGCATTTATGGGGTTTAATATTTTGTTAGATCTGGTCTATAAAGAAAAAATAGAAGTCATTGTCAAAAACTACGGGTCTTATTATTCATTTTTCATACTCGTTTTATTTGTATTGTTGTTTATTGGCAGTGTTATATATGTTTTTACCTTAGCTTGAATAAGACCTCACTGGCTTCACTCACTGGCTTGAGTTTGTAACTGAAGTCCATAGATAAAGTCAGTCTGACTGACAATACCCAACCAATGCCAGTTTTTTAGGAGAATTCAATTAAAAGAAAGTTATAAACTTTCTTGATCTGTTATGCTTCAGTTATAAAGTGAAGCCAGTATATTGAAGTGTTATTTCTTAACAATTTTATAATTTCGATACTCGCCAATACTCCAGCCAGTTAAATCAAAAACAAATTGTAAGAACCGCCGCCTAAGGGTATAATCCTTTTGTAAAGGTTTTTCTTTAAAATCGACTTTCCAATTGGTGGCCGCAATCCGCTCATGCATTACTTGCGGGTGGGTTCCCTGGAATTTTTTGATACGATCGGCATTATCATAGGCAAATTCAAAGGTCTCAGTCATGTGTTGCTGAATCCATTGCTCATCATGATAGAATTTGTTAAAATTCCTGGCCTTATTAGTTAACCCTTGCGGCGGCCTGGCCCAACCATAATGGTAGATGTAGGCATCAATCAGTTTAACTTTTATTTTCTCTCCGTTTAGCCTAAAGCCTTGCGCATCACGGTATGAAGATATGCCAGGGATGTTTTTTATGAGACGGATTTCGCGACGGTACCATCTGCGGGTATCGCCATAATAATCATACGAGGCATAAAAGTGGACGTATTTAAACAAAAGACCTTCAATTTGTGCATCATTCAAGTTATCTTCCATTTCCTTACGGATAAGTGGCAAATACTTTTCGTGTACAACTTCGTCACCTTGTATATAAAAAGCCCAATCGGTATCGGGTGAAATGGCTGCCAGGGCCTTATCAGTTTCAATAGCGAATACCTTCCCGCCTTCTGTTATTATTGAGGAATCCCAAACAGTATCGATAATTTTTATTTTGGGCGAATTGATGTTTTCGATCAATAACCGGGTATCATCATCTGATTTGCCTACCGCAACTACAAATTCATCACATATTGGCAAAATGGAGGTTATGGCTTCAACAATCTGGTAATCGTTTAAAACCGCATTTTTGATAAAGGTGAATCCGCTAACTTTCATAAGGTTTAATATTTTCAATATTACAAAAAAGACTTTAACCGTATATATTGGGCTAAAGTCTTTTTATAAAATTATTTATGTACGAGTGTGTTTATTTCTTAACCCAACCATCCTTTAAGGTTACGGTGCGGTTAAACACCAGCTTATCGGCAGTGGAGTGCTTATCTAAAGTGAAATAGCCTTTGCGCATAAACTGGTAGCCTACGCCAAGTTCAGCTTTCGCTAATTCCGGCTCAATGTAAGCTGTTTTTATAATGTGTAAGCTATTTGGATTAAGGTAGTCTTTAAAATCACCATCTTCATTAGATGGGTCTTCTACCTGGAATAAACGATCATATAAACGAACCTCGGCAGTTTTTGCATGCGGAACGCTCACCCAATGGATGGTGCCTTTTACATTGATGCCGCTGGTATCATTACCTGATTTTGATTCAGGCAGATAAACGCAATGCACTTCGGTCACATTGCCGTCAGCATCTTTAACAAAGCTTTCACATTTAACAATGTAAGCGTTTTTCAGGCGTACCATCAGCCCAACACCTAAACGGAAGAATTTTTTAGGCGGTTCTTCCATAAAATCCTCACGTTCTATCCACAATTCGTTGCTGAACGAGAATTCCCTGCTGCCATCGCCATCTTCTGCTTCGGGGTTGTTTTCGCCGTGCATGGTTTCAGTTTGGCCTTCGGGGTAGTTGGTTAATACCAGTTTTATCGGATCAAGGACTGCCATACGGCGCCATGCTGATTTATTTAAATCTTCGCGGATGCAGAACTCTAATAAACTTACGTCTATCATATTCTCGCGCTTGGCAACACCAATACGCTCGCAAAACTCACGGATAGACGCCGGGGTATACCCCCTGCGACGCAGGCCGCTGATTGTTGGCATGCGTGGGTCATCCCAATCTTCTACATGGCCTTCGGTTACCAATTGCAGCAGCTTGCGCTTGCTCATTACGGTATAGGTCATATTCAGGCGGGCAAACTCGTATTGTTTTGACGGGAATAAATTCAGTTGCTCAATAAACCAATCATACAGCGGCCTGTGTGGTATAAACTCCAACGTGCAGATTGAATGCGTGATCTCCTCAATAGCATCTGATTCGCCATGGGCAAAATCATACATGGGGTATATACACCATTCATCACCAGTACGGTGGTGATGGGCATGCTTTATACGGTACATTAGCGGGTCGCGCATGTGCATATTCGGCGATGCGAGGTCAACTTTTGCACGCAATACTTTTGCACCATCCGGGTATTTGCCGGCTTTCATTTCTTCAAACAAAAGCAGGTTTTCCTCAATGCTGCGGCTGCGGTACTGGTTTGGCGTACCCGCTTCGGTTGGCGTGCCTTTTTGCGATGCGATCTCCTCCGGACTACTGTCATCAACATAAGCCAGTCCCGATTTTATAAGAGTTACCGCGAAATTATATATGATGTGAAAGTAATCAGAAGCGTATAATTCATTCGCCCATTCAAAACCAAGCCATTTTACGTCGGCTTTTATACTGTCTACGTATTCGGTTTCTTCTTTAGTTGGGTTGGTATCATCAAAACGAAGATTGGTTGCACCATTGTACTTTTTGGCCAGCCCAAAGTTTAAACAAATTGATTTGGCATGGCCTATATGCAAGTAGCCATTAGGCTCAGGCGGGAAACGGGTAAGTACCCTGCCGCCGTTTTTACCTGCTGCAATATCCTCTTCAACTATTTCTTCTAAAAAATTTAATGATCTCTCTTCGCTCATAAGCTATTTAAACAAAGCGCAAAAATAGCAAAAATAGGGCAAAGAGTTAAGGCTGAACTACGTTTAGTTATTGGTGCGTTGCTTGCGGCATGAACCATGTCGTCCTGAACGATTCGAAGGATGCAGCTATCCCTAACACATGGAATGGAGGTGTCACCCTTAGCAATGTCATTAAGTTAAGCCCCACCGGTAGGGAGGACTTAAAAAAAACAAACGCCGGCGAAGCTAAAGTCTCCCCTTCCGGGGGAGATTTAGAGGGGGCTATATGCTTGGCGCTCATTTAACTTAATGACATTGCACCCTGCGGTACTCGAAGGGTGGGCGCAAAGGCCTTTACCCACATGCTTCGAGCGCCCTCAGCACCCTACTCTATATTTATTTTAACATCACATTTTCTTCTTACTTTTATCGCACAAAATAAACCTCGGTTTTACTATGAGTAATACCTTTAACCGGCCCATTCGTGTATTAGTTGCTAAGGTTGGCCTTGACGGGCATGATCGCGGCGCACGTATTATTGCCACATCGCTGCGCGATGCTGGTATGGAAGTGATTTATACCGGCCTGCGCCAAACCCCTGAAATGGTGGTGAATACTGCTTTGCAGGAAGATGTGGATGCCATTGGTATCTCAATATTATCAGGTGCCCACATGACCGTTTTCCCCAAGATCATCAACCTGATAAAAGAAAAAGGCATGGATGATGTGCTGGTTACCGGCGGCGGTATCATCCCGGCCGAAGATATGACCGCTTTGCAAAAATTGGGTGTAGGTGAGCTTTTTCCACCGGGAACAACCACACATGATATTGTGGATTATATAACCAAATGGGTGCACCAGCACCGGAACTTTTAATTTGATTTTATGGCTTTTGAAAACATTTTAGTTGAGTGTAAGGGGCGAATCCAATACATCACCATTAATCGTGAAAGTAAGTTGAATGCTTTAAACAAGGCAACTTTGGCTGAATTGCATACCGCTTTAACTGATGGGTTTAGTAATAATGAGATTGGCGGCCTGATTATAACCGGAGCAGGGCAAAAAGCTTTTGTTGCCGGGGCTGATATTTCGGAGTTTGCATCTTTTGATGCGGTGGCAGGCAGGGCGTTGGCAAGCGAGGGACAAACAAATGTTTTTGATTTTATAGAAAATGGGCCGAAGCCAGTGATTGCAGCGGTAAATGGTTTTGCTTTAGGTGGAGGGTTGGAATTGGCGATGGCCTGTCATATAAGAATAGCATCTGATAATGCTAAAATGGGTTTGCCTGAAGTTACCCTGGGATTAATACCGGGCTATGGGGGTACACAGCGCCTTACAAGTTTAGTTGGCAAAGGCAAAGCCTTTGAAATGATTATGACCGCAGATATGATTACTGCCGCGGATGCGATGCAGTTTGGTTTGGTTAATTATGTAGTAAGCCAGGAGGAATTACTTACTAAAGCCGGGGAGTTGTTAAACAAGATGTTACAACGTGCGCCCCTGGCTTTGGCCTCAGCTATTAAGGCTGTTAATGCAGCCGGCAAATCCGGCGTGGATGGTTTTGCTATTGAAATAGAAGAGTTTGGTAAATGCTTTGGAACTGAAGATCTTAAGGAAGGCGTGAGTGCATTTATGGAGAAAAGGAAAGCAGATTTTAAGGGCAAATAGTCATTAAAATGTCACCCATTCGATTTGAAATCGGTTTAGCTAAAATTTATCTTATTGTTAATCAATCGATTGAATAATTCTGACATTTGGATGAAAAAACTTAAATGATTTGTACCGTTACTTTGTGGCGTGTTAATAAACACACAACAATTTAATAATATAGAAATCATGAAAAGTTCAATTAAAATTTCAGCATTAGCATTAGCATTTGCTGCATTCACATTCAGTGCAAAAGCACAAACTACTACCCCAACAACTACATCTACTACTACAGCATCAGGTATCCGTTACAGCATTGGTGTTGACGCGGGTATCCCAACCGGAAAATTATCAGACGCATATAACTGGAATCTTGGTGGTTCATTACAGGTGGATATTCCTGTTGCAAATAAATTATTTGTTACTGTTAATGCAGGTTACGATAATGTATTTGGTAAAAAGAATCTTGATGGTTCTGGTGTTGATGCTACAAACATCGAATTATTGCCTGTTAAAGCTGGTTTAAAATACTTCGTTGTAAGTAATTTTTATGTACAAGGTGAAGCAGGGGCATCATTTTTGTTAAACAAATCTGACTTAGGCGATAACAAATCAGCAGCATTCATTTATGCACCACAAGTTGGTTACCAGTTCCAATTAGGCGGTAAAAGCTATATTGATGCAGGTGTACGTTATGAAGCAAGCACAAAATTCGACAGCAATGTTGATGACAGCAAAGTTAATTTCTTTGGTCTGCGTGTAGCTTACGGTTTCTAAGGAAACTTACATAACAATAAAAAGCGGGTACTGATCAATCAGTACCCGCTTTTTTGTTTTTACATGGAATTATTAGATAAATTAACATTTCAGCAAATAAATAATTCGCAATTTTATTATTACAAAGCACTTTATGTGAAAACTGATATTAGCTTTGCATAAAAACTGTATTATTGCCTGCATAATTATTTAAAGGCTCATATACGTTGTAATTGTATTGTACGTTTTAACAGCATTAATCTGAACATAAAAAATGGAAATCACTTTTAAAAAGGGACTTGTTTTATTGGCATTTATATGCTTTACCTTGGGTGCAAAAGCACAATATAGCGCTGTGCCGGATACCGCGCGTTTAAGTATTGGCAT